>Ga0302326_10004545_pt1 | contig 32118 bp, 31 predicted proteins | sample Palsa_T0_3_FD_202264 | JGI IMG/M metagenome (GOLD analysis project Ga0302326, IMG submission 202264) | Peat permafrost microbial communities from Stordalen Mire near Abisko, Sweden - Palsa_T0_3 | ecosystem: Environmental > Terrestrial > Soil > Palsa > Peat permafrost | place: Sweden: Abisko...
ACGGTCTGGATTTGTGCGACCCTGCTTCCCCGGTCTTCATTGCCAAAAGCACGGACCGTCCACGTTTTCCTCGGAAAAGCGGGCCGATTACCATCACCACGCGTATAGGCATTACCAAAGCGGCCGCGTTGCCATTGCGATTCTATTTGCCGGGCAGCCCCTTCATTTCGAGGCCCGCGCGAGCAGCCGCGGCGTCATCCACCGGATGATGCGTCCATTTAAATCCGGCGCGCGGAGGACACTTATATGGCCATAGGGCAAACGCCAAATTTCAGGTTCATCCCAGCAGCGCCATAATTCCTCCGTCGTCGCCGGGGGAACAAATAAATCGTGAGTTGCTTCAATCAACAAAATGTCTTCCCTGGGAATCGCCGGGCGCAGGTGTGTCAAGTTTAATTTATCGGACGCGATCGGCTGCCCCTTCAATGCGCGCCGGATACCTGCGCAAAACGCCGCTTCCTGCAACAGGCGATCCAGCCGCGCCACGGGAACAAGGAGAGCACCGCACGCAAACCTGTTATCGTTGGCGATGGTAAGTCCTGTCAATAATCCGCCGAGCGAAACGCCCATCAGACCAACGGCGGGGCAGCCTTGTTGGCGGAGCCATTCCGCAAAAGCCCGCACTTCCGCGACGGCCTGCCCGATGGCCTCGGCGGTCCGCAAAACATCCGGGCAAAGAAAATTGCTCCATGCGCCCAATTGCCGGGGACGACGTTGAAAATGGAATGGAACTTCCAACGTGGCCGCGTTGAAGCCGGTGCCGTTGATTTGCCCGGCCATGGTCGGAAAACGGAATCGATGGTTAAGAAGATCATTCCAGCCGTGTAACAGAACAACGGTGGGGCGCTGCGACCAGGACTGGGCGCAACGATAAAATCGGCCATGAACCATGTTGTTTTCTGCGAAAGGCCCGGGCCGAGGCGTGGCAAAACAAATTCGATTCCCATCTTTGAATTGGACCGCGGCCGCTTCCACCTTGGGCGGAATAAATTCCGCGCTTTCGATCAGTTGCAGCGCCTCAGCCAAATGCGGATCCCTTCCCTCCGGCTGAGGCATGCGCGCGGCGGCGCCTTGAATGGCCACCCGGTCAATGAGCCTGGAAAGCCACGGCATCATTCCAGTGAATCAAGCGGGAAGGTAAGCATTCGTGAGCGTTCTTACGCGGAGGCCGAAATGTCCTTCAAATCAGCGCGGACTTGTTCGTAGGTGGCGTGGAAGGCGAGAGCTTTGGGGTCGGGCTCGATTTGCCATTGTTGACAGGCGGCGCGATAGCAGTCCGGCCACCAGTTGCGGTGCTGGGTCAGGCCGCAGTCGCGCCATTCGCGCCAACCCACCAGAACCTTGGACCAGCAGCGGTCGCCGTAAGCAACGCCCTCGCCCGCGTTTTTGAATTCCTTCAAATACCAATCACGCCCTATGCGCGCATGCAGCACTTCGTCGGCCCAATCGTAGTCCTGGAAAAGCGCGGAAAGCGCGTGCCCGGATTTGAGGCCAACTTCCCATTCGTAACGTTTGCCGTTTTTGGGCATGAGTCCTTGTTCGATAAAATAAAGGACGCCGTGGCGCTCCATCGGCGTAAGCTGTGTGTTCAGCCCGAGCGACCAGGTGAAGTTGACCATGACCTGCCTCGGCCAATCGACGCCGGCTTGCACGAAACCCGCCTCGCCCATGAGCGCGTGGCGGGCTTCATCCCAAAGTTGGCGGGTCATGTCGCGATAATAGGCCCAAGGTTTGCCGGGGGTTTCCGCGATGATGCTGGCCATCATTTCCGGGACATCGATTTCGCGCAGGCGTTTATAAAACATCATCAAGGTCTTGGCGGAAGCCGGCATCAATTCGTCGTAAAGAAAAACCTCGGCATTGACCCCCATGTTGTAAGGATCGGGAAATCGTTCGTCGCGCCGAGGAACGCCATCGAACTTCCACGGCTTGGACGAGCGCGGCTTGACGGCTGTCGCAGCTGGCTCGGTGGAATTATCCAATCCTCCGGCAGCGGCGAGGCAATTGTCCAGGAAACTCAACCACTCGGCCATGCCTTCGCGCGCGGCGGCGTCAACCAGGCTGGTCAAGCATTGGCGGCCAAAGGCCAGCATGTCGTCGAGTTCCAGCAGGGCGAAGCGGCACAGGCGCACGGAAGGGGCATCGGCGAGTTTGTTGGTGCGCGCGGTGTGGTTCGTGAGAGCACTTTGCAACGCGGGCAGCGCTTTTTCATAGAGGCCGATCAGGAGTTCCGCAGTGCTCGGCGCGGCAAGAATTTCGTTGAAGAAAATTTGCAGGTTGGCGTCCGGAACGGCGTCCAGGCCGAGAGGCGGTTCGCGCATTTCGCTCACACGCGCGCGTAAAGCCTGGGTGTGTTCGGCGCAAAGATAGGCATGGAGGCTGAAGCCCATTTTCAATTCGTAAATGGGCTCGGCCGTGATGCGGGCGTTGAAAATCTGGTGCAGGCGTTTGAAGGCGTAATGGTAGCGCTTGAGAAGCCCAACGCATTTCTCCACCGACAACCCAGGCGCGGCCGCTTCTTCCAACGTGCAAAGCCCTGCCATCGCCGGCAAATGGCGGTAGAACTGGTAGTTCATGAGGAGTATCTTGCCGCAAAAAGAATGCGAGCGCCAGAAAATCAGGGTCAACGCTCATGCATCACCCCTTCACCAAGTAACTTAAAACCCAGTAGTAGGGAAGAAATTCCACCTGCAACTCGCTCGCCAGGCCATCCACGCTCGCGCGCAATTCATTCTCCGAGGGAAAATTCTTAAGCACCTCGTGCGCGCTGCCATTGTCGAGCTTGCGAATCTGGTAAGTGTTCCCCTGCTCGTCCGTCCGCGAAATCGGCGTGCTGCTGCCTTCGACATATCGATTGTCAATAAAAACAACCAGCGCTCCCGGCCTGAGGGCGCGATGAAAGCCGCGCAGAAAATCGCCGAGCTTCGCTTTCGGAATGTGGGACCACCAAAAAACCGCCAGACCGGCGCTGAATTTTTGCGGGAAATTTGACAACTCGTAGGCGTCCACATTGAGAAATGCCGTCTTGGCAGCGCCGAGTGGTTTGTTGCGCGCGATAGTCAGGACCTCTTCGTTGATATCGGTCGCGGTCACGGAGTCGGCCACTTGCGAGAGAATTTCCGTCCAATACCCGGTGCCGCAGGCCAGTTCAAGAACGTTCGCGCCGACGAAGGTCCGGCCAACAAAAGCGCGCAGCCGGCGCAAATCCTCTTGACGCTCCGGCTTGGCATAAATGCGCTCGTATTCCTGCGCCCGGTCGGCGTAGTAGCTGATCATGGAAGATTCGATGCCCATTTTGATCAATCTGCGTTCTAGCATAACGCGCCTCAAATGTCGCGCCTGGCCGCAACAAATTTTCCACTTTCCTTCAACCGGCGGCTCAGGTATGTAAGCGCCATGAAATTACTCAACGCTTTACTGGTTTCCACATCTTCGATAATACTTTTGGCCACCGCTTCCCTGGCGCGGGAGAACAATACCCTGACCGACGCCGAGAAAGCGGCCGGCTGGCAATTGCTCTTTAACGGCAAGGATTTCGACGGCTGGCATGTGTTTAAGAAACCGGACATGGGCATGGGTTGGGTGGTCGAGGACGGCGCGATGGTGAAGAGAGAGGGCGGCAAGGACATCGTCACCAGTCAAAAATACGATTGGTTCGAGTTGCAATTGGATTACAAAATCACCGCCGGCGGCAACAGCGGCATTATGTATCATGTCACCGACGCAGGCCCGACGATATGGTGGACCGGCCCGGAATTCCAACTAGAGGATGACTATCCACCCGAAGACACCGGCTCGCTTTGCGGATGGCTCTACGGACTTTACAAACCACCGATGGATCCCAAGACCGGCAAGGAGCTCGATACTACCAAACCGGCCGGCGAATGGAATCATGTTCGTTTGGTTATCTCTCCTCAGAAATGCGAGCACTACATGAACGGCGTCAAGTATTTGGAATACGTTTTGCACAGCGACGATTTCAACGCCAAGGTTGCGGCCAGCAAATTTTCCAAGATGAAGGGCTTCGGCGTCTCCGACATTGGGTATATCGGTTTGCAAGGAGACCATCCCGGCTCCGTCTCGTTCCGCAACGTCAAAATCAAAGTCATTAAGCAGTAACGAATCGGTTTAACGCGTCGCGCACTGACAAATCATTGGCGGGACGCCAATGATAGCGACCGAGACGGTCGCGGTCCCCTGAACAGGGACTTTCCGGGGAGCGCGGAAGCCTGACCGAGACAATGCTTAATTCCGGGGAGCGCGGGCGTCTCGCCCGCAGTGTTCAGCGTCTCGCTGAACACATTCGATTCCCTCGAGCTAATTCAGTTCCGCCGAAAAGCGGTACCCAACGCCCCGCACGGTATCCAAATACTTCGCCGCAGTTCCAAGCTTCTCACGCAGACGACGGATATGCGTATCCACCGTCCGGGTGTCGATGTGCGTTTCGTACTCCCAGACATCGCGCAAAAGCTGGTCGCGCGATTGCACATGGCCGGTGCGCTGCAACAGCAAAGCCAGCAGCTTGAATTCCGTGGCCGTCAACTCCACGCGCTTGCCGCGCACGGTCACCAAGTGCCGCGAAACATCCACCACGAGCGAACCGAAAGTGTAGGTATTCTTCGTCGGTGCCCCGGAGTTTTGTTCGAGCCGCTTCTTCACGCGCAACACCAATTCGCGCGGGCTGAACGGCTTGGGCACGTAATCGTCCGCGCCCAATTCCAAGCCGACGATGCGGTCGATCTCGCTCGCCCGCGCTGTCAACATAATAATCGGAATGGCGCTGGTCTTGGTATCGCGCCGCAGCAATTTGCAGACCTCCAAACCGTCCATCTCGGGCAGCATCAGGTCAAGAAGAATTAAGTCCGGCGCGCTGGAACGGGCCTTGCGCAACGCCTCGGCGCCGTCGGCGGCGGTCTCGGTCGCGAAACCAGCCTGGCCGAGATTGTAAGTCACCAAATCCAAAACATCCGGCTCGTCGTCCACCACCAATATCCTTGGTTTCATGGGCCTACTGTGCCAAAGCTTGGAGGCCATTCAACGTCAGCGGCGTGACGATTTCGTGACAGTTTGGCGTCAGTCAGGCCGCGTTGGCGCCTTGTTGATAACCTTCGATCAGTTCCTTGATCCGCCGCGCGTCGCCTTTGGAATGGCCATGACTAGTCAAAGGATCCGTCCCCCCGCTCGATTCGATAAGTATTTCCGCCCAAACCATGCCGGTCTTGATGTGCACCGAGGCCACTTTGAGAATGCTCACACTGATCTCATCCTTGCTGAACCACGACCGCTTATGCCGCACCACCGACTTGTCCGACACTTCAATCACGGTGGGAAATAAATGGTTCCCGCTTGTCCAGCGGCTGGCCTGAAATGTCTCGGACGGCATGCAGTAAACAAAACGCAGACCGGGCAAAGAAGCAAGACTTTTGGCCGGGGAATACAACCCATTGTTGGCCAGGGGCGATACGGAACTAAGCCTCGTCCAGGATTTTGAACTTTGCGCTTCAAGTTACTTCAAGCTATCGCAAGTTTTCTTGGTTGACGGGCACTTTTCCGGAGGGTCGAGCTCCCGCGAGACTTAATACCCACCGGTAGAGCGAGACTCTGTCGAGCTGTGACTTTTCCCTCAGGTAAATCGAGTCAAAGCTCGACAGAGTCTCGCTCTACCGGGGAGACGAGGGGGTTCAAAAACCGCTTTATGCCACAAAAATGGCTTGACTGGGTTTGATTAGGTGCGATTGGACCTGTTCCTGGTAGGGCGGAGGTGCCCCTCCGCCATGGCGGCGCCGCAGCGCCGCCCTACCGACCGAAACAGAACTTATGTAAAAAAATCCGACAAACTCACTCCCCGCGTGTCCATTCGCCGCTTCCACGACATTTTTTCTGCACCTGGATTCACTTGGATTTACCTGGATTCACTTGGATTTACCTGGAGTTTTTCTGAGTTGCCACTGATTGGAAGGTGGGGACGGATCGCCGAACCGTCCGCGGTCGCCTCGACGAGGCGACCCTACCCGGATTTTTGACTCGGAACTATCTGAAATTATCATGGAAATCAACAACTTATGACGCGTAGCCTGCGCTCCTGATCGACCTGAACAGGACCGCCGGCGGTTTCGCCACCCTTCGCTGCTGACCTCTGTCCCAAAAATTCAAAGAACAACCCACTACAGCCCTTTTAACATGACTATAATACCACATGCAATTGGGACTGCAAGAATAACCTCGTTAGCGGCGTTGCCATTTTCGGCGGAACAGAGGTGACGATTTAGGAGGCCGTTCGGGAGGGTGGAGCGCCGCGACGCCCTGGACTCTCTTTGACAGAATATTTTGGTCTCACAGGAGTTCGCCCCTCCGGCTTTGTGGATCCCTCACCCGGCCTTCGGCCACCCTCTCCCATTCTGAATGGGCGAGGACTAAGGTCTCGCAGGAGCTCGCCCCTCCGGTTCGATGGCAATGGCGAGGGATTAACCCTGCATTTTTTGGATGAGGGCGCTGGTGGATTTCCCGGGCACGCCCGCCAGAATGACGATGCGGATGCCCAATTCCTCCAGCAAACGCCGTTCATCCTGGTTAATCGTTTCCAGGGTATAATCGCCGCCTTTGACGTAGATATCTGGTCGCACCGTCTGCAAAAAGGCGCGGGCGTCAAGTTCGTGAAAGACGCACACACCATTGACGGATTCCAACGCCGCCAAAACCGCGGCCCGGTCCTGCTCGGAATTGAGCGGGCGTCCCGGCCCTTTGAGCTGGCGCACACCGTCATCGCTTGTCACGCCGACCAGCAAGGCATCGCCCTGCTGACGGGCCTGTTGGAGGTAGGTCACATGGCCCAAATGGAGGACGTCAAAGCAGCCATTGGTCACGACCAGTTTCCGACCCGCGCGCCGCAGTTGGTCGCGCCAGCCGGCGAGATTAGAGGCCGTCAGAATCTTTTTGGCGAAGTCCATCATGGTCGCCGTGCCCATGGCCTTCTCAAACTCGATCCGCTCAGAGTCTCCGTAAGCGTCGGCAAAATAGCCTTCGGGCGGATGACGCTGGAATTTTTGCGCCAAAACCGGAAGCCCCTCTCTAATGGCCAACCGCAGGATCGTGGCCGGCTTTTCGCAGATCAGCCCCGCAGCGTTTTGGACTTGGGCGTGGAGTTCGTCGTCAAGATCAACGGTTGTTTTCATGGAAGCAATTTGCTTCCTTTTGCTTCCCCCCCGCAAGCGCTTTCCTAGTCCAAACAATTGCTAAAACGCCTGAGACACCTTAGTTTCTTTCCAATAAGCCCCATTACACGTGCTTTTTTTGGCCCTAACCACATTATATTGTGGTTTTTAGCTTTACAACAGGCCGGTTCTTGTGTTTTCTACTGTCCCAGAATGTATTTAAAGAATTTAACTGTTCTTGGGTTCAAGTCGTTTGCGGACAAAACGTCCCTCAATTTTCAGCCCGGCGTTACGGCCATTGTCGGCCCCAATGGTTGCGGCAAATCCAATGTTTCGGACGCCATTCGCTGGGTTTTAGGCGAGCAATCGGCCAAAGCCCTGCGCGGCGGGGAAATGGCCGACGTCATCTTCAACGGCACCGATTCTCGTAAACCTTTAAGCCTGGCGGAGGTTTCCTTGACCATCGGGGGCGTTGATGGCGAACATCTTACGGCGGCTGGCGTCGAGATCGCTTACAATGAGGTCACGATCACGCGCCGGGTCTTTCGCGACGGTTCGAGCGAGTATTTTCTCAATAAAACGCCCTGCCGGCTTAAGGATATTCAACAGCTTTTCATGGGCACCGGCGTGGGGCGGACCAGTTACAGCATCATGGCTCAAGGGAACATTACGCAGATTCTCTCCAGCAAGCCGGAAGATCGCCGCACCGTGTTCGAAGAGGCGGCGGGCATTACCAAGTTCAAAGCGCAAAAAAAGGAGTCGATGCGTAAACTCGAGGCGACCGAGCAAAATCTTTTGCGCGTGGCCGATTTGATTCGCGAGGTGAAACGCCAGATCGGTTCGCTCCAGCGCCAGGCCGGGAAGGCGCGCCGCTACAAACAATTGATGGTCGAGCTTCAGCATTTGGATACACAATTGGCCCGCCATCACTTCGACGTGTTACAGACTGAAATCAGCGCGCGCGCGCAAATGTTGGAACAATCGCGGACGCAAATTGAAACGCTTTCCGAAACGGTCCTAAGTGCGGAAAATGAAATCAGCGTCTTGCGCGCCCAACTTTCCGAACAGGAACAGGAGATCGGCCAACGCCAGCAGCAAGGTTTGGAATTGAAGGGCCAGGCCGACCGCCACGAAAGCCGCATCCAATTTAACGAAGACAAATTGCGCGACCTCGAAGCGCAAAATGCCCGCGCCCATAGCGATATTAATCAAGCCGAAGAACGCACGCTGGCCGCGCGTCAGGAGCTGGAAAACGTTACGACGCGCCTCAACGCCGCCGCTGCCGCTGTGCGCGAACATCAACAGACCTTGGAAGCCAAAAGCCAGGCGTTGCGCCAGGTCGAAAGCGGTCTGCGCGGCGATCAGGAATCCTTGCGCACCGCGCAAGCGAGCGCGTTTGAGGCGGCCCAGAAACTGAGCCGGGCCCGCAACGAAATCACGGCGTTGGATTTGCAAAAGGAAGGCAACGCCGTCCGCTTGGAAAAGCTTTCCGCGGAAAAAATCCAGCTTGAGGAAGAGCGCACGGGGCTGGAGAACCGGCTGCAACAATTCTCGGCCACAGTGCAGGAGGAAATTTTAAACGCGCAGACGCATCGCGGCACGGTGGAGGACCGGCAGCAGCGTTTGCGCGCTATTCAATCACATTTGGACGCCACTGCGGGCCAGCTCGATGAGGCCTTGCGCCAGCAGGCCGAGACACGCTCGCGCCTGAAGGTCCTGGAGCAATTGAACTCGGCCCATGAGGGTTTCGGCGTGGGCGCGCTGACCGCCCTCAAAACCGCAAACAATGTCCTGGGTTCGCTGGCGGACAAAATACGCGTGCCCGACCCTTACGTGATCGCGATTGAGAATGCGCTGGGACATCATCTTCAATTAGTATTGACCGAACAACCCGAGACGGCCCGGCAAATTGTCGAGGATTTGCGCACGGGCAAATCAGGCCGCGCCAGCGTGGCCGCCCTCCATTTGACAACGGTGGAGAATGGTTCCCCTGGGGCCAGTGGCTCCAACCTTCCCGCCAATACGGTGGGCGCCATGAGCGTGATCGAGGCCGAGCCCTCGGTCCAACCGCTCTTGCAGAGATTGTTGGGCCAAACGGTGATTGCGCCTGACCTGGCCACAGCCACCGCCGCATGGCGCGAAACCAACGGTGCTTGCGACTTTGTTACGCCCGCCGGCGAATTGCTCAATCGCCACGGCATTTTCACGGGCGGCTATTTGAATGGGCACGGTTCCAGTCAGGGAGCGGCTTCCATTCTCGGTCGCAAGAATCAAATTGCGGAATTGGTGGCAGCAACCACCGAGTTGCAGGAAAACGTCAACGAAATCAGCCGGCAAAAAGGCGCGCTGACTAGCGAACAAACCCAGTTGCAAGCCGGATTGCAACAGGCCCAGACGGATTTGCGCACGCAAGAGGTCGCCATTGCCACGCGCCAGGGCGAATTCAAGGCGCTGGAAAATTCCGCGCGCATGCTCGCCCAAAAAATCGAGACGGTCGTTTACGAGATCGACAGTTTGAAAGCGCAAGAGGCCGAGGGCGCGCAGAAGCGTCAAGCTTTGGCCGAACGCGCGGCCGCATTGGAAACGACCGAAAAGGAAAGCCAAGTCCTGGTCACGCAATTGACGGCCTCGCTCGAAAACTTGCGCCAGCAACGCGACGCGGCCAACACCTCCCTTACCGAAACCAAGGTGGCCTTGGCCACAGAGGAGCAACTAAGCCAATCCTTCGCCAGCCAGAAGAGGCCGCTCGAACAGCGCCTGGCGGAATTGACGCACCTGGCCGAACAACGCCGGGGCGAAATCCAATCTTTTCTCGACCGCAAGCGCCAAGCCGAATCAGAAATGGGCGAGTCGCGCCAGAAAATTGAGGCTCTGGTCCATCAGCGCGAGCAGGTCAACGCGCAGATCACCGAAATGCTCTCGCAAAAAACGGCGGTGGAGGAGCAGATCGAAGCGGCCGATGGCACGTTGCGCGAGCAACGCCGCCTGCTCGGCGATTTGCAACAGCAGCGCGGCACGGTCGAGGTGGAGTTGGCGCAGAAAAATATGGCCGCTCAGAATTTGCGCGATCGTATCCGCGAAAAATACCAGCTTAACCTGGACGACATTCGTAGCGAGTGCATCACCATTACGCTGGCCGACGAAGGCCCGGCCCAAGTGCATACACTCTCGCCCGAGGAAATGGCGGCCAGCGGCGCTGCGACCGATTGGGAAGCTGTGGCCAAACAAGTAGCCGAGTCCCAAGCCCGCATCGACGAAATGGGGCCGGTCAATTTGGTGGCCATCGACGAATATGAGGAAACCGAGCAACGGTTCCAATTCCTGACCAAACAGAATGACGATCTGGTTTCGGCCAAGACGCAATTAATGGAGGTCATCCATCGCATCAATACACAGACCAAGCAAATGTTCGTGGAGACCTTCGAGAAAGTGCGCGAGAATTTCCGCCTCATGTTTGTCGAGATTTTTGGCGGCGGCAAAGCCGACCTCATTTTGACCGAGGAAGGCGACGTGCTGGAGTGCGGCATCGACATCGTTGCGCGCCCGCCCGGCAAACAGTTGCAAAGCATCTCCCTGCTGTCTGGCGGAGAGCAGACCATGACGGCGGTGGCGCTGCTCTTTTCGATTTATCAGGTCAAGCCCAGCCCGTTCTGTGTTTTGGACGAATTGGACGCGCCGCTGGACGAATCGAACATCAACCGGTTCATCCGCGTCCTGCAGCGTTTCCTGGTGCATTCGCAATTTATCATCATCACGCATAACAAGCGCACCATCGGCATGGCCGACGTCCTCTACGGAGTGACGATGCAGGAACATGGCGTCAGCAAAATTGTCAGCGTCAAATTCCACAAAGCGCAGGAGGCGTCCCCTGAGAACCAACCGAGCGAACCGGCCGCGTTGCCGCCGGGAAGGAATATCGAAACGCAGGAGGAACAGGCGGGTCCGCGCGAGGAATCCATCGTCATGGCCAAATGAGAGCGATTGATGCAAATCCATTAATCGGTAGGGCGAGACTCCGTCGAGCCCTGACTCGATTTCGCACAGGAAAGCCAGGGCTCGAAGTCAGAACAGAGATGGGAGGCACAACACGTTGTGCCGGAGTCTCGCCCTACCGTTTTTTGGGCAACCCAAACAACAAAACAATTAACAACTCATAACTATGTCGGCACGCCAAGATACCGGTGATTTTATTGACAGCGATTTCCTTGCGACCCAGCCGTCCGCCTTCGCCGGGCAGCCGGGCGGCGCTGTTGCCAGCAATCGGCCGCCAACGCGCGAGGAGATCGAGGCCCTGGTCAGCGAGAAACAGATCAAGCTGGCGGAATTGAAGCGGGCTCAGGAGGAATTGGAGCGCGAACGCGCCGGGTTGGAGGACTTGCGCCGCCGCCAAGCCGAATTTCAAACCGGCCGCGCTGAGATCATTCAACACCTCACTCGCGGCATCGGTTTGTTGGAGGAGGCGGAAATGAACGCGCGACGCGACGCCGAGGAAATGTCGCGCGCGCTGGCTGGCTTCCGCGACGCCGTCGGCAAAGTGCAATCCATCAACGAACAGGCCTGGACGGCCGAGGACCACAGCGTCGAATTGACCCGCGCCAATACCGCCGTCGAAAACGCCCGGATGGAATGGAACGCGGCCCGGATAAAATTCCAATTATTGACGGCCTCGACGCAGACGCCAACCGACCCTTCGACGTCCCCGAGCCATCACGTTTTCCCGCCGGAGTCGGATTGGTGGCATATGTGCAAATTCGGCCTGGCCCTGAACTGGCCCCTGGTATTGTTGGGGGTAGGCATATTTCTGGCGCTGTTATTGCGCCACTGAGCGGCTGGCATGGGATTCTTCAAGAACAAAGCGGATCCCATCTCAGAACGGTCGCGCCAGTTGACCGCCCGCATCGCTGAACTTGAATCCAAGATCCAGCGTCTCAACCATCAAACGGAACCGGAGGACCCTCGCCGCCTTCGTTCGACCGCTTATCCCTCGGGCCGTTCCCCTGCGCCTCGGCAAAACGGTGTTAACGGCCATAGCAATGGCCATATCCACTCCGTCACCAACGGCGATCCAGTCTTCGAACGCGTGGACCTGAAGCAACTCAAGGAAGTGGCCGAACCGTTGCCCACCACGCGCCACGAAAATGAAAATCGCGAGGATAAACTTGGCTTTTGGCAATGGATGGAACGCCTGAAGCGGCGCTTTCGCGGCCCGCCCACTTCCAATCCAAAGCTTGTCAACTATCTTGCCGCGGGCAACATTCAAGGCTTGCGCCCATTGCGCTACGAAAAGCGCGTCGCCCGCAACCGTTTCGTCGCTCTGACCCTCGTTCTGGTCATTGTGCTCTTCGGATTGTTTTGTTTCCTGGCGCGAAGGCATTAGACGGAGGCCCTGGCGAATCGCTTCTTCGCTGACAAATGCGGCCGATTTGATTAGCGTCGCCCTATGGAAATTTACGATCATCCCACGTTTCGCATGGCTTGCCAGCAATTCGATTTGGTGGCCAGTTACTGGCAGATTCCCGAAGATGAGCGCGCCCGCATCAAATTCCCCAAGCGCTCGATGACAGTGGCGTTGCCTGTCCACATGGATAACGGCTCCACCAAGGTGTTTACGGGGCACCGTGTGCAGCATCATTTGACCCTTGGGCCAACCAAGGGTGGTCTGCGCTATCACCCGGATGTGGCCCTGGGAGAAGTTGCCGCGCTGGCGATGTGGATGAGTTGGAAATGCGCGCTCGCCGGTCTTCCTTACGGCGGCGCCAAAGGCGGCATTGCCTGCGATCCTCGATCCCTTTCGCAAACAGAATTGGAGCGGCTCACTCGGCGCTACACTCAGGAAATGATTCCCTTCATTGGCGAAAAAGTGGATGTGATGGCGCCGGACATGGGCACCAACGAACAAACCATGGCCTGGATGATGGATACGTATTCCGTCCACACCGGCTACACTGTTCCCAGCATCGTCACCGGCAAACCCGTGAGTATTGGCGGTTCTTTGGGCCGGCGCGAATCCACGGGGCGCGGCGTTAGTTACCTCATCAATCGCGCTATGGATACCATCGGCCTCGCCCCCGGGCAGAGCCGGGGCGTGGTGCAGGGTTTTGGCAATGTCGGCTCGGTGGCAGCCTTTTCGCTGGCCAAGTACGGAGTCAAGATCGTCGGCATTGGCGACTTTAGCGGAGGATTGTTCAATGCCCAAGGAATTGACCTTTGGGCCCTGGAGAAATACGCGACGGAAAATCGTGCCATCGCGGGTTATCCCGGCGCGGAGCCCGTCTCCAACGAGCAATTGCTCGAGTTGCCTTGTGAGATTTTGGTGCCCGCGGCGTTGGAACGCCAGATTACCGCCGCCAACGCACGAAAAATCAAATGCCGCATTCTCGCTGAAGCCGCCAACGGGCCAACCACTCCCGAGGCGGATGTTATTTTGGATCAACGCGAAGAGATATTCGTCATCCCGGACATTTTATGCAACGCCGGGGGCGTGATTGTTTCCTACTTTGAGTGGGTGCAGGATTTGCAGAGCTTTTTTTGGACCGAGAGCGAAGTGATGGACAAATTATTCCGCATTCTGGAGGGCGCATTTGTGCAGGTGCTGGGATTGAGCCGAAAACAAAAAGTCTCCATGCGCATGGCGGCCTTGAGCGTCGGCATCAAGCGGGTGCAAGAGGCCAAGAAAATTCGCGGGCTATTTCCATGATCGAGAAGGCGAAGCCATGAACGCCGCGCCGGAGACAAGGTTGGAGCCCGCGCAATTCCTAAACCGGGAATTGAGCTGGCTTGAGTTTAACCAACGAGTTCTGGGAGAGGCGCGCGACCCGTCCAATCCCATCCTGGAACGGCTCAAATTCTTCTGCATTACCAGTTCCAATCTCGACGAGTTTTTTCAGGTGCGCGTGGCCGGTTTAAAACAACAAATCGAAAGCGGCATCCAAACGAGGGGCGAGGATGGGTTGACGCCCGCCCTGACCTTGCGCGCGACCCATGAGCGCGTTCGGCGGATGGTGCACGATCAATATGTCTGCTGGAACACGGAGCTGGTGCCGGAATTGGCGAGCAAGGGCATCCACTTCCTCACCCCGGCCCAATTGGGTGAAGCGGATTTAAAGTGGCTGGAGAATTTTTACCGCAGCGAAGTGCGCCCCGTGCTGACGCCGCTGGCCATTGATCCGAACCATCCCTTTCCCCAATTGCTCAACAAATCGCTCAATATCATTGTGCAATTGGAGATGAAAACCGGGGCCGAAACCCTCCGTCATTTGGCCGTGGTGCAGGCGCCTCGTGTCCTGCCTCCTGTCGTGCCATTGCCGCGCCCGGACGGGCGGCGCGACTACGTTTTTCTCGGCCAAGTGATGGGACACTTTTTGGGAGACTTGTTTCCCGGCACACGCATCCTTGGCTATTGGCATTTCCGGGTCACACGCAACAGCGAGCTTTACCTTGATGAACAGGACAGCGGCAATTTGCTCAAGGCGATTGAGAAGGAATTGCATAACCGGCGCAAAGGAGACGCCGTCCGCCTCGAAGCGGACCATGATTGCCCGGAGTCCATCCTCAAGGCCGTGCTGGCCACGTTGCACTTGACTGTGGACGATTTAAATTTAATCGAAGGCCCGCTCAATCCGGCCCGCCTGATGGCTATTTATGAGGAGAATCATCCGGCGCCCTTGCGCGACACCCCGTTTGTGGCGCCGGTGAGTGCGGCTTTGCGCGGACAAAGTGATATTTTTGCCGCGATTCGCAAGCACGACATCCTGTTGCATCATCCGTATGAAAGCTTCGATAGCGTGGCCGAGTTTTTGGAGCAATCCTCCCGCTGTCCGCGCGTGCTCGCGATCAAACAGACCCTGTATCGCACCGGAGGGGACACGCGCATTGTCGGCGCGCTCATGGGCGCAGCCAGCCGCGGCAAGGAGGTCACCGCCGTGGTGGAGTTACGCGCGCGCTTTGACGAAGCCAACAACATTCAATGGAGCCGCAAGCTGGAGGAAGCCGGAGTGCATGTGGTGCACGGACTGGTGGGCTTAAAGATTCACGCCAAAATGTGCCTGGTAGTGCGCAAGGAGGAAGACGGCATCCGGCGCTACGTTCATTTGAGCACCGGAAATTACAACCCCACCACGGCGCGCCTCTACACCGACGTTGGCTTGTTGACATGTCAGCCGGACTTTGGCGAGGACGCCACCAACGTGTTCAATCTGCTCACCGGCATCGGCCATTACCAGCCAACCAGGCAATTATTGTTGGCGCCCTTTGAAATGCGGCGGAGGATGATCGCGTTTATTGATCGCGAAGCCGTCAACGCCCGGGGCGGCCGACCGGCCCGCATCATCGCCAAAATGAATGCCTTGGTCGATGGCGAAATCATTGAGGCCCTTTACCGCGCCTCGCAGGCGGGCGTTAAAATCGATCTGCTGGTGCGCGGGATATGTTGCCTACGCCCACAATGGCCCGGTCTAAGCGAGAATATCACCGTCCGAAGCGTCGTGGACCGTTTTCTGGAGCACAGTCGGTTGTTCTATTTTGAAAATGGCGGCCGGCCTGAGTATTGGGCCGGCAGCGCCGATTGGATGCCGCGCAATTTTATTCGCCGCATCGAGGCCAACTTTCCAATTGAAGACCCCCGCTTGAAGCGCCGCGTGAAGCAGGAACTTCTTGGCTTTCCACTTGCCGACAACGTCAAGGCCTGGCATCTCAAATCCGACGGAACCTATGAACGCATGCGATCCGCGCAAGAACCGCCTGTGCGCAACCAGATGGAATTTATGAAACGCGCGTTGCAAACGGCCAAGACCAGCCGACGCAAAAACCTCGGGGCGACCTAGTTTTTCTCGGTTCTCACGTTCCTTGAGAGTGTTGCAGTTAAAAAGACTATCCTATCTTCCTGAAACGTCATTTGACTTAGCTAGTCTTGAGTGATACGTATATTCACATGAAAAATACGTATAGTGTGGCGCGAGGCCAGGCCAATTTCACCCGCCTGCTCAAACAAGCCGAGGAGCAGCCGATTGCCATTACGCGACACGATGAAACGGTCGCCTACATCCTTTCTGCGGATCGAATGGAGGCCATCATCGAAACCTTGGAAATCATGGGCAACGCGGCGGCCATGAAAGCTATTCACGGGCATCGATCGGGCAAAACCAAATTCAGGCCACTCGCGGCGCTGGGTGAAGATTAAGGTTTCAGCACAGGTGGTGGAATTTGTCCGCGGATTATCGCCTGAGCCGCGTCGTCAATTGCGCCTGGCGATTCGTTCCCTTGCTCGCGGCCGAGGCGACGTCCGCGCGCTTGAAGGAGAATTGATGGTCTATTCGCGTCTTCGAGTTGGAAGTTACCGCATCATCTTTTGGCAAAGCTCTGCCGTCATCGAGTGCATTTTTGCGGAAAAGCGTTCGATTGTTTACGAGATTTTTGCCGAGGAGTTGCGCCGCAAACTCGCGGGACGGTAGGGCCGGTGAGTTCCAAATCCGCAAGACAAGATTCGACCCTAAAAGAAATCTTTCAAAAAAAGAGCAATTTTCATTGACGTTCTCACCTTGGTAGTATTACCTGAGTAATGTCATGCCTAAATCCAAAGTTTATCGCCTCGGAGATTTGCAACTCAAAATCATGAAAGTTCTTTGGTCGCGAGCTGAGACAACGATTGCCGGCGTCCACGAGGAATTATCCAATGAAGGCGAATGGGCCTATACTACCATCGCCACCATGTTGCGAAAAATGGAGGGGCGCGGGCTTGTGCATCATCGCCTCCACGAACGTAAATTCCTTTATCGACCAGCTGTTCGCGCGGAGGATGTGACCCAGGGAATTTCATCGCATTTCATTGACCGGCTCTTTGAAGGCAGCCTGGCCGATATGGTGGCGCACTTGTTGACGACGCGCGAAATCAGCCGCGAAGAACTGGCACGCCTCGAAGTGTTGATTGCCGAAAGGAAAAAGAAATTATGAACTTCCCGGATTCTGCCTTTTGGGGGCACATGCTGGCCACCATAGGCATCGAAGCAGGTTGTTTGGTCGCGCTCGGCTTTGCTACCCAACGCTTCATGCGTCATGCTATCTGGCAACGCGCGTTGTGGCGAGGCACCATCGCTTGCCTCTTGCTCCTGGTCATATCCGAATGGACCGGAATCGGACGCGGAGCGGCGGGCTTTTTCCTTGGGCAAAAGCCAATGACGCGAAATTTCTCGATCTCGCCGCAGCCGATGGTTGCCGCTGTGTTTGCTGAAAGACTCCCGGTATCCAAATTGAATCTTCCATCATCCAAGGCTCCACCATCAATCTGGTGGCCGGGCTGGGTATGGCTGGGAGGAACGGTGGTTGTTTTGCTGCGCATAGCCGCGGCCCAGGTGTTCTTGTTGACACTAAGATTGCGCCGCGCAAAGATCGCAGATGAGGTATTGTACCAGCGTCTCAAATGCGTCGCTCGCTGCGTCAGATTACAGCGAAGAGTTACTTTGTTGCGAATGCCGCGAGCCATTAGTCCGATGGCTTTTGGCATTTTTCGTCCCACTCTTGGATTGCCACCCGACTTCGAGTCGAAGTTGAGCGTGGCGGAGCAGGAGGCCGTGCTGGCGCATGAATTGGCGCATTTGGCGGCGAAGGACCCGCTATGGTTTTTGCTGGCTGATGTGACGACCGCCTTGTTGTGGTGGCATCCGTTCGTCTGGTGGGCGCGGCGATCACTCCAGGGCGCATCGGAATTAGCCGCCGACGAAGCGTCAGCCATGCTTCCGGACGGCCCGGGCGCTCTAGCCACCTGCTTAGTCAGCCTCGGAAAGGAAATGTCGGCGTCCGGCGCTTGGGGATGGATTGGAATCAACGGCGGCTTTCAGTCCAAGCTTGGAAAACGAGTTGAGCGATTGGTGCAAATGTCCAGTTCAACCAAACTAACCTTCTCCGGCAGGCTTGGGACAGCGGGACGAATCGTAGCGGGGTTTCTGGTGATTCCAGCATCGGTGTTGTTCTTCGGAGCGTTTCAATCCGCGCATGCACAGAAGCAGGAAAATTTGCCCACTCAATTGCAGCAGTCCTGGCATAGTTCGCCTGCGGCGCAGATGTGGACGGCCTTCTCGGAAAGTAATCCAGTGCCACAGCCCGCAGCCACAGCCACGAACAACGCCGATACCGCGACTATCGCGCCAAGCGGAGCCTCGATCAAAATGAGCCAAATTAGTACGAACGTGACAAATGCCATAGTGGGTGCCAAGCACCTTTACGCAATCGGCAAATATAACGAAGCGAAGTCAATACTTGACCAAGTGCTCAAAAACAACCCAGACAATAAATCCCCCCAGTATTACTTGGATTTGATTCGGGAAACGCGATTTAGCGCGACTAACCAAACCTCGCCGGAGTACATTGTCTTCCCGGCTGACCCTGGAGTATTTCCTTTGTCGCCCGATACGCTGTTGACCAAGATCTTTAGGGTGAATCCTAATGTGTTTCGGAAGCGCCTTGAAAGGCTGTATAATTTCTCGAGTGGAATATACGAGACGCGCCCGCAGCCCGCTGCTGACCCTTCGTTACATTTTCTTTTCCTTGGAGTTGCAAAAAGGAGCACACCTGATTTGCACGCGATGGCCAGCAATTACTTCGCGGACGCGGGGGTTGATTTAACTCCACCTAAAGATGTCTCTTTCAATGAACGCTCGGGCGTTATCCAGGTGCGCGGCACGGAAGCGGATTTGAAAATTGTTCAACAGGCCATCGAAGGGCTCAACTCATCTCCGGCGCGAGTTGTCATCGAAGCTAAATTCGTCGAGTTAAGTCAGGAGGAAGTGAAGGGGCTTGGATCTTCGGGAAGTCTGATTGCGGGAACTGCTGCGCTCACCCCAAGTCCCGCAGTAAGCAATGTCGTGGCCGTTTCCTTGGCTATGGATACCAACATTCCGATCGCGTCATCGGCCATGGTCAGCGTTCTTACGCCGACGGAGTTTGGCACCCTTATCGCCGCCATCGAGAAACGAACCAGTGCCGATATTCTAACTACTCCGCAGGTGAAAACTGAAAGCGGACGACAGGCGCACATTGAGGTTGGGGACGGACGAAATGGCGTCAGGCTCGATGTTTTTCCCGAAGTTGGGGCCGATGGATTTTCCATTGCGATGGCGGCAAGCACGGCGATCCAATCAGACAAAATCACCTGGCAAGCCAGCGCTCAGCAAAATCTTTGGGAAGGCCAAACTTTGGTCATCAGTGATGAAACGACCAACCAGACCGCCGGAAATAAAAAGCGAACTTTGATTTTTGTTACGCCAAGAATTATCGATTCCGTGGGAAACTTCGTTCACACCGAGGACAAAATCGCTCAAAAGTCCGGCTACTACGCTATAGCCCCAATGTCGAGGTGAAGAAAGTCTCTTATAGTGATCGGGAGTTTGAATTCTAAGGAAAATTCAATTCCATGAAAGACCAATAAGAGGGCTTGTCGGAATTATTCTTAAACAAATCCTCGGCGTCGGGACTTTCGACGACGTAAAAACTTTTGTAAAACGTTGCCGATTTTCCATTAGGTAAGTCATCCTGAATTTTGGCCAAATTATTAAGATTGTATTTCTCTGTTTCGTATTTCTCCTTAAATGAATATTCCCTCATCCAGTTGTCGTTACCCCGGTCGGTTTGCGGGTTATCCTTGAGGCGGAATGTTTCGCAGTCAAGTAGATCTCCGTTCGCCGCCAAGGTGAAGATTTGATAAGCCGGATTATTGTGATAGATGGGGCTTACGGATGGCGAGATGTGGATAAATCCAATGGAGTCATGGCCATGTTTGACAATGCGAAACTCGTCCCGGTGGGTGTGTCCCGCAAAGGACGCCGTGATCTGAGGCGTTCTGGCCAGCAAACCAAGGAACTCATTTTGAATAGTATCGTCCCATAGGCTGCTGATTTTTTTGCCGAGGATAATTGTCGAAAATGGATCGACCCCAGGAGGAACATGAAAAGAAAGCCAAATCTTTTGGTGACTGTCTTTATTAGTGGTGATTTGAATCGCGTTGGTTAGCCATTTCCATTGTTGGTCAGCTAAACCTCTGTTCGTCGCCGCCCGATCCAAAAAACGTTTTGTAAATAGTGTGCTGTTAAACACAATCAAAGTGTGGTTGGTCAACCCCGGGAGGTCTGTGCTGTAACAGCCTTGGTTATTGATGAGCGTTCTAAAATCGCTTTGATTATCCGGCCCAAGCAAGAGAGTCCAATCATCGATCAAGCCTTTCAACAAAGGTTCATCCGGCGCGGCATAATCCTGGCCGTTGGGCGCGTCGTTATTGCCCAGGGTAACAAACACGTTCGTCAATTGGTGGTCCCGAAATCGTTGCGCTACATATTTGTCTGCGGTTTCAAAATTCGCATCGCCGACACGCCGGATGTCATGCGCAAGAATATCGCCCTGAACGAGGACAAACAAAGGATTAGGACAGTTCGCATGGATGCTCTTCAGCACCGACGCTATAAGCGTCCCATTAGAATCGTCCCCGAATCTTTGCCCGGCCTGGATACGTTTCGGAAAAGGAGCATTTTCGTTGGCATCGCCCGTAAAGTGAAGGTCTGAAATAATCACGAACTTTCGTGGCCATGGCAAATCACCAGAGCCATCGGCTGCGGAAACCCACTGCGAAAGCAGGAGGATGAAGAGCAAAATGCGTGCGCAAGCGCTCGCACGCAACCTATGCCAGGTTGATTCTGAAGCCAAATTCATAGGCCCCGGCAAAGTGCAATAACTTCGGCAAAGGTGTAAAGACCTATGTGTTATCTTGCCTCAAAGACATAAAGCGGTAATGGGCCCTTGGCCGAGAAAACATCTAACACGCTGCCTTTCATATATTTAAGCGGGAACAACTCAATGACGGAAGCTTCCCGATCCTGCACCGAAAAATCGCGGCAAAAAGACCCAAAAACAAGGCTTGCAATGCATCCTCGTCGCGCTTACTCTCACCAACCTTTTTGGACGCTGCGGGAGCGGCGGGCGGTTATTGTTTTGTGGCGCGCCGCCGCCACGGCAGAGAATTGATTGTTTTATGTCAGTAAAAATTCGTTTGAAACGGGTGGGGGCCAAGAATGCCCCTTATTACCGCGTGGTCGTGGCCGATGCCCGCAGCCCGCGGGACGGCAAATTCATTGAAGAGATTGGCAGCTATCAGCCCATGAAAAAGGGCGATAATTTCATTGTTGATTTGGAACGAGTCAAGTATTGGGTCAGCCACGGCGCCCAGCCCAGCGACACTGTGGCCAGCTTTGTCAAGAAATTGACCAAAGCCGCCGTGCCGGCCTGATTTTCTTTTCAAGGTTTATGCAAGCCTTTCTGGAATTTGTGGTCAAAGGGCTGGTCAACCATCCAGAGGCCGTGGCCGTAACGCCGGTGGTCAGGGATACTTTGACCATTTATGAATTGCGGATGCACCCGGACGACGTCGGCAAGATCATTGGCCGCCAAGGCATGACGATCAACGCCCTGCGTTCCCTGCTTGTGGCCGGCAGCGCCAAGAAGGCGCAACGCTGCACGCTGGAGATCGTCGAGGATTCGTCCGGCAAACAGCGTGAGAATTGATATACTCACACTGTTCCCGGAGATGTTCACGGGACCGATTGATGTGAGTATAATTCAGCGGGCCCGGAAAAACGGCCTGCTCGATTTGCGGGTGCATAACCTGCGCGATTACACGCACGACAATTACAAGACGGTGGATGATCGCCCCTTCGGCGGTGGGCCGGGGATGGTGTTGAAGGTGGAACCGATTTTTGAGGCGGTCGAAGCTTTGGCCGAAGAGGGCACGAAAGTGATTCTGTTGACGCCTTCGGGACGTTTGTTCGACCAAAGCGTGGCGCGGCAGTTGGCTGCAGAGCCAAAACTGATGATGATTTGCGGCGCTTATGAAGGCGTCGATGAACGGGTGCGAACCGAGTTGGCCGATGACGAATTGTCGATTGGCGATTACGTGCTGACCAACGGTTCGCTGGCGGCGATGGTGGTCATCGACGCGTTGACCCGATTATTGCCGGGGGCGCTGGGGGACGATCAGAGCGCGCTGGACGAATCGTTCAGTCAAGGCTTGCTGGAGTATCCGCATTACACGCGGCCGGCGGAATACCGGGGGCTGAAAGTGCCGCCGGTGCTGCTCTCGGGCAACCACGCGGAAATTGAAAAGTGGCGGCGCGAGCAGGCCATTTTGCGGACGCAAGCCCAACGGGCCGATTTGTGGCAGAAAAAGAAAGAGAATTTATGAACCAGGCATTGTTAGACAAAATTGAATCAGAACAGTATCGAAAAAACGCCTCAGACTTCGGGGTTGGAGACTCTGTGAAGGTCCATACCAAGGTCATTGAAGGCGACAAGGAACGCATCCAGATTTTTTCCGGCGTGGTCATTGGACGCCGGGGGCATGGGTTGAATTCCACCTTCACCGTTCGGCGCATCAGCTATGGCGAAGGTGTGGAACGCATTTTCCCTGTGCATTCACCGCGCATTGACAAAGTCGAAATCGAGCGCAAGGGCTCAGTCCGCCGCGCCAAACTCACTTATTTGCGGGGCCGCATCGGCAAAGGCGCGACGCTGGTCAAAGAGAAGGAAAGCCGGGCAGCGGCTGCGCCCGTGGCCGCCAAGTAGAGTCGGTTTGCAGTTTGCGGGAATTGGGCATACCTTCAGCAATAGATATGCGCCAAATAAAGATCTTTACCGGGTTCGCAGCGAGTCCTTGGGCGCGACTGCTCCTCTGGCTGGCGGTATGCCTCCCTTGGACTTTGTCGGCAGCGACCAAAACCCATGTTCAATTGGTCCTGTCGGCCCAGACCGCGCGGGCTGGCGAAACAATCTGGGCGGGCTTGAAAATGGAAATCCCGCCGTCCTGGCATGTTTATTGGCGCAACGGCGGCGACGCGGGCATTCCCGTCAGCATCACTTGGAATCTGCCCGATGGGACCACGGCCGGCGCCATCAATTGGCCGGTGCCGGAAAAGGAGATCGACAAAGCCGGGGACTCTTCCCTTGTCACTTACATTTACACCCGCGAAGTTGTCCTTTTGACTCCCATAAAGCTGGCCGAGAATTTACAACCCGGCCCGATAACGCTTAAGGGCGTGGCCCACTGGATGGAGTGCTCCATGGAGGGCGGATGCTTTCCCGCGGTTGGCGAGATAAGCGCAACGCTAAATATCGCCACCGATACTAAGCCTTCGACGGACGCGGATTTGATCGAGACCTGGCGCAAGAAAATTCCCCTGCCCGCCGAGGCTGGAGTCGCCGCCGCGCATTGGCTAAGCGGACGAACCGAGAGCAATTCGCGCCCCGTCGTGATCGAGTGGAAAGGCGGCGCAGCGCCCATCGATTTCTATCCCGACAGCAGCACTAATTTTACCGTCGAAGGGTTGACGGAGATGCTGCCAGCCGCCGGAAGTTTTATCCCGATTAGCAAAATTGTCACCAAGAGTGATGCAGTTTGGCCGACCCAAATTTCCGGCCTTCTAGTAAGCCATGCGGGGTCGGCGCAAGCGGAAGGGGTTGAAGTCGCGCTCACCATTGATTCTCCACCGGCCACGGAAAAGAAAAGCGCCGCGCCGGTGGCGTTGGGCCTCCTGGCCACGATGCTCCTTTTCGCTTTTTTGGGTGGATTGATATTAAACGTGATGCCGTGCGTCCTGCCGGTGATCGCACTCAAGATATTTAGTTTTGTCAAAGAATCGGGTGAAGCGCCTGGGCGGGTGCGCAATTTAGGATTGGTCTATGGCGTAGGCGTTCTGGTTTCCTTTTTGATTCTGGCCGGGCTGGCGATCGGCGTGCAAACTGCCGGCGGTCTGGCCAATTGGGGCGATCTCTTCCGCCATCCGCAGGTGCAATTGGCGCTGACGGTCCTGGTGACGTTGATTGCTTTGAATCTTTTCGGGCTCTTTGAGATTACCTTAAGTTCGAGCGCCACCAGCGCCGCCAGCGAACTGGCTTCGCGCAAAGGATATTCAGGGGCCTTTTTCAATGGCGTCTTGGCCACGATTCTGGCGACGCCCTGCACGGCTCCGTTCCTGGGGGCTGCGCTTGCCTTTGCCTTCGCCCAATCTGCGGCGGTCATTCTCCTTTTCTTTTTGACAGCCGGCTTCGGATTCGCTTTTCCCTTTGTCCTGCTGTGCGCGCAACCGCGCTGGCTGTCCTTTTTGCCCAAGCCCGGGGCCTGGATGGAAAAGTTCAAAATCGCCATGGGCTTTCCCATGCTGGCTACAGCCTTCTGGCTGATGTGGCTTTCGGCCGGCGATGAAAGCGCGCTGTTGTGGACGGGGCTGTTTCTGGTCGTGCTGGCGCTGGCGGCGTGGGTTTGGGGGGAATTTGTGCAACGCGCCGTGCGGCACAAGGGCGTGGCCGCAGCGGTCTGCGCGGTCCTGCTGGTCTTGGATTATAGCCTGATTCTGCAAGGCCACTCTTCTAAAATCATTTGGCAACCGTGGAGTGCGCAAGCCGTGGAAGAAGCCCGTAAAGCGGGGCATCCGGTCGTAGCCGATTTCACCGCCAAAAGCTGTCTTACCTGTCAAGTGAACAAAGCCAGCAGCCTCGAAATTGATTCCACGCGGGCCAAGCTCAAGCAGATCGGCGCTGTCACCCTGGTCGGCGATTACACCCGCGAAGACCCGGCCATCGGCGAGGAATTGCGCCGCCATGACCGTTCGGGTGTGCCCCTGGTCCTGGTCTATCCCAAAGATCCTGCCCAGCCTCCGGAAGTCCTGCCCGTTCTTTTGACTCCTTCCATTGTTCTGGCCGCCCTCGACAAAGCGGCGCATTAAAATCCTCGGGTGGGGATTAATTTAATTGCACCATTCTCCCCAAAAAGCAGAGCGCCACTTGACGAGAGGATGGTTTGTTCGCATGATCTTCAATGGGCGGAGGCCCTTACTATTATGAAGCTTGATGACTTTTACGCAAAACTTACCGTCAAAACAAATGCCAAGCTGGTGTTGCTGGTCATGGACGGCTTGGGCGACTTGGCCACACGCGAACAGGGTTTTCTGACGCCGTTGGAGGCCGCGACCACGCCCAATCTGGACGCCCTGGCCAGGATTGGCGCACAAGGCCGGATGATTCCCGTGGCTCCCGGCGTAACACCCGGCAGCGGGCCGGGCCATTTGGGATTGTTCGGCTATGATCCGCTGGAATATCAGGTCGGACGCGGTGTGATTGAGGCACTCGGTCTGGGCGTGGAGCTCAAGGGCGGAGACGTCGCCGCACGCGCCAATTTTTGCACGCTCGATGCCAAAGGTATCGTCACGGACCGTCGCGCGGGGCGCATCGCTACCGAGGTGACGGAAGACTTATGCGCGTTGCTCTCCAAAAAAATCAAAAAAGTTGGAGACGCCGAAGTCATGATCCGCCCGGGCAAAGGACACCGGTTTGTGGTGATTTTTCGCGGCAAAGGTTTGGAAGGGCCGTTGACCGATGCCGATCCGAATCGAGAAGGTTTGCCCATTCCTACGGCCGCGCCAATTGATCCGAAATCCGAGAAACAGAAAAAGACGGCGAAGTTGCTGGCGGAATTTTATAAGCTGGCGCTGCCCGTGATCGCCCACAAGAAACCAGCCAATGGATTTCTTATGCGCGGCATCGCGCACCAACCACACATCCCAACGGTGGAGCAGCGATATGGATTGCGCGCGGCGTGCCTGGCGGTTTATCCCATGTACAAGGGACTGGCACAATTGGTCGGGATGAAGAAAATCGAAGGGCCGCAAACCATCGCCGAGCAATTCAAGCGCTACGTGGCCGAATACGACAACTTCGACTACTTCTTTATTCACTACAAATACACCGACATGTACGGCGAAGACGGCAATTTTGAGGCGAAGAAAAAAGCGATTGAGGATTTCGACGCTGCTCTGCCCATTTTGCTGGAGAAACGTCCCGAGGTGCTGGCCATTACCGGCGATCACTCCACGCCTTGCGCCCTCAAAGGTCATTCGTGGCATCCGCAGCCAGTGCTGCTGGTTTCGGACTACTGCGGTTGGGACAAACTGGAGAGGTTCACCGAAACCGGCGCCAACATCGGCTCACTCGGAGTTTTCGAGTCGAAGTTTTTGATTCGGCTTATGCAAGCCAATGCTCGTATGTTTGACAAGTTTGGGGCGTAAGGCACCAACAGGAGCTTGCCAACCTGGATTCCGAATCGTAGGGTTATGTATGTTTTATCTCCGCAATTTCAAGAACTTTTCTCAGGCGGAACTGGATTTTGATCGGCCGACCACACTTATCCTTGGTCCAAATGGGTCTGGAAAGAGCAACCTGATTGAAGCCGTCGAATTGCTTTCGTTTTTAGCCAGCGGCCATCGACTACACGAGGTAACCGATATCGGTCGCGAGGGCCAAATTGAGATTCGCGGCGGCCTGGAGGCTGGAGCAAAAATTGGTCATGATCAGTTTACACTTGGCTATAAAGGAAATGTCGTACTTCAAACGAGAGTAGTGCCTACGGAGGTCGTTTACGAAATCACTGTTAGAGTGCGCCCGGATCCCCGAATCATTGGCGAAATGCTCCAAGTCGAAGGCCGTCATATTCCAATGTTTGAGATTTTGCCACAGGAAGGTGAGACGGCATCCGCTGACAACCAAGTTCGGTACGACAACAATGCCAGAGGCCGTAATAAGCCAGTCGAGTCGATTGCAGCAGACCGGTCTGCGCTTTCCCAGTATTCCAGATTTGCACACGGGAATAATGAATTGTCGGAGTGTTTGACGGTAATTGAAGCCGTCATGACAACCTTAGCTTCGCCAAGTGTATTTGATCCAATTCCGCGACTAATGCGAGGATACGAGCGCAGAACTGAAACCCAGTTAGCTCGCAACGGATACAATATTTCACCGGTTCTTCTTGATCTACAACTTGATAGGCCTGTGATAAAACCACAAGCAGAAGGACCACCGAAACGAGTGATTGCCAATCAAAGAGAGGTTTTGAAACGCATTCTTGGCCGAATAGCCCAACTGCCCGATGAGCCTTTTGCTAGTTTTGATTTTATACGAATGCCAAAGGTCGGCGATGTAATGTTCGGTTTTAAATTAGCGAACCGGGAAGAGATAATCGATGCCAGGCTACTATCTGATGGAACATTGCGAGCCTTGGCTATCCTGACTGCGCTTGAGACTTCCAAGGGAGGTAGCCGGTTGATACTGGAAGAATTTGACAACGGTGTCCATCCAAGCCGAGTGCCAGTGATGGCGTTAGCTTTGTTTGATTGTGCGTCGCGAAATGGACTCCATGTAATTGCGACCACCCATAATCCAGCTACGATGAATGCTCTCACCAATGAGCAATTGAATGCAGTTTTGTTAGTTGTATCAGATCAGGAAAATAACACCGCACGTCTGGTTCGACTCCATGAGTTACCTGGTTGCGTAGAGCTCGTTGAGAGTGGTCGTCTCGGTGATCTGGTAACGCGTCGTATTTATGAACAGCATTTGCGCCCAGACTACGAAAAAGAACGGCAGAAGGGAATAGATGAATGGGTTAACAGTTTGACATGAGCGTTCTTGTGTATGTAATTGACACGAGCTATCTCGTGGAATTATTTGGCTGCGGACGAATCAGCAACAGAACAGCTTCCGAAAAAGTGCGCGAACTTTTCAAGGCAGCCAATAAAATTGGGGGACGTTTTTTGTCCCTTTGCCGTGCCTTTTTGAGTTAGGCGATCACATTGCTGATGTGAGCCATGATGAATTGAGGTCGAAGCTTGCCAATAATCTTTTAGATACGGTGCGGACTTCGTTGCTCAAAAGAGAACCTTGGACAATTACGCCGACCAAGCCACCAGAAGAGATACTTCCATCTCTCTTGGAACGATTTGTTCCTCTGGCTTCCAAACGCGGAATTGGATTAGTCGATACTTTTACATTGAATGAGGCAATTCGGCTCAAGCAAAAGCTTAAAGAAATCAAAGCGAGAATCCACATTTGGACAAATGATCGAGAATTGAAAAGATTTGAACCTGATGCCGAGTCTAATCCCTTCCATTGGTAATTCACTCTAAGCGTCATTCAATCCAAACCACAAGCCCAGCGGGCGCGGGCCAGAACTTTGCGGGCCAGGGCGCGGGCTTTGGCGGCGCTCTCGTTGAGCACGGTTTCCACGAAATCCATGTTGGCCGCCAGGTGCGCCCGCTTGGTGCGCGCGTCGGCGAAGTAATTCCAATAATGTTCGAAGAGCGCTTTTTTCAAATCGCCGTAACCTAATCCGCCCGCGCGCAAGCGCTCCTCATAGTCTTTGGCCACTTCGGGCGGCGCAACCAGCCGCAACAATTGAATGGCGATGTTTTTCTCGGCGTCAGGCTTGGGGTCTTGCGGCGTGCGGCTGTCCATGACCAGACCCATCACTTTCTTCCGCAGCGCCTTCTCATCGCCGAAAATCTCGATGGTGTTGCCGTAGCTTTTGCTCATCTTTTGGCCATCGGAGCCGGGCACCGAAGCCGTTTCGTCGCGAATGCGCGGCTCCGGGATAATGAATGTCTGCCCGTAGGTTTCGTTAAATTTTATGGCAATGTCGCGGGTCACTTCGACATGCTGCTTTTGGTCCCGCCCTACGGGGACGACGTTGGAATCGTAAATCAAGATGTCCGCCGCCATAAGCACCGGGTAAGCGAAGATTCCGTGGTTAGGGGAAATGCCATGCGCGATCTTATCTTTATAACTATGGCAGCGTTCCAGTAGGCCCATCGGCGTCAACGTGGTCAGTATCCACGCCAACTCGGTGACTTCCGGCACATCGGATTGGCGGAAAAGGAGGGCTTTTTTCGGGTCCAGTCCGCAGGCGAGGAAATCGAGGGCCACGTCCAAGGTAAAACGGCGGCGCTCGCCGGCATCCAAGAGCGAGGTCATGGAATGGTAATTGGCGATGAAATAAAGAGCCTCGCCTTGCTCCTGCAATTCAATGGCCGGTTTCATCATGCCAAAGTAATTGCCCAGGTGCAGCGCGCCTGAGGGTTGAATGCCGGATAAAATGCGCATGGGGAAATTAAACGCAGTCCGGACCCCTGGCGCAAGCACCCAAGTCCTCTTGACATCGCCCAAACCTGCCGTAAGCAGCCATCATCTTTTCAACCCCAACCCCAGCGTTTCCTTGCAATAAGTCAAACTCCGTTCCAGTTCGCTCTTTTGATATTCCTTTTCCGCCGCGTCATCGGGAGAATGATGTTCTGGAATCTTTTTGCCCAGACGCGTCAGGGCGTCGAATTTCACAAAGTCCTTCGCGCGCGCTTTGGGCCAGACCTTCCAATAATCCTTGTTAAAGTAGGGCATGTCCTTCGTGAAGCCGGAAATGATTTCCACGTTGACGGGAATCTTCGGACACAACTCCAGGAAGCGCGGCACGAACTTTTTGTAATCGACGACGCCTTCGCCTATCGCCGTCCATTGAATGGCGGCGCCGTTGGACGTTGGCCAGATCATGGAATCGCGCAACGCCGAAGCGGCGACATACGGCGCCAAAATTTCCAGGGCTTCCAGCGGGTCTTCCATGGTCCAGGTTGAGTTGCCCGTATCAAAAGTAACGCCGACATATTCCTTGCCCGCTTCTTCGCACAAGTTTGCAATTTCCCAGGCCTGCATATCGCCGGCGTGGTTCTCGATGGCAATTTTCACCCCCGCGTCGAGCGCCTGGCTGCGCGCGCTGCGGCAAACTTTGATGGTGTCGGCCATGCGCGCTTCAATGCCCCCATTGCTGGCGCGATCATCCCCCATGCCCAGGATGCAGCGGAAAGCCGGAGAGTGCAGGGTCTTAGCCACACGAATACCCAGCGCCAGGTGTTCCTCGGCCGTGCCCCATTTGTTCTTAAAATGTTTCGAAGTTGGGCAGATGCTCCAGGAGCCTGCGTAAATCACCAACCCATGGTCGTCGGCCTTCTTCTTAAGGTCGCGCAGATAACTTTCCTCGAAGCTTTCGTAAACATCCAAATCTGTCAAAAATAAAGAATCCAATTTCAGCGAAGCGGCATAATCAATGAGTTGGCCCGCGTTCCATTTCATCGCGCGCACGGAAAAATTGTCGAAGCCAAGTCGCGTCCCGCCGGCGGGTTTTGGGGTTTCTTGCGAGGCTGGAATGCTTTGAGCCAGGGCCAATCCCGCGCCGGTGGCGGCGACGGTTTTGAGGAAGGTGCGACGGTTGCTGGAGTTTTCCATATTCATTTAGGGCCAGGTGTCAAATATCGGCATCGGCGGGTTCCCGCTCCTCTTCCACGGGTTCGGGTTCCTCGGCTGTCTCTTCGGATTTCTCTTTTTCTTCGGCTTCAACCATCTTCATCGCGCCCACGAAAAGCCCGGTGAAGAGGCCGCCGCTGGTAAGGGTGTTGCGAAAGAATTCCCAGGTTTGGGGATAGCCGGATTGCCCGTACGTCAGGGCTTTAAACCAGCCAGCCAGGGTTTTGGGGTAATCAAGGATAAGCCAGGCGAAAGTGTTGGTGACAAGGTAAAAGAGCATGGCCCCAACCATGCCTCCAGCCAGGAGCAGCCACCATGGTCTTTTGCCGCCTAGAGACCGGCCCAAAGCAATCAAACCGGCGTAGGCGGCGTAGTTGGGAGCTTGATCGATCAAAAAGCGAGTCCAGGAAAAATACTGTGGATAAAACACCACCGTAATGATCAAGTCCGTCGCGGCTATGACGATGAGCGGGACCGCCCAACCTAATGCGCCCGGCAGATATAACCCTGCGCAAAAGAAAAGCGCATACGCGGCGCTGAAGTTATTCGGCATCAAGCCGGGCCATCGGCTCAACGCGAAAACCAGCACCAGCAGCAAAGGCCATACAACGTTCTTCTTCACTGAAATTCGCCCTGTGTTAGGGTGTGTTTGCTTGCGGCGTCACTTTATCAATATTGGGCGTAACATCAGCCCCAACATCGCCGTCAGCCCATTTCAAACCGCCGACCAATATATCCTGAAATACCGCGTTTTGCCAAACGTCGAGCCGATGCCCCATGCTGGTGTAGAAAACGCGCCCCTGCCCGTAGGCCTGCGCCCAGGTTTCCGGATAGTTAGGCCGGTCGTAGGGAGATTGCCTTCCCATCTTGGCAGTGTCGTGCGCCAGAAGGACATGAATATTCGGCGAGAAATTCTTCAACGAATACCATTCCTCCGGTGGGCCAAAATCATCCGGCACTTTGCTCATGCCTGGAAAATTCCTGTCTTCGACAATTAAATGTCCGGGCACGTGGCCATCGTGAGTCACAAATTCCGCTCCGATCATTTTTATGTAAGGGTCAACGCCTCGTGACCCGGAATGGAATGTGTCCGTCGCGCAATGAATGCCCACAAAGCCCTTGCCATTATGAATCGCCACCAGAAAGGCCGCTTTCTGCTCCTTGGTCATCGCTGGAGCGTGGTCGTCGCCGATGGTGGTCAAATCACCCGTGGTGTAGAAACAAAAGGCGTCGTATTTGGCAATGTTCTCGGGCGTGAACAACGAGCCGTCCTTGGTGAAAGTAAACTCAATGTTATTCGACGTGCCTAACCTCTCCAGGATTTCCTGGGCCGGGCTCGGCTGGCCGTTGGCCTGCTCAATCATGTCGTGCTGAAAGCCGGAGGATTTGGAGAAGAAAAGGATTCTCTTAGGCGCCTCGACGGCTGAACCAGAGAGGCCGTTTGACGGAACGTGGCTACAGCCAACAAACAAGGCCGTCGCCAGGCAGAAGGCCGCAGTGACGGGACTGTTGTGAACAAATCGGGCGGGCGTACTCATGTATCTTTCGTCGGCAAGGTAAAGGCGCACGAGCGTCAAGCCAAGAAAAAAGCAAACGCTTTGCCAACGACCGCAATTCCTAATGCAATCTACGGAGCGAATCTGCCACTGCCTTTTGTGACTGTTCCGTCAGCACTGATTATGGTGTTCGCGTAAGTGCCGGAGGTGGGCGCTGTGAACCACATCGTCACATAATTGGTCTCAACAGCAGTCAGGTCGTTAAATTGCATGAACGCTGCTTGAGGGCCAAACTGCCCCAGCGTATAATTGCCGCTATTGGTTAC
>Ga0302326_10004546_pt1 | contig 32113 bp, 28 predicted proteins | sample Palsa_T0_3_FD_202264 | JGI IMG/M metagenome (GOLD analysis project Ga0302326, IMG submission 202264) | Peat permafrost microbial communities from Stordalen Mire near Abisko, Sweden - Palsa_T0_3 | ecosystem: Environmental > Terrestrial > Soil > Palsa > Peat permafrost | place: Sweden: Abisko...
AACGTCCTCGGCGAGTCGGGTTCATGGGTGCCCCGAGTTATAGCAATGAGGAGATCCTGCGCGCCCTGGCGCACCCTGCGTTTCTGGAGACCATCGCTGGCGCCGGAGTCGAACTGCTGGTCGCGGGCGGTATCTGCCAGACGGCGGATCCATCCGTACTGGAGGCCCTGAAAGCGGGGGGCGCGCGGGTCCTTGGAAGAATTGGCTCGACTCTGGACTACTACCGGCAGATCGCGGCAACCGTAAACCCCATTGGACCGTCGACAGGGGTGAAGATCAAATCGGTGGAGACGCTCATCGCAGGACGGAGTCTGATCACCACACAATGGGGTGCGGATCCGGGATTGTGCGCGGCGTTTCCCGGTCAGATCCGGTACATCGAGTGGCCTGTCGATCCAGTGGTTCTGGGGAGAATCGCTGTTGAGACGGTTCGCTCGGCGCTTCCACCGGGCGACTCGGCGGCAAGAGCCTATGTGGAGAAGGCGACGCAAACTCTGCGGGAGCTGCACAGCCTATGACGCGCATCTCGCTGGGATACTTACTGGGCCGCAACGCAAGCCACGATGATGAGAAGGTGCGAGGGATATGAAACGCATCTCCCTGCAGCATTTTATTGTCATTGGGCTTCTTTTCTGGGGACTTCCAGCAGTTTTTGTGGCCGGACCAGAGGCCATCGTGTATACGCTCCTGACCGTGCTGTTGGTCTGGTTGTTCGCACGAACGGGGCCTGAGCCCGAATCTGTACCGCAGGGACCTTTGGGAGGGGCGACCTGCCTGTTTCTTGTCGTCGGCACGGCGGTATATCTGACTGCCGACGCTTTGTTTGGGCAAAGACTGTTCCAGCAGAACCTGTTTCTGTTTGGCTCGACGTCTTTAGACCGGGTAGTCGATTCGATCAATTCGGGGGTCGGCGAAGGACGCGGGATCGCGGCGCTATTGGGAACCTTCACGACGCTATTGCCGTTTTGCCTGATCGATGTTGCGGAGCGTGCCCCACGGTATGGGCGATGGTCTTTGTGGGGCGTGGCGATTCTGCTGCTCTTTTACAACGTGACGAGCAGTCGTGGCCAGGCGCTCGTTGCTGTGATGGCGATCGTCCTGGCGCGAACCTCAAACTGGCGACGCGTACTTTTGGCCGGGGGAATTGCCTTCGCCGTGTTTACCGTTGCCAGCACCCTGCGCGGGGATCAGGGTGATCAAGGTCCGATGGTCGTTGGCATCGTCGCTCCCTACTTCAACCTCCTGCAGATGATCTCTTCGCGTTGCGGGCCGGCGCCCTGGTACAGCTTTGTACTCGAGTTTCTGAAAAAATTCGTCCCGGCCTTTCTGTTTCCCAAAAGCATTTTCTCGTTCAATGTTGAAATGTCGTGGTGTATTGCCCCTGGAGCGGACAAGAATTTGGCCTCGGTTTCCGTCTTCACGTGGCTGGGTGAGATCTTCTACTACAGGCCTTCCCTCCTGACCGCATCCGCTGCGGGGTTGCTGCTGGGTGGCATGGGGCGGATGGTGGATCGACAGCTGGTCAGGAACCAGCTCTTTTCTTCGAGGATGTTTGCCGGCTTCGTCTGTATCTTGCTGCTGCGCTCACGCGTTCTGGATGTGATGTCGTATCTGCTTGCGCAATGGATTTTTCTGCTGTTCTGGCCACAGATTTGCAATCTCAGTCGAACGTTGTATCGGCTCCTGCTGCCACCTCGGCGAATGAGCGCTCACGACGAACCAGGGCAGGAACCCGTCTAATGGCTAAAGTTGTTATCGTCTCTTTGCGCTTCAATCCAGCCTTTATTCAGTTTCTGATTGCCTGGGCAAAAGCGGTTCGCGCGCTGGGGCATGAGCCTGCGTTTCTTCTCGATCCCGGGTACCGCCGATTTACTGAACTGGAATTGACAGCTCCTGTCTTTCGCGCGGAGGACCGGCGGGGGCAAGCGTGGACCCACGCCATTCTTCTAAATCCATCGGTACACAACCGAGAACTCGCCGGGGCGCTCAAGCGGTCTGGGGCCAAAATTCTTTATGTCTTCCATGAGCCCTGGCAGGTATCCATCGATCATCTGCGCACTGAGGGTCCGGGAGGGACGGTCAGGGCGTTTCTCGCTCACCGGGCCACCGTTCCTGTATTGAAGCTTGCCGACACGGTACTCCTTGCATCGCGTCGCGGTTTGGATATTTACGAAAGCACCGACGCGCGATTCAACAGCAATTCTGCCTACATTCCTCTGATCATGGACGACGAAGCTCCGGCGGATGTCGCGGAGAATTTTGGCTCGAAACGATGTTTTGGGTTCATCGGGGCGTTGAGCCGGTCACACGGGTTCGACCAGTATGTTTCTTTCATGCGGGAGGAACTGGGGCGCGGCCCGGATATGCGGTTTCTGATCGCGTCAAGGAATCCGCTGCCGAGCGCAATGCTCAAGGATCCATTGCTGCAACGAAACCGGGAGAGGATCGAGGTTCGCTGCGGACGACCGCTCAACAACGAAGAGATGAATCGTTGTTATGCGGAATGTTTTTGCGTGTGGAACCTCTATCGCAGATCCACACAGAGCGCGGTGCTCCCGAAGGCGTTTATGTTCGGCACGCCTGTAATTGCAAGCCGGATCGGCTCCTTTCCTGAATACGTTCAGGAAGGAGTGAATGGGCGCTTTGCGGATGCGGGAGACATGGCGGGAATCCGGAGCGCGCTGGTCGAGATGCGAGAGAACCTCGCGAGTTACGCGGTGAACTGCAGGCGAACATTCCTCAGCACTTTTTTTTATGAGTCGCAATTGCCGGCGATTGAGCGACTGCTGCAGTAGCCCAGGGCGGCACGGGTGGAGAACCGTTCGGCGGACGAAGCCCTCTGTACAATATCAGCAATCCTCATTCTGGCTGGAGTGCAGTTGCAGTTCAGAACGGGGGAATCGATAACGGGGGCCACCCTCCAGGAGGCTGCCGGTATCCGCTCGATTAGAGAGCCAAAGCTTCCATGACCGTCTGACGAACCCGTATCCGATGCGAATCCTTCTTCTCACAACCTATTTCCGGCCGGATGTGGCGTCGACAGGCGTCATCATGAGCAAGTTAGCCGACGAGTTTGTCGCGAAGGGGCACGAAGTAACCGTACTGACTTCGGTTCCTCACTACGACACCAATCGGGTCTGGCCTGAATATTCGCGCAGGCTGGTCTACCGCGAACGCGCGGGCGCGATGCAGGTGTATCGGCTCTACACGCATGTTGCCCGCGATAAGTCCAACGTGGCGGACCGGATTCTGGCCTATGGCAGTTTTAACCTGCTGTCGATTTTGCGGGGAGCCAGCCTGCGTCGGCACGATGTAATCCTGGCTCCCTCTCCACCGCTGAGCAACGGCGTGATAGCCGACCTGCTCGGCCGCCTGCGCAGAACCCCGTATGTCTATAACGTTCAGGACATATGGCCGGATGTGGCGATAAGAGCAGGAGTATTGACGAATGAGAAGATGATCCGCCGCCTGAAGGGGATGGAGGATTACGTTTATCGCAGGGCCGCGGGGATCACGGTCATCTCAGATGGGTTCAGGAGGAATCTGCTGGCGAAAGGAGTGCCGGACACGAAGATGTCGGTGATTCCGAACTTTATCGACACCGAGTTTGTAACCCCGCAGCCGAAGCAGAACAACTTCAGCATAAGGCAGGGACTTGGCGATAAGTTTGTCGTGATGTTTGCAGGCAATATGGGGTTTTCGCAGGGACTGGAGACAGTGCTGGACGCTGCGAAACTGCTGCAGGACCATGGTGAAATCGAATTCCTGATGGTAGGAAACGGCTCGGGCAAGAGTCAGGCTGAGGCGCACGCGAAAAGCCTCGAGCTGAGAAACGTGCTCTTCCTGCCTTTTCAGCCCCATGAACAGCTGCCGGCGATGTATGGCGCAGCAGACGTGTGCGTGATTCCGCTGCGGCGTGGGTTTACGACGGAGTCGGTGCCTTGCAAGCTGTTTACGATTATGGCGGCGGGCAAACCGGCGATCGCGGGCGTAGACCGTGGGAGCGACACGTGGGACCTGCTGGAGCGGGCCAAATGTGGTTTGTGTGTCGAGCCGGAATCTCCGCAAGCGCTGGCGGAAGCGATCCTGTATTACTTTCGCAATGAGAGCGCAAGACTCGAGGCGGGCCGGTCTGCACGGCGCTGCGCAGAAGCGGAGTTTCACCCGGCAACACTGGCGGAAGCATATCTGGACGCGCTGCGACGTGCCATTCAGGCTGAGCCTGGCCGGGGCAATATGCCGACGGGAGATCGCTTTGAATACGAGAAAAGATAGGAGCGAGCCTAAGTTCAGGCATGAAGCTCGGCTCGTTATTTCGGCACCTGTCCTGCCATAGCGGCTTGTGCGAGCGGGGCATGAACCAGGCAACAACGCAGAAACACCACAACGCTGCGGTGAACCATCAACCTTATATAATCGGCGCTATCGACCAGCAAACAATCGGTGAAGCAAAGGCGTGCGTGGCCGCAGTTTCGCACACGTACCTTTCGGTGTAATCGCACAGGACGTAACGGCGGAAGGATGTTGATGGTCATGAGAATCAATACCGATCACGAGCGCCGTCGGCAAAATGCCGGGTCTTTGGACTTTTCGGCGGGAATGTAGAGTTGTCGCGCGCGCTCATCACGGGAATCTCCGGTTTCGCCGGGCCCTACCTGGCGGCGTATCTCTGCGCGCAGAATATCGAGTGCGTTGGCGTGTCGCGAGAGCCCACTATCGCCTCGCATCCCGTTTCGCTGCCGGGATTGCGGATTCATGACGTCGATGTTCGGGATCGCGAGGCATTGCGGACCGTTCTGAGCAACGAAAAGCCGGATTGGGTCTTTCACCTGGCGGCGATCTCGCATATTCAACTGAGCAGGACGAAACCGGATCTGGTGTTCGACGTCAATGTGGGGGGCGCGTTCAATCTGCTGGAGGGGCTGCGCCAGGTGGGTCACCCGGTGCGCGCGGTTTTCGTCAGCTCCGGCAACCTGTATGGCAATGTCGATTCGGGCGAAGAGGGGTTCAGTGAGGAGAGTCCGATTCAACCCGCATCTCCGTATGCCACCAGCAAACGGATGGGCGAGGAGTTGGTGAGGTCGTACGTTGAGGATTTCGGTCTTGAGGTCATGATCGCGAGGCCCTTCAACCACACCGGACCGGGGCAGCCGCCGACCTTCGCCTGTCCGGAGTTTGCGCGCGCAATTGCGGCCGGAGTGGCGCGCGGAGACAAGCATGTGGAGATGAAGACGGGCCCGCTCGAGCCGAGGCGCGACATCAGCGACGTGCGCGATGTAGTGCGCGCCTACGCTCTGCTGGCTGAACGAGGGAGGCCTGGAGAAATCTACAACGTTTGCTCCGGCTCCACGGTGAGCATGGCGGACGTTGTGACGAGACTCGCGGAACTGGCGCATGTGGAAGTGACAACGGAACTGGACCCAGCGCGAGTGCGGGAGCGAGAAATTATGCGCTCCGGAGGGAACTGCGGGAAGATTCGCAGGGAGCTGGGGTGGGAACCAAAAATCCCGTTGCAGGATACGCTCGAGAGTCTGCTGGATTATTGGGTTCGCGAGGCGTTACCGGCGGGGAACCCGCAATGAACGCGGCGCGGAAGTTCTTCTGCGCTGAGATAGAATCGCGATTGTGGGCATGAGTCCCGAATCGGTCGCCAGCGGGAAGAAGGAGCTGGTGCTCATTCTCGGTGGTTCCGGATTTGTCGGCTCGAGGCTGGCGCAGCTCCTGCAGGAGCGGGGGTGGGCGGTGCGGATCGGGGATCTCCGGCGAAGCGAAACGTTCCCCAATCTTTGGACCGAATGCGACGTGACCAGCCCGGAGTCGCTGCGCAAGGCATTGACGGACGCGGCGATCATTATTAATCTCGCTGCCGAACATCGCGACGATGTGCGGCCACTCTCCCGCTACGACGAAGTGAATGTCGGAGGCGCGAGAAAGGTTTGCCAGGCGGCGCGCGAGGCAGGCATTCAGAGAATCGTATTCACGAGCAGCGTAGCTGTTTATGGATTTCAGCCGCGTCCGGTCGACGAGAACGGACCGTTCGAACCGTTCAATGCCTATGGCAAAACCAAGCTGGAGGCTGAGGGAGTTTATCGCGCGTGGGCCGCTGAGGATCCCGCCCGGACCCTGGTGATGATTCGCCCGACGGTGGTCTTTGGCGAGGGAAATCGCGGCAATGTTTACAACCTGCTGCATCAGATTGCCTCGGGTAAGTTCCTGATGGTCGGAGCGGGGAAGAATGTGAAGTCGATGGCGTACGTGGGGAATGTGGCCGCGTTCCTCGCGCACACTCTTTCGATGGGGCCCGGCGTTCACATCCTCAATTACGTGGATGGCCCCGACATGAACACCATTACGCTGGTGGATCACGTAAGAAAATGCCTGGGGAAGAAGGGTAGCGCTCCGAAGTTTCCGAAGCTATTGGCGATGCTGGGCGGTCATTTGCTGGATGGGGTGGCGCGGCTTTCGGGGCGAACCTTTCCGATCAGCGCGATTCGCGTTCGCAAGTTTTGCGAGAGCACGCAGTTCCGCGCGGACCGTGTAGCGGGCACCGGGTTTGTTCCGCCATTTTCGCTGAGCGAAGGACTCGCTCGCACGATCCAGTCTGAATTCCCAGTGAAGTAGCTCCTGGGCGGCTTCGCTTCAACACTCATCTACAGCGCATTATTGTGCCGACGGCAGGGTCGCCGCTCGAACCACAGTGTAAAACGCAGGCTTTGGCTGTCCCACGCGATCAAAGAGCAGCGGATAGCTCGTGCGTCCTTTAACCGGCCAGTCGTTGCGCCACGAATCGCCGTCCGTAACGCCCCAGAAAGTCACGCGATTAACGACGTCCCGATGCTTCAGGAAGACCCCGAAAAGATCGGCGTAGCGCTTGGCAAGCTGCTGCTGCACGGAGTCGGGCAGACCGCTGGCGTAGGGGTTGAGTGCTGCGTTTTGCGCGATATTCACCGTGATGTCCGCGGTTTGCTGGCCCGTGGCGTGCGGAAGAACGTCAATGTCGAGCTCGGTGATGGCAACTTTGACCCCGAGTTTCGCGAAGGCCGCAATGGTGGCATCCTGCTGGTCGAGCGTCGGCCAGTCGAGACTATCGTGACCCTGCAAACCGACAGCGCTGATGGGGATGCCTTCCGCTTTGAGCTTCGTCACGAGCGCGATGGCGCCGTTGCGTTTGGCCTCATTCTCCAGGTTGTAGTCGTTGTAGTTGAGCTGCGCCCGAGGATCGGCTTCGTGCGCGTACTCAAAGGCTTTGGCAATGTAGTCGTCGCCGATGATTTTCTCCCACGTGGACTGGCGCAGGGCGCCGTCTTCATTCAGCGCTTCATTAACGACGTCCCAACTCTGAATCCGGCCCTTGTAGCGGCCAACGACGGTGCTGATGTGATCGTGGAGGCGGGCGAGCAACGCATCGCGCGTAAGCAGATTGCCCTTATTGTCGTGGAACACCCAGGCGGGCACCTGGTTATGCCAAACCAGATTGTGCCCGACGATGAACATATGGTGCTTCTCGCCGAAGGCAACGTACTGGTCAGGAATGGTGAAGTCGTATTTGTCCGGCTGCGGGTGAACGCTCTCCCACTTGAGGCAATTCTCCGGCGAAATGGAATTGAATTGCGCCGCAAGGATCGCGTCGCCGCGCGCGTCCTGTCCGGTGATCTGAGCCGCATTGATCGCCGCGCCGATCACGAAGTCGCCCCGATATGCGTCCTTGAGCGACGTGGGGGCCTGCGCAGTGGCCCCGAGACCGAACGCGAGAAGAGTAGTCAACGCTGCCGATCGTACGTGCATGAGCATGGCCTCCAGCGAAAAATCTACTTCTGTGCCGATGAAGTGGCCGGCGGCCCGAAATTCAAACGCCGGCCGGCGAGCTCATCGGAAATGTTTTTGTTGATCTTGCGCGAGATTGGATAAAAGAACAGACACGCTGCGGTGGCGAAGAAGAACAGCGCCGAATAAAGGCCCGCAGTGAGCCGGATGCCATCGAGGGCGCGCTGCGTCTGCACGGCGTTCGATGCGTAGCCGTAGAAAGAGAAGAGCCATCCTGCGAGGGCGCCGCCGATAGCCAGTCCCATCCAGAGCGCAAATACAACCGCGGCTGTTACAGTTCCGGTGGCGCGGCGCCCGGTTTTCCATTCGCCATAGTCTGCGACGTCGCCCATCATCGCCCAGATCAGCGGGCCAGAGATTCCGTAAGAAAACTGGCGCAGAACTTCCGACACGATGATGGCAACCGTCGCGTGGGGCGAAAGAAAGAGCACCGCCATGTTGAAAATACCGCAAAGCGTCATGCTGAGGATAAAGAGCGGGCGCTTGCCAAGGCGCAACGAGATGGGCGTAGAGACAGCGACGCCAAAGATAAGCGCGGCAAGGCCAAACCCGTTGAACCAGCTGAAGAGGTGTTCGTTGCCGGCAACGTATTTGAAGTAGGGCAGCATCACACTGCCGCGCATCGAGATCGCGGCGAAGTAAAACGTCGTGACGAGGAATAGCACGACCCAGGGCCCATTGCTGAACAGGTCTTTGATGTCCCGGGTGAAGGAGCTCTTCTGCGCCGGGTTGGGCTGGATGCGCTCCTTCGTCGCGGCAAACGCGATGATGAAGAACAGAACGCTGAGCACGGACAACAGGCCCATGGTGATCTGATAGCCGCGCGCATCGTTGCCGCGACCGAAGAAGACCACCATCGGAATAGCGAGGCTCTGCACGATGAAGCCGGCCGAGTTCGCGAAGATCTGGCGGTAAGAAGCAATGCTGGTGCGTTCGTCAGGATCGCCGGTCAGCACCCCAGTCAGCGACGCGTAAGGAACATTATTGACGGCGTAGATGAGCCGCAGCAGCAGATACGTGGTCCAGGCGTAAACGAGCTTGGCGGACGGGCTGATGTTCGGCGTCGTGAAGGTGAGCACGCCGATGATGCCGAAGGGCAGCGCGGTCCAGAGCAGCCAGGGACGAAACTTGCCCCACTTGGTGTTGGTGCGGTCCGCGATGATGCCCATGACGGGATTAAAAGCAGCGGCGATGAGGCCGACGACCAGGAAAAGGGTTCCGGCCTGCGCCGCAGTGAGCCCGAAAGTGTCGACATAAAAGCTGAGCTGCAGGGCCAGCATCGCCTGGAAGATGAAGTTCGCGGCCATGTCGCCGAGCCCATAGCCGAACTTCTCCGCGAATGAAAGTTTCTGGATCATACCCGCGCCTTCTTTCTGGCGTTATGTTTTCTGCCTCGTCTTTATGCCGTTACTTCGTCACCTGCAGAGTGAGTTTCTGGAGATCGGTATCTCGTGAAGAGTTGCCGACCATGATCGCAAAATCGCCAGGCTCGACGACGTACTTCATATTGACGTCGAAGAACGACAGCGCATCCGGCGTGATGTCGAGCGTGACGGTGGTCGTTTCGCCGGGCTGCAGCCTTACTTTTCGGAATCCCTTCAGCTCCTTGATGGGCCGCGTAGCGGAGCTGACAAGGTCCCGGATATAGAGCTGAACCACTTCCGTGCCTTCGCGCTTGCCCGTGTTCGTCACATCGACCTGCACCTGCGTTGTGCCTTTCGTGGTGATCTTCTTTTTCGTAAGTCGCGGGTTCTTGATCTCGAAAGTCGTGTAGCTAAGCCCATAACCGAAAGCGAACAACGGCGAAACGTCGTCGAAAAGATAACCGCGGCGCGCCGACGGCTTGTAGTTGTAGAAGACGGGCAGATGGCCGGCCGAGCGCGGGAAGCTGATCGGCAGTTTGCCGCCAGGATTGTAGTCGCCAAAGAGAACGCTGGCGACGGCATGGCCTGTTTCCTGGCCAAGATACCAGCACTCGTAAATCACCGGCACATGCGCGATCAGATGATTGATCGAAAGCGGCCGCCCGTTAAACAGGAACGTGATCACCGGCTTGCCCAGCGCGGCCATGGCTTCAACCAGCGCATCCTGACGTCCGATCAGATCGAGACTTGTGCGGTCGCCCATGTGCTGCAGGTTCCAGGCTTCACGCGAAGTTTGCTCGTTGCCGCCGATGGCGAGGATGATCACGTCAGCCTTCTTCGCCACCTTCACGGCTTCGGCGATTTGCCTGCGATCTTCTTCCGGATCGCTGGCCACAACTTTGTCTTCGTTCCAGGAGCCGCCGATCGTGATCTTGCAGCCTTCGCTGTAGAGAACCTTAGCGTGCTTGCCGACTTTGGCTGTGATGCCTTCGAGAACGGTGACCTCGTGTTTAGGCACGCCGCTGTATCCGCCCAGAAGCGTGCGATTTGCATTCGGACCGATCACGGCGATGGTTTTGATTTTGCTGAGATCGAGCGGCGCAACGTTGTTGTCGTTTTTGAGGAGGGTGATCGATTCCTGGGCCGCAACGAGGGCCAGGTCGCGATGCTCCTCGCAACCAACGACGCGGTCCGCCTCGTCAGGATCGACATACGGATCATCGAACAGGCCCATTTCAAATTTCCAAAACAACATCGGCGCAACCAACTCGTCGAGCTGCGACTCTTTCAGGACACCTTTCTTCACCAGTTCGACGAGATACAGAAAGCAATCCGGATCCGGCAGCTCGATGTTGACGCCGGCATCGACGGCGAGCTTGCAGGATTCCTTGCGATCCTTCGCCACAAAGTGGCCATGCGTGTCTGGCCGATAACCGAGTTCCCAGATCGCGTAGTAATCCGAAACGACGAATCCCTTGAATCCGAAGTCCTTGCGAAGCACATCGCGCAGCAGCCACTTGCTGGCATGCGAGGGAACGCCGTCGATTTCGTTGTACGATGCCATGATCGTGACAGCGCCGGCCTCCCGCAGCGCCTCTCTGAACGTGTAGAGAAAGGTCTCGCGCAGCACGCGCAGAGAAACGTTAGCGGGGGCGCAGTTCATGCCGGATTCCGGTTGGCCGTGCCCGACAAAATGTTTCAGCGTCGCAAGAATGCGGCGCTTGTCGCGGAATTTAGCATCGCCCTGGAAGCCGCGAACCGCGGCGATGCCAAGCCGCGAGACGAGATACGGATCTTCGCCGTAGGTTTCTTCCACGCGGCCCCAGCGCGGCTCACGGGCCACGTCCACCACCGGCGTCAACGCGTGATGAGCGCCGCGCGCACGAGCTTCAAGAGCCGTCATCGCAAAAAGACACTCAACCAGTTCCGGATTGAACGACGCCCCCAAAGCAATGGGCTGAGGAAAGCTCGTGCCGTCCGGCGCAGCGTGGCCGTGCAGGCATTCTTCATGAAACATGACCGGTATGCCAAGGCGGCTGTTCTCGAGGAAGAATTTCTGGATAGCGTTCGTCAACTCGGCCATCGCGCGAGCCTTCTTGCCGCCGCCTGCGTCGCTCGGCCGGCCCACCTGCCCGAGTCCGCGTCGATCACGGAAGGCCTTCTTCGCCTTTGCCAGGTCAAAGTTGCCCTTTTCGTCGACGAGCTTTTGAGCCTTCTCCTGCCACACGCAGAGCATCTGCGCGGCTTTTTCTTCCAGAGTCATGTGCGAGAGGAGGTCTTTCACGCGGCGCGCGGAGGGCAGCGAGGAGTTCTTGTAGGCAGGCGGCGCGGATTTTCGCGTGAGCGGTGCAACTGTAGATGACATTTTCATGAGGACCATTCCTGGATGGGCTGCGGGTTCGGAAAGAGGACGATCACGGCAGGATTGTTGGCGGGCCGAACTAAATTTAGTCGCGCACTTAGCAAAGAGCAACCACAAAATCGGTTTTGCCGAAGCTTTCGCGTCCTTGCGATCGCATGTCGCCAGCTGCTGCAATGGGGACGCTCGCGCTGGACGGCCAATCCGCTTCGATAAAATGGAACTATGCTGCAGCTTTCCGGCGCGGGAAAACGTTTTGGCCCGCGACTCCTCTTCGAAAACGCAGACTGGCTGATCACTCCCACCGAAAAGACCGCCCTCGTGGGCGCGAACGGAGCCGGCAAGTCGACGCTGATGAAAATCCTCGGCGGCCTCGATGGCCTCGATTACGGCAGCGTGCAACGCATGAAGGGCATGACCATGGGCTATCTGCCCCAGGATGGCTTGGCGCTCTCCGGGAGAACCGTCTTCGAGGAGTGCCTAACGGTTTTCGACGAGTTGCGGGCGATGGAGCAGGAGTTCGAGGCGCTCGCCCACGCCCTGTCCGAACTCGATCCGGCGAGCGCGGAGTACGCGACGGTGGCGGATCGCTACTCGCATGTAGAGGGCCGGCTGCGACACCACGATGTCTACGCGCTGGATGCGCAGGTGGGCGGCGTGCTCACGGGCCTGGGGTTTTCAAAAGAAGACTGGACGCGCCGCACAGAAGAATTTTCCGGCGGCTGGCAGATGCGCATCGCGCTGGGCAAACTACTACTGGAAAAACCGGACCTGCTGCTGCTCGACGAGCCCACGAACCACCTCGATCTCGAGACCCGCAACTGGCTCGAGAACTACCTCGGCACATGGCCGAACGGCTACATCCTCATCTCGCATGACCGGTATTTCCTCGACGTGACCGTCAACAAAATTATCGAGATTTGGAACAAGAGCCTGCATGTTTATCACGGCAACTACGAGAAATACCTATCGCAGAAAGCCGAACGCCGCGTGCAGCTGGACGCCGCGTACAAGAACCAACGCGAACACATTGACCACCTCGAAGCCTTCATCACCCGCTTCCGCTATCAGGCGACCAAGGCCAAACAGGTCCAGAGCCGTATCAAGGAGCTGGACAAGATCGAGCGCATCGAAATTCCGCTCGAAGAGCCGGTGCCGCACTTTTCATTTCCGCAGCCGCCCCCATCAGGCAGGACAGTCGTCGAGGTCGACCGTCTCTCGATGCAGTACGGCGACAAACGCGTCCTCGACAATGTGAACTTCACCATCGAGCGTGGCGACCGCATCGCACTGGTTGGCGTGAATGGCGCGGGAAAATCCACGCTGATCCGGCTCCTCTCGGGTTCGGAGTCGCCGACCACCGGCACGCTCAAGCTCGGGCACAACGTGGTCGCAGAGTACTTCGCGCAGGATCAGTACAAGGTTCTCGATCCCACCGCGCGCATGCTCGAAGACATGGGACGAGCCGCGCCAAAAGTCGCCGAGAAGGATCTGCGCAGTCTGCTGGGGTGTTTTCTCTTTTCCGGCGACGACGTGTTCAAGACGCTCGGAGTGCTGTCCGGCGGCGAACGCAATCGCTACGCCTTGTCGCGGATTCTGGTGAGCCCGGCGAATTTCCTCCTGCTCGACGAGCCCACCAATCACCTTGATCTTCGCGCGAAAGATGTGCTGCTGGAAGCCATTGGGAAGTTCACCGGCACCGTAATCTTCGTCTCCCACGACCGCTACTTTATCGACGGACTGGCGCAGAAGGTCTTCGAGATCGAGCGCAACGCTGAGAATCCAGCGGCGGGCTCACGCCTTAACGTCTATCCCGGCAATTACGAGGATTACCGCTGGCGCAAAGAAGGCGGCTCAGAAGCTCTCGCCGCTGCGACGATCGCCGCTGCGCAGCCCGTTGCACAGATTATGCCGGTGACGGTTACAGAACCGGCATCTGCGGAAAAGGTGCGGCGAGTAAATCCCATCAAGCTGCGCCAAATGCAGGAACGGCTCGCAGCAGTCGAGGCAGCCATCCCGCGCGTTGAAAGTTCGCTGGCGGAAACGGAGCAGGCGCTGTCGGTCTACGTCAGCACCGAGGAGACGCAGCGCTTGTCGAATGAGCTGAGCTCGCTGCGGGCGCAACAGGCGTCGCTGAACACCGAATGGGAAGAACTGTCGATGCAACTCGAAGAACAGATCGCAACCAGCTGACCTACTCGCTCTTCGAAGTGGAAGGTGTCGAACTCGGGCCCGAAGAAGAGTTACTGCTGTCCGAGGTCGAAGTGCTCGCCGGTTTATCCGTCGACTTCGTCTCGGAAGATTTACTCTCACCGTCGCCAGCCTTGATCGCGGCCCGCGTCGCTTTAGAAGCGTAGTCGGTCGCGTACCAGCCGGATCCTTTGAACTGCACGGCGGACGCGGAGATCAGCCGCTCCACCGGACCATGGCACACCGGGCACTCCTTCTCGTCCGGAGCGCTGTAGCTCTGAATCTTCTCGAACTGATGACCACAATCTTTGCAGCGGTATTCGTAAAGGGGCACGGACGGGGATTCCTCTGGTCTTTCGATGCTCTTCCTATTTTAACCGGTCGGAAACCGTGCCCAGGATCGCTGCCTTCAGTCGCCGCCGATTCCCAGGCATCGCGGCTCACAATGCACTCGGTATAATCGCCCCAATTTCAAAGGGAGTCGCGCCGTTGGGTTCGAGTCAGAGAGCGGTGTCGAAGAACGGGCTTCGCCGGATCGCACAGGAGTACTCCGGTCTGTCGGCAGAGGACCTGCGCACACTGCGCAGGCTAAAAACGCCGCCGCAGATCCAGAAGTTCATCGACGGCCTGACGTATCAGTACGCAAACACGGCATGGTCTCCGCGGCGCGTGCTGCGGGAGCGCAAGGGCCACTGCCTCGAAGGAGCTCTGCTGGCGGCTGCCGCTCTCCGCCTCAACGGGAACCCACCGCTCGTAATGGATCTCGAAGCCGTCCACGACGACGACCACGTGGTGGCGCTCTACCGAGAGCGAGGCCTGTGGGGAGCCATCGCCAAGTCCAACTTCGCGGGGCTACGTTTCCGCGCGCCCATTTACCGCAACCTGCGCGAGCTCGCGCTCAGCTACTTCGAGCACTACTACAATCTGCGCGGTGAACGAACCCTGCGCGCCTACTCGCGTCCAGTCAACCTCGCGCGGCTCGACAAGGAAGAATGGATGACCTCAGAGGAAGATGTGTGGTGCGTGCCTGAGCTGCTCATCGCGGCGAAACACTACGATCTGTTTCCCCACCGAGTGGCGCGTGAATTACCGAGGCTCGACCGCCGCAGCTTCGAAGCCGGCATGCACGGCTGGACAAAGCACTGAGCAAGAACCGAGGCGGCGATTCTCCTACAGCGTTACGAGCCGCACCCCGGTGATAGCAGCAACGCCGCGTAGCTCCCGCAACACCGTATCCGTGACCTCACCATCGACCTGCACAACAGCCAGTGCCGATGCGGGCGCCGAGCCGCGAGCATCCGCGCGCCCCAGCGCAAAGTTCGCGATGTTCACATTGTGCTCGCCCAAAATAGTCCCGATCCGGCCAATAACACCCGGCACGTCCTTGTTGCGAATCGTGATCAGCGTACCCTGCAGCGGAGCTTCAATGTCGATGCCGTCGAGATGCAGCAGTCGCGGCGAGTCGCCATGCAGAATGGCGCCACTCGCGGTGATGCTGGCCTCATTCGTATGCAGCGATAACTGGAGCACGCTGCCGGCAGCACCACGCGGCTCTTCCTTCTTCTCTTCGTGCAGGCGAATTCCGCGCTCAGCCGCGACCGAAGCAGCGTTGATGCGGTTCACCTGTTCCAGATGCCCGAGCACGCCCGCAATTGCAGAATTGCGGATCAACTCCGTCTTCGTCTCCGAGAGACGCCCGTGATAAGCGATCTGAATACTGTCGATGCTGCCGCGAGGAATCTGCGCGAGGAACGTCCCAAGCCGCTCCGCGAGCGTCATCCACGGCGCCATCTCCTGATACTCCTCGTGACTCAGAGACGGCAGATTCACTGCGTTCTGCGCGATCCCGGACTTGAGATATTCACGAACCTGGAGCGCGATCTGCACCCCAACCGCTTCCTGAGCCTCACCCGTCGAACCCGCAATGTGCGGTGTCAGAATAACGTTGTCGAGCTCCGCAAACGGCGAGTTTTTCGGCGGCTCCTCGTGAAAAACATCAAGCGCAGCGCCGCCAACGTGGCCAGACTTAAGAGCCTCAGCAAGGTCGGCCTCAACCACCAACTCACCCCGCGCACAGTTCACAATGCGCACGCCCTTCTTCATCGTGGCGAGGCTCGCGGCGTTGACGATCCCCTCGGTCTGCGGCGTGAGCCCAACGTGCAGGGTGATGTAATCAGAAAGCTCGAACAGCTCCTCAGCCGAAACCAGCCGGATCGCGTTCTCGCGCGCAATCGAGGCGGAAACAAAGGGATCGTGCCCCAGCAGTTCCATGCCGAAATTCCGTGCGCGTCTCGCCACTTCAAGCCCAATGCGGCCCAGGCCCAGAATGCCGAGCTTCTTCCCCCGCAGCTCGGAGCCCTGCAGCGATTTCTTCTCCCACTTGCCCGCGTGCATGGTGGCATCGGCGCGCGGCAGTTGGCGAGCGAGTGCGATCATCAGCCCCAGCGCCAGCTCGGCGACCGCAATAGCATTTGCGCCCGGGGTGTTCATCACGACGATACCTCGCCTTGTGGCCGCCTCGGCGTCGATATTGTCAACTCCAACGCCGGCGCGGCCAATGACGCGTAGCTTCGGAGCGGCGGCCATCAGCGCATCATCCACCTGCACCGCGGAACGGACGACGAGCGCGTCAGCGTCGGCCAAAGCTTCGGGGAGATTCTTGACCTGATCGTGGGTGAGGACTTGCCACCCGGCTTCGGACTGAAACACAGCGAGCGTCGCTGGGGAGACTTTTTCGGCGAGAACGACTTTCAAGAGAACTCCTTCCTCAACAGGTTATCTGATCGCGGCCTGGCCGGACCCTGGCCCGGAGCGAGGATCTCCGGCGAGCGAAATGGAGACTCGACGCGTCCAGTTAGATTGCAGGCAAGGGCGGCAGTCGTGTGCGCCTTTGGCTGGCGTCAGCGGACCGGCAGTAACTCAGCGCCGGCACTGCACCGAAGCAACGATCACGGGTTTTGGAGTACGATGAAAAGCGGCTGCGAACCGCGCAGGCCGTGTCTTTAACAGTGCAGCACCGCTTTCCGATCGAGAGAAGAATTGGCTATGAAGGGTCTTAGGCAACGTATCAACGAGCGGCTGGATCAACCCAGGCTCCGGCGGCAAAACGACGCAGGCTTCACGCTGATGGAATTGCTGATCGTCATTTCGATCATGCTGATCCTCATGCTCATTGCGATTCCGAACATGCTGAACCTGAAGGCGACAGCGAACGAGACCTCGGCCAAGCAGTCGCTACGCGCCATCCAGATTGCCGAGAACCAGTACGCAACCAACTTCCCGGCAAACGGGTTTGCGTGCTCGCTCGCCGCCCTCGGGGGAAGTGCAACGTCGGGTCCGCCAACGCCGCAAGCCGCCCAGTTGCTGCAGTCCGATCTGACGGCCGGGCAGAAAGCCGGCTACAGCTTCAACATCGTCAACTGCCAGAAAGCCCCCGGCAGCCAGCAGCAGGACGACTACGTCAGCTACGAAGTGACCGCAGTGCCGCAGTCGGTGGGCAAGACCGGGCACAGCGGTTACTGCCTCGACATGAGCGGGGAAATCAGATCCGATCCCGCAGGTGGGACAAACTGCACCATCGCAATCCAATAGCAAGCTAAGAGCTGCGAGCCCTGAAGCCTTCACAAGTTCGCTGAGAATTGTCTTCGGTTTTGTATCAGGGCCCGACTTCAGTCGTGCCGCAAGCGGCTAAATGGTACGTTGGGCTTTAGCCCCTGAGGGGTGCTCTTCGGTCCAATTCAGGTGAACACGGATTGACTTCAAAGACGAGAAAACAGAACCGCCAGTGGGTGCCGAACCTCTGGCGGTTTTTCCTTGCCGCGATCCTGGCATGCGGAGCAGCCGCAGCCTTGCCCGCACAAACAACCTCGACCGCCCCACAGGTCGCAGCCCGCGTCGATCGCCACTACAACGCCCTGCATTCCCTCGAAGTGCATTTTGTCCAGACCTTTACGGGCATGGGCATGAACCGCAAAGAAGCTGGCGTCCTGCTGCTAAAGAAACCAGGCAAAATGCGGTGGACCTACACCGATCCCGACGGCAAACTGTTCGTGCTCGACGGCAAGGACGGCTATTTCTACTCGCCTGGCGCCAGCGAGGCCCAAAAAGTCGACCAGAAAAAGCTCGACGATCTCCGCTCGCCGCTGCGCTTTCTCCTCGGCCACACGGAGCTGGAAAAAGAACTAACCGGCCTCCGCGTCACCTGTTCCGGCGACGGCACCTGTGAGCTCGCCGGCATCCCGAAAGGGCTCGAACAGCGCGTCTCGTCCCTGAAGATCGTGGCTACTGGGGACGGAACCATCAAGTCCATGACCATCGACGAGACCGACGGAGTCTCGAACCGGTTCGAATTCAGTGGCGAAGCGGGGAATGTCCCAGCCTCCGACGCCAACTTTGTCTTTCTACCACCCCCAGGCGTCCACGTCGTCGAAGGCGAACCGCCCGTCTAAATCCCGCAGGCCGCCATCCCGAATGAACAATCTCGCAACACAAAAAACCGCAGGCACTTCCGGCGGTGACTTTCGGGGGCTGGAGAGACCAGATCGGGGGATTCTTTAACGCCCCGGCGCTGCCTATCATGGCCCCATGCTGCGGAGTTTTGCGTGTTACGCGGGAATTGCGCTGATCTTCACCACTGGAGTCCAAGCCCAGGGGCTCAATCAGAAATCCGGGCCATGGGCTCTGGAAGAGAGCGGGACCACTGCCGGGCTGCGCGGGGTCCGTTCGCTTGGCGGCGGCGTGGCGTGGGCCAGCGGCTCAGACGGCACGATCCTGCGCACGGAAGACGGCGGCTATGAGTGGCAGAGCTGCACAGTGCCCGATGGCGCGGAGAAACTGGATTTTCGCGGCATTTGGGCCTGGGACACCAACACGGCCATCGTGATGTCCAGCGGCCCGGGTGACCTCTCGCGGCTCTATCGGACGACCGACGGCTGCTCGCATTGGACACTCGTGCTGACCAACCCTGACAAGACAGGCTTTTTTGACGCAATGGTCTTCGCAGGCCGGGAAGTCGGCTACCTGCTCGGCGATCCGGTCAATGGCGCCTTTCCGCTACTGCGAACCGCCGACGGCGGCTTGACTTGGACGAAGATCCGGTCGGCCGGGCTCACGACGGGTTCGCTCGGAATCGCCGCCTTTGCAGCCAGCAACTCCTCGATGACCGACGCCGGAATGGTGGTAAACGCACTGCTGGCCGGGGATGATCGCGTGTGGTTCGGAACCGGTGGCCAGGGCGGAACCTTTATCTACGAGGGCCAGAGCAACTGCGAGCGGGATGGGAATACGCCTCCCGATCCGGCCTGCCTGACCTCCTGGACGTTTAAGCGGCAGCCACTCCCGATGGCCGCCAACAGCCCCTCAGCAGGCGCCTTTTCGCTCCGCGTCGTCTGGTGGGATGAAGGCGTAAAAGCGGCCGTCGCGGTCGGCGGGGATTTTGCCAAACCAGGCGAGACCGACGGAACCGCGGCTTGGACTCCGGACGGAAAGACCTGGACGCCCTCAGACACCCCCCCGCACGGGTATCGCTCCGCGGTGGCCTGGGATGCCGACGTCAACGCATGGATCGCCGTCGGAACGAACGGTTCGGACGTGAGTTGGGACGGCGGTAAGTCATGGAGACCGTTGGACGACGGCAACTGGAACGCTCTGAGCCTGCCCTTTGTGGTCGGGCCGGGCGGCAAAATCGGAAAAATCGACCTCGATCAGCTTCATAAGTAAGTCCAGTTGCACAAGTGAATCCAGCTGCATAAGTGGGTCCCGCTTCATAGGTGAGCATTTCGGCCCCCAGCCGCGTCTAGTCCACGAACCACTGTGCTCACGCGTGCGGGCCGCAGGAACTGCTACGCTTGAGAAGAGGTATCCTGGGCCGGACCGCGGCAGGTTTTCCCTTGCCCGGCGGGCTCGGCCGATAGCTGAAACCCATGGCTGAATTTGTAATCAGGCTGGCCGACGAGCGTGGCCACGTGCAGGAGCAGGTCCAATCGGCAGCGACCGCCGATGAGCTGCGCACCCGTTTTTCGCAGGCCGGCTACTTCGTCTATTCGGTCAAGCCGCGAGGCCTCACCGGCACCGCGCGCAAGACGAAGCTCGAAACCTTCCTCATCTTCAACCAGCAATTCCTCACATTGATCCGCGCCGGCCTCCCGATCCTGGGCTCGCTCGAAATGCTGGCCAAGAGCCAGAAGAATCCCAATTTCTCCGGACAGCTCCAGAACATAGCCGCGCGAGTCCGCACCGGCGAGGCAATTTCGACCGCCTTTGAGGCGCAGGGCGGTTTCCCCCTGATGTACACCACCACCCTCCTGGCCGGCGAACGAGCCGGCAATCTGGAAGAAGTCCTCGGCCGGTACCTGTCCTTCCAGCGCATTTCCCTGGCGTTCCGTAAAAAGCTCATAGCGTCGCTGATTTACCCGGGCGTGCTCATTACTCTGGTATGCGGGATGTTCGTTTTCCTCATCACATTCGTGGTGCCACAGTTTGCAAAACTCTACGAGCAGATCGGAACCACCCTGCCCACCATCACGCTCATGATGCTCGCGCTGGGCAGAGGAGCGCAGCACTACATCCTCTATGTGTTGCCGGTCCTCGTCCTGTTGGGCTATCTGCTGTGGCGCTGGAGCCGCAGTGACAAGGGCGCAGAACGGATCGACAGCATCCGGATCAAGCTGCCGCTCTTCGGGAAAATCTGGCTCAAATATCAAGTCGCCATGTTCGCCCGCACCCTGTCGACCCTCCTCAGTGGAGGCATTCCCCTGGTGCCGTCTCTCGAAACGGCGGCGCGCTCCATTACGAGCAAACGGATCAGTAAGGCCGTCTTTGCGTCAGTCACAAGCGTGCGCGAAGGCAAGGGACTGGCGCAGAGCCTGGAATCGACAAAGGTGTTTCCCGAGCTTTCGACCGAGATGATCGACGTCGGCGAGTCCACCGGCGCGTTACCACAGATGCTCAACTCCGTAGCCGAGTTCTTTGAGGATGATGTGCAAACCGCGTTGACCGCGGCACTGGCGCTGATTGAGCCAGCCATCCTGATCGTGATGGGCGTAGTAGTAGTGGTGATTTTGATCGCGCTGTATCTGCCCATCTTCTCGATGAGCAACGCGCAGAATTTCAGAACGTAACGGCGCGCAGGTTGCGCGTCGCGTAGCAGGAAACAGAGGTAATTGAGTATGTCCCAGGCCCCCCCCATCATATTGCCGACCGAGCACGACGAGATCGCCCAGGCGCAGGCGCTGGCCAAGCGCTATCGCTCCGAGTTCATCGATCTCCAGAATTTCCGCATCCGGCATGAAGTCCTCCGCAGCGTGCCGGTCGACATGATGTTTCGCTACAACTTCGTCCCGCTGGAGCAGGAAGAGGACCGGCTGGTCATCGCCGTCAGCGATCCAAGCAAGCTGATGATGCTCGACGAAATCAGCGGCCTGCTCGGCCAGCGCATCGTCACCCGGGTCGCCACCCTCTCCCAGATCACCGAACTGCTGAAGAAGACAGAGCAGTCGCAGCGCGTACTCGACGAGGCCTCTGAAGGCCTGACCTTCGACGTGCTCTCGGCGGACGACAATTCCGACGAGAACATTTCGATCGAGAAGCTGACCTCCGAAGAGGACATCAGCCCTATCATCCGTCTGGTCGACACAACAATTTTCACCGCCCTGGAACGCCGCGCTTCCGACATTCATATCGAGACCTTCGACGATTCCGTGCTGATCAAGTACCGCATCGACGGCGTTCTGCAGCCTGCCATGGCGCCCATTGCGCGCGAGCACCACACCACCATCCTGTCGCGCATCAAGATCATGAGCGAGCTCGATATCGCCGAGCGCCGCGTACCCCAGGACGGACGCTTTAGGGTCCGTTATAAGGGCCGGCTAATCGATTTCCGCGTCTCCATTATGCCGACCGTGCATGGCGAGAACGCCGTGCTGCGCGTGCTCGACAAAGAGTCGATGAGCGAAAAGTTCCGCAAACTGACCCTCGACGTAGTGGGCTTTGCGGATGAGGATCTCAAGCGCTTCCGCCGCTACATTCGCGAGCCCTACGGCATGGTGCTTGTGACAGGGCCGACGGGCTCGGGCAAGACCACCACGCTGTACGCCGCGCTGAACGAGATCAAAAGCGACGAAGACAAAATCATCACCATCGAAGATCCGGTCGAATACCAGATTCGCGGCATCACCCAGATTCCGGTAAACGAGAAAAAGGGCCTGACCTTTGCGCGTGGACTGCGTTCGATCCTGCGCCACGACCCCGACAAAATCCTCGTCGGCGAAATCCGCGATCAGGAGACCGCGCAGATCGCCATCAACTCAGCGCTCACCGGTCACCTCGTGTTCACCACCGTCCACGCGAACAACGTGGTCGACGTACTCGGGCGTTTCCTGAACATGGGCGTCGAGGCATATAACTTTGTCTCGGCGCTGAACTGCATTCTGGCCCAGCGGCTGGTGCGCACCATCTGCGAACATTGTGCGCAGGACGTCCACTACGACGATGAAATGCTGCAGCTGAGCGGGCTCGACCTGGCGCAATGGCGCGACTTTCCGTTTCGCGAAGGACGTGGCTGCATCGAATGCGGCGGCACCGGGTTTCGCGGACGGACGGCCATTCATGAACTCCTGGATTTGACGGACCCGATCCGTGAAATCATTCTGGAGAAGAAGCCGAGCTCCGAGGTGAGGAAGCTGGCGCAACAGGAAGGCATGCATTTCCTCCGCGAGAGCGCGCTCGATCGCGTGCGGCGCGGGCTGACGACCCTGAAGGAGATCAATAAGGTGACGTTCATCGAGGCTTCGCGCTAGTGGCTCTGGAAGACATCTTCAAACCCGCCCCCGGCACGCGTCCAGCGGTCGCCTGCGAAATTCGTCCCGAGGGCGTGATCGCGGCGCGCGGCGGAAAAAAGCACGGCGAGACCCTGCTCGCGTTTTCGCCGCTGCACGAAGGAGCTTTGGCTCCTGGACTCAAGGTGCCCAACCTGGTGGACGCGCAAGCGGTGCGGTCGGCCCTGCAGTCGGCCCTCGGAGACATCAACGCGCGAACCGGAGCGATTACCCTGGTGGTTCCCGACGCCTCGGCCCGCGTCCTGCTGCTGGATTTCGACACCCTCCCCTCCAAACGCCAGGAGGCACTGTCCGTCGTCCGCTTCCGTCTGCGCAAGATGGTGCCCTTCGATGTGGAAGGCGCGGCAGTCAGCTATCAGGTGATGTCGGAGAAGGACGGGCAGCTCAACGTGCTGGTGACCGTGATGCCGGGCGAGGTGCTCGAGGAGTATGAGAGCGCGGTGCGCGATGCCGGATACGAGCCGGGCGCGGTGCTGCCGAGTACGCTGGCGGCCGCCGCGACCCTCGTAAGTGAGGGCGCCACGCTGATGGTCAATCGAGCCGGCGTTTCTGTAACAACAGCCGTTACACAAGGCGATGAGATGCTGCTGCACCGGGCCATGGATTTGCCGGCCGACCCCATGGCGCGGGAAGAGGAGATGGCGCAGGCAGTGATCACCGCCCTTGCGTGGTATGAGGACACGCTGAAGACATTACCGTCGACCATGTATTACGCCGGTCCAGGCGGAGCGAGCGGCGCGGCCCAGTCGAGATGGGCTTCGCTGGTGGAGCCCGCACCCCGGCTTGCGGATCTGGGCCCGGCCGAAACGGTATCCGCGGTGACGAGCATTCCGGCCGGCGTGACGGCTGGAGTGATGGGAGCGCTCGCGTGAAGATTGCCGTCAATCTCGCAAGCCATCCCTACGTCGAACTGCGGTCGATCTACAACCGTCTGCGCACCTGGATTATGATCCTCGCGCTGGTGGGCGGCGCGGTGTGGTACCTGTATCGCAACGAGCGCGGGCAAGCCGAGGCGGCGCAGGCGCAGGTCTCGAAGGTAGAAAACCACGTACAGGAGATGGAGCAGCAGCAGCAGAAATATCGCGCGCTGATGCAGCAGCCGAAAGACGCGGCGATTCTGCAGCAGTCGGATTTTCTGAATAGCCTCTTCCGGCAGAAGGCGTTCTCCTGGACGGCCACTATGACGGATCTGGAGACCGTGCTGCCCTCGGGCGTCCAGGTGCTGAGCATCGACCCCATCGTCGCCCCCGATGGACACGTGATCATTCGCCTGCGTGTGACCGGCGAGCGCGAGCGTGCGCTGGAACTGGTCCGCAATCTCGAAAAATCGAGGCATTTTGCCGACCCGCGTCTCGCGTCGGAAACTCTGGCTACGGCGCAGGGATCCCAGGGCGGCGTGCAAAACGTCAGCACTAGCACCGCTGTCAACTTCGACATCCTGGCCGACTACCGGCCGCTGCAGTTGGAAGCTGGCGACGAGGCTAAGCCTGCAAAAACGACCGCGAAAAAGCCGGACGGCGCAACGGAAGGACGGCCGACTCCATGAACCGTGGCATTTTCACAAGACTGAATCTGCATCTGTTCCTGCTGGCCGTCATCGTCGCCGCGGACATCTTCATCGGCGTGCGCTTCGCGCTGGCATGGAGAGCGATGCGCTCCAATCAGACCGCCGCCTTTATTCAGGAAGAAGCGCGCGATGCGCAGCTGGAAATGCAGATGCGCCACCTGAATGGGCTTCCGGCCAAAGTCGATGCGGCGGATGAGGATGCGCAGAAGTTCTATGACGCGCGCATCGCTCCGAATTATTCGACCATCCTGGCACAGCTGGGAACGATCGCGACGAAGAGCAACGTGAAGCTGTCGCGGGCGGCGTATGTGCCGAATCCCGCGTCCGGCGGACTAACAGAATTGCATATCGATGCCGGCCTGAGCGGACAGTATTCCGACCTGATGCACTTCATTAACGGCATCGAGCGCGACAAGGATCACGTCTTTTTCATCATCAACGGCGTCACGCTCAACGGACAGCAGGGCGGTCTCGTCAACCTCCGCCTGCGGATGACCACCTACCTTCGCGCCGGAGCGACCGACTTGCCGCAGGACATCACGGACACGAATCTCGAAGCGGCGCCATCGCAGCCAGCCGGAAACGAGGCGCCCCAATGAAGACCGGCCTCGATAACAAGCGAAACGTAGTGATCCTGTCGATACTCGCGATCATCCTGATCGGAACTGCGGTGTATTTCGTCAAATACATGTTCGGGGGAAGCCCCGCGCCGGTGCCCACAGCGGCGAGCGAGCCCGCAACGCGCCCAACCGCGACCGAGAACGCCGAGTCACAAGCAGGAGCGAGCAACGGGTACGGACACGATGCGAAGAAACTTCCGCCACTCGAGAAGCTCGATCCAACCCTGCACCCGGAACTAATGGCGGGCGCAGAAGCGCTGGAATACAGCGGTGCGGGACGGAATATTTTCTCGCTGGTCAGCGCGCCGGTTGCGATTCCCAAGCCGCTCGGACCGGTTCGGCAGGTGGCCAACCTCCCTCCTCCCCCGCCCGCGGGCCCGCCGCCACCGCCCGCGATCGATTTGAAGTTCTTCGGTTACGAAGCGAATAACGGAGCGAGGAAGGCATTTCTGCTGCATGGAGAAGACGTCTTCATCGCAATGGAAGGGGACGTGGTCGATCACCACTACAAGGTGGTCAAGATCACGCCGGTTTCAATTCAGGTGACGGATCTGCTGTACAACAACACGCAGACGCTGCCGCTGACCCAGAGTTGAGCATGATGCAACAGTCACAGGCACAAATTCGCGAACCCGCGGCCGACCCTGAGTCAGGCTACATTCTCTTGGTGGTGATTTTTATGACGGTGATCGTGCTTATCAGTCTGGCCATCGCCGCGCCCAAGATCGCCATGTCCATCCAGCGCGACAAAGAGCTGGAGACGATCCACCGCGGAGAGCAATACAAGCGCGCTCTCAAGCTTTACTACCAGAAATTCGGATCCTATCCGACCTCGATCGACCAGCTGGTCGAGACCAACCAGCTCCGCTTCCTCCGCAAGAAGTACACCGATCCGCTCACTGGCAAGGCCGACTGGAAGCCCATCCTTTTTGGCCAGGCGCACGTACGGCCCCTGGGATTCTTCGGACAGCCGCTCATGACCGCGGGCGGCCTGACGGGCGGCGCGTCGATGTACGCGGTAGCAGCCTCGACAACCACGGACGCAAACGGCGTCCCTATCGCCAGTCCCAATCAATCGAACACGCCAGGAGGACTTTCCGGGTCATCGGGATCGAGCTTCGGATCCAGCTCCGGGTTCGGTTCCTCAAGCCCCAGTTCCGGATTTGGATCGTCGGGTTCGAGCCTTGGTTCGTCATCCACCGGATTCGGATCGCAGAACGGCAGCTCGGGAACCTTCGGAAGTTCCTCGTCGCCGACTTCGGGATTTGGATCGTCCAGTGGATCGAACGGATCAGGAACCTCGGCAACGACCTTCGGCGGCGGCGGACCCATCGTAGGATTCACGCTGCCCGTCGACAAGCCCTCGCTGGTCCTCTACAAGCAGCAGACGCGCTACAACAAGTGGGAGTTCAATTACGATCCGATGGAAGATCAGGCACAGGCTTTGTCCGGGCTGGCAGGTGGAACGCCGCCGAGCACGACCAATCCGTCCTCAACCAACGGGTTAACGCCAGGCACGACATCGCCGGGATCGCTGCCTTCCAATCCGACCGCGCCGACTACGCCACCGACAGCCCCAACAGATCCCACCGCTCCGCAATAGAAACCGCGCATGCAATGAAAAAGGCCCGCCAAGTGGCGGGCCTTTTCGCTTCCCTGAAACTTAAACGTTGAACGAAGACCCGCATCCGCAGGTGCTCTTCACCGCAGGGTTTTCAAACTTAAACCCGGCAGCCTCGAGCGTCTCGAGGTAGTCGACCACGCAGCCGTTCAGATACATCAGCGACGTCGCGTCGACAAAAACCTTCAGCCCGTTGAAGTCGTAAACCTTGTCCATCATCCCGGACTGATTCTCGAACGACATCGAGTATTGGAAGCCGGAACAGCCGCCGCCAACCACGCCAATACGCAGACCGGCGGGCAGCGGATCCTGGGTCGCCATAATTTCGCGAACCTTGTTCACGGCGTTGTCCGTCAGCCGGACCGGCGTGGTCTTCGGTGCGGGTACCGCTTCGGGAGTGGGCGTCGTAGTGGTAGTCGTAACAGTGCTAGTGGCCATGAACAAATCTCCTGGGGAAACTGTGCCCTTTGAGTGTACCGCACCCGGCAGGCAGATTCACCCTCGAATCGTTAGATGCCGCAGCGAGTCGTGGAGTCGCAGCCCCGCCCGCCAACGCAGATTCGGCAGGGCTTATCTCTCAAAGTGAGGACCTGCATCGCCCGATCCTGGAGACAATGCCAGCCGGACCGAATTCAAGCGCGCGCAAGTTGATTCCATCGAACAGCGGCCTGCCCGCTCCGAGCAGAATCCGCGAGAGCGCGAAGTGTATGTCGTCCGGCGCTTATTGGGAGCCCGCGCCCTCCTCCGCAGGCAGCAACTGATAGCTGACGAAAGCAAGGTGCTTACTGTCAGGAGCCCACGAAGGGACGTTCATCGTGCCCGACCCGCCGATCAGACGGAAAAGAACATGGATTTTTCGGTCGTCGAGCGACATAACGCGCAGCGCGACAGGCCGGTTCGCAGGATGGCCCGTCGTGCCCCTCTCATAGCTGATGAACACCATCGACTTCCCGTCGGGCGACACATGCGGCGTCCAGTTCACAAAATCATCGTTCGTGATCTGCTTCGCCGCCGAACCGTCCGAACGCATGCGCCAGATCTGCATCGTGCCGCCGCGGTCGGAATTGAAGTAAATATATTTGCCGTCGGGCGAGCAGTCAGGATCGTCGCTAATCCCAGTCCCCTTGGTCAGCGCGTGCTCTTCGCCACCGTCAACGGAAATCGCAAAGATATTGCCGGAGCCATGATCCGGCCGCGTAAAAATGATCGTCTTGCCGTCCGCCGACCAGCTGTGCCAGTAAGAATCAGGATGCTCCGTGACCAGGCGCGGCGCACCGCCGTTAACGGGAACAATGTAGACGCGGGATCCCGGCTTGTCCGGCATGCTGCAGCTGATAGCGAGCAGCTTGCCATCAGGCGATAGTCCGTGGCTCCCGTTACAGCGCGTAGCGTCGCCAATGTTGAGCGGTTGCGGTGTGCCGCCATCGGCAGGAACGGTCATAATCTTCCCGTCCTGATTGAAGATCAGCGTCTTGCCGTCGCGCGTCCAGTTGGGCGCTTCAAAACGTCCCCGCGTCGAGGTCACGATGACAACGCGCCGAAAGTCGGCATCGTCCCCAATCGTATTCAACGTGCTGTAGAGCACCGGTGTCTCGAGAGTGACGTGCGAGAAGACAACCTTCTCCGTCTTGCTCGGATCATGCGAGCACACGCCGAGGCCAATGTAAAACGGCTCGGCAAAATGAACCTGCGTGCTCGCGCCCACCGGATGCAGTGGACCGCCGGGCACCGCCCCGACATACATCGTGATCGTATCGCCGCGTTTCTCGATGCGAAGACGCGCCGGGGCTGTGCCGTTCAGTTCCAGGCCCTCGGTAATGCCCCCATCGGCGAGTCGGTACTGCATCGCAGTCAGGCCGACGCCATGCAGCGCGGCGTCAGCATAGACGGACCCAGCATCGAGCGACTGCCGAAGGATCAGGATCGCCTTACGATGCGGATTATGCTCGCCGGGACTCTCCGGGAAATCAATGTCGGCGGTCATCGTAACGTCACCCGACATCTTCTTCGAGAGGAAGTGGAACGCGTCCGTCGTACCCCACAGATTTGCCCCCGCCGACGTGAGCGTATAGGTCTCCGTAGCAGAATCATACGTAGCTGTGCCGGGAGGAGTGACAGACCCAACGTCAGACTGCCCTTCGAAAATGCCGATCGGTGAAGACTGAGCGCTCGCGCCGTTAAGGAACAGAGTGGCGAGAAGCGACGAGAAGCAGCAAGAAGCGAAGACCAATCTTCGACGGAACCGGAGTTTCATAGTGGCTTTGTCCGGGAGCCAGTATAGGCCACGCAGCGTGCGCTAGCGGAAAACAGATTGGCGATCGGCGCAAGCCCCATACACGCGCCCAGCGCCGCAAAAAATTCATTGCGCGAATTCAATCCGGCATCTATGCTGCACTTCTCCATGACCCTCATGCTTATTTCCCTGCCCTACGCACTATGGAAGCTCCACTCGTGGACCGGCATTGCCGTGGCAGGGGGCGCGCTCGTCGTCTACGGCGTCGGCGCCGTCCTCTGGGACAAGTGGCGGGAACACGAGACGCGCAGCTGGCCCACGGCCCCGGGTGCCGTGGTAGATCTCCAGAATACGTATGAGTCGGGGGGCCCTAACGGAGTGCGCTACTGGCGCATTTCCTTCCACTACAACTACACCGTGAACGGCGCCGATCATTCCGGCCACTACAAATTCAATTGCGTCACGGAGAGCGCTGGACAGAAGGCCTTCCAAAAACTAACAGGCGCGACTGTCAGCGTTCATTACAATCCCCGCGACGCCGCCAAAAGTCTGCTCTGGGAAGATGAGGTTTGGAACTTCTGGCACTAAAAGTGGGGCTGGATGACGGAAAGCCGCAATCCGAAATCTGGAGTGCGAGCACGGATGGCACATCTGCATTCATTAACGATCACGCCAGACCGATCTATCGGCATATCCTGCCCCGCAGAGAGAAATCCAGCTCGCCTTTTCACAAGGTCGTAATGGCGGCGGATGAATACCTGTGAGTCCGATCGTGGTTCAATTGGATGCAAGAAGTAAGCAGCGCGACCATCCCAGCTAACTGACAGATAAGTTGTATGAAACTGTGTTCACAAGTGAACAGCGAACGGCGTAGAACGAATACATACTGATTCTCGTCACGGTAATGGTCGAGCCGAAGGTCCGGCCACTACAAGCGAGAACGAGTTCAACAGGATCAGCCAACAAGTGTTGATTCGCGGTTTCTTTGCGTTAGTCGATTGCTGTATTTGTCTTTGTTTCTGCTTCCGTTCTCCCGCATTGCTTCCGATTAGTGCGATCTTTGTTGTCAGATAACAAACGCACTCTGCGCTTCGGTGGAAATCTCGATTCATCCTTGAATTGAGTCGCGTGGAGTAGTTTTAGTCTTCCATAACTGGGTCACTAATTTGGGGGATTTCGATTATGGTCTTAGTCGTGGCGATTCTTCCATCGCTCATCGTTGCAATTGCAGGTGTAGTTATTCCTCTCACTGCGTGCATTAAAGGTCATTAACTCACGCTTAGGACCCGTCTCGTGTGTTGCTCTTGTGAATAGGTCCCGGGCTTGACAGTCGAGTTCGGCGGAATGGTGATTCCTTGAACCATCCGCCGAATCGGCTGGCCATTTCATTTGACCGTTCCGAGGCTCTCAGGATGTCGCGGCGCGGTTCTGTATCGGGCGGACAAACAGATGGACACCCCAATCGAATTTTGGAGGGTGAGAAAAAACCGCCTCAAGTTGTAGGGGAAAAAGTTGGGATCTGGTGCGCCCGGAGAGATTCGAACTCCCGACCTGATGCTCCGGAGGCATCCGCTCTATCCAGCTGAGCTACGGGCGCGTTCATTCAGAATACTACGGTACACCGACTAATATTCGGTATCGAAGAAGCTGTGGGGCTAACCTGGTTCTCCGGCATTGGGGGTGGACCGTCTGTCTTGTGCGGCCCCGGTTCCCGGCCCCCGCCGCCTCCCGGCTGCCCCCGGTTTCCCCCTGAAATGCCTGGGCTTTCTCTGCTGTCCGTCGCTCTTATTGAGGAGCATTGGCGAGGAGGAAGCGCTCGAAGGCTCCGGCGGGGCCTTCGGGGATGGGGCCGAAGGGGCGGATGAGGTTCATGTCGCGGCGAATCTCCAGGCCTTCGACGGGGATTACGCGCACGGTCGAAAGGCGGAGTTCTTTCTGGATGGCCCATTCGGAGACGAAGCCGGCGCCGAGGCCAGCTTCGACGGCGGAGATGATGGCGACGATAGAGTCGAGGTTCATGGTGACGCGGAGCTCGCTGAGGCGAAGGCCTGCGCGGCGGAGAGCTAGCTCGACGACGTGGCGTGAGCCGGAGCCACGTTCGCGCATGAGGAGCGGGATCTCGGTGAGTGCATGGACGGGGACGGTTGGCTTCGGGGGCCACGGATAACGGCGGCCGACGATGAGGACGAGGCGATCCTCAAAGAAGCGCTGACGAAAGACTTCGCGGCTGGAAATGGGGCCTTCGATCAAGCCGAGGTCGATTTTGCCGTTGGCGAGAGCCGCGGCGATGTGCTCGGTGTTGGCGCTGGTGACGGAGAGGTCGATGCGGGGATGCTGTTCGAGGAAGGCGCCAAGCATACGGGGCAGAATGTACTGGGTCACGGTCATGGAGGCACCGATACGCAAGGCGCCCGTGGTCTCACCGTGGGTGCGGTCGATGGCAGCGCGGGCTTCCTCGGCGAGACGCGCGCCTTTGCGAGCGTAGCGGAGGAGGATGACGCCGGCATCGGTAAGGCGGATGCGGCCTTTGCCGCGGTCGAAGAGGGTGACGGCCAGTTCCTCTTCGAGGGCGTGAATCTGCTGGCTAACCGCGGGCTGGCTGAGGTGGAGACGCTCGGCCGCGCGGCGGAAGCTGGATTCTTCGGCGACGGTGCGGAAGACCTTGAGCCGGAAATTCTCCATGCTGCCTTCTATCTTCGTCCATTTGGAATCGTCTATCTGGCGATTCCTCCCTGGTTTCTCTGCACGAGGGAGATTGTGCTCCTCATATAATCCTGGTTTGGACAGCCGCTCCAACAACAATCGATCCGACGGGAAATCGACGCGGGCGCACGCGGCTGCGGTCGCGGCCGGCATTTTGCTGAGCCGGTTGGTAGGGTTGGTGCGGGATCGCGTGTTCGCGCACTACTTTGGCAACTCCGACGCAGCTGATGCGTTTCGTGCGGCGTTCCGCATTCCCAATATTCTGCAAAACCTGTTTGGCGAGGGCGTGCTTTCGGCGTCGTTCATCCCGGTCTACGCGCGGCTGAAGGCGGAGGAGCGGCATGAGGAGGCGTCTCAGCTTGCCGAGGCGATCTTCGCGCTGCTGTTCTGCGTCACCACGGTTCTGGTCGTGGTGGGCGTCTTGGCCACGCCGTGGCTGATTGATGCGATTGCACCGGGCTTCCACGGGGACAAGCGGCTGCTGACGATCCGGCTGGTGCAAATTCTGTTTCCTGGCGCGGCGCTGCTGGTCTTTTCCGCGTGGTGCCTTGGGATCCTGAACAGCCATAGAAGATTCTTCCTCTCGTATGCGGCGCCCGTGGTGTGGAACGTTGCCATGATCGCGACTCTGTTGTGGGGAGGACGGCACCACACCGAGACACGGCTGGCAGTCCTGCTGGCGATTGGCTCGGTGGTCGGCAGCGCGCTGCAGTTTGCTGTGCAGCTTCCGACGGTCCTGCGATTCCTGTGGCCGCTGCGGCTGCGACTCAGCTTCGCCAGTGTGCATGTGCGCACGGT
>Ga0302326_10004547_pt1 | contig 32111 bp, 30 predicted proteins | sample Palsa_T0_3_FD_202264 | JGI IMG/M metagenome (GOLD analysis project Ga0302326, IMG submission 202264) | Peat permafrost microbial communities from Stordalen Mire near Abisko, Sweden - Palsa_T0_3 | ecosystem: Environmental > Terrestrial > Soil > Palsa > Peat permafrost | place: Sweden: Abisko...
CTCGGCGGCAACAGCAGGTCTTGATCGGGCAGGTAGGCTCGGTAGCCCTTGGGCATAAAAACATTATCACCCGATTTCGTTGTATCTGTTCCCTCGATCTTGCGGATTTCTCGGACAGGCTCCTAGATAAATTGCGTGGCTATCTGGAAGAGATTCAGTTGGTCGTGTTGCCGAAAAGCCCTGCGGGGCGGGCGGTGCGCTACACCCTGAAGAACTGGACCGCACTGACGCGTTACTGCGAGGACGGCGACTTGCAGATCGACAACAACGCCACCGAGCGCGCCATCCGGGGCGTAGCGGTAGGCCGAAACAACTGGCTCTTCTTCGGCAGTGACGGTGGCGGCAAAACGGCGGCCGTGCTGCGGAGTTTCGTGGCTTCCTGCCAGCGGGCCGACGTGGAACCATTCGCCTGGTTCAAGGATGTCCTGTCGCGCATCGCCGCCCATCCCATCACCCGCATCGCAGAGCTACTGCCCCACAAGTGGGCACCCGTCCAGCGCTAATAAATCCAAAGCCCGATTGCCAATCGGCCTTCGGCCAGATTTTCCCGCACGGATCACGCCGGCCTGAGCCGGATCGCGGCTCGTGGCCCAGCTTCCACACCGAACTCACGGCATCCACGGTCCCAAATAGCTGTAAACGTGGTATATTATGCACATGGAAAACATAGCGACTAGCGTGCGCATCGCTGGCGATGCCATCGACGTACTTTCCAAGCTATCGGCGAAGCTCCGCCAACCCAAAGCGCAAGTGATCGAAACCGCCCTGAAACAAATGGAGGAGCGGATCTTTTGGCAGGAGGTCGGCGATGCTTTCCAGCGAATCGCAGCGGACCCGCGGGAGTCTGCCCGCCAGAAAGCTGAGATCGAGCTTTGGGACCACGGCACGGCGCGAGATTTCGAGGGTGAAGAATGGTAATCGAGAGGGGGCAAATCTATTGGTGCGCTCTGGAGCCGATTCAAGGGCACGAACAGGGCGCGACTCGGCCGGTAATCGTCGTTTCGGCGGATGCCTACAACAAAACCCAAAGTCCGTTGGCTGCCGTTGTGCCCCTGACCAAAGCGCCGGCGAAGACTCCACTGCACCTCTGTTTTTCCCCTGACGACACCGGCCTGCGAATGGCCTCGACCGTATTGATAGACCGCGCGCGATTCCTCGACCGTTCGCGCCTGCGCGGGACACTGATCGGGCGACTGCAGCCGGCCGCACTCGCGCTTCTCGACCAACAGTTGGGCCGCGTGCTCGGATTGGCCTAGCATGCCCTGTGTCCGTACGGCCCTGGCGATGGCCTCGTTCCTGCGCCCGTTTGGCCACGGATCTCGCCGGTGCGGTTGAAGCCGAACAATTCCCGCCGCCGTTGGCGGCCTGCAATCCGGCTGGACTCGCGCTGACAGGTGGTACTAGAATTAAAGATCTAGCAGCGAAGACTTGTGAAGATTCGCGAGGTACTGACGGCGCTGAGGCAAGACGGCTGGACACTAAAGAACCAGGAAGCAAGCCATCGCCAGTTTGTCCACCCTCAGAAGACCGGAAAAGTGACGGTGGCGGGACACGAATCTGACGATGTCCCGCCAAAGACGCTCAAATCGATACTGAAACAGGCGGGCCTAAAATGAGCAAGTACGTTGTTCTCTTTGAAGAGTCTAGTACCGGTTACGGAGCCTACGCCCCCGATCTCCCGGGCTGTGTGGCCACGGGTCGTACTCTCCAGGAAACCAGGGACCGGATGACGAAAGCTGTCGAGATGCATTTGTCGGCAATGCGTGAGGACGGGGATGAGATCCCCCAACCATCGCATTTCGAGTTGGTGGACGTGGCCTGAAATGGAATTTAAGATCGTCACCGATTGGACCGTTCGAGGATCTTACCAGGAGCTGGATTGCCGGAGAAATGCGTACCAACTCCGAGTACCAGCGCGGGGCAAAGTGGAACCTCGCCCAAAGACAATCGTTGATTGATTCCGTATTCCGTCTATACCCCGTCCCACCCATATTCTTGCAGGAAATCATCACGCGCGGCCTGAAGGGGGCGTCGTCGGTGTACGAGATCGTTGATGGCCAACAGCGTATCGCTTCACTTTCCCACTTTCTCAAGGGATCCTCCCTTCGGTCCAAACCGCCAGTTCGTTGCCCAACTGCTGCTCCTCTACCTCACGCGAGAGAAGGACTCCCTGAATTTCCCCAGCTTGAGCGCCCCGGAGCTGGACGAGCTCTACCACGAGCGAACCGATTTCATTGCTGAAGGGCCAGCGCTCGCCGCTTCATTGAGCTGCTCCAGAACACGCATGATGTGTGCGGCTTTGGAAAATCCGCCGAGGACGAAACTGGAAGAAATCGTTACAAGACGAAGTTCTCGAAGATGCAGATCTTCTCCGTCTTCTGCCTGCTTCAGGACTTAAGCCGGTCGCCCAATTTTAGACTGGACCTTGCACCAGCCGGACCGTTGGGGCACTACTTGCGCAATGCCGGACACAAGCTTCTCCCAGGCCGGTCGACATCGGGGAAAAAGTTCAGGACTACTACAATAAATGGCGCGCGGGGTTGCCAGACGAGATCGGCGTGCGCCTGGATCCGAGGCGCGCTTTCAGCGACGAGCAAAAGGCGCAGATGCTGAAACGTGAGGGCGCAATGTGCCAAATGTGCGGCAAGGATCTCGGGCCTTGTCCCCCAGAGGGCGATCATTATCCACTGGCTTGGCGGGACGGTGGCCCGACCGAGATCGAAACCCTGTCATGGGCGAGGGCGGCCGGTTGCATTCGCCGACGCGAACGGCCCCTACGACGTCTAAACATCCCCGCTCAGCCCGCTGCACGCCGAGTTTTGGTACACTGGATGTTTCACCGGCGGAGCGCGGGCAGTCGAGGTGCGTCGCCGCAAGCTGGACGGGTGGCCGAGCGGCTAATGGCAACAGACTGTAAATCTGTCGCTCCTTGCGAGCTACGGAGGTTCGAATCCTCCCCCGTCCACCAGATTCGATTTTAAACGGGCCGTTGTAGCTCAGTTGGTAGAGCGCGTCCTTGGTAAGGACGAGGTCACCAGTTCAATCCTGGTCAACGGCTCCAGAGTTTGAAGAGTCGGAACGTCCAAAGCGGCGCTGTTGGTAGAAGCGTCCGTAACGGAAGGTCACCAGTTCAATCCTGGTCAACGGCTCCAGCATTATCCTGTAGCGAATCCGTACAGAAGGCAAATTCGAAATGGCAAAGGAAAAATTCGATCGCAGCAAGCCGCACGTGAACATCGGGACGATCGGGCACATCGATCACGGTAAGACCACGCTGACGGCGGCCATCACCAAGGTGCTGGGGAAGAACAACCCCAAGGTAAAGTTCCGCAGTTTCGACTCCATCGACAACGCGCCGGAAGAAAAAGCCCGCGGAATCACTATCGCGGTGGCGCACGTGGAGTACGAAACCCCTAACCGGCACTACGCGCACGTGGATTGCCCCGGCCACGCCGACTACATCAAGAACATGATCACCGGCGCGGCGCAGATGGATGGCGCCATTTTGGTGGTCGCGGCCACCGACGGACCCATGCCCCAGACCCGCGAGCACTTGCTGCTGGCGCGCCAGGTGGGCGTGCCGTACATCGTGGTGGCGCTGAACAAAGTGGACATGGTGGACGACGCGGAGTTGCTGGACCTGGTGGAGTTGGAGATGCGCGAACTGCTGACCACCTACGAATTCCCGGGCGAACAAGTACCGGTGATCCGGGTATCGGCGCTGGGCGCATTGAACGGCGAAGAGCAGTGGGAGAAGACGGTAACGGAGCTGATGGCGGCGGTGGATAGCTATGTGCCGCTGCCGCAGCGCGAGATCGACAAACCGTTCATCATGCCGATCGAAGATATTTTCTCGATTCAGGGACGCGGGACGGTAGTGACGGGACGTATCGAGCGGGGCATCGTGAAGGTGGGCGAGCCGGTGGAGATCGTAGGCTTCCGGGATACCCGCCAGACGGTGGTCACCGGCATCGAAATGTTCAAGAAGCTATTGGACGAAGGGCGCGCCGGGGACAACGTGGGGCTGCTGCTGCGCGGCATTGAAAAGGACGACGTGGAGCGCGGGCAAGTAGTCGCCAAGCCGAAGTCGATCACGCCGCACAAGAAGTTCAAGGGCAGCGTGGTGGTGCTGAGCAAGGAAGAGGGCGGGCGGCATACGCCGTTCTTCAAGGGATACCGGCCGCAGTTCTACTTCCGGACGACGGACGTGACGGGGGTGGCGGAGTTGCCGGAGGGCACCGAGATGGTGATGCCGGGCGACCACGTGAACCTGACGATCGATCTGATCACGCCGATCGCCATGGACAAAGGGTTGCGGTTCGCCATCCGCGAAGGCGGACGCACGGTGGGCGCCGGAACCGTGACGGATATTATCGAGTAAAGATGGAATAGAGAAGGACAACGAACATGGCACGCGAGATCATCACGTTTCAATGCACGGAATGCAAGAACCGGAACTACTCGGGCACCAAGAACAAGAAGACCACCACGGAGCGACTGGAGATGAAGAAATTCTGCCCGTATTGCCGGAAGCACCAACCGCACAAGGAAATCAAGTAGAATTAGAAGGGACCTAGGGGCGTAGGTTTAACGGCAGACCAGCGGTCTCCAAAACCGCGAGTGGGGGTTCGAATCCCTCCGCCCCTGCCAATCTCTTGCAAGGCGGCCAATCCTGGCTGCGGGCCGGCTTACCAGCGGGCCTGAGCGTATAGTTCGGAAAACGAGGCAGCATGGCGGAAAGCAGCGGTAATTTTCTTGAGAGCGTGACCAGTTGGCCCACGCGCACGCGCGATTATTTCAACGAGCTGAAGCTCGAGATGAAACGCGTCACATGGCCCAACCGCAAGCAGGTGGAGGGCACCACTGTCGTCGTGATCTTCACGGTGTTCGCCTTCGCGGCCTTCTTCGCGGTGGTCGATGCGCTACTGAACGACAGCGTCACGCGCATGTATAAGGCTTTGTCGAAATAGCCCCTTATGGATGACAACGTGAATTACGTGGATCAAGAAGAGCCGGCAATCGCCGATCCCGCCGGAGAAGAAGCCGCGCCGGTCGAGCAGGCCGCCGCCGAGCCCGAAGCCCAGCCCGAACTGGCCGCCGAGCCCAATCCCGATCCGGAGGCCGCGCCCGCCTACGACGAATCTTCTCCCAAGAAGTGGTTCATCATTCACACCTATTCCGGGTTCGAGCAAAAGGTGGCCGAGTCGCTGCGCAGCCGCTCGCAGGCCTTCGGCTTCGCCGACAAGATCGGACAAGTGCTCATTCCCACCGAAGAAGTGGTGGAGTTGCGCGGCGGCAAAAAGGTCACCAGCAAACGCCTGGTTTACCCCGGTTACGTGCTCGTGGAAATGGAAATGAACGACGAGTTGTGGCACGCCGTGAAGGCCACGCCGCGCGTCACGGGATTCGTGGGCGGCGGCACGCAGCCGGTCCCGCTCAGCCCCGACGAAGTGAATTCCATCCTGAAGCGCCAGGATTCCTCCGCCGAGCGGCCGCGCCCCAAGACCACTTACGAGAGGAACGACGGCGTGCGCATCGTGGATGGTCCGTTCGCCAACTTCCGCGGCAAAGTGGACGAGGTCAATACCGACCGCGGCACCCTGCGCGTGATGGTCATGATTTTCGGGCGCGCCACGCCTGTGGAGCTTGAATTTCTCCAAGTGGAAAAAGAGTAGAAAAAGAATAACGATTCGCAACGATTTACAAGGATTCTAGAGATGGCAAAGAAAGTTACCGGTTCCGTAAAGCTGCAGATCCCCGCCGGGAAGGCTACGCCCGCGCCACCCGTAGGCACGGCCCTCGGTCCGCAAGGCGTCAACATCATGGATTTCTGCAAGGCGTTCAACGCCAAGACGTCGGCCAAGGATCAGGAAGGGTTGATCATCCCCGTGGTGATCACCATTTTTTCGGACCGCTCGTTCACCTTCATCACCAAGACGCCGCCCGTGCCGGTGCTGATCAAGCGCGCCGTGAACCTGGCCAAGGGATCGCCCGAGCCGCACAAGACCAAGGTCGGCGTGATCACCGAGAAGCAGGTGGAAGAAATCGCCAAGATCAAGATGCCGGACCTCAACTGCTTCACGGTGGAAGCCGCCATGAATTCGGTGCGCGGCACCGCCCGCAGCATGGGCGTCGACGTCGTCGCGTAAATGGAGGGCGGGCTTTAGCCGGCGCGGGGCTTTAGCCCCGCTCAAGGCTTATTCAATGATCGTAGCCGGCGTCGACTTCGGAACCCTAAGCGTCCGCGTATCGATTTTCGATAGCGCGAAAGGCCGCCTCGGATCGGCCACCGGCGACTACCCCCTCACCCGCAAGAAGAACGATCCCGACCACGCCACCCAATCCCACCGCGATCACATGCAGGCCCTGGTCACAGCCATGCACCAGGCCCTCGAAACCGCGGCCGTCGATGGTGGGCAAATCGCCGCGCTGGCGCTTGATACCACCGGTTCGAGCGTCATTCCCGTAGGCGAACATCTGGTCCCGCTAGACGACTACTACCTCTGGTGCGACCATCGCGCCAAAGGCGAAGCCGTCGAGATCACCGCTGCCGGCCGCCACGAAAAACTGGAAGCGCTCGAATGGTGCGGCGGCGTCTACTCCTCCGAATGGGGATTCTCCAAGCTGCTGCACTGGCTGCGCAACAATCCCGACAAGCGCGCCCAGATGGTAACGGCGCTCGAGCACTGCGACATGGTGGCCGCCGTGCTATGCGGCATCACGGACCCGCGCCAAGCGCCGCGCAGCGTCTGCGCCATGGGTCACAAGTGGATGTGGAACAGCGACCTGGGCGGGCTGCCTTCCGAAGAATTTCTCGTGAAGGTGGACCCGCTGCTGGCCGGCGCGCGAGCCAAGCTCGATGGTCGCTATGCCACCTCCGATCAAATCGCCGGCCACCTTTCCGCGGAGTGGGCCGCCAAGCTGGGACTGCGCGCCGGCATTCCGATACCCGTGGGAGCGTTCGATGCGCATTGGGACGCCATCGGCGCGGGCGTGCGCGAAGGCGATGTGGTCAACGTGGTGGGCACATCCACGTGCATTATGGCCATCGCCAGGCAGGTGGATCTGATTCCCGGCGTATGCGGGGTCGTAATGGGATCCATCCATCCACATTATTTTGGGATCGAGGCGGGCTTGTCGGCCACCGGCGATATTTTCGATGCCATCGCCCGGCGCGCGGGAACCACGGTCGCGGAGCTAGCGCAGGGCCTGGAGCATTATCGCGGCGGCCAGACCGGCCTGCTGCGGCTCACCTGGGATAACGGCGACCGCACCGTCCTGGTGAATGCGGAACTCGGCGGTGTGACGCTCGGCTGGAACCTGACCCACACGGCGCAGGACGAGCTCTTCGCCGCCATCGAGGGCACCGCGTTCCACACCCGCGCAATCTTCGAGCGCATGGCCGAACACGGCGTCGAAATCCGGCGCGTGATTAACGGCGGCGGCATTCCGCAGAAGAACGAAACGCTGAACCGCGTGTATGCCAACGTGCTGAACAAGCCAGTGTTGGTGCCGGAGGGCGATGTCACCAGCCTGGGTTCGGCGATCATGGCGTTCATGGCGGCCGGCGCCTTCGAGAGCATCGAGGCGGCGCAACAGCATCTCTGCCCGCGCTATCGCACCATCCAGCCGGACGCACGGGATCGCGCCGCGTACGAACAGATCTACGCGCTGTATCGCAAGCTGTACTTCGCCTTCGGAAAGCCCGATTCCGAAGCTGTGGCGATTGGCGAGGTACTGCCGGCGCTACGCGGGCTGGCCGCGCAGGCGCGCCACGGTTGAGCGAAATTTCACCCTACCGGCGCAGAAGTCGGTAGCCGAGCATCAACCAGGCGGCGATGAAGGAAAGCCCGCCGATCGGCGTGATGGCCCCGAATGTGCGGATGCCGGTCAATGCCAGCGCGTAGAGGCTGCCGCTGAAAATCAGGATGCCGGCCAGCAACAGGCCGCACACCCAGGCGGTGGCCGATTCGGTCAGCGCGCCAGCGCGGGTGAACAGCGGCACGATCAGAATGCCCAGCGCGTGAATGAATTCATAGAAGGCCGCCTTTTCGTAGATGCCCATGGAGTAAGCGTCCAGGCGTCCGCGCAAGCCGTGCGCGCCAAATGCGCCGAGGATTACCGTGAGGCCCAACAGGATCGCGCCGATTCCGCTCCAGATCATGACCCCCAATTGTAGCGTTTGGCGTACAGTGAGAAGATATGCCTGCCAAAGCGCAAACCAAGATCAAGTTCGATGTGCATCCGGGCGTGCTGATGACGCAATCCATCCTCGCGGCCATGAAGCAGAAAACCGGCCGGTCGCTGGATGATTGGCTGGAACTGGTGGGGAGCGACGGACCGCCCACGGAAAAAGAGCGGGCCGCGTGGCTGAAGGCGAAGCACGGGCTGGGCACCAACTATGCCGGATGCATCGCCGAGACTTCGGTGGGGAAGGGCGAATTGTTCAGCGCGGAAGGGTACCTCCGGCTGGCGCCCCAGTATGTCGAGGACTTGTTCGCCGGGCCGAAAGCCGGACTGCGTCCCATCTACGAGGCGCTGCTGGCGGCCGGCCTCAAGCTCGGCAAGGACGTGCGTGTGTCTCCTTGCAAGACCTTCGTGCCGCTGTATCGCAACCACGTGTTCGCACAGATCAAACCCACCACGCGCACGCGGATCGACTTGGGGCTGGCGCTGAAGGATACCAAGACGCCCAAGCGGCTGATCGATACGGGCGGGTTCGCCAAGAAAGATCGGATCACACGGCGAATCGAAATTTCATCGGTGGGGGATATCGACGACGAAGTGCGGCAGTGGATGAAGGCGGCGCACGATATGGACGCTTAGGTGGGGCGGGCCTCCAGGCCTGCACGGTCCTCCAGGACCCGCTCCGAGCATGGCCATTTCACTACGCGTCATTCACGCGATCCGTCGTCCAGGTCCGTGTCTTCAGTCCAAAGCGGACAACTTAACCTCAGCGCCGTGCCAGAATCGGCCAATCGTCCTTGTCGCGGCGGGCGAGCCGCTAGGCGCAGTGCTTGCGGGTGCACAGGTTGCTGTTGCGATTCGGGAGATACAGGCCGTCCGCACTGGCGGGCCTGCGAGGCCGAACACGGCGGGCAGGTGCGGGCGTGAAGGCAAACCCACTCAGTGGCAACCGCGAATGCCACTGAGCTACACTGGATAAAGGCCATGACCATCGACGAACGTTTCGAACGAATCGAGCACATCAGCGCAGGCCTCGCGGAAGAACGCCGCCGCGACCGCGAAACCGACCGCGCCCTTTGGCGCGACACGCAACGACAACTCGATCAGCTCGCCAGCCGCGTCGACGCCATAGCCACGCACCTGGACGCCTTCATCGTCGAAGCCGCCGCCCGCGACCGCGAGACGGACCGGCGCTTCCGCGAGACGGACGCGCGCATCGAGCGCGTGATTTCCGCCATGGGCGCCTACATCAGCGACCACCCGCCCACCACATGAGACCCGACATTCGCCTCCGCGTAGCGGTAATCCTATTCGCCCAGGCCGGTCTGCGGCCGCACGTATGCCGGCGTGCGGGTCTTGGTGAGCAACGGTTTGAACCACGCCGGCAAGCCCATCGAAGTACGCCATGAACGGCTCCGCAGTTGCCGGCGTTCAATCACTTCGGGCAATGCGAGCACTCTTGCCGAGCACCGCGCGCACGAGAATGTTCGCGTCGACAGCCGGCATTTTCAATCCTTCTGTTTGCGGCTCTCCCGGCGGAGCTTCTTGAAGTCTTCCATCAATTCCTCTTCGCTGGTACCTGCCGCCGCGATCATTGCGTCCAACTTTTCACCGGCGATCCGAAAAGCTTCCAGGTCCGCTTTGCTCGGCCTCGGCTTGGTTGGCAAGTAGATCCCGATGGTCGCGCCATGCCGCGTGATAGCGACAGGCGTCTTCGATTCCAGATAGCTGGAAAGGTTCTCGCGAAACTCGCGAATTCCGACTCGGGCAGGCTGCATTGGCGTCACCTCGGTTTGCGTACACAAGGTAGCCTTGCTGAGGAACGCTTATCCGTCCAACAGGGCTCCGATGTCCCGAGCGCCGTGCATGAGATGAACCACCTCTGTGCCGCCATGCTTGGCCTGGTAGGAGATCAGCCAGTTCTCGAACCCCTTTACCGGCCAACGCCGCAAATGTCGCGCCGATGGTCGCCGGAATCCGCATGGAACACTGGCACCCTACGCCCGGCTTGGCTTCGCTTCGCTGCGTATTCTTTCCGAAGCCGGGCCCACCAATCGGGAGTCACTGTTTCCGGATTCGACTTCAGCGCCTCCATAACGACCGCCTCAAGTTGATCCTTGGCTTTGCGCTTCTGATCGGCGCGGACCCGTTCGCGCACATACTCACTCACGCTGCCATAGGCTCCGCCGCTCACCTGTTCCTCGACAAAATTCTTCATCGGATCTGGAACGGAAACGTTCAACGTCGGCATTGGCTACCTCTACCGGAGCATAACTCGCTTGGCGGGTTTTGTTCAATCTATGCCAAAGCGCTTCTCTCCCAAGCGCCAGGAAGCGCTGCTTTTTTATGGCACCCGGAAAGGCACGTTGCTCGACAGCGTGCCACTGGGCGTGACCACCTGAACCGTGCCAGTGGTCGCGCCGACGGGCACGCTGGTGGAGATGGCGGAACCCGATGAGTTGACCGTGAACGCGGCCGCGGTGCCATTGAATGCGACGCTGGTTGCGCCGGTCAGATTGGTCCCCAAAATCGTGACCGCCGCTCCCACCTTGCCGGATGCCGTCTGTGTTTCCACGAACGGGCCGAGACCCACCGACAGGCTGAAGACCGTCCCGCAGCCTAGCCCGCCGCAGTTGTGGGCTCCGCCTCCGGAGGTCGTCCCGTAAAAAGTCCCATTGGTGGCCTGAACCAAGGCCGCGTAGGGGTTTTGGCCGTCTGTGCAGCCGCTTTGGGGGCAGAAACTGTACAGCGTCGTCAGCTTGCCGTTGGGCGTGATTTTGAACAGCGTGCCGCCTTTGCCAGCGTCGTAGCCTCCGCCGAAATCGGTTGTCCCGTAAAGGTTCCCGTCGGTGGCCTGGATGAGGCCGGCATGTGGGCTGACTCCATCCGTACACCTGCTTTCGGCGCAAAAGTTGTGCAGCGTAATCAACGTGGCACTCGGCGTCATTCTGAAGACCCTGCCCTGGCGGTTGGCGCCGCCATCGAACGTGGTCCCGTAGAAGTCCCCATTGGCGGCCTGCACGAGCCCGCCATAAACTTCGCTCGTCTCGCCAAGGCTGTGCAACTTCGTGAACACACCGGTAGGCGTGATTTTGAAGACCGTCCCACTGTAGTTGTTACCATGCGTTGTCCCGTAGAACTCGCCATTGGTGGCTTGGACCAGCCCCGCGTATGGACTTTGGCCGTCCGCGCACTCGCTTAGGGCGCAGAAGCTGTGCAGCGTTGTCGGCACGCCGCCCGGAGCGATTTCGAAAACCGTGCCGGCATTGTTCCTGCCGCCGGAATATGTCGTCCCGTACAACCCCCCACTAGCGGCTTGGACAAGCCACCCATAGGGCACCGATCCGTCCGTACATCCGCTCTCGGCGCAGAAGCTGTATAGCGTGGTCAGCGTGCCGGCGGGTGTGATTTTGAAAGCCGTCCCGCAGCCATTAATTCCGGCAAATTGGCAGGCGCCGGTCCCGCCGGCAGCCGTTGTTCCGTAGAAGTTCCCATTCGTGGCCTGGACCAGCCCGGCGGCGGGTTCGGCGCCGTCCGGACAATTCGGGTAGCTGCCCAGGGAACAGAAGCTGTATAGCGTGGTCAGCGCGCCGCCCGGGGTGATTTTGAAGACCGTTCCATAGCCGTTGGCGCCGCCGGCGCTGGTTGTCCCGTAGAGGTTCCCGTCGGTGCCCTGGACCAGCGCCGCCTCGGGTCCTTCGCCGTCCGCGCCATTGAAGCTATACAGCGTGGTGACGGTCTGTGCGGGCACGGCAATCGCACGTGCTGCGTAAAGCGCGAGGAGAGCGCATGCCCTATATTGCCAGTGGCGGGGCTGAAGCCCCGCGCCGGCTAAAGCCCGCCCTCCAACACCATGCCTACTCACCCAACCGCTCCGGCATATCCGCCAGCACGTAACCCATCACCGCCATGGCCGCGATGCACTGCCGGAACTCCTGCGGATTCACCTTGTCCACCGTATCGGTGCGCGTGTGGTGCCAGTCGAAGTAGTGCTGCCCGACGGTGAACAGGCCGAGGCCGGGGACGCCATCGTGCATTAGCGGCGCGATGTCCGCGCCACCGCCGCCTTCGCGAATGCTATCCGCGCCGATCGGCTCCAGCAGACGCCCGATCTCTTTAGCGCGCGCCAGCGCTACGCCGCCGGGGCTCACGCCGAATCCGACCGGCTTTTCGGCGCCGCCATCCATTTCTATGGCGGCTACATAATCGTGTATCTTGCCGCCTACCATATCGCGATAGGCGCGGCCGCCGGCTCCTCCGTTTTCTTCATTGGTCCAGAAGACCACGCGCAGCGTGCGCCGCGGATGCAGCCCGAGTTTCTTGATGACCACCGCCGCTTCGAGCGCGGCCATGATGCCGCTGCCATCGTCCTGCGCACCCGCGCCCACGTCCCACGAATCGATGTGGCCGCCCATCACGACGATTTCCTCGGGCTTTTCGCGCCCGCGGATTTCGCCCATCACATTGGCGGAATCGGCGTCCGGAAGCATGTGCGCCTCCATAGACAAGCGCACCACGACCGTTTCGCCGGCGTCGGCCAGGCGCTGGATCAGCGTGGCGTCCTCGAAGGTGATAGCGGCAGCGGGAATCTTGGGGTCCGCTTCGGTGTAATTCAGCGCGCCGGTGTGGGGAGTCTGCATAGCGAGAGATCCGACCGATCGGATCAGCATGGCCACGGCTCCCAGCCCGGCTGCGCGCGAAGGGCCGGCGGCGCGATACGTCACCGTCTTGCCATATCCTTCGTACGGCACATTGAACAGTACGATCTTGCCGGACACTTTATCGCGGCCCAAGGCGTTGAGGGCGTCGAAACTGGCAACCGAGACCACTTCGGCGGTGATGCCGTCGGGGGGCGTAGCGACGCTGCCGCCCAGTCCGATCATAGTAAGCCGATGGCGCACCGGCTTGACCATTTCGGCGTCTTCGCGGCCGCGTACCCAGTGCGGCACTTTGACCGGGGAAGTCGCCACGTTTTCGAGGCCATCCCGCTGCATCTGCGCCGCGGCCCAGGCGATGGCGGCGTTCAGCGAGTCGGATCCGCTGATACGGTTGCCGATGCGGTCGCAAAGGTAGGAAAGCTTGGCGTAGCCATCCTGGTCGGCGAGTGCCGCGCCGATGATCTGGGTGGAAGCCTCCTTGTATGTTTCCGAGAGTGGCGGCGCGGCTGCCAGCAGGGCAATGGGGAGCAGAAGAATGGAAAATCGCGAGAGGGCCATGCAGACAGTCTAACCGAGTCCGGGGCTTCCGATCCAATCTATCGCCCTTGCAGGCGAGCTTCGCTGGCTGTGCTATATTCGCGTGCAATGTTCAGATTTATTCTGGTGCTTTGCGCGGCCGCCGCCGCGGCTCAGACGCCCAAGCCGCCGCTGACCCTGGACGAGTTTTTTAATGCCGTCGAAATACACAGCGTGCGGACATCGCCGGACGGGCACGCCGTCGCCATCGAGACGGTGCGGGCCGATTGGGACGCCAATCGCTTCCGCACCGACCTGTGGCTGTATCGCGACGACGGTGCCGGATCGCTCGTGCCTCTGACGCGCTCCGGCCACGACCACGATCCGGAGTGGTCGCCCGATGGCCGCTGGGTCGCGTTCCTGTCGGATCGGGAAACCGGCGACTCCGAAAAGAGCGAGAACCCCGACCAGGTCTGGGCCATCGCGCTGGCTGGCGGCGATGCCTTCCCCGTGGCGCACGGCGAGGAGAAAGTGCACGCGTTCGCGTGGTCGGCCGATTCGCGGCAAATCTATTTCGCCACGCGCACGCCCTGGAGCAAGGAAAAGCAGGAGGCCTATAAGAAAGACTGGAAAGACGTGGTGGAGTTTCGGGAATCGGAGCGCGGCGACGCCATCGCACAAGTGGAGATCTCGACCGGCAGGGTGAAACCGATTGCGGAGACGCCCTGGCGCGTGAAACAACTGGAAGCCGCGCCGAACGGCAAGACCGTAGCGTTTCTGACGGATTCCATCTCGGAGCGGCAAGAAGCCATGGAGTCGTACGGCATTTATCTGGTAGACGCCGCAGCCGGCGGGCAGCCGCGCAAGGTGCTTGAGCGCCCCGCGGTGCTCGACAGCATGCATTGGACGCCGGACAGCCGGCATATCTTCTTCTCGTTTCTGAACGGGTCGGTGGAGGGGACGTATCAGGATGCGCAGCCGCGCGTGTATTGGGTGGACGCGGTATCTTCGAGCGCGCGCATCACGCGGTGGGCGAAGTTTCCGGGAGCCGTTACCGGGTACACCGTCACACAGGAAGGCGGCTTGCTGATCGCCGGACGCTTGGGCACCGAGGTGCAAGTCTACCGCGAAGAGCCGCACGTGTTCGTGAAACAGCCGGGGCGCCCCGGCACCTACGAGCGGCTCTCGGCGGCGGCGCATGCCACGCGGGTAGCGTTCGTACATTCCACGCTGACCGAGCCGCCGGAGGTCTATTTCGGGGACAGCGTGACAGATGCGCAGCCGATCACGTCCTTCAACCGTCTGTTCACTGAGCGCGCGCTGCCCGAGGGCCGGCCTTACCGCTGGACCGCGGACGACGGCGTCACCGTGGAAGGCATGCTGATTTATCCGCCCGGCAAGCTGGACGGGAAGAATTTGCGGATGCTGACGCTGATCCATGGCGGTCCGGAAGACGCCGACGGCAACCACTTCCAGGCCGACTGGTATCAGTGGGGGTCGCTGGCGGCGGCACAGGGCTGGCTGGTGTTCGAACCCAACTATCGCGGGTCGGTGGGCTATGGCGACCAGTTCGCGCTGGGCATCGTACCTAACATCGTTTCGAAACCGGGCAAAGATATTCTGGAAGGCGTGGACGCATTGGTGAAGGATGGCATCGCCGATCCTGACAACCTGGCTATCGGCGGGTATAGTTATGGCGGCTATCTGACTAACTGGCTGATTACGCAGAACACGCGCTTCCGGGCGGCGGTTACCGGCGCGGGCGCGGTGGAGCACGTGGCCAACTGGGGCAACGACGATACTACTTACGACGACGCCTACTTTCTGGGCGGCCTGCCGTGGGACATGATGAAGAATTACAACGACGAGGCAGCCATTTGGCAGATGAATAAAGTGAAGACTCCAACGCATATCGTGGGCGGCGCGGAGGATATACGGGTATATGTGGGCGAACAGTATCTTCTGGAGCGGGCGTTGCACGCACAGGGCGTGCCGGTGAAGCTGTTGATTTTCCCGGGCGAAGGTCATGAGTTGGATAAGGATCCATGGCACGGGAAGATCAAGGTGCGGGAAGAGTTGAAGTGGCTGGAGAAGTGGGCGGCGGCGCGGTAAAAAGTAACTTTGCCGCAGATAAACGCAGATGAAACGCGGATGCGACCTATCGACGGCAGCGGGTGTCAAAGCGCGATGAGCTCACAAAAGGATCTCAGATCCCCGAGTTCCACGGAGTAGGGTTGCAGCGGCGGGGGTGGGACCGGGTCGGTCCAGAAGATGCGCCACTCCTTCTGATACGCGTACCGCAGGTGCTTTATCAGATGAACAGAAGGCGCTGCGCGATGAGGCATGTACGGGTCCAGATACACGATCGGTCCGGCTGAAACCGTATTCGCTGGTACCCGTTGCGTTTTGACCGATTCCATCAGCCTCCGCCAATCGTGGACCAGCACGCAAGAGTCGTATCCGAAATCGTCAAACGCCCGTGGATCAAGGGTGGCGGATGCGCAGAAGACGTAGTAGTCATCACATCGGCTCGTGTGCGTAATGGGACCTGCTATACCGGGGATGTCATGGAAGACGTTAGCCCCAGGCCCCGTTGCCACCTTCAGCCGGGTTCCGGGCGGAAAGAAATAGAGAATTCCAGCTCCGCGTCGTGAATCGCCGGATTGAGGGACGGATCAACGTAGTTCGATGCCGGCGTCAACCGAAGACGACCGCGCTCAAGGAGGTCAATCATGTGCTCTCGGCGGCCGTACTTGACGATGGCATGGTCGGGCACAGGGCGGCCCCTCCGTACATCAATGGCTCTTCTGACATTGGCGTACGGCCGATCCAGCACCCGCTGTTCGACGGCCCGCAAACATCTCCGGCCGAGATCCCTTAGGTCGACCTCCGCCCAGACATCGGCTATTCGCCGCGTCCATCCGGTGTCGGCCCTCAGCCCGTCCAGGCTCGGCCTGCCGTCCGAAGCGAACACAAGGACGTTGTCGAGCAGGTCAATGTAGCGGGCCTCCAGGCCGTCAACGGGCAGAAACTCAAGGTATCGGCTCTTGGCGTAGCCCTCGCGCCAATCATCCGAGTATCGAGCGGCGGGAGCAGTTGCCATGAAACCACCTATCTACACGATACCAGTCAGATGAAAGCGCCGCACGCATCGCACTGGCTCAGGCGCCGAAACTAGGCGCGGCAATCACCGCTAAGCCCTCTAAGCGTCATTGTTGAATCGTGATCGACACCCCCGTCTCTGTCTGGGTAGTTTCGTAGCAAAGTCCTGGCTGGCAGGACAGACTGGTGTAAACCATAGCCACAATTGGCGTGTCCCCATCAGGCAGATTCGGAACCGTCACGTTGATCTGGTAAAGACCTGACTCGACCAAACCAGCGTATTCCTCCTCCGCTGAAACCCCGCTTGTGCCGTCCGATTGAGCGAAGGTCACCGACACCGGGCAATACGCCATTACGGCTTCTATCACTGGACAGTTCGTAAGGGGAGCCGGTGTAGTGACCAGCAAATTATCTGGAAGCTGCGGACTCGTCGGGCCGAAACCCGTCCCGTAGAGGGCAATAATCTCGCCCGGTGACGCAGGCCGCGAAGCCACCCCAGGTATCAGGCCCGTCTTGCCGACCAACACACCATCGCTGTGTCTGGCAGCCACATAGCTCCCTGCCACAGTGAAGAAAGCCGGTGCAACTGACTGTATCGGGGTCAGGAACGCATTGCTGTCTCCTTGTGCCGTGTACGCTGTGAACTGTATCACGGGGCCGCCGATTGGAATCTGGGACACACCGTTCCACACGAAGAGCGCCTCCGGTATCATCATATTGACCTGTGTTGGGCTGATGTATTCGATGTATGCCAGCGCTGGCGTCCCACACGTCCCATTAACTGTTGAGCATAATTTGACCTGGACCTGCGTGTTGTCCATGTACCTAGGCAGCGCACCGTTCACGAAGTCTGAACTGCCCCACGTTCGCGTAGTCAAGGACAGGTTCGTTCCAAAAATGCTGATCCAGGTATTTGATGTCAAGCCGGAACCGAGTTGAAAGCTGGCACCATTAACCACGGCGGTTATTGTCGGTTGGGCGGATACGCCAACGACAAGCGATAGGCCAAGCAACGTGGTCGTGACCGCTTTCGATTTTACGACCTCAAACAAGTTTGTCATGGCGAGGCGTCTTCATTATCGTACTTTGAAGTGCGAGGTTCAATCCCCCGCCGTGGATGATTCCGCGACGGCCGGGTAATGATCCCTAAGGCCAAACGCTACTGCCGGTGCTATCTTCAACGGCGAGCCCACTGCGCGGGTCGGTCATCCTCCGATCATGACGCGGTATGCAAGAACGGTTTCTGCGCGCGCCAGCTCCTCGACCAACCAGGCCCGACATTTTGCGAGGCCGCGCCGATATCATTTTGTGATATCATTAACTGGTGAGCAAGCACCAGCGCGTGCTAGAAGCCATCTTCGAAAAGCGCGCCAACATCGCCTGGTCGGAGATTGAATCGATGCTGTTGTACTACGGTGCGGAAATCTCGGAAGGCCGCGGTTCGCGCGTGCGAATCGCGCTCAATGGTGTCCGGGCCGTTTTCCATCGGCCGCACCCGAAGAAGGAGACCGACCGCGGCGCGGTTGCTTCCATGCAGCGCTTCCTCACGGAGGCGGGCATCGGCATCGGGAGGAAATCATGACCTATAAGGGCTATCAAGCGAGAGTTGATCTCGATGAAGAGGCGGGTGTTTTCCACGGAGAAGTGATCAACACGCGAGACGTAATCACCTTTCAGGGATCTTCGGTCAAACAGTTGAAACAGGCGTTTGAAAACTCGGTAGACGACTATCTGGATTTCTGCGCTTCACGAGGCGAAGATCCGGACAAGCCGTTCTCCGGAAAAATCCTGGTGCGCGTGCCGCCCGAAGTCCATCGCGAGATCATGACGGAGGCTCGTCGCCAGGGCAAGAGCCTGAATGCATATGTCTTGGAAAAGCTGCATCCCCAGTCGGCATCTGCGGCATCCTCGTAGCGCGGCGGCGACAGCGCGCCTCGCATACGTAGTCTCGCTCGCTCTGATCGCGTGGTTGGCGCCACCCGCCGCAACTCAAGCCCAGGACACCGCGGAACCGCACCTGGGCAAAGGCTACGACGCCCTACGCCAGGACCGCTACGACGAAGCCGTCACTGAATTCCGCGCCGCACTGCGCCTCGATCCGGCGCTGGTCATGCGCGCGCGATTTCCGTTGGGCGTCGCGCTGTTCGAGTTGAAGCAATCCGGTGATGCGCGCCGGGAATTCGAAGCAGTGCGCCGGGACGCAGGCGAGCATCCCAACGTCTCCTATTACCTGGGCAGGCTGGATCTGCTGGACCAGAACTTCGCGGGCGCGGTCCGGAATCTTACCAAAGCCATGGTCAAGCCGCCCTTCCCGGACACGGCTTACTATCTCGGCTTGGCGTGCTTCAAGCAGGGCGATCTGGCCGCGGCCGAAAAGTGGCTGCGGCAGGCCGCGCAAGCGAACCCGCGGGACAGCTTGGCGCGGTATCAATTGGCGATGGTGTACCGCAAGCAGGGCCGCGAGGAGGAAGCCAAGAAAGCCTTCGCGGAATCCGCCGAACTGCGCCAGCGCGATACGGACGAGAGCGAACTGCGCACCGAATGCGCGCAAAAGCTGGACCGCGGCCCGCGTGCCGAAGCCCGCGCACTTTGCCAGCGGCTATACGATCCGGATGACGCCGAGAGGCTCACCGCGCTGGGCACCATTTACGGCCAACACGGCGACCTGGAAGACGCTCTGGAACCTCTGCAAAAGGCCGCGGAACTGGCCCCGGAAAGGCCGGAAATGCAGTACAACCTGGCATTCACCTACTATCGTATGGGCCGGTTTGAGGAGGCCCGCGCGCCCATCGCCAAGGCCGTCGAGCCGTGGCCGGATCTTTTTCAATTGAACCTCCTGTACGGCGCGGTGCTGGCGAAGCTCGGTGACGATGTGGCGGCTTACCGGGCCCTCGGCCGTGCGCACGCACTCAACCAGCAGGATACCGGCGCGGCGGATCTGCTTTTCCAAACAACGCTCACCCTCGCGCGCAAAAGCCTGGACGCCCGCCAGTATCCCGATGCGCTACGCTACTTCGGCGAAGCCGCAAAATTGCGGCCCGGCGATCCCGAGCCGCACCAGGGCCTGGCTGAGACCTACAAGTTGACCGGCCAACCCGCTAAGTAGGTCGGCGCCATGCGCCGCCATTCTGCTTCCCCTGCCGTCTCGCCCAAAACGGCGCATCCGGCCAGCGCTTCTCCTCGCCGTACCAGCGATCCCGGTGCAACCGGTAAGCGTCTCCGATTCCGTCGATCATCCGGCCATAGCGCTCGAACGCATTTGCATCGCCCGCGAGAAAAGCGTCGGCCGCCTCCGCTCCAGCCAGTCCGGTAAACAAGGCATTCAGCAGCCCTTGCGCCGATAGCGGATCGAACCCGACCGCGGCGTCGCCCGTGGCCAGCCAGCCGGACCCCCCAGGCGGCTTAAGCCTGCCGGCGACGGCAATCGTCATGCGGGCTGGCCCCTCCGGTGAGAAGCCGCAGTCCGCCAGTTGCGCAGCCAGTGCCGGCGCAGTCCCCGTCTTCTCCATGAGAGACTCGGGCACACACGGCACGCGCGCGACGAGCAGATCCGCATCGGTGTGGAACGCCAGTATCCGCCGGCCGCCGGGAATCGGAGCGGTGTACCACCAGCCATCTTCGACGGCTTCCACAAAAGTGAATCCCGCCGTCTCTGCGCTCGGCTTGGCGAAGCCGCGCATCCAAACGCAAACCATGCGATCCTCCGTGTGCCGCTTGGCCCCTAGCCGTCTCGCCAGCGGCGCGAACTGCCCACCCGCATCGATCAGAAATCGGGATCGCAGCGCTTGCGTGCCTTCCGGCGTCGTCAGAGAAACGCTCCAGAGGCCGGCTTGCCGCGTTACGCCGATCACGCGGGCGGGCGCCAGCAGGGCCGCGCCGCGCTCGACGGCCAACTGGCGCAGCCAGGTATCGAAGAGGCGTCGATCAAGATGCCAGCCGTGGCCATCCGGGTCGCGCAGGAAGTCGGTTTCCACTGGATGCGTGCCGCCCCAGACCGCACGATTGCCGTAGCACGGCGCGTGACCTTGTTCCAGAAAAGACTCGAAGATCCCCATGTCCGTGAGCAGGCGGCGCGCGGCGGGCGCCAGACACTCGCCCACTTGCGCCGCGGGCTGCGCAGCCGCGACGGAACGATAGTCTATCAGCAGGACGTTGCGTGCAGGCGCGAGATTCACCGCCGCCGTGGCGCCGGCGGGACCCGCGCCCACGATCAGCACATCTGTATCCGTCATGTTAAGGGGCGCTAGCGCCGGAGGCCGTACGGGAAGCGCCGGACTTTTTCAATACCGGTGAGATCGATATTATCGGCCTCATTCGGCGATTCCGCGCGACCCGCCCCGCGCGACGATTTTTCCATGCCGGCGAGCCGCCGATGGGTATGCGACGGGAGATCCTCCACCTCCATCGAATCGGGAAAATGCGGATCGCCGGGACCGGGGCGGTGCTCCACCACGCCCATGCCGCCGAAATGGTGGATCATGTTGTTGATCTGATCGGTGTAGCTTTTGCTGCCCAGGGGACGAATCCACGCCGCGCGGTTGGCGAAGGCCGCCAGGCGCTCGCCCAACGGCTGGCCAGAGTTCATGACAACATCGTAGTTCTCCTTGGAGAGGACCTGATTCGGCACCCGCGCCGGCCAGAACGTGGGCACGTAGGGGTCGTATGTCTTCTGGTATCCGGACCGGCAGCTCGCGGTATCGGTTTGCCACGGGATCGCCATCCAGCGAGTCAGGCCGCCTGCTTGTTGGCCCGTCAGCGGACCGTTGGGAAGAGAAAGCGTGTCCTGTGTGAGTTCCGGCCCAAAGCCCGGCTCCACCCAGCCCTGCGCAGCATGCGCGATACGGAACGGCGCCATATACATGGTGGGCGTGCGCATGGGCCACGTCATCTCACATCCGGGATGGAAAGCATCCGCCAGACAGAATTCGAGGGCCGCGCGGTCCAACATCGCGGGCTGGTCCGTTACTGGAACTTCATCCAACCGGTGAGGCGGCTGGCGGTCCGGATCGTAGTCGGCGTCGAAATCGCCCTTGGCCCATTGCTGCAGCATGCGAAGCTGCGTGTCTGTCAGGCTGGCGTTCTGGCGCGGCGTTTCGGCTGGTGGAATGCTCATGGCATCGCCGTAGAGCCAAGGCCAGGTTTGCTGCGCCCAGGAGTCGCGGTCGAAGACGCGAAACTGATTGGCGATAGTCTGCCGCAATTCCTGGTCGTCGGGGTTATTCCGGGACAAGCGGAGCAGCCAATCGGGCGTGGCCAGATTGTTCCAGCCGCCCCAGCCGAATGCCGCGGCGTAGCCCTGGTTCACCCATTGCAGATGAGAAAGGCGCTCGAAGATCGGCCGAATATCGCGGTCGAACGACGGACGCGCCGGCCACGGCAGGGTCTTCGCCTGGATGGCTACGTCGCGCATCAAGTCCCACATAGTGCGGACGGACTTTTGCCGGGGCGCATAGTCGGGCGGCGCCACCACCACCCAAGCGGGATCGACCTTCAGCTTCTGCCCCTCAAAATGAACTTCGGCCGTGACGGGGCCGTCGGATATGTCGTCGTGCCATGCCTCGTTGTTGGCGAACGTCACCGCGCGCGTCCCGTCGTACGAAGCGGAAACGCCGCGTCCTCCGAGCACGATCAACCGGCCCACCTCGTCCGTCCGAAGTTCGCCGAGGTAGACGGGCGTGCCCACGAACTTGCCCGTGTCGAAGGTGTGCGACGGGCCGCCGTGCGTGTCGCGACCGGAGACATGCCGCGGCCCCGGATCCATGATCAGACTGGCGCGGTCGCCGACCGTGGCGTTGCGCAACAGGGACGGAGGCGCGGAGGCGGCCTCCGGAATATCGAGAGCAAGCTGAAATTGGTACCAGGCCGATTTCTTGTTCGCCAGGTGTACGGTCCAGTGAACTTCCGCGTTGGCGCACGTCAGTTCCTTCACCGCGCGGCCTTCCGCATTCAGGCCGTAGACGCGGAACCGCGCGGCCTGGCGTTTCAGCGCGCCGGTCTGGTCGCGATAGAAGCCGGGAGGCTCCGGGAGCGGGTCCGCCACCTCGGGCCCCAGAAACCATTCCCGCTGGCTATTGCCCAGGCGCGCCACGCCGATGGCGGGGTAGATGGCCGCGCGCACGATGCAGTTGTCTTCCGTTTCGGGAACCGCCACGCTGGGTCTCGGCTCGCCGGGCTCGCGCGCGGGAACTCCGTTGGCCGCTCTGCGCTCCTGCGCGCTGGCGGCGTAGACGGCTTTGCGCGCTTCGGAAATGCTGCCTTGGGGCGCGTGCTCGGCAAGGGCATGCCACGGATTGAACGCGAGATTCTCGCCGTAGCTGGCTTGCCCCAATGCGTCGATATTCTGGCGCGGCAGGATCAGGGTCGCCAACTGAATGGGCCGGCTCTGGGATTCCTCCCAACGCACGGTGGCGCGGTCGAGCGGCATGGTTTTGGGATCGGTTCGAAACTGAACCATGAAGCGGAAGCGCGCCTCTCCGGCTCTCAGGCGGCGGGCCAAGTCCGCTGCCAGATAATTGGGATCGTTGGGAGGCTGCGTCCCGTCATGCGTCTCGGGTTCCAATTTGTATTTGGCGTAGCGCCCGGCCCCGAAGGCATAGGGCAGGCCGCTCCAGTATGTGGCGGTCAGCACGCTGTCTTCGACCTTTTGCATTTCCTTCAAGATGTGGTTGGTGACGGGATGGGTGCGCAAGTAAGGCTCGTAGTCCCCTTCCACCACGCCGGCCTTGGTGAACTCGCACATATCTACCGCGGTGTCCACGAAGAACACATCGAAATTCTGCAGGATGAAGTCTTGCGTATCGCCGTCGCCCAGAAGCTTCGCGCCGGGAACGTCGAATAGCTTGATGCCGATGCCGCACGTGGTTTTCAGGTCCGGGTTCATGGGCACGGTGTCGCTCGAAAAGCGCACCCAGGCGCGGAGACTCTGGCGGGCGAAGACGCCCACGCGCAGATCCTCGGGCAGGTCCGGTAGCACTTCGAAATGCCCGTGGGCCACGCCGTGCGGCTTCAGAAACACCGGCCTGCGCGCGGGCGATTGGCCCAGCTTAATGCGGCCGGTCTGGACAATATCTACAAACATTTTACGTAAATTGCCGATGGGGTCGTTGGTGCAGTCCCAGCAGGATGAATTCATGGCGAGGAACCTCCTCAGAATATTCTATATTCTTGGACCGGCGCGTGGCGCAGGCACCTCTTGCCCGCCGAGGCGACACTCTGTCGGCAGGCGCGCCGCGCTCGCCGAGGAGCGGGTTCTGCAGAACCCGCGCACGGTCGAAAAACCACTGCAACCTAAATGGAGGGCGGCCTGCACCGGTTTTCATCACTATTCGTGCGCCGCAGGCCCATCCTGACAGGCTGGAGTCCCGCCCCACGAGGGCAGCCTAATGGTGGAACTGCGCCCCCTCCACTTTGGGACGCAATCCCGGCTGTGTAACGAACCAATCCAGATGCCGGCGGATGTCCCTCACCAGCATATCCGCCAGGTCGCACGTGAACCCGTTGCGCACCACCACGCGCTGCACCACCATGTCCTGCCGGTTGGCGGGCATGCGGTACGCGGGCACCTGCCAGCCGCGGTCGCGCAGCCGGTCCGCCAGGTCGTACAACGACCAGTGGGCGTCCTCCTTCAACGTCCAGGCAAACACCGGCAGATCGGTGCCGCCGCTGACGATTTCGAACGGCCCCAGATCGCCGATCTGCGCCGACAGCCGCACGGCCACATCCTGGCATGCCTGGTGAATGGCGCGATAGCCCGATTTCCCGAGCCGGATCAAATTATAATACTGCGCGACGATCTGGCTGGCGGGACGCGAGAAGTTGATCGCCAACGTGGGCATGGTGCCGCCCAGATAGTCGACGTTGAAGATCAAATCCGGATGCAGGTCCGTAGCTTCGCGCCAGATCACCCAGCCCACGCCGGGATAGACCAAACCATATTTGTGTCCCGATGTATTGATCGATTTCACCCGCGGCAATTGGAAATCCCAGCGCAATTCCGGCTGGATGAACGGCGCGACAAACGCCCCACTGGCGCCATCCACGTGGATCGGAATATCCAGGCCCGCTTCCGCTTGCAGCCTGTCGAGGGCGGCGCTCAATGCTTCCACATTTTCGTATTCGCCGGTGAACGTGCTCCCCAGCACCGAGACCACGCCGATGGTGTTCTCGTCGCACGCCTGCGCGGCGCGCTCCGGATCGGTCACCTGCTCGTTGCCCTCCAAAGGAACCGCGCGCTCTTCTATATCCCAATAGCGCACGAACTTGTGCCAGCAGACTTGCGTGTTGGTGCCCAGCACCAGATTCGGGCGATCCGCCGGCTTGCTCGCTTTGCGCATCTTTTCGCGCCAACGCCACTTCAGCGCCAGCCCGCCCAGCATGCAGGCCTCGCTGGAGCCGATGGTGGACGTGCCCGCCGTATGCTCGGGATCGGGCGAGTTCCACAATTTGGCGAGCATGTGGATGCAACGCAGTTCAAGCTCCGCGGTTTGCGGATACTCGTCCTTATCGATCATGTTCTTGTCGAAAGTCTCGGTCATCAGCTTGGCGGCTTCCGGCTCCATCCACGTGCCGCAGAAGGTGGCTAGGTTGAAGCGCGAACTGCCATCCATGATCAGCTCATCGTGGATCAGATGGTAGGCCGTGGAGGGCGGCATCCCGTTGTCGGGAACGTCGTGCCGGGGAGCGGGTCCTAGCAGCCAGTGGCGCGCATACATGGGCCGCATGACGCGCAGCATTTCGTGTTCGGGGTGATTGTGTTCGTCCATAATAATGTGGGGCGGACCTAAGGTAGCACGACCACGGTGCTGGGAGTATACGGCAACAACACCACCGTGACCTGCCCGCTCGCGGTGTCGATCAGGTCTACGGTGTTCGTGGTCGAATCCGTGAGGAAGAGAGTCGTCCCATCGGGCGACAGAGCCATGGCTCCCTGCACAGGGGACGGCAGCGCGAAGGTCTGGGTCAGTGCGCCCGTGACTGCGTCGAGAACATAGATCGACTTATCGTCCGTCGCGTAGAGAACCAAGCCGTCCGGCGAAATGGCCAATGACGTGAACGTGGTGGAGTATGGAAAGCTGGCGGTCTGCTTGAATGTCGTGGCGCTGTAAACCGCGATGGTCATGGGACCGGCGATATAGACGGTTGAAGAGTCCGGGCTGAATGCGGCTGGCCCGTAGTAACCGGTGGGCAAGAGAATCCTACCGATCACGGCGTCGGTCGCGGTGCTGTAGACCGCGATCCCGTGTTCGATTCCCACGCCAGCGTCGGTGCCAAGGCTGAACGGCACCCAGTATGTCTGCGCATTGGGGGGCGCGGCGCCAGAGTAGGCCACTACGGCATCGCCTCGCGGCGGTGTGACCGGCGGCGGCAGGTAGCCGTAGACCCCAGTCGCGAGGTTGTACGCCTGCGAACCGCCGTTGTTCAACCCAAAAAGTTGATCCCCGGCAAGAGCCGTGGGAAAAAAACCGCCGTACCCAGCAAGATTCCCCACGATCCGGTTGACCTTGGCGCTCACCACATTCGGATTGTCGCTCCCGCCGGTATATATCAAGCCGTGCGCAGGGTCGGCCACTTCGCCGGACGGGCCAGCCGGTCCCAGGGGGAACGTATCGGTGACTTGCGCGCTTGACCCATCGACTACCATCATCACGGCCACTTCGGCGTCGGAGATTAGCATTGTATCGGCATCCAGGTATGCCGCGGAGCCTGCGCTAGCCGGCCAGACCGTCTTGGTGGTGGCGAGCGTCTCCGCATCGACCAGCAGTATCGGGTCCCCGGCGACCACGACTTGCGTCCCATCGGGTGAGAGGAAAATATTGCCACCCAGGTCGACGTTGGAGAAGGTTTGAGACACTAAAATCTGTCCGGATGAGAAATCCACCACTTCCATGCTAGCCGGACTGGCGCAGGAACAATTGGTGGCCAGGTATATCCTGCTGGCATCGGGGCTGACGCCGAATACCAAACTCACTTGCGGCACAGCCGCGCTGTTCGTTTGCCGCAAAGTGGAAGAGTCGAAATAGAGCAGCTCGGTCAGGTCGGTTACCAGCAGTGTGTTCCCGAAAACGAACATCGACGCCACGGCATTAGGGGGCGTGAACGGAATCTTCGCCAGAGTCTTGAGCGATTGTGGGTCGAGGACCAATATGCCCTCAAACCCGGTTCCAACGGTATTCAGGAAAAGCTTCGATCCATCGGTGGAGAGCAACAATTGGGACACGGCGGCATTGGCGCCAAGCGAGGCCGTTAAGACGATGGCGCGCGACGCAACGTCGATCTTGATCACGCTTCCATTGCCGAGAAAGGCGTAAGCATTCCGGCCCGCTGCATCGAAGATCAGCGCGGAGGCGTAGCCCGCCAGAGGGATCGTAGCCAGCGTGCCGCCGGACTTGGGATTGAGTATGTTTATCGCCCAGCCCTCGCATTGGCACTCTGGAAAGCCCACCGCCTGCCAGATCTGCTTTGTGCCAGGAGCCAGGGCCAGCATGGATCCCCGAGGCACGAGGAACCCTGCGCCTAACTCACCCTTCGCCGTATTGAACGGTGTTATCGACCCAGGCGGAATGTCGGCGGCGCCAGGAGGAGCCACGATGTAGGCGTGAGAGTCGGCAGACACGCCAACCGGAACAGAAAGTAACAGGATAACTGCGAATATCCCAACAGATGATCTCATCTTCCCCTCCTTCACACAAAGAAACTCATGCGGTCCAGTTTTCGACTTTCAGCCCTTCAATGCCGCTGAACACCTGGTCGTTCGTTACGAGCACAGATCCCAACGCCAAGGCGTGCGCGGCAAGCATCATATCGAGGTTCCCGATCGGGCGGCATTGTTTTTCGCGCGCCGCCCGCAGGGCGCCGTAGTGCCGCGCAACGTTTGAATCCCAGGGGTGGGTCGTGACTCGGAGCAGAAACTCATTCACGGCTGCTTGCAAGCGCGTAGCCTCGGGAAGCCGTGCAACTCCGTAGAGCAACTCACCCTCGGTCACTGCGGAGATGCCAATTTGCGCCATCGGTACTCTTTCGATGTGGCGCCGCACCGTCGCCACGCCCTTAATCGCGTAACTGGCGATATTGGTATCGAGCAGATACTGCCTGGTCATCGGAATAACTTGCGTTTTTGGGGCGGGCGATCGCCCCTATCGGCCATGAAATCGTTCGGCACACCTGCTTCGGCGACTAGTTTGAAAAAGCCTTCCCACGATTCCGGCCGACGCGAAAGGATGACGTCTCCGGTTGCGGGATCTTGACGGATATAGACTTCTTCGCCTTCGAATCGAAAATCGGCTGGCAGGCGTACGGCTTGGCTCCGGCCATTTTGGAAAAGCTTGGCGGTTCTTGGCATCGTCCTTCCTCTGTGATATATACCAGCGTATATCAAGCCGCAACCAGGATCTCCGGCGCCCTGCGCGAATCACCCCACACCGTTCACCCAATATTTTGGATGGCCCCGCTGCAAAACGGTTATCCTCTGCTGGGCGTAGCCATGTGGCAGAGCCCGCTCCCCGGCGGGCGAGCTCGCCTGCGCCGGCATGAGTGCCGGCGCGGCAGGCAGAAGTGCCTGCGCCACGCGCTACTCTAGCCCGGCGGCGGCATCTTCGATCAGCGCGCCTTCCGTCTCCAGCACCTTGCCCACGCGCACGATCTGCTCGTCGGCTTCCTTCCAATGCTTCTGCTCGATGGCTTCGCGGACGCCGGGCAGCGTCTTCACGCCGTAGCCGGTGTAGAAACCGGGCGCGTAAATCTGGTGCTGGAACCACGGCCGCCCCGGCAACCCGTCCGGCAGGGTCAATCCGCGCTCCATCCGGAGCAACTTCTCGTTCACAGCCGCGAGCCCCGGCCCGTCGAGCTTGGCTTTCTGCGCGGCTTTGTCGTAGAGTTCGGCGGCATGCGTAAGCGCCGCCAGTCCGTTTTCGAGCGGCGCGAAATTGAGGAACGGCGGCTGCGTTTCGACCGGCGGCGGCACCAACGTTTTGCGCGGATCGGCGATCGCACTAAAAAGCCCTTCCTCGATCTCCTTATTGCGCTCGCGGATCTCATCGCTCTCGGTCTTCCAAAGCTTCTGCACTTCGTCCACGTAACGCTTCACGGTTTCGGCGAAATTGGTGAAATCGTACGGCAGCAGGTCGGCGTCCGCAAATCGCATCATGGCCGTGCCGGCGGTCTGCGCCAGCGCCCGGCCATAGATGAAATCGCCATCCGAGAAATGCGTGTACCAGTAGAAATCGTCGTAAACCGAGTGATAGATGCCGCCGCCATCCTCGCCGCCAAATCCCAAATTCAGCGAAGCGATGCCGAGATGGTCGATGAAGGCCGTATAGTCGGACCCCGATCCGAGCGCGCCCAGGCGCAGTTCGGAACGCTTGCGCACCTCGTCCTTCTCCGCGGCCGGCGCGCGGGAAATGCGCTGCAGTTCATCGCGCTTCCACACCGGGATTTTCTTTTCGGGATCTTCGATATCGCGCGCCACGCCGTTCATGAATTTCTCGAGCGAGTGCGAGCCGCCCATGCCCAGCATGCCGCGCCCGTTGCCATCCGAGTTGACGTACATGGCCGCGTGGCTCCGCAATTCCGCGTCATGCTCTTCGGCCCACTCGGTGGATCCCAGCAAACCTTCCTCCTCGCCATCCCACACGCAGTAGATCAGGGTGCGCTTCGGCTTCCATCCCTGCTTCTGCAACTCCGCGAAAGCGCGGGCCTCTTCCATCAGAGCCACGGCCCCCGAGAGAGGATCTTCTGCGCCATTCACCCAGGCATCGTGGTGATTGCCGCGCACGATCCACTCATCCGGGTAGGGCGACCCGGGGATGCGCGCCACCACGTCGTAGATCTTCTTCATATCCCAGTTGAATTCCAGTTTCAGATGGACGCGCGCGGGGCCGGGCCCGACGCGGTAGGTGATGGGCAGCGCGCCGCGCCAGGCCTCCGGCGCGACGGGGCCGGTGAGAGCCGCCAGCAGCGGCTGGGCATCGGCATACGAGATGGGCAGCACGGGAATCTTAGTCAGCGTCTGCGCGTCTTTGATGTCCAGGCGCTTGGCGCCTTCGGTCGCGCCGATGCCGGGCGTCAACGGGTCGCCCGGGTAGATGGGCATGTCCATTACGCTGCCGCGCTGCACGCCGTCCTTGGGCCGATAGGGGCCTTGCGGGAAGACTTCGCCCGCGTAGTAGCCGTCTTCCTTAGGGTCGGAGTAAATGATGCAGCCGATGGCGCCGTGCTCGGCCGCGACCTTGGGCTTGATGCCGCGCCACGAACCGCCGTAACGCGCGATGACGATTGCGCCTTTGACGGAGATGCCCAGCCGGTCGAGCTGCTCGTAATCGTCCGGCACGCCGTAGTTGACATAGACCAGCGGCGCGGTGACGTCGCCATCGATAGAATAAGCGTTGTAAGTGGGCAATTGCTCGTCATGCTGGCCGGAGGTGGGGTCGCCAGCCACGGTAGGCTCCATGAGCTTGGCCGTGAAATGCTCCGGCGCGACCAGTTCAAGCAGGCGGCTCTTGGGGCTGGGGAAGAGCACCTCGAAGGTTTCGATGTGCGCGTCGAGGCCCCACTCCTTGAACTTGGCCAGGATCCACTCGGCGTTGTCCTTATCGTAGGGCGAGCCGACGTGGTGCGGGCGGGCGGAGAGGCGCTGTAGATAGTCGTGCAGGTTTTGGGGGCTGGGGATGGCGCGGAAGGTCACCTCCCAATCGTGCTCGGTGTGCGCTGATGCGGGCGAATAGCCGCGGAGTGCGGGGGCGTCGGCGGCGGGGGCTAGCGGCGCGCCTAGGAGGAGGGTCAAAGAGATCAGGCGTAGAGTTTTTTTCATTTAAGGATAATCATACCAATGGGAGGACGGCTCTAGAGCGGGGGACGACGACGGTTTTCCGTCGCGGCTTGGTGGCGTTGGGGGCTGCTAATTTCAAGAAAAACCATATGGCCGCCGATGAACGCCGATGAACGCCGATAGGACGCCTGTCTTCGGGCGGAGGTCCGGGCTGCGGGTAGGGCGCATTGGGCAGATTGTGCACAATTGTGCAATTGGGGGCGCGCGGTCGGCCGCATATAAAAATCGGCCAGACGAACCCAATTCGCCCCTTTAGAATCAACGGGTTGATGTTTTGGCAGGGCCCGGATTCAGGGCCACTGACGATTTATCATCGCGGCTTGGTGGCGTTGAGGGCCGCTGATTCAAGAAAAACCATTATGGCCGCCGATGAACGCCGATGAACGCCGATAGGACGCCGGTCTTACGGGCGGAGGCCGGGCGGCGCTGACGGCGCATTGGGCACAATGTGCACAATTGTGCATTTGGGGGCGCGCGGCGGGGCGCATATAAAAATCGGACAGACGAAACCAATCGTCCCTTTAGAATCAAGGAGTCGATACTTGGCAGTGCCCCCGAATTCCCGGCCGGTGCCGCCGCGGGGCTGGGCGATGCGGGCTTAGGCAAATTGTCAAAGAACAAGGGGCTTCCGCGACAGAACACCTGGCGGCGAGTGCGGGGGAGCCTTTCGAGACAGCGAGGATCTAAGATCTCGATTTTAGGGTAGCACGCGGTTTCCGACCATCGAGGTCAATCCACGTGCTTGGCTATTGTTTTCAGTAAATTAGGTGGGAGCGAACTTAGTGATTCATGGCACAGGAGCGGCGCTGGGCGAGGTGGGATCGCGAGCCGTCTAGTGCGAGGACATCACGGCATCGACCTGATGTTGCGGGTCCCAGTGCTCCGGCTTCGGGTCGACGGTGCTCCACCACTGCGCCCCGTTTCGGAGCCATTTGGCTCTCAGGTCGGCGTGGCTGGCGAAGGCATCGTCGTACCCAAATTCGGTGCCACACGATGGGCGGATGGCGAAGTTCTGAGGCGGATCTTCGAGCCGGTCATATCCACAGACTGGGCACAAATCCATTGCTGGCAGTTCACACTTCAGTCCTCCAGGATAACGTCGACCGCAGATCTTCTGTCGGCCGTTGTTGAGCTGTATCTTTCAACAATCGCCTTCCGGCTCTCCCATGCGTTTTGTTCTATCAACTTATCTTGTCGTGCCGTCTGGAGCCGCCGCAGCAGTGCCGCCACGTGTCGCAATCGCTCTATTGCCATAGTTTCAGCATAGCCTGCGTCGGTCAGTCCGGCATATCCTAGCCCCGCATCTTGAAACTCGATCTTCAAATATTTTCTATACCGTGGCGGAACCAAGTAAATCTCCTCGAACCCTTCCCCAGGGCGATAATTAATTCGTTCTCGGTAGAGCTGCTCTCTGAACTGCAATGTATTGTGCGTTGGCGCCAGGCCTGTCACAGTGTTTGGGTCTGGCCAAGCCATTGCTCGCACGGTACTGTAGTACTGGTTCCACACGTCGGTATGGCCAAGGCGTCTGCTTCTTGAACGGATCGAAAAGTACGGGTTGCCCCCGCTCAATATATCGACGGCGAACAACCCTCCGCCAGGCATATGGGTCACCGAGCAAAGGTTGAGCCGGATAAAACTCAGAGCCGAAAAGTAGTTCGAATAGTAGCAGGCTACTCCGGCCCAAGTTGATGCTTGCAGGTTTTTCAGGTGGGAGCGGAGGAGATAGAGGGCCAGAGCGCGATCAAAAAACACGTCTGCTTCTCGCAACAGGGCTCCCGCCAATTCCCTAGAATACCCCTTCTGCTCGGTTGCACCACCTGGCG
>Ga0302326_10004551_pt1 | contig 32102 bp, 26 predicted proteins | sample Palsa_T0_3_FD_202264 | JGI IMG/M metagenome (GOLD analysis project Ga0302326, IMG submission 202264) | Peat permafrost microbial communities from Stordalen Mire near Abisko, Sweden - Palsa_T0_3 | ecosystem: Environmental > Terrestrial > Soil > Palsa > Peat permafrost | place: Sweden: Abisko...
ATCTACGTGTTCCCCGAGCTGCCGGGCAACGAGGCGGCGATCTACTCGAAGATGCACCACGCGCTGATCGACGGCGGCGCGGGCGCTGCCCTCACCGAGTTGCTCTACGACACGTCTCCGAATCCGCCGCCCCGTCCGGCCCCCCCGCCGGCGCAACATGGGAGCCCGGTAAAACGTCAGGACGTGCGCGATATCGCTTCGTCGATGATGGCGGCCTACGCGGAGCTGTGGCGGATGCCGCTAACGCGCGGCGCCGATCTTAAAGCCTTCGAATTGCCGCGCAGCGGCGGCTCGGATCTCGCTTCGGTGATGGTCGATGCGGCGATCCATAGCATCGAGTGGCCGATGCGCCTGGCGGCGAGCATGCCCGAGATTCTCGGGTCTCTCGGCACCGCGCTCACGAACTCGCTCCGGCCCGATGCGCTCGAGGCGCTCGCGCAGCTCTCGTCCCCGTCGACGCCCCTCAACGTGACGATCTCTTCGGAGCGCAGTTTCGCCGCAGTCAGCCTGCCGATGGGGCGCGTCAAGGCGCTTGCGGCGAAAGCCGGCGCGAAGGTCAATGACGTCGTCCTCGCGCTGTCGTCCGGCATGCTGCGCCGCTATCTGCTCGAGATCGATGCTCTCCCGAACAAGACGTTGACCTCGTTCGTGCCGATCTCTGCGCGCGAAGCCGGCAACACCGAGCTCAAGAACCAAGTCTTCGGCATGGTCGTTCCGCTGGCGACCAACGTCGCCGATCCCAAGGAACGGCTCGAATCGATTCTTTCGCAGGCGAACCGCTCGAAGGAGCTGGCCAACCCGTTCCGCCCGCTCGTGCCGCATCTCGCCGAGGTGCCGACGTTCGGCACGCCGATGATCTTCCAATTGCTGGCGACGTTCTTTAGCCGGTCGAACCTGGCCGACGTCGTGCCGCCGCAAATTAACGTCGTCGTGTCGAACATCTTTTTCTCGAAGCGACCGTTCTACATCGCCGGTGCGGAACTGATTCACGTCTATCCGATGTCGATCGTCGTACACGGGCAGGCGCTCAACATCACGGTACATGGCTATCGCGATCAGCTCGATTTTGGCCTTATGGCGGGCGCGAACGTGCTGCCGCACGTCGAACACCTCGGCGCCATGCTTCCGGAGGAACTCGAAGAGCTCGAAAAAGCGTACGGCGTCGCCGCGTGAAGACGAAGCCCCGCCCGATTCCGCGGCCGCCGGCGAAGCCCGTCGTCGGGAACATGCTCGACCTCGATCCGAACGCGCCGGTTCAGAGTCTAATGGCGCTCGCCCGCAAGATGGGTCCGATCTTCGAGCTTGCGATCATGGACAAGACGTTCACGGTCGTGTCCGGTTTCGCGATCGTCGACGAGCTTTGCGACGAACGGCGCTTCGACAAATCGGTTCGCGGCGCGCTCGGCCGGGTGCGCGACATCGCGGGCGACGGGCTGTTCACGGCGTACACGACGGAGCCGAACTGGTCGCGCGCGCACAACATCCTGTTGCCGAATTTCGGCGACCGCGCGATGCAGAGCTACCATCCGACGATGCTCGACGTGGCGGACCAGATGCTCGACAAGTGGTCGCGCCTGAACCCCGACGACGAGATCGACGTCGTACACGACATGACGGCGCTGACGCTCGACACGATCGGCATGTGCGGGTTTGGCTACCGTTTCAACTCGTTCTATCGCGAGCAGAATCACCCGTTTGTCGATGCAATGATCGACGGCCTCTCGATCGTGATGAGCGAACGCGGCTACCCCTTCGAGGACGTCGTGCGCCGGGACCGCCGCCGCAAGCTCGAGGCCGATATCGCCTACATCAACGAATTGGTCGACCGCATCATCGCCGACCGCAAGATCGAGCTCGCCGGGCGCGACGACGGCCCCAAGCGCGACCTCCTCGACTACATGCTGGCCGGCGTCGACCGCAAGAGCGGCGAGCGGCTCGACGACGTCAATATTCGCTACCAGATCATCACGTTCTTGATCGCGGGCCACGAGACGACCAGCGGCATGCTGTCGTTTACGATGTACTACCTTCTGCAGAACCCCGACGTCCTCGCGAAGGCGGCCGCCGAAGTCGATCGCGTCTTCGGGACCGATCTCTCGGTGAAGCCCACGGTCAAGCAGGTCAACGCGCTCGGCTACGTGCAGCAGATCCTCAAAGAGTCGCTGCGCATGTGGCCTACGGCCCCAGCCTTTTCACTGCTTCCATATAAAGACGAAGTGGTCGGCGGGGAATACTTCCTGCGGGCGCGCTCGCAGATCACGCTCCTGCTGCCGATGTTGCATCGCGACCGATCCGTTTGGGGCGAGCGCGCGGATCACTTCGACCCGGACAATTTCTCGAAAGAAGCCGAGGCGGCGCGGCCGCACAATGCGTACAAGCCCTTCGGCAACGGGCAACGCGCCTGCATCGGGCGTCAGTTTGCGATGCAGGAGGCGACGCTCGTCATCGGGATGATCCTCCAACGCTTTAAACTGATCGATCACAACCGCTATCAGCTCAAGTTGAAAGAGACGCTCACGATCAAGCCGGAAGGCTTGAAGATCAAAGTTCGTCCGCGCGTGCACCAACACGTGACCGTCCCCAAGCCCGAGGCTGCGCCGATCAACGGCGTCGCCGGGTACGAACCCCAAACGGTCGAGGCGAGTGCGACGGTTCCCAAGCATGCAACGCCGCTACTCGTCCTGTTCGGGTCAAATCTCGGAACCTCGGAGGACATCGCTCGGCACGTTGCCGAGACCGGAGCCGCGCAGGGCTTCGACGTGAACATCGGCTGGCTCGACGACTACGTCGGAAAATTACCGACGTCGGGCGCCGTCGTCATCGTGACCGCTTCGTACAACGGCGCGCCGCCGGACAACGCCGCTGCATTCTACAAATGGCTGCAGGATGGCCTCGGGCCGAACGCGCTTGCCGGGGTGAAGTTCACGCTGTTCGGCGCGGGGAATCGCAATTGGGATTCGACCTATCAAGCGGTTCCGCGTTTCATTGATGCGAAGCTCGTCGAGTACGGGGCGCAGCGCGTCTACGATCGCGGCGAGGGCGACGCGCGCGACGATCTCGACGCGCACTTCCAAGATTGGAAGGGTTCGCTCTGGCAAACGGTCTCGAAGGCGCTCGGCGTCGACTACCATGAGGCTGCAGCGGTCGCCGACCGCCCGATGTACGAGCTCGAGTTCGTTTCCGGACCGCAGCCCAACCCGCTGGCGGCCGCGCACGGTGCGCGCGGGATGTTCGTACTCGAGAATCGCGAGCTGCAAACCGCGGACGTGCGCTCGACGCGCCACGTCGAGGTCGCGCTTCCCGAAGGCACGACCTATCGCACGGGCGACCACCTCGGGGTGTTGCCGAGCAACAGCTCCGCGCTCGTCGACCGCGTCCTGCGCCGCTTCGGGTTCGACGCGACGAGCTACGTGCGGTTGCACTCGACGGGCCCCGGCCGGATCGCATCGCTGCCGCTCGATGCGACGCTCTCGGTGCGGCGCCTGGTGATGCATTACGTCGAATTGCAACAGGTCGCGACCCGCAAGCAGATCGCGACCTTGGCCGAACATACTCGATGCCCGAATACTAAGCCCGCGTTGCTGCGGCTCGCGTCGGGCGACGACGATGCGAAGGCCTATCGTGAAGAAGTCAAGGCCAAGCGCCGCTCGGTGCTGGATCTGCTCGATCAGTATCCGGCCTGCGAGCTTACGCTGCAGGGGTATCTCGAGATGCTCCCGCTGATGACGCCGCGTTACTACTCGATCTCATCGTCGCCGCTGGTCTCGCCGGATCGTCTCAGCATCACGGTCGCCGTCGTGCGCGAGCCGGCCTATGCGGGCGAAGGCATCTACGAGGGTATCGCTTCGACCCACGTCTCCCGGCGCGAGGCGGGGACGCGGTTGTTCGCCTTCGTCAAAGAGTCGAAGAGCGGCTTCGCGCTGCCGGAGGATCCGGCGAAACCGATCGTGATGGTCGGCCCGGGAACGGGTCTTGCGCCGTTCCGCGGTTTCCTCCAAGAGCGGCGCGTGCTGCGCGACCAAGGCAAGACGCTCGGGCCGGCGATGCTCTTCTTCGGCTGCCGTCATCCCGACCAAGATTTCATCTATCGCGAGGAGCTGCAGAAATTCGCGGACGACGGCCTCGTCGATCTCAAGGTCGCGTTCTCGCGCCTCGACGGGAAGAAGACCTACGTGCAAGATCTCATCGCTCAAAATGGCGACGCGGTGTGGTCCGCCCTCGAGAACGGTGCGATCGTCTACGTCTGCGGCGACGGCGGCAAGATGGAGCCGCAGGTCCGCGCCGCATTCGCCGAACTCTACCGCCTTAAAACCGGTAAAGACGAAGCCGCTTCAACCGCGTGGCTAAACGATTTCACCGAGCGACGGCGTTACGTTCTCGACGTCTGGGCCTAATCGCGATGGGTGCCCTCGATTTGCACCCGCGCCGGCGGGTTCGTATTCTCGATACGGAGATGAGCTATGTGGATGTCGGTCGCGGAGACCCGATTGCCTTCCTGCATGGGAATCCGACGTCCTCATACCTGTGGCGCAACGTCATCCCACAGGTTGCCGGCGTCGGGCGCTGCCTTGCGCCGGATCTCGTGGGCATGGGGGAATCGGGCAAGATGCCGTCGCGCGCGTACCGGTTCGTCGACCATGCGCGGTACTTGGATAGCTGGTTCGAAGCGATCGAACTGCAGACGAAGGTCGTTCTCGTCTTGCACGATTGGGGCTCGGCGTTAGGCTTCTATTGGGCCTTCCGGCACCCGGACCGAATCAGAGCAATCGCGTACATGGAATCGATCGTCTTAGCGCGCCGGTGGAACGACTTTCCCGATGGGCGAGACCAGATATTTCGTGCGCTCCGCTCGGAGGAGGGCGAGCACCTCGTGCTCGATGAGAACTTCTTCATCGAGGTCGTCCTGCCCAAGAGCGTGATACGGAAGCTCACCGACGATGAGATGGCTGCGTACCGCCGGCCGTTTCGAGACCGTGAAGCGCGGCTTCCGACACTCGTTTGGCCGCGCGAATTGCCGATCGAAGGTGAGCCGGCCGACGTGACATCGATCGTCACGCAGTATGGCGAGTGGCTTTCCAAGAGCTCCATTCCGAAGCTCTTTATCTCCGCCGACCCCGGGGCGCAGCTCGTCGGACGCCAACGCGAGTTCTGCCGAACGTGGTCGAATCAGCGCGAGATCAGCGTGAAAGGCATCCACTTCATTCAGGAAGACTCTTCCGAAGAAATCGGCGTGGCCGTGACGAGCTTTGCCCGAGAATTAGCGGAGGTCTAAACCGCGACGCGCTTTTTCTTAGCGGCAACGTCGGCCGTCTCTTCGATCCGCTCGGTCAGGCCTTCGATGCGCTCGCCGGCGGCTTCGACGACTTGCTTCACGTTCGAGAGGGCTTTGTCAGCGATTTCCTTGGCCGACTCATAGCTCTGCTGTTGCAGCTTCTTCGACTGGGCGAACAGTTTCTCGGTAACGTCGAGGTTGCTGCGCAGCGACTTCTGGATCTCGCGCTCGGTCAGGCTGACGATGGCTTCCGTGCGCTCGTAGGCGCTGCGGAGGGCCGATTCGCCATTGCTGCGACCGGCGATTTCCCAAAGGGACTTGAAGTAGGACAGGGTGCGCTGGTTCGCCGCGGCGAGCTCGTCGGCGATGATCGTCGCGGTCTCTTGGGCGAGCTCGAAATAGTTCGTGGTGCTCGAATACATGGCGGGGATTCTCCTCACTAGATGTGCCTGCAGGCCCGGCACCGGCAGCGGTTGTGGCCGCTTGACTATATGTGCATAATACACATAGATGCCAACCCCGTCAACCCCGAAGGCCGCCGTCCATCAAGATTTCTTCGGGGCAGCGGTGGAGGCGGCAGGCCGAGCGGCGCAACAGGTGCGGATAGTCTGTAGTGAGGAGGGGCAATGGGTGACTTGGTGACTCAGCTTGAGAAATTGCAGCTCGACGTCAACGGCTTCTCCTTTAGTGCTCTCGCCGCCGGGCCGCCCGACGGGCCCCTGGTCCTCTTGCTGCACGGTTGGCCGCAGTTCGCGGATTCGTGGGCGCCGATCGCTGCCGAGCTTGCGAGCGATGGCTATCGCGCGGTTGCGGTCGATCAACGCGGGTATTCGAGCGGTGCGCGCCCCGAAGCGATTTCTTCCTATGCGATCGACGAACTTTCGCGCGACGTGCTCGGGTTCGCCGACGCCCTCGGACGTCCGCGCTTTCATCTTGTCGCGCACGATTGGGGTGCGATCGTCGGCTGGTTCGTGGCCGCAAACCACGGCGACCGGCTCGCGTCGTTTGCGAGCTTCGCCACCCCGCATCCGCGGGCGCTTTGGGATGCGCGCGTCAACGACCCCGACCAGCAGAAGCGTACCGCCTATGTGGATGTTTTTCGCGCGCCGGGTTTCATCGCAGAAAAGGCGCTGATGGGCAACGGTGCGGCCGCGCTGCGCGCCGTCTACGAAGGAAAAGTTCCGCCCGAACAGGTCGACGAGAACGTGCGCCGGCTCAAAGAACCGGGGGCGCTGACCGCGTCGCTCAATTGGTATCGTGCGGTCGATTTCGATCGGCACCTCGGCCCGGTCGCGGTCCCGACATTCTACGGATGGGGCTCCAACGACCGCGCACTCGGCGAAAGTGCCGCGCGGGCTACTGCCGGCTACGTCACCGGTCCGTATCACTTCGAAATCTTCTCGGGCGTCTCGCACTGGGTTTTCGACGAAGTGCCGCGCGAATCGGCGGCGATGCTGCGCGAACATCTCGGCGCGCACGCTCTGTGAACACCCTCCGCTACGGCGCCGGCACTGCCCATCTCAAGGCACCCTCGAAATTCCTGTTGTTCTCCGAGTGGCGCTGGATGTTCGAGTTCGCATCTTCCGTTGCAACCGCCCCGGCGCTGTTCGGGGCGAAACGCGGCGACGGCCACTCGGTTTTGGTGATCCCGGGGTTCTTAGCCGGCGATCTTTCGACCGACATGCTGCGTCGCTTTCTGGGGTTTCTCGGCTATCAAACCTATGGCTGGGAGCTCGGCAACAATTTCGGCGGCGTCTACGGAATGCGCGCGAAGTTGCGCGTTCGACTCGCCGATATCGCAGCACGGTCGGGACGGAAAGTGTCGATCGTGGGCTGGAGCCTCGGCGGCGTCTACGCGCGCGATCTCGCGCTATCGATGCCGGATGAGATCCGTTACGTCATCACGATGGGCAGTCCGTTTTCCAACGACGTCTCGGCGACGAACGCCCGCAAGCTCTACGAGCTGCTGTCCGGAGAATCGCTAAAGACCGTCGAGCAGGGCGACCTCGAGAAGCTCGCCGGCCCGCTTCCGATGCCGACCACGTCATTTTTCACGAAGACCGACGGCATCGTAAACTGGCACACCTGCCTCGTCGAGGAATCGAATAAGGCCGAAAACGTCGAAGTGCTCGCGAGCCACATCGGCCTCGGCGTCAACCCCGCCGTGCTCTGGGCGGTCGCCGACCGGTTAGCCCAGCGCGAGGGCGAATTCGCGCGGTTCGATCGAAGCGGACCCTTCACGCTTGCGTATCCACGCTGACACGGAGCCGTTGCCATGAAACTCAACATCGAAGTCGACTGCACGCCGCAGGAAGCGCGCGAATTCCTTGGGTTTCCGGATCTGCGCCCAATGCAGAACGCCGTCCTCGGACGGATCGAGAACCAACTGATGGACGCGACGACCGCAATCTCCCCCGAGGGCGTCCTCAAGATGTGGCTGTCGATCGTCCCCGCCAGCTCCGAACAATATCTAAAAACAATCAGCAGCCTGTTCCAAATGCCATCCGAAAAAACCAAGTAAAGCCCGAAGCAGCGCAGCCCTTTGTCATCAAAGAGCTACCGCGAAGCAGCGCAGCGCCTTTGTCATCCTGAGCGGAGCGCCGCAGGCGCGCAGTCGAAGGACAGACGGAGCAAAAAGGACAGACGGAGCAAAAAAGGACAGACGGAGCAAAAAAGGACAGACGGAGCAAAAAGGACAGACGGAGCAAAAGCGATATCCCGTTGGCGCTTTCGACAAGCTCACCGTGACAGTGCTACTCCTGGGCGAGGGTGATGTTGCCGTCGCTGGCGTGGACGTCGAGGCGTCCGTCGCCGGAGCCGACGCGGACGGTTTGCAATGACGAGTCCTCATCGTCGTCTGCGCTGCTCGCGTGACCGCTTGCGCCGCTGCTGAAACCCGAGAGGTTGATCTTGCCGTCGCTCGCCTTGGCGGTAATCACGGTATCCGCTCCCGTCGCGAAGCCAAGGGTTACGCGCCCGTCGCTTTCGATCGTGCCATCGCGCACTTGCAGAGCGGTGCCTTCAATGCGATCGTTACTGCTCGTCGCGTCGAGGCGCGGCGCAACGATCCGGTGCAAAACGATCGGTCCGTCCGATGATGAGACGTGCAGCGCGGGCGCGTCGTAATCGTCAACGGTGATCGAGCCGTGGCCGATACTATTGAACGACGCCTCGGCACGCAGGCCGCTCGCCCGAATGTCGCCGGCCTTCACGACCGTGACCTGCGTTTCTGCAGGCACGAGCACCGTTACCATGCGGTCGTCGCCGATGGACCACCGGTGCCCGGAGGTCGCGACGATGCGAATCGTTTCGCCGTCCCGGAGTGCCACGAGCGGACCCTTCGTGCGGAATACTCCGAATGCCGTATCGCCGCTGAGGCTGACATCGATCTGCGACGACTTGCCCGTCAAAATCGTAAGATCGGCGTAGCCGATGTCCACGGTTAGGGCCGGATGCGCCCCGGCCTGAAAGATCTCGTGCGGGCCATCCTCGACAAGGTGCGGGCCGGACGCCGCCGGGGCGTCGATGCGGGGCGCGGACAGAGCGGGCTGGTCGCCGCGAATTGCCACAAAAGCCTCACCGATGATCGCCAGTTCGACCACAAACAACGCGGCGATGACCGTGCCACGTGAAATCATGCCCCATCTACCGGCGACCTCGGCGCGAAGTTTCGGCCGAACGAACGCGCTAGGCCGTGTGGGCCTCGATCGCGCCGATTATCCGAGGCCAGGCCTCGCGCGGCAAGGTGTGGCCCATGCCCTCGATCGCGAGGAACGTTGCGCCGGGAATCGCGGCTGCGAGCGCGGGGCCGGCTTTGAAGCGAACGAGCGGATCGGCCGTGCCGTGGATGACGAGGGCCGGAATCGCCAGCTTCCGGAGCGCTTCCGTGCGGTTTCCCGAGGCGACGATTGCGAGCATTTGGCGCGCGACGCCCGCGGGGTTGGTTCCACGGTCGTAACTGCGCTCGCCCTGGCGGCGCATCCGCGCGGCGTCGAACGGAAAATTGTCTTGTGCCAGCACGTGCCAGGTCCGCACGTAGCGGCGAAGATAGGCTTCGCGTTCCTTCGCCGGGCGCTGCGTCAGAACGCGCATCGCCTGCCACGTCGGCGGCGGCAGCCTTGGGTCGCCCGTGGAGGACATAATCGAGCACAGGGTCCGCAGACGGTCGCGAAAGTGGATCGCCAGCTCCTGCGCGATCGCGCCGCCCATCGATATACCGACGACGTGGACCGTATCCAAGCCCAGCGCGTCGATCAGGCCGATCGTGTCCTTTGCCATGTCGAGCAGTGTGTAGCGAGCGCGGATCCCCGAGCGCGTGAACTGCGAGAACACGATGTCCCGCATCGACGGCGTCTTCGCTTCGGTAAATTTCGTCGACAACCCGATGTCGCGATTGTCGAAACGCACGACGAAACGTCCGCGTAAGGCGAGTTCCCGGCAAAAGTCGTCGTCCCAGACGACCATCTGCCCGGCCAGTCCCATGATGAGAACAATCGGCGGGGCTAACGGATCGCCGAACGTATCGTAGCAGAGCGAGATGCCGTTGGCCTCGGCGAATTCCGGGCCGCTGTAGCGCACGGGTTCGGTCAGCATACGCGGGAGCTTCTGCGCCCAAGCATAAAGACCGCCCCATGAGCGTTGCGCTGCAATGGGATGCGGCGGGCAGCGAGCGCAAGCGCGCGCGGCTGCTGCGGATCAAGATCATTGCGACGGGCCTCTTGCCGGTTATGGCAACGCTGTTCGCGCTGTCCGCCCGCTTCAAGCCGCAGTACCCGCTGCTCGCGTGGGTCGAGGCGTTCTCGGAAGCCGCGCTCGTCGGCGGGCTCGCGGATTGGTTTGCCGTGGTCGCGCTTTTCCGCCACCCCGGCGGACTGCCGCTCCCGCACACCGCGATCATCCCGCGGAACAAAGATCGTATCGGCGCGCAGCTCGGCGAGTTCGTCGAGATGAATTTCCTTACGCCCGAGAACATCGCGGCGAAGCTCGCGGAGCTGGATCTTGCCGAGAACGTCCTGCGCTGGTTTTCCGACAACAGTCATACCCGGCGCGCGATTAGCGCGACCCGCGCGTATCTGCCGCTCGTCATCGAGGTCGTCGACGAACCGGACATCGAGCGCGTCGTCAGCCGCGTCGTCTCCGAGGAAATCGATCGGCTCGATTTCGCACAAACCGCAGCGTCGATGATCATGACCGTCACGCGCGACGGACGCCATCAACGCATCCTCGACGAGATGCTGCCGCTTGCGACCAACTGGCTCAACGCCAACCGCGCGTACGTCAAGCGCCGGTTCGCGAGGAAGTCGCTGTTGACGCCGCCGTGGGTCGACACCTACATCGTTAATAGCTTCGTCGACGGCGTCATCGATCTCATCGACGAAATCGGGCAAAACCCGGATCACGAGATGCGGCTCGCCCTCGACGCCTATCTGCAGCGCTTCGCGGAGCAACTCGAAAGCGATCCGGAGCTGGCGAAAAAAGCCGAGGACATCAAGACCTCGATCATGCACGGCCGCGAGATCGAAGGGACGTTGTCGGCTGCGTGGCGCTCGCTGCGCGGCCGCGTGCGGGCGCCCCGCGGCGGACCGGAAACCGCGAACGAAGCGTGGCTCGCCGACGTTGTCTCGCGCATCGCGCGCGGTATCTTGCTCGACCGGGAGCTCCTAGACCGGATGAACGCCAACCTCATCAAGATCGTCGACGCGGGGCTCGCGCACTTCAAGCACACCTTCGCGACCCTAATCGAAGACATCGTTCAGCGTTGGGACACGCAGGAAGTGACCGAAAAGGTCGAGTTGGAATTGGGGCCCGACCTGCAGTTCATTCGCCTCAATGGGACGTTCATCGGCGGGCTGGCAGGCGTTGCCTTGCACGCTGCCCTTCTCGGCGTCGCCGTTACCCCATAGCCCTAGGCGCGCTGCTCTTCTTGAGCGCTATGGGCCTCGGTTCCGAGGCGCTTGTGCAAGCGGACGAACCGGCCGCGATCCCCGTATTCGACGGTGTCCATCAGCGATTCCATGATCGTGATGCCGAAGCCGCGAACCGAATGGGGTTCCCGCTGCCTCCTGACAACGCGCTCAACATCGAAGCCGGTGCCTCCGTCCTGGACCTCGATAATCAGCGTGCCGCCTTCGAACCGGCAAGCAAGCTCGATGAAGCCCGCGTCTTTGTTGCCGTGCTCGACCGCGTTCGCGAGCGCTTCACCGACCGCCAGTGCGATGTCGACCGTGACCCGCGACGGGAACCCGCAGAGGCGGGCGTATTCGACCACTGCATTGCGGGCATCGCGCACCGAGCGTGCCGTGCCGCGGTACCGGGCCCGGAGTTCCGCCATGGTCCAAACTTACGTTCCCGTAAATCGACGGCACAAACCGGATCCTACGGACGGCGCGCCTAGCCGCCGATACTGACTAGTACCGGTATGAAGGATTTGTTGAGACCTGTTACCCTAGCGGCCGCTCCCCTAGGCGGCCTGTTAAGCCTGGCTGGGGCAATCCTCCTGTGGTCTCTCGCGCGCGGCTCCGGCGGCGCTGGGTGGACCTGGGCCGGCCTCTTTCTGGCTTTGATCGGACTGGCGCTGGTCGCCGGCAGTTTGTTCCTTACGGCCCGAGCACGCGAGCGTGCGCTCGCAGTGCAGCTCGCGAGCGTCGAGCATGAGAGCGCGCAGCTGGCCGGCCATGCCCACGATCTCGAGGTCGCCCGGCGCGAAAGCGACGTGGTGCTCAACTCGGTCCGCGGCCACCTCATGCTGATCGATCCATCGTTCTTCATCCAGAGCCGCTACTCGAACGAACTCGAAGAGGTCTTTCATCAGAAAGAAAACGGAAACGAAAACCTGCTCAACGTCTTCCAGCGGCTCCTCTCCGACCGGATGTTCAAGACGGCGCGCGACTATCTGGGTTTGCTCTTCGACGACTCGAAGAAAGAGCGCACCGTCCTCAAGGTCAACCCGCTCGACGAAATCGAGGTCGACGTCTCGACCCCGGGCGGCCCGCCGACGCTCAAGCACCTGCACTTCGATTTTCGCCGCATCGTCGAAGGCGGCGTCATCTCGCGCGTTCTGGTTACCGTCGAAGACGTCACCGAACGGACGACGCTCGAACGCCAACTGCGCGATTCCGAGAACCAAAAGGTTCGTCAGTTCGAGCTGCTGATCGGCATCTTGCACGTCGAGCCGCGCGGCCTGGACGGGTTCGTCCAGCTAGCGAACGGCGAGCTGGCTCGCGTCGACGAGGCGCTCAAGGCCTCGGATTTCACCTCGGCGACCGTCGGCCAGACGGCGCTTTTGCGCCAACGGCTCGATCTCGTTCTGCAACGCGTCCACAACATCAAGGGCAATGCCCAGCTGCTTCGGCTCGAACACTTCGAGATCAAAGCCCAGGAGTTCGAGCAGAAGGTCATCGATCTCAAGTACCGCGGCGCGCTCGGCGGCGACGATTTTCTCGCGCTGGTCATCGCGCTCGCCGATTTCCGCAGCGATCTCGACAACCTGCAGACCCTGCGCGTCAAGCTTGCCGGCATTCAGCGCGCCGTCGAAATTCGCGAGGAAGTCGGCGACGATCTGATGACCGATCTGCGCGCGCTCACCGCGACGATCGCCAAGAAGCTCGGCAAGGAAGTTCGCATCGACTCGCACGGTTTCGACTCGCGTTCTCTCCCGCCCGAGCAGCGTTTCATCGTGAAGGACGTCCTCATTCAACTGACCCGCAACAGCCTCGCGCACGGGATCGAAACCCCGGCCGAACGTTTGGCCGCCAAGAAACCGACGGAGGCGTCGATCGACATCCATCCGGCAGCCGATACGGAGCCCGGGACCTTCGCGTTCACCTTTCGCGACGACGGCCGCGGACTCGATGCCGAGCGGATCAAGAAACGGGCGCTCGAGGTCGGCCTGCTCGCGCCGGAACGTGCGAATGACGTCGAGGATTCGGAGATCGCGAGCTTCATCTTCGCCCGCGGCTTCTCGACCGCAGATCAGTCGTCGATGGAATCGGGCCGCGGCATGGGCATGAACGTCATCAAGGAACGGGTCGTCGACGAAGGCGGCGGCGAAATCACCGTCAACTCCGAGATCGGCAGCTTCTGCGAGTTCTCGTTCGTGCTCCCGCTTGGTGCCACGTTCCTAGCCGCCGCCCGTTAAATGTAAGGACCCGATGAAACTCCTCGTAGTGGACGACTCCGACCTGATTCGACGCGCGATCCAGCGCACGCTCGAGAAGCCGAACGACGAGATCCAAACGGCCGTCAACGGCGTCGACGCACTGCGCGTCGTCGAGCGATTCGATCCCGAGATCGTCACGATGGATATCTCGATGCCGCAGATGGATGGCCTAACGTGCCTCGAGGGCATCTTGAAGATGCGCCCCAAGGCGCGCATCCTGGTCATCTCCGCGCTCAAAGACAAACCGACCGCGGTCGAAGCCGTCAAACGCGGCGCCCACGGCTTCTTACTCAAGCCGTTTACCGCCGAAGCACTGAGCTTCGAAATCGAAGATCTGACCGCTTAGGCGGACTAGCCTGCGGCGCGCTCCGATTCGGAGACGACGGGCGCGGCGTGCGGCACGAGCGATTCTTCGGGTTCGTCGTCGCTCCCGCCGAGATTGCCGAAGTCGCGCGCGATGCGTTCGGCGATTGACGGGCCGGCCTCTTCGATCGGGTCCTCAATCGCTTTGCGCCGCGTGAAGATGTTGCCGATCAGCGAACGGAAATCCGGCCCGATGTCCTCGTGATCGTAGCCCGCCTCGGGGACGGCGCGACTCGCCGGCGCGGCGTCGCGCGCGGGTGGATGTGCGGTGAACGTGACCGTCGAGAAGTGCGGTTCGGGTGCCGGCGGCTCGGCCGCGACCTCGGGCGACGCGCTTTCCGCCGCGACGTGCTCGTCCGCTTCGTCTACGAGGGCGGCGACCGCGTCGTCCTCGGAATGCGCGGCTTGCGGTTCGGGTTCGAGCGGCTCTTCGTTTTGCGATAGGACGGCGAGCAGCCGTTCTTGCTCCTCGCGCTCCAAGGCGATCTCGAGTTCCTTCGCTCGCAGCTCGCGAACGCGCGCTTCGATTTCTTCGCGTGCGCGCGCGCCGACCTCGCGCAGCCGTTCGCCGGCGAGCGCGCGTTCCTTGGCCAGGCGCTCGCGCTCGGCATTGAGCCGCTCGAGGTTGACCTGCGCTTCGTGAAGTTCGAACGACGCGCTTTCGATCGTTTCGCGCAGCGTGGTAACGCGGGCCTCAGCGCCGGTGCGGTCCGAGCGGATCTCCGCCTCGAGCGCGCGCTCCGCTTCGAGATGCTTCTCGATTTCGGCACGATGACGGCCGACTTTTGTTTCCTCGGCGAGTTCTTCGCTTGCGCGTGCTTCAGCAGCGGCGGCCTCCCGCGCTGCGCGTTCCTCGACGAGGCGCTCGCGTTGACCGCGCTCGATTTCCTGGCCGGCTTCAGCCTCGGTCCGGCCGGCGCCGGCGAAGGCTGCGGCCGCACGGAAACCCTGCGCGCGTTGCTGCGCCTGGAGCCGGCGGGCGCGCGTCAACTCTTCGACCTCGCTGAGTTCTGCGAACCGGTGTTCGAGTTCGGCACGGCCGCGCAATGCATCGTGCTGCGCTTGACGCCGCTCCTTGGCGATCCGTTCGGCAACCGGCAGTTCGGCGTGGGCGGCTTCGAGGGTTTCGCGGGCTCGATCGGCGGCGGTTTCACAGGCCGCACGCTCGCGCGCCGCTTCCAGCGCATGCTCCGTCAGGTCTCGAAGGCGCTGCTCGATCTCGGCGAGGTCCTCGTGCTCGAGGTCTTGGTGGGCGAGGTCTTCGCGGGCGACGTCCTCGTGGGCGAAGTCCTCATGGGCGAGGTCTTCGTGTCCGAGGTCTTGCTGGTCGAGGTCTTCGTGTTCGAGCATTTAGCCCTCCGCCTTCAGCGGGTTGCTGCTGGTCGCGACGAGCGACGGTGTGACCGTGACCGGGGCTCCGATACGCATCTTGATCGGTCCACGCGTGGTGGGCGGGGCCGGCGCGATGGGCGTGAGCGGCCGAGGAACGGGTTGCTGCGTTGCTTCAACGGGTCGCGGCGCGGGCGCCACGGGTCGCGGCGCGGGTGCCAGGGGTAGCAGAGCCGGCACCACGGGGCGCGGAGCGGGCGCAACGAGACGCGGCGCCGGGGCCACGGGTGCGGAGACCGGCCGCGGAGCGGGTTGCTGCGTGACCGGCACCGGGGCGGGGGCGACGGGCCGGGCCGCGGGCACGGGTGCGGGCAAAGAGGCCACCGCGCGAAGCGGTACGGGCTGCGTTCTTGGGGTTGCTTGCGGTGCGGGAGAAGGCTGCAGCGCGGGCGGCGGTTGCGGTATCGCTTCGAGCGAATAATGCTCGTAGGCCGGTACTTCAACGTGAGCGCTGATTGGAGCGGGCTCCGCAGCTTGCGGGGCGCGCGGCGCCGGCGCGGGCTCCGGCGGGGAAACGGGGGCGGAGGCTTGGGCGGCCAGTACTGCTGCCGGCGTAGCCGAACGACGGTAGAAGCCTGGTTTTAGGACCGGCTCGGGGGGGGCGACCGGTTCTTCCGGCGGGGGTTCGACGGGATACGCGTCGGCAAAAATCGCCGAGGAGCGGTCGGAGAGCCGTTTCTTCGTCTCCAAAATTTCAGCTGCGAGCTCCTCGGGCGATCCCGAGCGCGTGGAGACCGTTGCCAGATCGCCGGCCGTCGAGCGCGGCGGCGGCGCATAGAGGCCCTGGTCGACCGGCTCTTGCTCCTCCGCATCGTTGTCGAGCGTCATGACAAGCGGCGGCCCGAGCGTCACGCGGTCGGCCCGCACGAGCCGCAGCGCGGCATCGAGCCAGGGCCCGACGACGTTCGCGACTTCGCGGCGCAGCGGGCCTTCGGCAAACCAGCGGTCGGCAAGCTGCCAAATCACGACGCCGGCCAGCAACGAGAAGATGACGGCGTTGGCCGCCGTTCCGGCGGCTCCGAAACTCGAAGCAATTTGCCGGACGACAAAACTCGAGACCGGGACGACCACGAGCGCAATGCCGAACGAAGCCGCGCCGATGAAGCGCAACGCGCGAAGGGAGAGGACCCGCTCGACGAGGCGCGAGTGGCCGGCGCCGACGAGCAATCCGAAGAGCGCGATCGACCAAAGCGGATCGATGCGCAGCGCGCCCGCAGCCCCCGCGGGCCCGGGCATCACCAAGAGAAACCGCTCGAAGACGATGGCCGCGACCACGGCGAGCCCCGCGAGAACGAACGCGAAGCGCTCGAGACGATGGTGGCCGGCGCGGATGTCGGCCGCGACGATCCCGAGCATGAACGGAACGAGCGCTCCCAGGCCCCAAGCGTGCGCGCCCGAGAGCAACAGGTCGCCGCTCGCGGCGAGTGCGGCGACGCCGAAGAAGATGCGCGGCCAGCGTGACCAGAGCAGCAGGGCAAACGGAAAGAGAAGGTACCAGCGCGCTTCCAGCGCGAGGGTCCGGAAGCCGTCGTTCGCAAGGCCATCGCCCGCAAAGAAGAGGTGGCGTATGAAGACGTCGCTTGTCAGGCCGGCCGAACCGTTGGCAAGCGCGGGCAAGCCGTATTGCAGCGCGAGCGGCGGGACGACAAATGCGAGTGCCAAGACGACGAAATAGGCCGGATAAATGCGCAGGATCCGCTTGACGAGATAGCGACCGACGTCGAGATAGGTGCGGCCGTCTTGGCGCAAGGTCGCGAGCGGCGGATACGCGAGCACGAAGCCGGACAGCAAAAAGAACAGGGGAAGTCCTTGGCTCGCGTCGGCGAAAACGCGCGCGAGCACGGGGGGCCAGGCCCCGCTGGGCGAGGCGAGGCGGGTGGCTTCGTAGACGACGGCGGCGATGATGGCCAGGGCGCGCAAGCCGTCGATTTCGCTGAAGTGGACGCGGACGACGTCGCTCGAGGGAATCGCTTCGCGAACAACCCCGCCGTCGTCGCTCATTTGTTGCGTAACCATTACCTTCTTTATCGGCGAAAGTTGGTGCGCCTCGACACAGCCGCGGCCAGTTTAAAATCGGGGCGGCGTGCCCCCCGATGGCCCCCAGGCGAACTGAACGAGACGGCAGCGGCAGGCCTTTTCGGCGACTTGGGCCGTCGCCGGGAGACTCCCGGCCGGGATGCCGGTGTACGCGACCGAGATCCAACCCGTTCGGCCGCGCAGGTTGCCGTCGAGGACGCGCACGCGCACCCGGACGAGGTCGGCACTATCGGGATCGTAGGGCGCCGCGCCGATCTCGAGCGCGACGAGCCGGCTGCCCGTGGCGATCGGAGCGGCGCGCTTCTCGGGGGTTCCGAGCGCCGAATAGAAATCCGCGAATCCCTCGAAGCCGCCCGCTACGACGAGCGCGGTACCGGCGGGGATCTCGGGAACGAGCCGCGCGAGCGGGGCGAAGCCCGCAAAACGGGCGCCGATGCCGTGGACCAGTGCGATTCGGCCTCCGTCGGTCAGCCGCAGCACGCGCACGCGCACGCCGATCGGCTCGTACAAGACGTCACCGGGGCGGGATGCGTCGTCGGAGAAGTTCCGCGCAACCGAGCCGGGGCTCTCGGTCAATGCGGCTTCCGGTTCGTCCGATACGATCCACGGCGCGATGTCGACGCGGGCGATCGTCCCCGCATGAAGTGCGAGCCACGCCGGGACCACCGTTGCCGCGCGCGCGCCCTCCGCAGCGAGGGTAACGGCTGCGGCGAAGGCCGCCGCAATTGCTAGGAACGGGATGGAACGCACGCTCCTATATGTCGGATTTCGCCGGCATTCTCTGAGCGTGCAACGCTCGGTCCCGCAACCCCTTAGGCTGTAACCGGTGCGGGAATTGGGATGAGCGGAGGCTCGGTAACCGGAGCAACCGGGGTTGTCGGCGGAAGCGCAGGCTCCTCGGGCAGCCGCTGAGGAGGATCCATCGGCACCTCACGCGGGTCGGGAGGAAGTTGTTGTGAATGCGGTGCGTTCTTCATCAGCACTATCTACCCAGGATCGGTTAGTAGTTCGCCGCCGCACGCACGTCCGCCAGCGGTTTGTCGAGATCCGCCATCAGTTCGGGTGCGACGATTGCGAACGGCGTCGTACCGTAGCACATCAAGCGGTCGTGAAAGTCGTTGAGCGAGCCCTTGTCGCCCATCTTCGTCGTGTACGCTCCCAGCAGCGTTTCAAGCTGGAAACGACCGGCAGTGTAAGAGATGACGTAGCCGGGCTCGAGCGCGATTCCGGCGACCGCCGCCTTCGCTTGATCGGTTGGGAAGCCGGTTTGCTCGGCGAAGAATGCGACGGCGCGATCGTAGGACCACTCGCCGCTCGCGAGTTCCGGATCGACGATCGCGCGCGCGCCGCGGACCCGCTCCCATTGCGCGGCGTCGTAGCGTGCGTCGAGATCCTGGTTTCCGTACAATCCGAGTTGCCAGAACATCTCTTCGCCATAGAACGCCCAGCCTTCGGCGAACACGCCGCTGTCTTGGATCTTGCGGACGAAGTCAGGATTGCGGTGCGCGATCGACAGCTGCAGGAAATGTCCCGGCATCGCCTCGTGGGCAGCGGTCTCGAGGATGCGGTCTTTGTCGAAATCTTGGTTCGGATCGAGCGTCTTCGCCGCGTCGGCAAGCGACGTCGGCGGCGTGATGAAATAAAATCCGGTCGTATCCTTGCTAAAGAGCAGCGGCGCATTCATCGAGGCGCCGGGCGAAACCGGTTGCAGGAACTTCGGCGTCTCCATCACCGTGATACTGCCGAGCCAATCGGGGACGTCGACGACGTCGTGATGGGTCACGAAGGCGCGCAGCTCGGCGATGCGGTCGCGGTAGTAGCCGACGAGCGCCTTGCCGCTCGGCGCAATGCCGCCGCCGCTCTGCGGACCGATCGGCGTGCCGCGCTGCGCGGCGTCGGCAACGACCCAGTTCTGCTCGGCCCAGCCCCGAGCCAACTCGTCGCGTCCCATCCGTTCGATGTCGCCGGCGTCAAAGGGCAGGAGTTGTTCGTCGCGCAGCATTGCGTCATACGCGGGGCGGCCCATCGCGAAGTTTTCCGGCCAACTTGCGGCGTGCGTGTCGATGTACTTCTTGGCGTTTGCAATCGCAACGAGCGTCGCATCGCGCGCGCTCTCGAACGCGCCAAAACGGTCCGTGGGAAGCTGCGCCTTTGCCGCATCGGTCAGTGCCCCGCTCATGAAATCGGGAACGCCCGCGAGCTCCTGGGCTCCGACCGTGTTGAACAGTTGACCGGGATGCACGACGAGTTTCTCACCCGCCGCGATGTACCCGGGCGCTCCGCTTAAGCGCGCGATGATTTTGTCCCACGCCGCAGCGACGTCTTTGTCCGTCGCGCCGTTCGTTCCGGTGATCGGCAGGTGCTGGAATTGCGTGAAGATCGCGTTGACGATCGCTTGCGCCGGCGCCGAGTAGTCTTTTTCGTAGGCCTTGTACACGGTGTAGCGCCGTTCCATTCCGACGAGCTGCGCACGTAGGAGCTTCGCGTCGTCGTTGTCGACGAGCGTGGCGCCGCCGAGCGAAATCGCCGCCAGCCGGCTTTCCCAACGCCGGATCGTTGCGAGGTCCGTCGCGACCCCGGCGAGCGACGGCGTGTCGAGCTGGCCGTCCTCGTCGGAGAGTCCGACCTGGGTCGCCTCCAGCGGATGCGACTTCACCCAATCGAACGTGATCTCGCGCGCGAGCGCTTGGAGCTTGTCGTACGTGGGGTCAGCTGCGCCGGCCGGTGCCGCGACGATCGCTACCGAGAGCAGCGCGAAGGCGGTCGCGCATGAAAGCGCGCGCTTGAGAGCCGATAACCTCATGGAGCCGGTTCCTCGGAACGGACCGGTTTGGCCTGCGTGCCGTTCGAATGAGGAGTGCAAGATGCACGGTGATGGAGTGAGAAGGACCGCGATTGCTGCGCTTTGCGGCGCCGGACTGCTCGCTGCGTGCAGTGGTGGCGGGGGCAGTGCGCCCTCAATCGGCTCGACACCCGGGCCAAGCGCCTCGCCGGTCGCAAGCGCCTCGCCGGTCGTAAGCGCTTCCCCGCGTCCGAGCGCCTCGCCGCCAGCGGCGCCGACGGCCACGCCGGCAGCGTCCGCAACGCCCGCGGGCAACGTGCCGGCCATCGGCGGCTGTCAGATGTTTCCCGCGAGCAACCCGTGGAACACCGACATCAGCGGTTATCCGCTCAATGCCGACTCCGCGCAGTACATGGCCGAGATGAACCCAAGCGGTTCGACCCATTTGCATCCCGATTTCGGCAGCGATCCGAGCTACGGGATTCCGTACAACGTGGTCGCGATCGCGCACGCGAACTTCACCCCCATCGCGTTCACGGAGTATGCGTCCCAAAGCGATCCGGGCCCGTATCCGATTCCGAACTCGCCCGCGATCGAAGCGGGCAGCGACATGCACATGCTGATCCTCGACACGGATAACTGTACCGACTACGAAACCTACGATACGCAAGACACGGCCTCGGGCTGGACCGCAGCGAACGGCGCGGTCTGGCCGCTCAACACCAATGCACTGCGGCCCGAGGGCTGGACGTCGGCCGACGCGGCCGGCTTACCGATCCTCGCCGGCCTCGTGCGTTACGACGAAGTCCAAGCGGGCGCGCTCAACCACGCGGTGCGCTTCACGATGAACAACACCTCGCAGGGTCACATTCATCCCGCCACGCACGACGCGGCGACGTCGTCGGCAACGTGGGCGCCCCCGATGGGCCTGCGCATCCGGCTCAAAGCGAGCTACGACACCTCGGGCTTTACCGGCAATTCGCTCGTCATCCTGACGGCGTTCAAGAAGTACGGGCTGATCCTGGCGGACAACGGCAGCGACTTCTATTTTACCGGCTCGACGAACACGAGCTGGAACGACAACGATCTCAACCAGCTCAAAAGCGTTCCCGCAAGCGCGTTCGAAGTCGTCGCCACGGGCCCGGTCATCACGCCGTAAACGCATGAGTCGCGGTTGCGGCCCGCGAACGTCGGACTCGAACGGGCGATTAGCTCAGCTGGGAGAGCGGCACCTTTACACGGTGATGGTCGGCGGTTCGATCCCGTCATCGCCCATGATCGATTCTCAGCGCCGCGCTTAACGCGCGCTCAGCCCGGCGGCTCTTTGGTGCGGAGCAGCAGCGCTTCTTCGATCGCATCCAAGCGTTCGAGAATAGCCTTCATGTCGTGTTGCGCTTCCCGGCCCACGAAGACCGTCGTTAGGCCGGCGGCCAGCAGCGACGCGGTTCCGATACCGACGAACATCATGAGCGTCGCGACGCCTCTGCCCTCGAGCGTCACCGGATACTTGTCGCCGTACCCGACGCTCGTTACCGTGCTGACGGCCCACCAGAGCGAGTCTCCGTAGGAAGTGATATTTGCGCCAACGGCCCCCCGTTCGAATTGAAATTCAAGCGCGGCGCCGACGCTGATCACGACGATCAGGACCAGGAGGATCGTACTGACGCTTTGTGCGGTGACCACTTTTCTCGATCCCCGTTGGGCTTTTGCGACCACCGAGAGGACGGTAAGCGCGCGAAGGACACGTAAGGCGCGTAGTCCGCTTAGCACGCGCAGCGGGGCCAGCAGCGGAAGCACGACCACGGCCAGATCCAACAGGTTGCCGCGAACGAACCGCAGCTTGTACGGTGCCAGGCAAAACCGCACGACATAGTCGACTGCGAACAGCGCCCAAAGCGACCAGCTCGCCGCCCGCAGGTACGCGTCGACCGCCTTTGACGTTGGGACTGCGACCGGATAAAGCCAAATGGCGACAAACGCCAGCGACACGAGGATCATGGGCAACGCCGTCATGCGCTCGTAGCGATGCGTGAGGGCGCCGCGATCGAGACTCGCCATCGTGTAACTTGCCTCTGCCCTACTCTATGTCCGGAGTCTTAAGGTTGTATAAAGACCGGCGTTGCGCGCTTGCCGCACGCGGCGCGTGGCGGCTACAATGCACGCGTGAGAAAAATTGTCGAAGCACAGTCCGGGGGCATAACGCTTCGGGCCGATCTCGATTTTGAGCTAGGGCGCTGGTCCTTGGTCGCTGAGCCGCTTCCGCAGGAGGGTGACTTTCCGTTCATAACCGAGGTCGACGGTAAGCGGTACGAACTCTACTCGGACGAGACGTTCGACGAGGTCGAGTGCTGATCGCGCAGATCACCGACACGCACGTACGCCGTAAGCGAGACCTGCTCCACCACATGATTCAGACGGGTCGCGAGTTGCGCCGCTGTATCGAAATCCTCAACGCGCTCGTACCGCAGCCGGATTTTGTCGTCGCAACGGGCGATCTCGTCGATCGCGGGAAGGTCAAGGAATACCGGAGGCTGCGGGCGATTCTCGCGAAACTGCGGGCGCCGCTCTACGTCCTTCCGGGGAACCACGACGATCGCGACGGTTTCCGCGAAGCGTTTGTCGACCACACCTACCTGCCGCGCACGGGGCCGTTGTGCTATACGATCGAGACGCGCCCGGTTCGCCTGGTCGCGCTCGATACGACGCGCGGCAGAAAGCCGGGCGGCGAACTCGATGCTCCACGTTTGTTGTGGCTCGACATGACGCTCGGGCAAGAACCGCAGGTCCCGACGCTCGTAGCAATGCACCATCCGCCATTCGATCTCGGCATCGCCCCGCTTGACGCGAAGCCGCTGCGCGGCCGCGAAGCGTTCGAGGAGATCGTCGCCCGGCACGGGCAGATCGTCCGGATCGTTTGCGGTCACGTGCACTGCGCGGTCGAGAGGCCGTTCGGCGGCACGGTCGCCTCGACGGCGCCGAGCACCTCACAGCAGCTCGCCTTCGACGTCGGCGTGGACGGCGGCTACGGTTTACACATCGAGGCTCCCGGCTACGCGCTGCACCGTTGGACGGGAACTCGCTTGGAGACGAGCGTTGAACGGACCGCCCAAACGAGACGTTTGCGCGCGATTTCTTAAGCGGGACCTACTCCGACTGGACCTTGGCTTTGACCGCGATCGTACCGGAGACGCGGCGGCCGACGGACGTTTGGGCCGACACCGACGTGATTTGAATCTTGCCGATCGGCTCGCTCGTCGTCAGCATTTGGCCCGAATCGGGATCTCTTACCGAATGGGAATTGATGACGTCGAAATATTGCCCGACCGTAATGCCTCTGGCTTGCCCGATATTGAGAATCGCATCGGAGCCGTCGACTTCGATGATGCGTCCCGAAAGTGACGGCAGCGCGGGGCCGCTCGCGAACTTCGAAGGATCCAGCGTGGCCGCGATCTTCGCAGCCTCGTCGTTCACGAGATGCCCCATCGTCGAGTTCTCGAAATTCGAGTTCGAGTAGCTGCCGAATCCGCCGCCGCCAAAACCGCCGAAGCCGATCGACAAGTTCGATTTGGTTTCCTCGTCGTCGAACGCCTGGACGATCTGTCCCGTTTGCGCGTCGATCACATGCACCGCCACCTTGATCGTTACGCGCGAATTGTTGACGCCGCCGATGACGCCGCCGGCGAAGCCTCCGATGATGCCGCCCGCGGTGCCGCCGCTTTGCCCCGTCTTGTCGAGTTGCAGGACGTTGCCGGTGATCAGGTAGCGCGCGCCGATCAATTGGCCCGTGGAAATCGCCGAGGCCGGCGAAACCTCACCGGACGTCGAGAGATTGTGCTCCTGCAAGACGTTTCCCAAATGCGCGCGATCGAGGACGTTGAACTTTCCGCCGTTGACCAGCTGGTCCGTGAGCAGATCCGAGACGGCGACGCCGGGTTCGAAGTTGCCCCACCAGTCGCCGGTGAGGCCCTGCGTGTTGAAGTTCAGAACCGCGACCGCCGGCCCCGAGGCTGCAAACGCGGCAGGCGTCATGAGCGCTACCAGCGCGAAAACAGCAGCGAGTCGAAAGAAACGACGCATCGTACAGGTACTCCGTCAGGTGTGCCAGACCGCCCCTTAGGCAAACCCCGCAACTCTACCCGCTGACGTCGAGCTGCTCGCGCGCACAGTTGCAACGTGCGCAACTCACAGCGCTCTCTATCGGCCGCCCGAGTCCGAACCTCCCGAGCCCGAACCCGCGGAGCCCGCAGAGCTGCGCCGCGGTCAGGGCAAGCGGGCGCCGGATTGTGTGACCCCGGTCCGTGATCCCGTCATTGCGTGTATCCGAAGTAAGAAGTAGGCGCGCCGCCGGGATTTCCCGGCGGAGCGCCGTTCGGAAGGGATGAATATTCTCGTGGACGAGCGGAAATCGTGGCGGCGGCTGATCGTCGTCTACGTGGGCGTCGTTGCGCTCATTGGAGCGATCACGTTTTTTGTCGTGCGCGGTGCTTCGCACGGCCAGGTCGTCATCCTCGCCAACGGCACGTCGACGCCGACTCCAACGGTCATCGACGTCTATCGCGGTTTCCAGGCCGATGCCGGTACGCCCCACATTCACGCCAAACGGGCGCAAAAAGTGGCGCTGGAACCAACTCCGAGCCCCGTTCCGTCGCCTTCACCGTCGTCGGCGGCGACCGCTTCGCCGGCTGCGAAGCCATCTCCGCACGTCAAGCCCATCGCGGCCCTTCCCAAGCATCCGGTGCGAGCCCCGCAGATAGAAATTGCGGGGGCCCCAGAGAGCATGCCGGTTGCAGACGGGCCAACCATCCGTACCGCACACGCCAGGCACGTCGCGCTACCCGTGCAGATCGCTCAAGCCGCGCCCGCCGAGCAGCAGGCCGACGCACCCCCCTCCGCAACCGAAGCTCCGGCGGCTCCCACGGCGGCTCCCGCTGTCCATGAAGCTGCACGTGAAGACGAGAACGTGCCGATCTACGCGCCCGAGCGAATCGTCGACGCACAAGTTCGCGTGGCGGCTCAACCCGATTTCCCCGACGGCGCGCGCGAGCGCGGCGAACACGGGACGAGCATCGTGCTCGTAACGATCGATCCAAAGGGCAACGTCGTCAGCGCGGCAGTCGCCGCGAGCAGCGGCTTTCCCGCACTCGATCGTGCGGCGATCACGGCCGCGCGCGCAAGCCAGTTCGTCGCGCCGAAGATTAACGGGCGGCCGGCCACCGAAACGTATCGCCTCGTCTACGACTTCTCGCCCTAGCGTTTTTCGCCCGTGGGGGCGATCGGGGGCACGCCGTCCCGATTTTAGAGGACGAATCGGCGCCCCGCTGCGCGAAGTGCGCGCGTCATGCCGCTGCGTTCGCTCGTGCCGTTTTCTTGCGCGCTGCTCTTGGTTATCTTGCGCGGTGTCGCGGGTCCGGCCGTGGCGCAGACGGCCGCGAGTCCGTCACCGAGCGCATCGCCGAATGCGTCCGCGAGCGCGCAGCCCAGTGCCGTACCGGGTCAGTCGCTTCCGTCGCCGGCGGCGACACCCTCGGCGAGCGCCGTCCCCTCGCTTCCGCCGGCGGGCGTCATTCCGAGCGAGGTCAGCGTCGATCTTGGCGGAACGGTGGCGCCGCAATTCGCGCTTGCGCAGATTACCGGCGCGATCGCGCGGCGCGCTTTGCTGCAGCCCGGAGCGACGCTTGCCGTTAGCGGCGTAACGATCGCGAACGCCTTGCACGAGGGCGACGAGCTGGAGGCCCTCGCGCAAGTTTCGATCGGCGGTACGGCTGCGTTTGCCGGCGCGAGCGGAACGACGGCGGTGCATCTTCGCGTCCTGTCGCTACCGCAACTCGAACCGGCCTTTCTCTTCTACAGCGACGATCCGGAGCGGCTGACGGTGGGTGACGACGGCGTCCTTTATCACGGTACCATCGACGTCGGCAAACCGGTGCGCGTCTATGCCTATCACGTCTCGGACGTAGCAGGGCGGCGGCTGTTTCTCGCGCTGCGGGCGACAGGCGCCCCGGCGCGCGTGCAGCTCTTGGGCTATGCCGCAGGGCCGGCCAATGCGTTCGCTTACGTCGGTCACGTTTCGACGTTGCAATACCTGCTCGAGCGCAGTACGCAAGAAAGCGTCATCGTCCCGATCGACGCTAGCGCTCCGTATCTTCATCAGCTCGGCTATCGACCGCTCGGCGTAGGTGAACTCGTGGCGGCAATCTACGATTTGCGCGAGCTTGACGGCGATCCGGTGGACGTCGACGTCATTGCCGCAAGCGCAGTGCAGGATCCCGTCGCACTCCTCGGCGGCCCCGAGCTCCCCGGGGACGGACACGGACGGCGCGGCGATTTCTCCCTGCACGGCGTTCCGCCGATTGCGCTGAGCTACGTGGTGGGCGGCCCCGAGCCTTCGCCGCTTCCGGCCGGCGATGACACGATCCCGAACCTGCGCCCGGGAGGACGGCCGTTGCGCGGCGATTACGGGGTGTTGCTCGACGTCGGGTTGCAGCTCTCCAATCCGCAGGCATCCCCGCAAGACGCGTACCTGTACGAGCAGGCCGCCAGCGGCACGGCGACAACGACGATTTGGTTCACGGGCGATGCGCGGCCCATCGAGATCCCGTGCCTGCGCGACCCGGCGAACCGGTACCTCGTCAAGGCGTTCTCGCTCGCAGCGGGCCAAACGATGAGCGTCGGCGGCGAATTCATGACCGACGGCACGGCGTCGCTTCCGATCGCTTTCGGGCTTACTGCGGTTCCGCCGTCGCCGCCGCCGGGCCCGTATTCTCCGGATGCCTGCAACCCGCGTCCGCTGCCCTCGCCGTCGCCGTCGCCGTCCGCTGCGCCGAGCACGCAACTCCCGGCCGTACCGAGCGCCGCGCCGGAGCCGAGCCTCTCGCCCTGAAACCGCGCCCGACGCTGGGTGCGTTAAACCGAGCGTACGAAAAGGAGCCGTCGTGATCGAATCGACGTTGGACTATCTCGCTGTCGAAACGAGCGACGGCATTGCGAGCGTGACGCTCGCGAATCCACAGAAACGCAACCCCTTGTCGCTTGCCGCGATGCGCGAGCTCCTGACCGTCTTCGAATCGATTCGCAACGATCCGGAGACGAAGGTCGTCATCTTGCGCGCAGTCGGGCCGGCCTTCAGCGCGGGACACGATTTGCGGGAGATGCAATGCGCCGGCGACGAGGCCGACGTCGTGAAATTCCGCGAGATTTTCTCCGCGTGCGTGCGGTTGATGACCACGATCCAGTCGATCCCGCAACCGGTGATCGCGGAGGTTGCCGGCATCGCGACCGCTGCCGGCTGCCAACTCGTCGCAAGCTGCGACCTGGCGCTGGCGTCATCCGATGCGACGTTCGCGACGCCCGGTGTGAAGATCGGCCTCTTCTGCACGACGCCGATGGTCGCGCTCACCCGCGCGATCGGGCGCAAGCGCGCGATGGAGATGCTCTTGACGGGAGATTTCATCGATGCCGATACGGCCGCGCAGTGGGGGCTCATCAATCGCGTCGTCCCCCCAAACGAACTTGCCGGCGCGACGCGCGCGCTTGCGCTAAAGATCGTCGCTTCGAGTGCATTTGTCGTCGGGCTTGGTAAAGAGGCCTTCTACACGCAAATCGATCTCGACCAGCCCAAAGCCTATGCATATGCGAAAGAGGTCATGAGCATGAACGCGCTCGATGCCGAAGCGCACGAAGGAATCGGTGCGTTTCTGGAACGCCGAACGCCTTTGTGGAAGCGCTAGCCGCAAAACTGCTCGCCTGCGTCATGACGACGCTCGGTTTCTTTTGGGACAGCCTCTACGGCCTCGTTTTCGGGTTCTTGATTTCGGCCGTCGCGCAAGTGGTATTCTCGCGCGCGGCGCTCGAGCGCGCGCTCGGTCCGAATCTGCGCGGCATCGCGAACGGCACGCTGTTCGGGATCGTCGCCTCGGCCTGCTCGTACGGCGCGGCGGCGGCGGCGCGCGGTTTCTACAAGAATGGCGCCGACGTGCGCGCCGTCTTCGCGTTCATGATCGCGTCGACGAACATGAACGTCGCGATCCTGATCATGTTTTGGGCGATGCTCGGCTGGCGCTTCGCGTTCGCCGAATTCTTCGGCGGCCTGATCATCATCGGGCTCGTCGTCGCCGGTGCGAGCCTGCTCTTGCGGCCCCACGAATTACGCGCCGGCCCGAGTTCCGAGGAATCGGTCGCGCCGGCTCGGGTTACCGCATGTCTGCAGTGCGGCATGGACGGCGACGAAGACCACGCGGTCGCGCACGCGGGAACGACCTATTTGTTTTGCGGCGCACGCCATCAGGCGACATTTCGCGCCGCTCCGCATGCTGTTCTGGCCGCCCATAATGCGGAGAGTTCCCCAGGGCTCGCGGCGTTACGTGTACGATCGACGTGGTCCCGGATCCTCGACACGATGGTTGCCGACGTCGAGATGCTGCGGTTCGATCTCGTCGCCGGCTACGTCGTCGCCGGTTTTGCCGCCGCGCTCGTTCCGCCCGAATGGCTTGCGGCCACGCTGCGTGCGGTCGGCAACGTCCCACTCGCCGGCTATCCCCTGCTGTTGCTAACCGGACTGCTTCTGGCGGTCGTTACCTTCGTGTGTTCCATGGGCAACGTCCCGATCGCGCGCTTCCTCGCGGGCGCGGGCATTCCGCTCGGTGCTAACACGACGTTCATTTACGGCGATCTGCTCATCCCGCCACTCGTCGGCATCTACCGCAAGTCGTTCCCGCCACGCGTCGTCTGGACGTTTCTCGGTCTCTTCACGGTGGGCGCACTGATCGCCGGCGCCGCGATGGACGCCCTCTTCGGCCACCTCGGCGGCGGCACGATGACGATGGGCGCGCTGACGTTCTCCGATCGTTTTACGCTCGTGTCGAACGTGGCCGCGCTTTCGGCTCTCGTCGCGCTCGTCGTGACGGCGCGTCCCAAGCTCGCGATGACGACCTAAGGAGCGCCCGACGAGGTTGCGCTGGGGACGGGCGCGCTCGAGGGCGGGGGCGCGGCCGTAAAGCCCGTTGGGACGGCGAACATTGGCGCGTCGGCCGGTGTCAGCGCTTTAATATTGCCCCGCTCGATGAGCGACGCCGTTTTCATCGGAACGTTGAGAACGGGTAATGTCGCATCGCCTTGGGTCAACCGGTAGAGGATGAATCCAGGCGGGCTCGACCGTTTGGCTGCCGACGAGCCGAACGTTACCGTGCAGCCACCCAAGGCCAAGCCCTTCGCGATGACCGACGGGTCGGTCGCTTCGAACGCGTGCGCGATCGGTTCCCCGCGGCTTTGGTCGGTATACGTCGTGCCGTGGATCGTCATGCTTATGGGAAAACACGTGCCGGTGACGTTCCTAGCCGCGATCGTCGTTTCGGTCGAGAACCCGGTCGCCGCCACACCGTCGATGTCGCGCGCGGCGATTGCGTTCGTCGTCGTCTGAATATCGATGGTCGCCGTGCCCGGACCACTCGGGAGCGCGTTCTGCAACGAGTGGAGAAGCACGCTCGGGTCGGCCGGCGTGAGCAACTGTTCCGCCGCGTCCCCCTCGACGGTGCGGTACGTCTTGCGTACCAAGTCGAGATAGATCACCTCGGGTACGTCCGGCCTTGCAATCGTCGCTTTCTGCGAGATCGGATCGTCGACGCGCGACATCGTCCCCAAGAAGCTGAAGCGGCGCAGCAAGCCGACCTGTAACGCGCGAAAAGTACCGAGCGGATCGTCGTGCGTCCCCGCCGCCGGATTGGTCGCCGGCGCTGGAAAGCGATCGCCGGCGGTCAGCTTGGCGCTCAGCGCGGTCGCGTCTTTCGCGAAGTCGCCGCTGAGCGTCGTTGATGCATTGACCACCGTCTGATCGATCTGATCGAATGAAACATCCGCTCGAGCCGGCGCCGCCCCGGCGCTCCGCACCGGAAAAAGCAAAACGGCGACAAGACTGGCGAACGCCGCAGCGCGCAAAATCATGGCTTCGCCCCTGCGACCGGGGAGCGGAGCGATGAATAGAGCGGTGCGAGGCGCTCCGCTAGCAAGGCTTGCAAACGATGAGGTTCGGCGAGGAACGCGTCGTGACCGTGGTTCGACGTCAACTCGAAGTAGCGGCTGTCGGCGCCTTCGCGGGCGAAGCGTTCCGCGCTCGCGCGCACGTAGTGAGGGAGGAAAAGCCAGTCGCTCGAGATGCCGACGAAGGTGAATTGCGGATGCGGGACGGCGAGCGGGACGTCGCGCACGTCGAAGAGGTCCATCGCGCGGGTGAGCGCGAGGTACGAGAGCGGCTCCATGCGCGCGGCGAAGATCTCGCCTTGATGGTCGAGGTAGCCCTCGACGTCGTAGCGGTCGGCCGCGTTCTTCGTCGGATCGCCGCCCTTGCGATCGAACTTACGGGCGTGACGCTGCGCGAACAGCGCCTCGGATTTGTAGGTTAGCATCGCGATCTTGCGGGCGAGCGCGATGCCCTCCTGCGGCGTGCGGGCGATGCGCAGCGCCTCGCGCGCGACGGCGTTGAGTGCGATGCCCATCGCGGAAAAATGATCGTAGGCCCCGATGACGATCGCGCGATCGACTTGCGCCGGCGCCTCGAGAGCCCACGCGACCGCGCGCATCCCGCCAAGCGAGCCGCCCACGACCGCGGCGAAGCGCGCGAACCCGAGCCGCGCGAGCGCTTCACGTTCCGCGCGCACCATGTCCCGAACGCTGACGAGCGGAAAGTTTTCGCCGTACGGCTCGCCGTCAGGTGCGAGCGCGGCCGGGCCGGTCGAGCCGTAGCAACTTCCGAGCGCGTTCACGCCGACGATCGCGAGAACGTCCGTATCGAGGAATTGGCCGGGCCCGGCGAGGCCGCTCCACCAGTCCAGGACGCGCGACGAGCCGGTCAGCGCGTGACACACGAGCGCGACGTTCGAACCGTCCATGCGCGGGCTGCCGTACACGCTGATGCGCAGCACGACGTTTTGAAGCGTGACGCCGCAATCGAGCCGAAGCGGCCCGATTGCAACGTCGCGTTCGAAGTCCGGCTCGCTAGCCGTGGCTAGACGCTTGCCGCCGATGGGGCCCCACGCGCTTTGCGTGTGGGGGGCGTGCAGCCGATAGGCGGAGCGCCATTTAAACCGCGTGGGCCCCCGTGAGGCTCGCCTCACGGGGATAGGTAGCTTCCTTGGCACCCGCGAGGGCTTGGTCGAGGTCGGCGATGATGTCGCGCACGTCCTCTATTCCGACGGAGAGGCGGATCATATCCTCCGTCACGCCGGATTCGATCTGCTGCACGACGTTGAGCTGCTGGTGCGTCGTCGTCGCGGGGTGGATGACGAGCGACTTTGCGTCGCCGACGTTGGCGAGTAGCGAAAAGAGTTTAAGCCGGTCGATGGTTGCCTTGGCCGCCGCCGCTCCGCCCTTCACCCCGAAAGTGAGGATGGCGCCGGCCCCGCTTGGCAGATACTTCTTCGCGCGGGCATACGAATGATGGTCGCCGAGCCCCGGATACGAAATCCACGTGACGTCCGGATGCTTTTGAAGATGCTCCGCCACCGCGAGGGCGTTTGCGGAATGCTTGGCCATCCGCAAGCCGAGCGTCTCGAGCCCCTGTAAGAACAACCACGAATTGAACGGCGAGAGCGCCGCGCCGAGATCGCGCAAGAGCTGCACCCGGGCCTTGATGATGTAGGCGAGATTCCCGAACGATGCGACGTAGCGCACGCCGTGATACGACGCATCCGGCTCCGTCAGCTCGGGGAACTTGCCCGAAGCCGCCCAGTCGAAATTTCCGCCGTCGACGAGCAAGCCGCCGATCGAGGTCCCGTGGCCGCCGATGAACTTGGTCGCCGAGTGAACGATGATGTTCGCACCGTACTCGAACGGGCGCAGCAGCGCGGGCGTTGCGAGCGTGTTGTCGACGATCAGCGGGATTTTTGCTTCGCGCGCGACCTCCGCGACCGCCTCGATGTCGAGCACGTCGACCTTCGGGTTGCCGATCGACTCCGCGAAGATCGCCTTGGTGTTGGGACGGATCGCGCTGCGAAAATTCTCGGCCTTAGCGGGGTCGACGAGGGAAATCTCAAGCCCGAGCTTGGGGACCGTGTGGACGAATGCGCTGTACGTTCCGCCGTAGAGCGAGGCGGAACTGACGATGTGGTCTC
>Ga0302326_10004552_pt1 | contig 32094 bp, 23 predicted proteins | sample Palsa_T0_3_FD_202264 | JGI IMG/M metagenome (GOLD analysis project Ga0302326, IMG submission 202264) | Peat permafrost microbial communities from Stordalen Mire near Abisko, Sweden - Palsa_T0_3 | ecosystem: Environmental > Terrestrial > Soil > Palsa > Peat permafrost | place: Sweden: Abisko...
CCCCGCCGGATCTCTTCGAATAGTTCCACTTTGCTCCTCCTATCCATCCCGGAATCTTCTCATCCGGGGCTGTTCAGGGGGGCCAAATTAGACGATCGAAGTGGGCCAAATTAGAGGAGCGAACTCATGCGGAAACTGCGCCTCTGTCAGGTCTCCATCGTTGAGGGTGGTATCGTAGGTGAAATTATACGAATATCCGAGGCCGTTGGTGGTTACGGCGGCCAGCAGGTTGGTGGTGGCGTAGGATACGCCCGTGGGCGAATACAATGGTTGGCCCTGACTGATGGTGAACGTGTAGTTTTCGGGCGTGCCGACGTAGCTGGTAATGCCCGACAGGTAGGGCAGGCCGTTGCCGCCGGTCTCGTAGCTGAAGGAATAGGACTCGTATAGCGTATCGCCGCCGCTTTGATAGGATACTGCGCGGGCATCTTCAATCGTACTGATGCGCGCGCTGGAGTTGTTCCAGTAGGCGCCGCTGCCGGCCATATAGCTGACAATAATCTGGTTGCCGTTGCTGTCTTCGACCACTGTTGGATAGAGGGTCCCCGCATCCGCCTCGCCGCCCGCGGAAGTGCAACCCATCAGCCAGGATATCCCGTTCCGGAAGTGCAGCAGGTTGGTGTTCGTGTCGTACCAGACGTAAACGCTCTCGCTGGAACTCCACACGGTGCCGCTGTTCTGGTTTAGACGGTACTGCGCGCCGCTGGAATCCGTGAAGAGGTAAAACTGCACGGGGAAGGGCGAGGCGTAGGGGCCGTAGATCGGCATCAGCGATCCCAGCATGAGCTGCCAGCCGAAGCCGTAACCGGTGTCTGCGCCCATGATCTCGAGGCCCGCGGAGCCCGTTACCCAGTTTTGCGAGTTGTAGCTTAGGCCAAAGGCGGCCGTTAATCCCGAGCGGCCCACCGCCGTGATCAGCGGCGTCGAGAAGTTCACGTTGCCGCTCAATAGGTCAATCTGCTCGCCGGCGCCGCCCCAGTAGCTGCCGGTGGGTCGCACGCCGACCCGGCGCGGATCGAGGGTGCCGGCCGGCGGGGTGGTTATGGTTATGTAGTTGGTCGACGACCTGTTCTGGTGGAAATCAAGAGCGTTGATGCCGTAAGTGTAGGTCGTATTCGGCTGGACCGTGGGGTCGTAGACCGAAGCGTCGTAGCTGAAGAAGTACGCGCCGTCGTTGCGGTAAATCCCGTAGAGCGCTATGCCCACGCCGTCCGGGTTATCCACGGCGCCCTGCCACTGGGCGAAAACGCTGGTGGCGTTGACGGTGGCCGAGAACGTGTCCGGGTTCACCGGCGACGGTGCCACGTTATCCCATGGACCGAGCATCACCATGGAGATCGCGTTCGTGGAGGGCATGCTCCGTCCGCCGATGCCCGGCACTCCCGAGGCAACCGTGACCCCGGTGACCCACACCGTGTTGCCGTCCAGAATCACGTACGCCAGATTTCCCACAATTACGGTGCGCATGGTCATGCCGTTGCGGCAAACCACTGGGGCGCTGTAGAGTTGCGTGACGGTGCCGTTGACCGACTGGTAGGCTGCCAGGGTCGCCGTGCATGCGCCCGTTGAGCTGTTGAAGGTGGGGCTCTGCAACTCCGTGGAGAAGTAGCTGCCTGTGCCGGTCAGCGCGTTGGAGGTGGCGCGCACGTACTCGACGTAGACGCCCCCGCTGGCGTTCAGAGCCAGTGTCGCGTTCACTTCGTAATTGGTGGTGGAGGGCCCCTGAACTGCCAGCTTCGAGATGAGGCTCCCGCCGCTCGACGAGGTGGCGCTCAGGCCCCAGCCGGACAATATGGACAGCGTTCCGTTCTGGGTCCAATTTGTCGTGTTGATGCTCTGCAGCGTGTCGGTGTGTAGTACACGTAGCCGGTGGACGAGGAATCGCATTGAATGGTGCGCGGATCGCTGCCTATGTTGACCGTGGATCCGCCGTAGCTCACATAGATGTTGTGGATCTGATTGTCCTTGAGGGTGGCGGGCGTTGACAGGGAGAATCCATGGTAGCCGCCGTCTACGTAAGAGTCGGAGCCCGTGTCCTGGTTCGCGAGCATGGACGTGACGTACACTGCGCTGTGGTAGAAATCGACATTGATCGGAGAGGTGGTGCCGTTCCAGGCCCACCCGGTGATCGAGGCGCAATTGGCGCTGTCGAGATTGCCTTGGGATCCCTGGCCGAGCAGCAGCCCGCTGCCTGCGGCGAGGTAGAGGTAGAGGAGGCCAAGCCGCCGTTTATTCATTGGATCACCACCCCGAAGGTTTGGAGCGAGAAGTCTTTGCGCAAGGGCTTTATGGCCGACTCGATGCCGGCGTTACTAACGACTCCCTTCTCGAATGCCAGGATGCTGTGGTCCGCGAGGATCGGGGCTAGGGTGGCTCTCTGCACCGCGACCAATTCGACGATCTCGCGCTTGCCGTCGTCGGTAAGCTCGACCGCAAAGGCGATGATCCCGGTCCCAGGAGGGCCGGTGTCTCCGCCGTCGGGACGTACTTCCCTCTAAATCGGGTCCTGCGCGGTGCCCGATCCAACGAGCGGCACTACGGCGATGACACGGTGAAAGGAGTAACGCGGGTCCACACGGCGCTGCGCAGGCAGCACGGCGGCAAAAATGAGCAAAGCGAGGGTCAAGCGGCGCGAAAGAGTCATGTGACATCCTTTTTCGAATCGTGGCGAAAATGTTGCCTCTGCAAAAATAGTGAAACGCCAGGGCCGAGCGTTACAGTTTCTTAAGAAAAAGTGCGCGTGGGCTTCGAAGCCCTCATTCTCCTGGGCGCGGACCACTCCGCCGCGCTCCTCCTTTTCGAACCGCCGGCGCCAGACGTGCGGATCTCAGTTGCGGCGGCCCATGGCCTTTGAGGGTCTCCTGTTGGGTCTTTTGAGTTGAATGCGAATTCTGGGAACGAACAAACCCGTTTGGGCTGTAGAATAAGGACTCGGCATTTGGTGGCAATGGGGTCGCGGGCTGGGTGTGGCCCCGAGCCCGGCGAGCTTCTGGCGATCGGGGATCGACAAGAATGAAGGCAAGATAGTTGACAGTTTATGCGCCCCGGCTGGATCAACGCCCTTTCTCACGATGGCGCTAGAAGGCTCTTTTGGCCCGTGACCGCCGCGCTCCTCGCCTACCTTTGCGCGATGCAGCTTTTCGCGGCCTGGCGGGAATCCAATATCGGCGACGAGCCTCTCGAGATAGCGGCGGGCTACAGTTATCTGAAGACCGGCGACTTCCGCATGAACCCGGAGCATCCGCCGCTGGCCAAGATCCTCGCGGCGCTTCCCCTGCTGGCCCTGCACCCGTCGCTGCCGCTCGATTCCACGTTCTGGACCAAGGGGGATGAGGCCGGCTTCGGCTTCCGGTTTTTCGAACAGAACAGCCGCTCGATCGACACACTCGTTTTCACCGCCCGGCTCGTGCCGATTTTTCTGACTGCGTGCCTCGGCCTGGCGATTGCGCTGTGGACCCGCAGCGCCTTCGGCCCGGGCGCGGCGATGCTGGCGCTGGCGCTTTATGCCTTCGATCCCACCGTCACGGCACACGGCCACTATGTGAAAAACGACGTCCCGGTCACGTTGTTTTGTTTCCTGGCCGCGATCGCGTGGTGCGCATTTCTAACCCAGCCCGGGCTGCGGCGCTTGAGCCTCGCCGGTGTTGCACTGGGCCTGGCTGTAGCCACCAAGTTCTCAGCTCTTTTTCTGCTGCCGGTCCTGGCTATCCTTTATGCCATCCGCTGGTGGCAGGGACAAAAGGGACTTTCGCTGCGGCACGGCATCGGCTCCCTGCTGGCCGCCGTGGCGCTGGCCGCCGGCGTGGTCTTCCTGATCTACGGCATTCTCGCGTGGAGCCACGGCGTGAGATTGGGCGGTGTGGATGCGCGCGCGTACCACGATCTGCTGGACCGCGACCCCACCAGGGCCATGGCGCGCATGGTGGCGCGCGGCATACCGCGCTTCCATCCGTTCATCGATGGGCTGATCGTCTATGTGGACCACGACACCATCGGCCACCAATGTTATCTGCTCGGAATGCGGGGAACGCAGGGATGGTGGTATTACTTTCCGGTGGCCTTCGCGGTGAAGACCCCGGCGGCCACGCTGGCGCTTCTCGCGCTGGCAGGCGTGTTGCTTTTCGGCAGAGTTTGGCGCACGCGCATCCGCTCCGTGGCCTTCCCCTGGTTCGCGGCAGCCGTGCCGGCCGCGGTTTTCTGCGCCTTCAGCCTGCGCAGCCACCTGAACATCGGCATTCGGCATCTGGTGCCGATTTGGCCTTTCGTCTTCATCCTGGCCGCCGCCGCCGTGACCCATATGCGTTTCCGTTACCGCCCGGCGGTGATCGCCCTGCTAGTCACGGGGCTGGCGGCCGAATCCGTGGCCATCTGCCCGCACTATCTGGCGTTCTTCAATTTCCTGGCCGGCGGACCGGCCAACGGACCGGCGATTCTAGCCGACTCCAACATCGATTGGGGCCAGGACGCCAAGAATCTCGCGGCATGGCTGGACGCCCGGCACATCTCGCAGGTGTGTCTGGACTATTGGGGTACGGCGGATATCGGCCGGCTGGGCGTGCACGGGCCGTCCCTGCCGGCGACGTGGGAGACCGCGCGCCGCGCCTCGCTGGATTGCGTGGGCGCGATCAGCACCAACATCCTGTACGATCCGTTTTCGGATCCGCGGCAGCACGCCTGGCTTCGGGCGCTTCACCCAGTGACCCGCATCGGCTACTCCATTTATATTTACGATTTGCGGAAAGAGCGGGCCCTGGAGGACCCGCGCAGGCCTGGAGGTCCGCCCCACATGCCAGAATGACCGTATGCCTCGCTGGCGCCGCCCTATTCCGTGGCTTTCCGCCGCCTTATTCATCTTGAACGCCGCGATAGCATGGCGTCTCTTCCAGATCGAATATTTATCGCAAACCGGAACCGTTGAAGGCGTGTTCATCGCATATGCGCGATACGCCCGGGATCACTGGCCTGATTTGGGTTGGTGCCGCTTTTGGTACGCCGGCCTGCCCTTCCAAAATGCCTACGTGCCCGGTTTGCATCTGTCCGTCGCGGCGCTTTCGGCCGTCGCGCACATCAGCGCCGCCTCGGCGTTCCACATGGTGGTGGCATTCATGTACTGCCTGGGCCCGGTCTCGGTCTTTTGGATGGCCTTCCGCCTTAGCCACGCTGCCGGTTGGAGCTTCTACGCGGGCCTGCTGTACTCGCTGATCTCGCCATCCGCCTTTCTGGCGCCGGAGATAGGCCGGGACCTCGGCAGCCTCTTCTGGGACCAGCGGCTGCACACTATTGTAGGCTACGGCGATAGCCCACACGTCACGTCGCTCACGCTGATCCCCCTGGCTATCCTCGCCTTGGATGTGGCGCTGGAGAAGAGAAGGCCGATCTATTTCGTCGCTGCCGCGCTGGCACTGGCGGCGGTCCCGCTCACGAACTGGCCGGGAGCTATCGTGCTCACGTTCGCGGTGCTGGCCTACGGGCTCTCACAACCCGCAGGCTGGCTGCGGCGGTGGCTGTACATAACGGCCATCGGCGCGCTCGCATATGCAATAGCTGTGCCCTGGATTCCGCCTTCTACCGTTTTCGCCACGCAGGCGGACACCCAGGGATTCGCGCCTATCAACCGGTTCACTCCGCATCATCTGATCTATGCCGCGGCGCTGGCCGCCGGCACCTGGATGTTATTGCGGCTGACCGCGGCCGCGCGCGCGCCACGACACCTGCGCTTCTTCCTCCTGTTCTTCTTCTACATGGCCGCGATAACGCTGGGCTGGTACTGGCTCGGCCTCACCCTGCTGGCGCAGCCGCACCGCTTTCATCTGGCCATGGAAATGGGCTTCACGCTGACCCTGGTCTTCGCGGTGCGCCTCCTGCTGCAGCGGTGGACTGGGTTGCGGCGGCCCGCGGCAGTGGCCTTCGCGATCCTATGCGTCTTTCAATTCGTGCAATACCGTAGCTACGCGCGCCGGCTGATACGGGGCATCGACATGACGCAGACGAGCGAATACAAAACGGCGCGCTGGTTCGACCAGCACATGCGGGACAGCCGCGTCATGGCGCCGGGTTCGACGACCTTCTGGCTGAATGTCTTCACCGACACGCCGCAACTCACAGGATGCTGTCCGCAGGGTGTGCTGAACCAGACCGCGCGCGTGGCGGACTATGGAATTATGACGGACCTGACCGCCGAGAATCGCGCCGTCGAGAACAGCCTGCTTTGGTTTAAGGCGCTGGGAGTGCGGGCGGTGGCGGTCTCCGGTCCGCGGAGCACGGAGGTGTATAAGCCGTTCCGTCATCCGCACAAGTTCGAAGGCCTCTTGCCCGTGCTGTGGCGCGACGGAGACGACGTTATCTACGGAGTGCCCTGGCGGAATTACTCACTGGCGCACGCCATGGAACCGGGCGATCTGGTGCAGCGCACAATAAGGAACGGCGTCGATACGGATCCGTTGATTCCGTACGTGGCGGCCATCGAGCGACCGGAGGCGCCGGAGTTGCGGATGCGCTGGCCCAACAACGAAACCATCGTGATTGCGGGCAATCTGCAACCGGGCCAGATCGTGAGCGTGCAGGAGAACTTTCATGCGGGTTGGCGCGCGACAGTGGATGGCGCGGCGCGCCGCGTGTTCGCCGATAAACTGGGATTGATCGCCGTGGTCCCCGAATGCAGCGGCGATTGTACGATCGAGTTGCACTACGATGGCGGCCTGGAAATGCGCGTGGCGCATTGGATCAATCGCATTGCGATTGCCGGATCGCTGCTGTGGATATTGCTTGGCGCCGGGGCGCTTCGCGCGGCGGCGCCGAGTGCTAGGTTCAAAACATGATGCTTCGACTTGCGATGGTTTTCTTGGTGGCGTGCAGTGGTTGGGCTCAGGACGTCGCACGCATGGAACAGGTGATTCAGTCCTACATGGCGAGCCGGCGGTTTATGGGGTCGGTGCTGGTGGCGAAGGGCGCGGACGTGCTGCTGAGCAAGGGGTACGGGTCGGCGAACCTGGAATGGGATGTGCCGAATTCACCGGTCACGAAGTTCCGGTTGGGCTCGATCACCAAGCAGTTTACGTCCGCCTCGATCCTACTGCTGCAGGAGCGCGGGAAATTGAACGTGGAAGATTCGGTGAAGAAGTACATGGCCGACGCTCCGGCGGCGTGGGACAAGGTCACCATTTATCATCTGCTGACGCACACCTCCGGGATTCCGAGTTTCACCAGTTTTCCGGAGTACTCGAAATGGGAGCCGTTCGCCGCTACGCCCGCGGAAGAGGTGGCGCGCTTCCGAGACAAGCCGTTGGACTTCGCGCCGGGCGAGAAGTGGAACTATAGCAACTCGGGATATGTGCTGCTGGGATACCTGATCGAGAAGATCGCCGGCGTCACCTATGAAAAATTCGTGCGCGAGAATATTTTCACGCCGCTGGGCATGCAGGATTCGGGCTATGACTCAAACTCGGCGGTGATTGCGCGGCGGGCGGCGGGGTACACGAAGGGCAAAGACGGGCTGGAGAATGCAGGGTTCATCAACATGACCATCCCGTTCGCGGCGGGCTCGCTGTATTCCACTACATTGGACCTGCTGAAGTGGGAGCAGGGATTGTTCGGGGGCAAGCTGCTTTCGGCGGCATCGTTGAAGACCATGACCACGCCGTTCAAGAATGACTACGCATGCGGGTTGTTTGTGGCGACGAAGGACGGGCACAAGTCGATCGAGCATGGCGGGGGCATCGAAGGCTTCAATACGCAACTGACTTATTACCCGGAGGACAAGCTGACGGTAGTGGTGCTGGCCAATGTGACCGGCAGTGAGCCTGGGGAGATTGCCGCCAAGTTAGCGGGGGTGGCGCATGGCGAGGCGTTGAAGCTGCCGAACGAGCGGAAGGAGATCACGCTGGATCCGAAGTTGCTGGCGCGGTACGTCGGGACATATGAGTTGGCCGCGGGCACTAACATGCTGATCACGCTGGAAGGCGATCAGCTCTCGGAGAAGCTGGGCGAGCAGCAGACGTTTCCGATTTTTCCGGAATCGGAGACGAAGTTCTTCCTGAAGGTGGTGGATGCGGAGATCGAGTTCGAAAAGGATTCGAGCGGCAAGGTGACGGATCTGGTGTTGCACCAGGGCGGGCGCGATCAGAGGGCGGCGCGGACCAGCGAAAGGGCGCTGGGGCCCCCTCCGCGGAAGGAAATTCCGGTTTCGCCGCAAGTCCTGGCGAAGTATGCGGGGACTTACGAGCTGGCGCCGGGCGTTGAGGCGACCATGACGGTCGAGGGCGGCCGGCTGATGACCCAGATTACGGGACAGCCGCGGTTCGAGTTATTCGCGGAGTCGGAGACTAAGTTCTTTTTGAAGGTAGTTGAGGCGCAAGTGGAGTTCTTCACGGATGCGAGCGGCGCGGTGACCCATCTGGTGATTCATCAGGGCGGGCGGGACACTAAGGCGGAAAGGAAATAGGCGGATGGTTGGCAGGCGGAAGCGCCTGCCCCACCTACTTGCGCCAGTCGTTCCAATCCTGGCTGACGGCTTTCAGCATCTCATCCGCGGCCTTCGCCAACCAGCCGGCGCCGCGCTTCTTGAGATCGGCCTGAATAGCGCGGGCCTTCTTGCTGCCGAGATGCACGTTGGCGGTCTCGAACCCCATGGCGTGCAGCAGCACCTTCTCGGAGCGTTCCTTGGGCAGCTCGGACAGCTCGATACGCGAGCAATCCGGCGCCAGGCGGCGCACGATCCATCTTCCCTTCTGCTTGACGTACGGATCGCAACAACGCACCGCGGTATCCAGGATCTCCTGATAAAGGAGGCGCGAGGAACCCTTGCAGCCCGCGGCCCACCAGCATGCCGAAGGGGCCATGGCTTTGGCTTCGCGCGCGATGTAGCTGGCCCGCCATTGGGCCAGCGCCACGAAACGCTGGCGTCCCAGGCTTCCCAAGCCGGCCACGCGGTGCATATGCAGGGGCGACAGTTTGGGGTCCGGCAGCATCCGCGATATGCCTTTCGCCGCCCCTTCCGGGAGCTTACCTTTCACTGGCTGGCACTTTTCGAGCTTCTCCCAGAAACCGCAGACCTCTTTCAGCCGGTGCACCGCCATGTTGCGCAGCAGCGCGTGATGCTCGGCCAGCACGAACGGACGCCCGCCCGCCGCCAGCGATTCCGAGTAGCCCTCCACGATGGCGCTCGCCGCGGACTTCAAGTCGAGCGCCAGATGATTCTCCGAGATTGCAATGTGCGCGCTGGCCGCCAGCCGGACCAGATCGTGGGTGTAAGGCAGCCGCCAGGTTTCGTCGAAATCGTTGATGCCCCAGATCAAGCGCCCTTCGGAATCGCGCCACGTCCCGAAATTCTCGACGTGCAGGTCGCCCACACCCAGCACCACCGGCGCGGACGCCAGATCGCCGCAGACTTCCGGAAAGATCTGCGCCCAGCGGTAGTAGGTCGCACGCATGAATGGGAATAAAGCCGCCGTCATCTGCTCGTGTTTGAGGTGCAGATCGGCGGGAACGATGGTGAGTTGTTTGGCCAGCCACTCTTCGTAGCGGGCTGTAGCTTTTTGGATCTTCATGTGAGGCGGGCCACTCAGTACGAGATTATACCAAGCGGGGCGTGAGCATCCACTTCAAGATGCCCCGCGGGGCGCCGCTGAAGCTCTCCTGATCGATGCGCACCAGCGCGGCCTTCTTGAGATCGACTTGCAGCGCGGGCGCACCGAGCAGATACCCCACGGTCATTCCCAGCAGCGGTTCGTGTCCGGCGACCAGCAGGGCAGGCTCGCGGCGGCGCGCGCAAATCGCATCCCAGACAGCCTTCGGCGTGGAGTTGGGCGCCAGGATCCCGGTCTCCACGATCTTATGGCACCCGAGCACCTGCGCGGCCATTTGGGCAGTCTGCTGCGCCCGCCGGTACGGACTGGTCAGAATCAGCGAAGGCTTGACACCCGCCTCGCGGGCGCGCTCCAACACGGCGCGCAACTTCTCGCGGCCGGCATCGGTGAGGGCGCGCTCCGCGTCCGGCATACCCGCCTTGGCCTCCTCGGCGATTCCGTGGCGCAGGATATAGATCTCCATTACTCGATGGTAGCCCTAAGCAAGAGCGGGTCCTGGAGGACCCGCGCAGGCCCGGAGGTCCGCCCCACCGATCCAGGTTAGAATCGGATGAGCACCCAGACCGCTATGCAACAATACGACCTGATCGTCATCGGTTCCGGCCCCGCCGGACAGCGCGCGGCCATCCAGGGCGCCAAGTCCGGGAAGCGCGTCGCGCTGATCGAAAAACGCGAAGTGGTGGGCGGCACCTGCATCAACTCCGGCACCATTCCCAGCAAGACCATGCGGGAGGCCGTGCTGCACCTCTCGGGATTCGAGTATCAGGGCATCTACGGCGTCAGCTACCGGGTGAAGGAAAAGATCACCATGGGGGACCTGGGGTTCCGCGTGCAGCACGTCATCAAGACCGAAACCGATATCACGCAGGCGCAGCTTTCGCGCAACGGCATCGAGGTGATCTACGGCACCGCGCGTTTTGTGGACCCCACGCATATCCGCGTGGAAAACGTGCGCGGCGTATCGGACTACGAAGCCGGCATCATCATCCTCGGCACCGGGACCAAGCCCTCGGTATCGCCGACGGTGCCCCTGAACGGCAGCACCATCATCAACAGCGACCAGATCCTGCAAATGCCGGAAATCCCCAAGATCCTGATCGTAGTGGGCGGCGGCGTGATCGGGGTGGAATACACCTGCATGTTCGCCGCGCTGGGAGTGCGCGTGATCCTGGTGGAGAAGCGGCCGCGTCTGCTGGAGTTCGCGGACGCCGAAATCATCGAGGCGCTTTCCTATCATTTGCGCGACCACCGCGTGACCATGCGGCTCAACGAGGAAGTGGAGAGCGTGGAAGACACCCCCACGGGAGTGGTCGCCAACTTGATGAGCAAGAAGAAAATCTCGGGCGACGCTTTGCTCTACGCGGTGGGCCGCCAGGGCAACGTGGAGGACCTGGATCTGCCGGCGGCGGGACTGGAAGCCGACAGCCGCGGACGCATTCCGGTGAACGCCTGCTACGTCACCAAGCAGCCCAACATCTACGCGGTGGGCGACGTAATCGGATTTCCCAGCCTGGCCTCCGTTTCGATGGAGCAGGGCCGCATCGCCGCCGCCAGGGCGTTCGGATTGCCGGTGCACTCCAACCCGGCATTCTATCCTTACGGCATCTACACGATTCCCGAGATATCGTTCATCGGCAAAACCGAAGAGCAGTTGACGGAAGAGGACGCGCCCTATGAGGTGGGCGTGGCCTACTATCGCGAGATCGCGCGCGGGCAGATCCGCGGCGACACCACGGGCCGCTTGAAGCTGATCTTTCATCCGGAGACCAAGGAAATTTTGGGGGTGCACATCATCGGCGAAGGCGCCTCCGAGTTGCTGCACATCGGCCAGGCCGTGATGATCCTGAAGGGGACCATCGAGTACTTCGTGGATACGGTTTTCAATTATCCGACGCTGGCCGAATGTTACAAGGCCGCCGCGTTCAACGGCCTGAACAAACTGACGCGACTGTAGTGAGAGACAGGCCAGTAGGCCTGTCCACCAAGTGGAGAACTAATATGGGGCAAACAATCGGCGTCCTGGCGACCAGGCAAGTCGCGGTAGGAGTGGTGGAGGACAATGCGCTCAGCGGAGAGATCCGGGTCTTTCCCGAAGGGGCCGAGAATCCCGACGCACTCCGGACCATGACCGGCGACGAGATCGCGGAGCTGATCGGGCAACAGGTCCTTGAATCCGCGCGCGCACGGCAGATCGACAGCGTGGGGGTGGGTTTTCCGGGCGTGATTCGCAACGGCATCGTGGAGGAATCGCCGAACCTGCAACAGATCAAAGGGTTCCCATTCGCAGCCGCTTTGTGCGGCGTGCTCGGCCGCGGCGGGTTGAAGGCCTCCGTGCTGATCCTCAACGACGCCGATGCCATCGCCGCGGGCGTGGCGGCCACGCGCGGCCACCTGGAAAAGCTGATCCGCATCTGGTACCTGGGAGACGGAGTGGGCTTCGGACGCTACCCGCAAGCGGAAGGCGTGTGGGAGGGCGGCCACATGGTGGTCTCTCTCGACCCCAAGGAGAATTATTGCGGTTGCGGCGGCGCGGGGCACCTGGAAGGCATCATGGGGCATCGCGCCATGCGCCTGCGTTTTCTGGATATGGAGCCGGAGGAGGTCTTCGCGGCGGCGCGCGAAGGCGACGTCCGCTGCAGCACGTTCGTGAAGCGCTGGCACCGCGCGCTGGCGGCCGCTTCGGCCAGCAGTATTCATCTGGATGGGCCGGGGAAATTCTTCATTATGGGCCCCAACGCGCAGTACGCGGACCTGGGACTGGTCGCGCAGTACATTCACGAGATGGTCAAGATGACCCCGCTGCAAGGGAGCTTGTTCGAAACCATTTCCAGCAGCCACGATCTGGCCATCGTGGGGGCCGCGGTGAATTCCCGGCGCGCGGCTGCGGGGGAGTAGTTTGAAACGCTTTTGCCAATGCGCGGTGCTGGCGCTGCTGCTGGGCAGGGCCAATTTGGCGCGCGGGCAAACGCCCAAAGAGATCCCCTGGCGGGAGGTATCGGCGCACCGGCTTTCCCGCGTGAATTTTGTTCGCACTCCCGGCGCGGGATTCTTCCAGGGTCTTTCGCTGCAAATCGAAGTAGACAAGAGCGGCGTCGTCATCGCGGTGAAAGCGACCAGGGGCCGGAAGAGCTTCGCGAAGCCGCGATGGCGCTGGCAAGAACCTGGCGGTATAAGCCGTTTGAGCGGGACGGGCAGGCCGCGCCCGCGACCTTTACGGATTACATATCGATTCTGCCGCCGGAACGCACGCTCAGCGCGGGCGCGTTGTTCCCGGTGGTACAAGACTGGGCCAGCGTGAAGATCACGCTGAAGCGCACTGAGTCCAATGGACCTGGCCCCAATTACCAGGTTCAAATCGACGGCCACGGCGATGTCCTTTTCAACGGAGCCGGCGGCGAGCGGCGCCGCCATATTTCACGCGAGGCGTTGGAAGGTCTTTTGGATGTCTTCGGTAAGGCGAACTACTTTTCGTTGGACCGGGTGTACAGCATCGCCGCGTCGGATTTGCAAACCTGCGTCACCTCGATCTCCATCGACGGGCAGTCGATGTCGGTCGTGGATTATGGGGGGATGCAAGTGGGGATGCCGGCGTCGGTTCGCGATTGTGGAGGATGTCATCGATGAAGCTGCGGGCACGCGCGATTGGGTGAAACCGGGCCGGTAAGTGTGGGGGGCCAGAGCCGCCTCAAAAGGCGGCTGCGGGCAGGATTGCCCGCCCTCCAAGATGAGCGGGCGTACACTACTTCTATGACCCGATGTGGCTCCTGCGCGAGTGAGGTGGCCGAGAGCAGCCGTTTTTGCCCGGCGTGCGGTGTTGCCGTGGGAAGCGAAGCGTTTGCTACCGAAACGGTCGCCATGTCCACGCGGCGCGCCACGCCAGGGCCGCACAGGTCCTCCACCCCCTCACAGGGCCGTTTCGCGCCTGGGTATCTGCTGGGCGGGCGGTACCGGATTGTGGCCATGCTGGGCAAGGGCGGGATGGGCGAAGTCTACCGCGCCGACGATCTCAGCCTGGAGCAGCCGGTGGCGCTGAAGTTCCTCCCGGAAGCGGTGGCCCACAACCCGGAGGCGCTGGCGCGTTTCCGGAACGAGGTGCGCATTGCGCGGCAGGTCTCGCACCCCAACGTCTGCCGGATGTACGATCTCGCGGAAGCCGACGGATGCTGTTTCCTGTCGATGGAGTACGTGGACGGCGAGGACCTCGGCTCGCTGTTGCGGCGTATCGGCCGGCTGCCCTCCGACAAGGCCCTGGAGATCGCCCGCAAGCTTTGCGCGGGGCTGGCGGCGGCGCACGAAAAAGGCGTGCTGCATCGCGACCTCAAGCCCGCCAATGTGATGCTGGACGGGCGCGGCCAGGTGCTGCTGACCGATTTCGGCCTGGCAGGCCTGGCGGGCCAAATCGAGGGGGCCGAGGTGCGCAACGGCACGCCCGCCTATATGGCGCCGGAGCAGCTTTCGGGCCAGGAAGTGACTGCCCGGAGCGACATCTACTCATTGGGGATGGTGCTCTATGAAATCTTCACCGGGAAGCTGCCGTTCGAATCGAACACGCTGGCCGGCCTAATGCGGGCGCAGCGGGAGAGCCAGCCCGCCAGCCCGTCCACGCTGGTGCGCGATCTGGATCCCATGGTGGAGCGCGTGATCCTGCGCTGCCTGCAGCCGAAGCCGGCATCGCGCCCGGCCTCCGCGCTGGCCGTGGCTGCGGCGCTGCCCGGAGGGGATCCATTGGCCGAGGCGCTGGCGGCGGGCGAGACGCCCTCGCCGGAAATGGTGGCGGCCGCGGGCGAGGGCGAGGGCCTGTCACCCGCGGTGGCAGTATCCCTGTTGCTGGCCGTGCTGGCGGGAATTGCCGTGTTCGCAGTGCTGACCCTGCGTTCGAGCGCGCTCGAAGGGCTGCGGCCCGAATACTCTCCGGAGATCCTGGCGCAAAAAGCCAAGGATGCGATCCAGCGGCTGGGATTTACGTCGCCGATAGCCGACGATGCGTATGGCTTCGATTGGGACAAAGGGTTGCTGGACGATGTCAACAACAACAACAAATCCGTCGATTGGGATCGAGTTCTATCGCAGAAGCCTCCGCTGCTGTTGTTCTGGTATCGATCGAGTCCGGCGCCGCTGACGGGGGTGCAATTTCATGACGACTTGCTGACGCCGGGAATGGTGTACCCGGACGATCCTCCGCCGATCGATCCGGGCATGATCGACGTGACACTGGATTCCTACGGACGCCTACAGTATTTCAAAAGAGTGCCGCCTCAACGGCTGGAGCCGGGCCAAGGATCGCCCGGCGTGGATTGGAGCGCGTTCTTCGCGGCCGCCGGCGTGGATATCGCCCAGTTTCAGCCCACCGAGCCCCTGTGGACCGCGGTGACGGCATCCGATGCCCGCGTGGCGTGGCTCGGCGCCGGGAAACGGCCACTTCGAGTGGAAGGCGCTTCACTGCGCGGACAAGCGGTGTACTTCGACATCATCCGGCCATGGAATCGGCCCAGCGGGCAGGAGGACGAGAAAACTTCAACGCACGAAGACATCACGTTCTCCATTCTGGGCGCAGTATTGGTGGTGGTGTGCGTGGGGGCGGCCTTGCTGGCGCGCCGTAACCTGGCGCGGCAGCGAGGCGACCGGCGCGGCGCCTTCCGGCTGGCCTTCTTTTTCTTCTGCGTGCAGATGCTGCTGTGGCTCGCACGCGGGCATTTCGCGGCATCGTTCGGCACTTTCGGCACATTCCTGGTGGCCCTGTGCACATCGGTTTTCTACGGCGTGGTGATCTGGACCGTGTATATCGCGCTGGAGCCGTACGTCCGCCGGCGCTGGCCTCAGACGCTGATTTCGTGGTCGAGCGTGCTGATCGGCCGGATGCGCGATCCGGTAGTGGGCCGCGACGTTCTGATCGGCGCCGCAGTGGGTTCCGGCATAGTGCTGGCCGGCGCCCTTCTGGACCTTTGGATCCATTATCTGGGTCCTTGGACTCCCAACCTGGGCAACTCCGACGTGCTGGCGGGCGCCCGCGGCACCCTGGCCACGTGCCTTGCGGGCGGGTCCCACGCCATTCGCGAAACGCTGTTCTTCTTCTTCCTGATTTTTCTGCTGCGCGTGGTGTTGCGCAACCAGTGGTTGGCCGCGGCTGCGTTCGCCCTGGTCTTCGCGGTGGTGAACCTGAGTTCCGCCAGCCATCCCATCCTGAGCGGTGCGGCAAGTTTCCTGATCCTCGGTGCGTTGGCATTCGTGGTCCTGCGCTGGGGCATTCTGGCGATGGCCATCGCCATACTGGTGAGCAACAACATCGGCAGCGCGCCCATCACGTCGCATTCCTCGGCGTGGTATATGGGGAGCGCGGTCTTCATGCTGGCCTGGCCGTTGGTTCTGACCGCCTGGGCTTTCCACACAGCCGTCGGCGGGCGGCGGTTGTGGAAGACGGATCTGTTGGGATAGACCCTCCTTGCATCTGGCGATGTGCCGTGCCATACTTCCATAAGATTATTATGGGTCGAGGCGCCGGCGAACTGCTGCGAGACACGCTTGACATGTTGGTCCTCAAGACGCTCACGCGAGGGCGGATGCACGGCTACGCCATCGCGGAGTTCATCGAGGAAACCACCGGCGACGTGCTGCGCGTGGAAGAGGGCGCACTCTATCCCGCGTTGCACCGGCTCGAGCTGCGCGGGCTGGTGGCCGCGGAGTGGGGCGTCTCCGAGAATAACCGCCGGGCCCGGTTCTACCGGCTGACCGCCGCGGGTCGCAAGGAACTTGGCCAGGAGTCCGCCCACTGGAACCGCATGACGGCAGCCGTCGCCCGCATCATGGAGGCTTGATATGCCGGCGTGGCGCACGAAGACATCGCTGCGGCTCAAAGCCCTGATCCACCGCCGCGCATTCGAGCGCGACCTGGAAGATGAAATCGATTTCCACCTGGCCATGCGCGAACGCAAGCAGCAAAATCTGGGTCTCGGCGCCGATGCCGCGCGTTACGCTGCGCGCCAGCGCTTCGGCAACGTCACTCTGTTAAAGGAGGATACCCGCGAAATGCGCACGTTTACCTTTTTTGAAACGCTCTGGCAGGATGTTTGCTTCGCGACACGCACCCTGCGCAAAAGCCCCGCGTTCCTGGCGGTGGTGGTGCTCTCGCTGGCGTTGGGAATCGGGGCCAACAGCACGATTTTCAGCGTGCTGAACACGCTGATGTACCGGCCCTTGCCTTACGAGCAGCCCGACAGGTTGATGAACATCGGAGAGACCGAAGCCGGTCGACCGAACTCGGGAGAGGGAGAACCCCCGGCTATCGCGGACGCGGCCGATTGGAAAAAGCAAAGCCATGTCTTCGAAGACATCGCCTTGACCAGCTTCACGGAACCCACACCGCTGGCCGGCGATGGCGGAGCGGAGCAGGCCCATGCGCAGTTCGTCACTCCCAATTTCTTTCACCTGATGGGAGTCAGTCCGATGTTCGGGCGGGTCTTCACCGCCAGCGAAGCCCAGGACCTGACCCAGACCGTGATCATCAGCAGTCCCTTCTGGAAGCGGCGTTTCAATAGCGATCCTAGAGTGCTTGGCAAGACACTTAAGATTTCCGGAGTTTTGTCCACCGTAGTGGGCGTGATGCCACCGAGCTTTGGATCGTTCTTCGGCGATCCGTTGGATTTGTGGGTGCCCATTGACGCCGACAGCACGCGCTACTCGGAGCGCAAAGATCACTGGCTGGTCGCCATCGGCAGGTTGAAGCCGGGCGCCACCCAAAGCCAGGCGCAGATTGAAATGAACCTGATTGCGCGCCGCCTGGAGCACGCCTATCCGGCGACGAACAAAGGCGTGGGCGCCAGAGTTGAACCGCTGCATGACGCACTCTACAGCGGGGCGGGCCGCTATCTCTACCCTCTTATGGGGGCCGTGGTTTGTGTCTTGCTGATCGCCTGCGTGAACGCAGCGAATCTTTTGCAGGGGCGCACCGAAACTCGCCGTACAGAATTCGCGGTGCGGGCATCGCTGGGCGCGGGCCGCCGCCGCTTGATGCGGCAATTACTGGTGGAGAGCGGACTGCTCGGCTTGGCGGGAGGGGCTCTGGGCATTGCATTGACGTTTGCAGGCCTTCGCATCTTTCGCGCGCTCGCCGGAGGAGATTTTTCAAATGCCGACGGCATCCCTGTCGACATTCGCGTGCTGCTGTTTACGCTGGCGGTATCCTTCGCGACGGCCATGCTGGTGGGAACGGCGCCGGCCTTCCAAGCTGCCAGGACGGATCTGAATCTCGCCCTCCGGGAAGGCGAGCGCCGCACCACGGCCGGTATCGGCGGTCGCCGAACGCGGCATGCCCTGGCAGTATCGGAGATCGCTTTGGCCATGGTGCTCCTGGTAGGAGCCGGGTTGACGATCAACAGCGTGCTGCGCTTGCAGCAAGTCAACCCCGGCTTCGATCCCACCAATGTTTTGAGATTCGAGCTCTCGGTGGCTGAAGGCGCGCCTTACGTGGAGAGGTTGCCGGGTGGAGATATCGAAAGAGCCACTCCATTGGTCGCGGCCTTCTACCGGCAACTGCTCGATAAAGTGACTGCCATTCCGGGTGTGGAGTCGGCAGGTATGATGACGCCGTTCGGTTTCGTGTATACCTTTTCCGTGTTGGGGCGCCCGGCCCCGCCACCGGACAAGATGCCCAGGACGGTTTTCAGCGAGATCGGCCCGGCGTTCTTCCGCACACTGAAGATCCCTCTGAAGAAGGGCCGCTACTTGAGCGCGTCCGACTTGCCGGGCGCGCCCTGGGCCGCGGTCGTCAATGACGCTTTCGCGAGGCGGTACTTTCCAAACGAAAATCCGATCGGGCAGCGGTTACTGCTGCGGTTCATCGACTTGGATCAAAAGCAACCGCGGCAGATCGTGGGGATCGTCGGCGATGTGAAATGGAACTTGCCTGACAAAGACCCGTTCCCGGTCGTCTATGTCTCGTATCTGCAGCAAGGGTCGGACTACCGCGGCGGGAGCATCATGTCGCATTTGGCGCAGACCCTGATGGTGCGCTCTGCGGCCAGCTTGGGGAACCGCGCGGCCGGCCTGACGGCGGCGGTGAAGAAGGCGGTTGCGGAAGTGGATCCGGACCAGCCCGTCACGGGGCTTATGACCATGGAACAATCCCTGGCGCGCTCCATGGGGGACTCACAATTCTACGCGTATCTGCTGGAGATCTTCGCGTCCATAGCGCTGCTGCTGGCGGCCATCGGCATTTATGGATCGATGTCTTACTTCGTCACGGAGCGCACACACGAGATCGGCATCCGTGTCGCGCTGGGCGCGCAGCGCGCCAACATTCTCGGCTTGGTCACCAGGCTGGGTCTGAAGCTCTCCCTCGCCGGAGTGGCCATCGGAGCGGCGCTGGCCCTCGGCCTCACGCGGGTGATCGCCCGATTCCTCTTCGGGGTGACCGCCACCGATCCCGTTACCTTCGCGGCGGTGGGCCTGGGCCTGCTCTGCATCGGCCTGCTGGCCTGCTACATCCCCGCGCGGCGGGCTACCAGAGTCGATCCGATGGTGGCTTTGCGCCACGAGTAGACCACCTCGTCACGGCAAAAATAGGTAAGATGTCAAGAGGGAGAAGGGTGTTGCGCGGGCTGACTGTAACCGCTGTGCTATGTACGATCGCGGCCGGTGGCGGGAGGGCTGCCACCTTCGACGAACTGGCCGCCCAGGCCGCCGCGGCCCGCCGCGGCAACCACATCCCGGAAGCCATCGAATTCTACCGGCAGGCGGTGCAACTGCGCGCCTCGTGGGTGGAGGGCTGGTGGTTTCTCGGCACGCTTTCCTATGCCACGTATCAGTACGCCGGCTGCGAGGCCGCCTTCGACGAGTTCGTCAAGCTGGATGACAAACGCGCCCTGGCGTGGTCGTTACTGGGCCTGTGCGAGTTCGAGACCGGCAAGTACGATCCGGCGCTGGACCACCTGCGGCAAGGGCTCGCCGCGGGCAAGGATCTGGCGCCGGAAGTTGAAGCCGGGGTCCGGTTTCACTATGGGCTGTTGTTGTCGCGGGCGGGAATCTTCGACCGGGGGAAGCGCGAACTGGAACGATATGCACGTGGAGGCGCGCACGAACCGATGCTGATTGCGGGCCTTGGACTGAACGCTCTGCACCAGCCGTTGCTGCCCAACGAAGTGCCCGCGGAGCGGCTGGATATGGTGGTGAAGGCGGGGACAGCCACTCGTTTCTGGATTCTCGGCGAGAATGACCAAGCAGAGGCCGGTTTTCAGGAGTTAGTCAATCAGTACCCGGCCGCGGCCGGCGTGCACTACTTATATGGCACTTACTTAAGTCACACGCGTCCCCAGGAGGCCATGGCGGAATTGCGGCGAGAGCTGGAGCTGAATCCCGCCAATGCGGATGCGGGCGCCACGCTGGCGCTGCTGCTGGTGCGTGCGAACGATCTGTCCGGCGCGTTGCCATACGCCCGGAAGGCGGCCACGGACCAGCCGGCGGATGCGCTGGCGGAGTATGCGTATGGCGAGGTCCTGTTGGGGACGGGAGATCCGCGGCCGGCTATCGCCAGGCTGGAGGCGGCGGAGCGTCTGGACCCGGCCGCGCTCGAATACCACACTGCCCTGGCGGGCGCGTATTCCCGTGCCGGCCGCCTTGAGGACGCGCGCCGGGAACGGCGCGTGTCGATGGATATGGCGGCGGGAGTCCCACACCCCGAACTCAATGCGCAGAGCGCCCAGAGTGGCGCGCGCTCTCCGGAGAACCGATGACTACCGATGGATTGCGGAAAGCGGGGCACTGGTGGCTGGCGGCGGTTTGTGTGGCGCTGGCTGGCGCCGCGCTGGGCGCTTCACCGCAGCCCGCGAAAGCGACCTGCGCGAACTGCCATCGCGCGGAGGCGCAATCGCAGCCGCACACCCCCATGGGGATCGGCATCGAATTGCCGCCGAACCAGGAAGCCCTGGAGGCGCACCCGAAGCTGACGGTGGAAGAGAACGGATACCGCTATAACATCGAGCGCAAGAACGGGGTCAGCACCTATACGGTAAGCGACGGCTCCGGTACGCTGAGTCTGCCGATTCGATATGCGTTCGGAGTTCACAATCTGACCTTCGTATTAGAGTACCAGGGCCACTTCTACGAGAGCCTGGTGAGCTACTACCAGAAGATCGAGGGGCTGGGGATCACCATGGGAGACGAGCGGATCCGGCCTCACGATCTGACGTCGGCCATGGGACGGCAGACGTCGGACCAGGAGATCGTGGCGTGTTTCACCTGTCACGGCACGGGCGGTGTGAGTCAGGGTAAGCTGGCGCTTGAGTCGCTGAAGCCGGGCTTGAGCTGCGAGCATTGCCATACGGGCGCGGATGCGCACATGCAAGCCATGGCTGGCGGAAAGCCGGCGCCGATTCCGCGGAAACTAGGAGACATGGCGGCCGAGGAAATGTCGAACTTTTGCGGCCAGTGTCATCGCACCTGGGAAACCGTAGTCGGGCTGCGTCTGTTCGGCGAAAAGAATGTCCGGTTTCAGCCGTACCGGTTGGCCAACAGCCAGTGTTTCCTGGGAGACGACAAGCGGATACGCTGCACCGCTTGCCACGATCCGCACATGGCATTGGTTCGGGAGGACGCCTATTACGACCGCGCTTGTATGGCGTGTCACAGCGCCAAGCCAGGCGCGGCGGCAGCCGCGGTTATGCAGAAAGCTTGTCCGGTGGCGGATAAGAATTGCGTAAGCTGCCACATGCCGAAAGTGCAGATGCCTGGAGCCCCCGCGGTATTTACAGATCATGACATACGGGTTGCGCATGCGGGCGATCCGTATCCGCAGTAAACCGGGGTTGTCCGGTTATTTGGTAGTGGGTCAGTTTGGGCTTTGTGGAGCGGGCAATTCTGCCCGCAGCCGGCTTTCAGCCGGCTCTGGCCGCCTAAAAGGCGTCCCCAGAGGGGACCCCAGGCCAAGATTGGCCGCCCCACGGTGCAACCGAACTGCCAGTATTCTATCTTAGGCGGCGTCCCGCTGGACCAATGCGCTGGTGACCTTCGCCACCTTGACGCCCTTGGCCACGCCGAAGAACCGCAGAATCTGGATCTGTATCCAGGACATGTCGAACTCGTACCAAGCCAGGCCGTGCCGCGCCGAAGTCGGATGCGCGTGGTGATTGTTGTGCCAGCCTTCGCCAAACGTGATCAGCGCCACCCACCAGGAGTTGCGCGAATCGTCGCGCGTGTCGAACCGCCGCGATCCCCACATGTGCGTGGCCGAGTTCACCAGCCAGGTGGCGTGCAGCCCGATCACCACCCGCAAACCGATGCCCCACAGCACCATCGACAAACCGCCGATCGCAAAAAGCAGTCCCGCCAGCAGAACCTGCGGCACCCAGTGATAGTTGTTCAACCAGACGTAGAAGGGATGCTTCGCCAGGTCGGGCGCGTACTTCGACATCAGCCGGGTGTTGTTGTGCTTGGCTTCGCCCATCAGGATCCAGCCCACGTGCGCCCACCAACCGCCATCGTGCGGCGAGTGCGGATCGCCCGGCAGATCGGATTTCTGGTGGTGGATGCGATGCGTGGCCACCCAGAAAATCGGGCCGCCTTCGAAGGTCAACGCGCCACAGACCGCAAACAGGTACTCCAAGGCCAGCGGCACCTGGTACGAGCGGTGGGTATGCAGCCGGTGGTAGCCCATGCTGATCCCCAAACCCGTAGCGAACCACAGCAGGAACAGCGTGACCGCCAGATTGGCCCAACTGAACGTGAACAGCGCGGCAATCGCTCCTATGTGCAACAACACCAGCACCAGGGTGGTCGGCCAGTTCAGCCGTTGCTTCTGCGGAAACTCGATTAGATCGATATTGCGGGGTTTTTCGGGGGAAACTGTGGACTCCATACCTTCACGCTAGCAGGGAACCCGTCCGTCCTTTGTAAGAGTTGTGTAATTTCGAGGCTAGCCATTGGATAACTGAGGCGGAAGGCGGCGCATGGCGCTGCCCGACGGCTTGTGAAAGGGCTTGCAGTGCCGCACATTTCCGTAGTAGAATAACAAACAGCGATAGTAGGAAACCGATGGCGACGCCCAAATTTACCAAGCTTGAGTTGCAGATAATGCAGGCCCTCTGGGATCGTGGAGCGGTATCCATTCGGGAGATTCAAGAAGCCTTTCCCGAACAGGACCGGCCTTCCTACACTACTGTGCAGACTACCGTGTACCGGTTGGAAGGGAAAAAGGCCCTACGCCGCGTCAAGAAAATCGGCAACGCGCATATTTTCGAGGCGGTGGTGTCGCGCAGCGCCGCCCAACGCCGATTGATCGACGACCTGCTGGGTCTTTTCGGGGGCCGCACGCAACCAATCATGGCGCACCTCGTCGAATCCGGTAGGCTCACGCTCGAAGACGTCAAGGAAGCCCAGAATGCCCTTCGAAAACTGGCTAAGGAGGACAAATCCCAATGACACCCGTCTACTTTACGTCGGCATTGGCCAATCACCTGTGGCAAACGACCGTGTTCGCCGGCGTCGCGGGACTGCTGGCGCTCGCGCTCCGCAAGAACCACGCGCGCACGCGGCATGGGCTTTGGCTGACCGCTTCGGTGAAGTTCCTGATCCCGTTTTCGCTGCTGGCCGCTGCCGGCGGCCGGCTCGAGTGGCTGACCGGACCGTTGAACGCCAGCCGCGTGGTGCAGCCTAAACTGTCTGTGGTGATGGAACAGATCAGTCGACCGTTTCCGCCTTTGCAAGTTCCCGCCGCTGCGGCTCCGGCGTTTCCCGCGCACCACGTCAGCCTCCTGCCGGTTCTTCTCCTGGCTATTTGGGCGTGCGGTTTCCTGGCTGTGGCGTTCTCCTGGTGGCGCCGGTGGCGACGCGTCCGTGCCGCCGTAAGCGCAGGTTCACCGCTGGCCATGGAGGCGGAAGTTCCGGTGTTGTCTTCGCCGGCCATGCTGGAGCCGGGTGTTTTCGGCATTTTTCGTCCCGTGCTGCTACTGCCGGAAGGCATCCCACACCGGCTGGCGCCCGCGCATCTGGAGGCGATCCTGGCGCACGAATTGTGCCATGTCCGGCGGCGCGACAATCTGGCGGCGGCTATTCACATGGCCGTCGAAGCCATCTTCTGGTTCCATCCGCTAGTGTGGTGGCTGGGAGCGCGCCTGGTGGAGGAGCGCGAGCGCGCCTGCGACGAAGAAGTGCTGCGCCTCGGCAGCCAGCCGGAAGTCTACGCGGAGAGCATTCTGAAGACTTGCCAGTTCTATCTGGAGTCGCCCCTGGCGTGCATGTCGGGAATCTCCGGCTCGGATCTCAAGAAAAGGATTGTTCGAATTATGACTCAGCGCGTGGCAAGGAAGCTCAGCTTCGGCAGAAAATTACTGTTGGCGACAGCCGGGATTGCCGCCGTAGCAGGACCCATCGTGTTTGGTCTCATGAACGCACCGCAAAGCCGCGCGCAATCGCCGGCGCCGGCCAGTGCTCCCCGTCCCTCGTTTGATGTCGCATCCATCAAGCCGGACCACGGCGGCACAGGCCTCTTTAGGATCAGGGCGGACTCCGGGAGGTTCGTTGCGGATAATGCCACGCTGAAATTTCTATTGCAATACGCGTACCGCGTGAAAGATTCTCAGATCTCGGGAGCACCGGGCTGGATCGACTCCGAACACTATGATATCGAGGCAAAGGCGGACGACTCTTCCGCCGATGTGCAGCGGAGACTCAGTTCTGACGATCAGGGGGCGCACCTTAGGCTGATGGTTCAGTCCCTGCTCGCGGATCGATTCAAGCTGGCGCTGCACTATGAAACGAAGGAGCTGCCGATATATGCGCTGGTCGTGGCGAAGAACGGTCCGAAGTTGCACGCGGCGGCCATTACACCGGATGACTCGGCTCTCACGGGCCCTCCAGGACCACCAAACGGGCCACAGCCCAGACATAGTATCCGGCAGATGGGACGGGGAGAACTGAGTATGAACGCAGAGAGCCTTGACATATTTGCCGATATGCTCTCGCATCAACTCGGTCTTCTGATCGTGAATAAAACCGGACTGAAGGGCAACTACGATTTCACCCTCAAGTGGACGCCCGATGAGGGTCAAGGTCAAATGGCTGGCGGGCCGCCTGGAGACGCCGCGCCGCCACTCGAGGCGGCCGGTCCATCGATCTTCACGGCCCTGCAGGAACAACTCGGGTTGAAACTGGAATCGCAAAGAGGTCCGGTGGCCACGATCGTGATCGACCACGTGGAGAAGCCTTCCGAAAACTAAAGGAGAGCACGTTAATGCGAATAGACTCATACGCGATGGCGGCGGTAGCCGGCGCCATCGTATTCGCCCTCGCGAACGCACCGCAAAGCCGGGCGCAATCGCCGGCGGCGGCCACTACGCCCGCTCCCACATTTGAAGTTGTGTCGATCAAACCGAACCACGGCGCCGGGGGCAACATGACGATCCGCATGGCTCCGGGGGGGCGTTTTACCGCGGAAAATGTCCCTGTGAAACTCATCCTGGAACAGGCTTACGGGGTGAAAGACTCTCAGATCTTGGGAGCGCCGGGGTGGATCGACTCCGAACGTTACGATGTCGAAGCCAAACCGGAAGACTCTTCCGCAGATGAAAAGCAAAAACCTGGCCCGGAGAAGGAGAGCGCGCAGCTTAGGCTGATGCTTCAGTCCATGCTCGCAGATCGATTCAAACTGACATTGCATCACGAAACGAAAGAGCTGCCGGTATATGCGTTGGTCGTTGCGAAGAACGGTCCCAAGTTGCACGAGACGGCCGATACTCCGGGCGATTCGACTCCCCCAGGCCCGATGGGGCCGTCCGGCGGACCACCCTTGAAAGGCCGCATGATGATCAACGGGAGGGGCGAACTCACCGTGAACGGCGTCGCTCTCGCCCGGTTTGCCGACGTGTTGTCGCGGCAGATCGGACACATTGTAGTGGACAAGACCGGGCTGAAAGGCAACTATGATTTCACGCTGAAGTGGACGCCCGATGAAGGCCAGATGCCTGGCGGACCGGGAGGCGGCCCCGGTGGCCCGCCCAGGGACGCAGCGCCACCACCCGATGCGTCCGGTCCATCGATCTTCACGGCCCTGCAGGAGCAGCTCGGGCTGAAGCTGGAATCGCAAAAAGGCCCGGTGGATACGCTGGTGATCGACCACGTGGAGCGGCCTTCCGAAAATTAGCGTTTAAGGCGACCCTTGCCGGCACATTTTCGCCTCCGGGAGCGTCTCAACAAGAAGCGGGAGCAGCACGGTCATGCGAACAACTTTACAAATAGGTCTTAAGAAGCGCGCCGCCGGGATCATGACAGAGCGCCCCGGTGGGCGGCTCGATATCGGGCGCAAGCTGCTGTGGGTGGCCGCCGCGACGGCCGCGGTTGGCGGACCCATCGTGTTCGGCCTCATGAATGCCTCGCCAAGCCGGGCGCAATCGCAATCCGCGCCCGCCTCGAACGGTCAAATAAACGCCTGGCCAGGTTCGGCTGCGTCTCCAAGCTCTTTGAAGTTCGAGGTGGCATCCCTCAAGCCCAGCCACACCGACGAACGCAGCGGGGGAATTCGGCCTGCCCCCGGCGGCGAGCGGTATGTGGCATCCAATGTCACGCTGAAGCTGATGATCGCGGTGGCCTACCGGGTCAAGAACGACCAAATTGCCGGGGGACCCGCATGGATCGATAACGACCGCTACGATATGAACGCGAAGGCAGAGCGGCCCTCCAGCGTCGAAGACCTCCACGTGATGCTGCAGAATCTGCTGGCCGAGCGGTTCCAACTTCAGTTTCATCGCGAGACCAAGGAACTCCCCGTTTATGCTCTGCAGGTGGATAAGGGCGGCGCAAAGCTGCAGCCGCACGAGGCGCAGAGCGCCGGCGATCCCTGGATCGATGTCGCGTTTGAGCCGCCTAAAATGACGTGGCACGCCAAGTTCGCTCCCATGGCTTATTTTGCGTGGCGCCTTTCGTTGATGCTGGATCGGCCGGTGATCGACCAGACCGAAATTAAGGGCGGCTATGATTTCGATCTGGCGTTCAGTCCGGAGATGCGCGGCGCCGGCCCCGCCCCGCCCGATGGCACGCTGCTCAATGGAGCGCCCATGGATACTTCCGGTCCTACGATTTTCGAGGCCATCCGCCAACAATTGGGACTCAAGCTGGAGCGTCAAAAAGGACCCGTCGGCATCATGGTAATCGACCACGTGGAGAAGCCCGTCGAAAACTAGCAGGTAGGACAGGCCAGGAGGCCTATCCCACCGTAATGCGAACAAGTGTATGCATGAGCGTTGTGGCCGCGGCGTCGGCTGCGTTTTTTGGCCAGTCCGCGCCAGCCCCTTCGGCGTTCGAGGCCGCATCGGTAAAGCGCAATCCCGCCGGGTACGGAAGCAGCACCCGGTGGAAGGATTCCCCGGGAAGGCTGCATTGCACGGATGTGCCTTTGAAATGGGTGATCAGGCGGGCGTATCAGGTCCAAGACAGCCAGATCTCGGGACCTGCCTGGCTCGATACGGACGGATACGATATTGATGCCACGTTTCCGGCGGATACCGGCGGTCAGCCCAAAATGCTGCAAGCCCTGCTCGCCGAGAGATTCAAACTCGCCGTGCATCGCGAAACCAAGGACCGTCCGGTCTATCTGTTGGTGGTGGACAAAGGCGGCGCGAAACTCCACGCGGTGCAAGAGATTGCGGGTGGGCTTCAGATGAAGATGGACGGTCCGGTTCGTCACCTGCGGAGCAAAACTACCGTGGCGAAGCTGGCAGTCTTCCTTTCGGATCAGTTGCGTCTGACTGTGGTCGACCAGACCGGGCTTAAGGCGACCTACGATATCGCTTTGGACTTTACCTTGGACGAGAGTGCGCCGCAGAACGGCAGTGAGCTTCGCGAGGCCGTGCTTCCGATTCGCGCCGCTGTGCAGACGCAACTGGGGCTTCAATTGGAATTGAAAAAGCAGCCGCTGGAGATTCTGGTCATCGACCACGTGGAGAAAGTTCCTGTCGAAAACTAATTGTTTCCGTCTCTCCGCAATTGTCGGCCTGGCGGCCTCCGTTCTGGCGGCTGCGGAGTATCGCGGACAGGTCACGTTCGGCGGACTGCCGGTTCCCGGCGCGAGTGTGACTGCAACGCTGGGCGACAAAAAGTTGGTCGCGATCACCGATATGCAGGGCCTGTATGACTTCCCCGATTTGACGGACGGAAATTGGACCATCGAAATCCAAATGCTGGGCTTTGAGACCGTCACAGGCGCCGCCTCGTCCTTGGCGGCGAAATGGGAATTGAGGCTGCTGCCGCTGGATCGGATCAAGGCTCAAGTCCAGACCGCCGCGGCCTCCGCACCGCCGCCGACGCCGCCAGCCCCGCCAACCGCCGCTGTACAAACCGAGCCGCGGAAGCCCGCTCCCGCGAAAGAAGCATCCGAAGACGATCTCAGCTCGCGCGCCGCCGATGGCTTCCTGATCAACGGCAGCAGCCAGAACGGCGCCGCTTCACCCTTCGCCCAACTGGCCGCTTTCGGCAATAACCGCAATGGCGGGAAGGGGCTGTATAACGGCGGAATCGGGCTGACCTTCGACAACTCGGCTCTGGATGCGCAGCAGTTTTCGTTGACCGGCCAGAACACACCCAAGCCAGCGTATAACCGCCTGACGGGACTGGCGACTTTGGGCGGTCCGCTGCAAATTCCGCACCTTTTCAAGCGTCCTCCGTATATCTTCGTGGCGTATCAGTGGACCCGGAACAACAACGCCAGCACGCTGCCCGGCCTGATGCCAACACTGGCGGAACGCGACGGAACATTCGCGAACCCGATTATCGATCCCAGCACGGGCGCCCCGTTCCCCGGCAACCAGATTCCCCAGAATCGGATCAGCCCCCAAGCGCAGGCTTTGTTGAGTTTCTATCCGCTGCCGAACTTCAACGGCAATACGGGCTACAACTATCAGATTCCGATTCTAAGCCCCACGCATCAGGACGCCTTACAGTCGCGCTTCAATAAAGGACTGGGCAACAGGGATCAGATCTACGGCCGCGTCGCCTTCCAGAGCATGCGTTCGGACGCATCGAATCTGTTCGGCTTTACGGATACCACGGACCTGCTGGGGATCAATACCAGCCTCAATTGGTCGCACCGCTTGAACCAGCGATCGTTCCTGAACCTGGGATTTCAATTCAGCCGGCTGGCTACTCACGTCACGCCCTACTTCGAGAATCGCGAAAACGTTTCGGGTGACGCGGGGATTTCGGGCAACGATCAGAACCCCCTGAACTGGGGTCCGCCGAGCCTCACGTTCGCCAGCGGCATCGCGGGTCTGTCGGATGCGCAGAGCTCCTTCGATCGGAACCAGACCAGCGGGCTGTCGAGTTCCATGCTCTGGAATCGCGGCCCTCACAACATCATGTTCGGAAGCGATTTTCGCAGGCAGGAATTCAATTATCTCTCGCAACAGAATCCGCGCGGAGCCTTCACCTTCACTGGCGACGCTACCGGTGGCGCCACCGGCGGCGCAACAGGCTCCGATTTCGCGGATTTTCTGCTGGGCATTCCGGACACCAGTTCCATCGCCTTCGGCAACGCCGACAAATATTTCCGGCAATCCGTCTACGACGCCTTCATCACGGACGATTGGCGGATCAGTCCGGAACTCACGCTGAACGCGGGCGTGCGCTGGGAATACGGCGCTCCCATTACCGAGCTGTATGGCCGCCTGGTGAACCTGGACGTGGCCACGGGTTTTGCGGCGGTAGCGCCGGTGGTGGCCAACGATCCGGCCGAGATGCTGATGGGTCCATTGACCGGTGAGCGCTATCCCAGTTCGCTGGTGCGTCCCGATAAGCGAGGTTTCGAGCCGCGCGTGGGCATCGCCTGGCGTCCCATTTCAGGATCGTCGACGGTGGTTCGCGCCGGCTATGGAGTTTATTACGACACTTCGGTCTATCAAACCATCGCCGTGCAGATGGCGCAGCAACCGCCGCTATCGAAGAGCTTGAGCGTAGCGAACAGCCCCGCGGATCCGCTGACGCTGGCAAATGGCTTCATCGCATCTCCATTGATTACAGGCAACACCTTCGCCATCGATCCGAATTTCCAACCCGGGTATGCGCAAAACTGGCAGCTCGCGGTGCAGCGTGACCTGCCCGGCTCGCTGCAAATGACCGCCACGTATCTCGGCATCAAAGGCACGCGCGGTCCGCAGGACTTCCTGCCCAATACCTTTCCTATCGGCGCGGTGAATCCGTGTCCCACCTGCCCTACCGGATTTAATTACATGACTTCCAACGGCAATTCCACGCGCGAGGCCGCTCAAATCCAGTTGCGGCGCAGGTTGCACAACGGCTTCACCGGGACCTTGCAATATACGTTCTCGAAATCCATCGACGACGATGCGGCGCTGGGCGGACAGGGAGCCAGCGCGATCGGGCAGAACAGCCCCAGCGCCGCATCCTCGGGCACGCCGGCGTCCAGTGCAACCGGCCAGTCAAATCTGGCCACCGCGCAGAATTGGCTGGACCTGAGCGGCGAACGCGGGCTGTCGACTTTCAATCAGCACCATCTGGTGAGCTTGCAGATGCAGTACACCACCGGCATGGGGACTGGCGGGGGAACGCTCCTCACCGGCTGGAAGGGAGCGCTCTTCAAGGAATGGACCTTCGCCAGCACCATCACAGCCGGCAGCGGTCTGCCTGAAACTCCCGTCTATCTGGCCCCCGTACAGGGCACGGGAGTGACAGGCACCATACGGCCAGACTATACCGGCGCGCCCCTTTACGCGGCGCCGCCCGATTTCTTCCTGAATTCCGCGGCTTATATCGCGCCGCTGCCAGGGCAGTGGGGAAATGCCGGACGGGATACCATCACCGGCCCCGCCCAGTTCAGTTTGAACGCTTCTTTGGGGCGCACCTTCCGGGTGAGCGACCGGTTCAATCTCGACCTGCGCGTCGACTCCACTAACGCGCTGAACCATGTCGCCTTTACCGCTTGGAACACGGTCGTGAACGGCGCGACGTTCGGATTGCCGGCTGCGGCTAACGCCATGCGCAGTATGCAAACCACACTGCGCTTGAGGTTCTGACCTATGCGCCTTCTTGGAGGGCGGCCAATCCTGGCCGCAGCCGGCTTTCAGCCGGCTTCGATGTGCTGTATCCTGTTGGCGGCCGCAGCGCTCCACGCGCAGCAGATCGGCCAGAATGCGGCGCCCGGAGGCAGCGGCACAGCCACATTTACAGCCAACACGCAATTGGTCGTGGAAGCCGTCGTAGTGACCGACAAAAAAGGCAGCCCCATCGAAGGCTTGACCGCGAAGGACTTCACCGTAACCGAGAACGGCGTGCCGCAAGAGATTCGTTTCTTCGACCACCAAAACCTGCCCCTGACGCCCGGCGCGGCGCCCGCGGAGTCCGCGCCCGAACATATCCATATCTACGACAAGCTCGGGCGAACGCAAATTTCACGCGAAGCGCCCGGAAGCACTCGATACAAAGACAGACGGCTGCTGGCGCTCTACTTCGACATGACCGCCATGCCCCCCGGCGACCAGTTGCGCGCGCTCGCCGCGGCGCAGAAATACATCAGGACGCAAATGACCCCCGCGGATCTGCTGGCCATTCTGCGCTATTCCGGTGGCGCGGTCGACGTTCTGCAGGACTTCACCGCCGATCGGGACCGCCTTTTGAGCATCGTCCAAACCATGATTGTGGGAGAAGGCCAAGGCATGGATTATTCCACCGACGACGCCAGCTCCGCCGACACGGGCGCCGCCTTCGGCCAGGACGACAGCGAGTTCAACATCTTCAACACCGACCGCCAATTATCCGCCCTGCAGACCGCCGCTAACATGCTGGGCCAGCTCAACGAGAAGAAATCGCTGATTTACTTCGCCAGCGGCCTGCGCCTGAATGGGCTGAATAATCAGGCGCAACTGCATGCCACCATTAACGCGGCCATCCGCGCCGGCGTATCGTTTTGGCCGATCGACGCGCGCGGTTTGGTGGCGCAGGCGCCACTGGGCGACGCCACGATGGGATCGCCCGGCAACGCCGGCATGTACTCCGGCGCGGCGGCCCTGGCCGTAACCTCGAACCTGCAGCAATCGCAAGATACTCTCTATGCGCTGGGCAGCGACACCGGCGGCAAGGCGCTGCTCGACTATAACGACCTGGCCAAAGGAATCCTGCAGGCGGCGCAGTCCGTTTCCAGCTACTACATCATCGGATACTACACCACCAACACCGCGCAGGACGGTAAATTCCGGCGCATCAAGATCTCGCTGAACGGGGATCTGGCCGCGAACCTGGATTATCGCCAGGGCTACTTCGCCGGCAAAGTCTTCGGTAAGTTTACCGCCGCCGATAAAGAACGGCAGCTCGAAGATGCGCTGATGCTGCCCGATCCGATTACGGAACTTACCATCGCCATGGAGGTGGATTACTTCCAGGTGAACCACAACGAATATTTCGTGCCCATAGTGGTCAAGATTCCGGGGCGGGAGTTGGCGCTGGCCAAACGGGGTGGCGCCGAACGCACCCTGATCGATTTTGTCGGCGAGATCAAGGATAACTACGGTACAACCATTACCAA
>Ga0302326_10004553_pt1 | contig 32091 bp, 28 predicted proteins | sample Palsa_T0_3_FD_202264 | JGI IMG/M metagenome (GOLD analysis project Ga0302326, IMG submission 202264) | Peat permafrost microbial communities from Stordalen Mire near Abisko, Sweden - Palsa_T0_3 | ecosystem: Environmental > Terrestrial > Soil > Palsa > Peat permafrost | place: Sweden: Abisko...
CACCCAGCGCTTCGGAACGATTCAACCGGAATGGTACGTTTTCCCATTCGGCAAGCCCCGGCCGAAGGATCCGACACGTCCGATGGTCACTCTCAAGACGTCGTGGGACAACGTTCGCAAGAAGGCCTGCGTCAAGGGCCGTTGGCACGACAATCGGCACACCCTGATCACAGATCTTGCCGAGAGCGGCGCCGGGGACGAGACCATCCGCGATATTGCCGGGCACGTCTCCAAGCAAATGCTCAAGCACTACTCGCACATCCGCATGGAGGCCAAGCGGAAAGCCCTCGAAGCGATCGTCCCGAAACCGATTCTTAATAAGGCGGAAACCCTCCCTTCCGGGCCCCCTGAGACGCCCACAGAGACTGTTGCGGCTCCCCCCCGAACACCCGGCCCGATTGTCAAATTGACACGGCGCCGCGCTTAAAGGATACGGCGCACCGGGTCCCGCGCATCGCGATCGATTGCTTCAGTTCGGCTTCTTGCCTTGGACTTCTTTGGATTGCAGCCGTTTTGTCGCGGCTTGACGCACAACTCGATTTACCAGCACGCTCGCAGCGCCGGTCTGCTTCTGAATATCGCGTCCGAGCTCCGTCTCCGCTTTTTTCGCGGGCGACTGGCTGTCCCATAGGCGCGTCCTCTCTCGTTCGACTGCATCCCGGATCTGGTTTTGCCCCTCCGAGGTGAAATCTGATCCGTTTTCGTCCGATTCAGCCGGGTTGAGGGCCTTCTCAAGCTCGGGATAGCAGGTTCCCAGGATGAAATCGTACGTGGCTTCGCCAATGTCCGCGAGTTCGATCTCGCCATCATCGCGCAGCCGGAAATCGAACATGCACTCCGGAATCCGCTTAAGCGCCGCTTGCTCGGCGTTTCCCCATTCATCGAGCAATACGATCGCGTCGTCTTTGGTTGCAGCGTTCACGATCGAGAACTCGCCATTGGGCCATCGACAGAGATACATCGCCATGAGCTGAGACTACCAGCCCATGAGCTCAATGCGGAACAGAGTCAGCAAGCCCATCAAGGAGATCGATCACCTCTCGGGGGTGGATGGCCACCCGCCAGCACCTCAGCGCGAGAGCACCGAGGAGATTTCGGAAATCAGGGCCGTTAACAACTTGTCGATTACGACCTAGCGCGTCACTGGCGGCATCGCTAACAAGGTCGGCTTGTCACAGACTCCCACCACATCTGTAATCAAGCTGCTAACCGCATCCGCAACGGCTAATTTGTCCGTTCCGATAGGGATCGTGCCGGTCGGAGGAAAAGTGAGAAAAAGCCATTTGCCATCCGGACTTACTCCCTTGGTCCCGGGTAACATCTCATCCGCAGTTCGAAATCGGCCTAGGATGCTGACCGGGCCGGAGCCACCCACAGCTCCCGGCGCAACTTGTGCCGACCCTCCCGCAGCACTCCCACATGCCTGGCTCGGCTCCGGCGCGCCTTTCGGATCAATTGCAACCATCTTGCCGCGCACGCAGAGATGCTGGCCGTCTGGCATCGCCGACACGCCATCTGCGCTGCTTCCAAACACAGCAACTGCGCCATCTTTGGGAGGCGGAAGACCCGGAATCGATCCATCGGCGAGCACGACTCGATTGCCTGCCATGACCAGCGAAGGCCTGCCGCGGAAGCGATAAGGGACTTTCGCAAGAATCGCTCCCGTGGTCGCATCCATCGCTACCAGCGCCGAGGTCGTTCCATCCGCACTCTGCGCCGCGCCGTAAAGAGTAACGCCGTCACCGGCAAGTGCCAATGAAAGAAATCCGATCGGCATCGAATTCCTCAAGTCGAAAGTGCGAGTCAGCCCCGCGGTTGCATCCACGACAACTAACTTCGCCGGATAAAAATTCGCAGTCTGTCCATTGGTGCTGGCGTAAACCGTTTTGCCATCTGCGGAAACCGTCATCGCTTGCGGCGATTGGAACTCATTCAGCTTCAAATCCGTCGTGACCACGGAATGGTCCCCAATATTCACGGTTGACATCTTCGCACCGCAAGAGAGAAACGCTGCTTGTCCGAAACGAGCCCCCGCGGCGGGTGGATAGAAGAACCATCCGGTCCACGGAATGGGTTTCACTTCGACTTTGGCGCCCTGCGGGGTCTTTAGCACGAGCGCGTCCCCGGCATCGATTTGATTGCCCTTGATTGTTCCCAAAACGTGCATGTCATTCCCGTACGGACCGCTCCCCTTCATTTCGGATGTGACCGAGGCTTCCATGCGCGTACGATCAAAGCGAATCAGATGCGCGGTTGTCGTCACACCGTCCGTTCCCGACGGACCGACGACGTTGTAATCGTTGCTGTCTCCATTGCGAATCCAGTATTCGCAAGGTCTATGCAGCTTCGCGAGCGCTTCCGTTAAACAACCCTGAATGATCTTCGGCGGATTTTGCACGGCAGCGTTGGCCATTTGCGCCGCTGTCCTCGAAGCAGGTAGAAAGGCTATCATTGCGCACATCAGAAGGCGATGGCGGTATGTCATTGGTGTCTCCCACTCAATAGAAGTGCATTAGCTTGCGTTGCCTTTGCCAGAAAACCTTCTCCAGCGCCCACGCCGACAATTTGCCCGATGTTGTTAATGCCGTCCGCAGTCGTTCTGGAAGTGCTGGCGGGATGCGTGCGCGCAATCGGCGCAAATTGAGCGCCATCGTAAACGAATCCCTGATTGCCTTCGGCCCCGCCTTGAGGACTGCGTACGACGAAAACGCCCGCCACTACGCCGCCGTCATTGATCGCGTTCCCCGTCGTGCTCAGAGAATCCGGATAGCTAAACGTCGCGACCTGGCCATTGGTGTAGACAAACCCTCTCGACTGATTCAGCGGGCCGCAGGATCCCGTGATTTGTCCCCGATTGTTAATGGCTTTGGCGACAACCGGCATATTGTTCGGGCAGGCGATTACGGTGAACTCTGAGATTTGATCCGGAGCGGCCAGAGATCCCGGCGCACCCGTCGCAAGCTGCCCAAAACCAGCAACTGGTTTTCCGGCCAGCGAGAAGTTGCCAACGAATACGCCCTGATCATTCATCCCAACGACCTCCGCGCGCAAGCGTGGCGGACCGCCCGCCACATGCACGAATGGACTCACCGGGCTAAATGTCCCCTGCGCGATGTCGTAAAGAAAATATTGTCCCGGCGCCTGAACCAGCAACAACTGACCGCGATTGTTCACATGAACGGCCGCCGAGTATCTCCCGCGCGAAAGCGGCGCACTTAGAATCGTGAACTTCACGTTGCTATACACGAATGCCTGACTGGCGATTCCTTTCAGATTGCTTGTGGCGCTGCCGGCAATGACGCCCGCATCGTTGATTGAGCTAATGCCGGCGACGCGATATGCGTATATCGGGTCAGCCGGGTTTTGCGTCTCGGGGCACTGCACACTCTCGAACGTGAACAATTTTTCACTCGCTGTGATGATGGACTTGATCTCGGGCGAGTCAGATTGATCCCAGGCGAATAGTAGTGCCGAAAACGCTAAAGATCCCAAGGAGAGCATCCGCGCCAGTTTCATCTCCAGGTCCTCCTCGCACATGAATCACAGCATCTCACGAAAACTCCGAATGCTGTCAAGCTCACCCGGCGTTGTAGGAACAACGACCCAATGTTGTAGGAACAACGACCCAATAGCGTTATTTTCACGAGTTTCGGAACTTGGGGACTTTGCCCCGGAGCGTCCCCGAAATTCCCCCTCGGCCGTAGCGGGAAAACACAGTCTCACCCGGGTCTGTTCATCGCTTCACTTCCAAGGATTCGCCGCACGTATGTGCGCCCGTGCAACTGTCGAGCGATCTCTGCTTTTGCCATACCGCCTCGGTGTAGTTTCCGAACTTCAGCAGCTTTGGGTCCAGCCGTAATTGGCATCCAGCGGCTTGCCGTTCTGTCGCGCATGGACTAGGCAAGCGCGTGTTCGTTCGCGCGTCGCCTCGCGTTCGAACCCGGCAGAGATCGCAAGCAGTCCGGCCATCGCATGCCCTGCATTAGATTCAATAAAACGTAAACCGACCAATGCGCGGACGATATGGTGCGTCGCGCGGCTTCCCTCAACGTTACGCTGGGTGAGCAGCGCGGCGATGGCATCCTCCTGCTTCCGCCCGATTTTGGACCCGTGTCCTGCCATCAGGTGCCACCTGCTGCCGACTGCACGTGGGCATCGCCATTCCTTCGCCTTGTGCGATTTCCCACAGAATTCACTTGCTTTCCCGGCGCACCAGAGTGATCCATCGCGTTCTCTTCTCTCGATATCCGCTCCGCTTCGATGCCAGCCAACTGGACCGCCAGATCGAGCCTCTCCTTGCGCGCATCCATCAGCCCGTTGAAAAGATGGGTCACGCCTGGGCCGGCGGTTCCACAGACGACCACGGGGTTGCCGCTCAGATAGGCTTCGGCTACGGCAGCGAAGACGCCGTATTCTTCATGACGAACGTGGACGAACTCGATTTTCCCGTTGCGCCGCAGCGCGTCGATCACCGGGTTCAACGCGTCTCCGACGATGCCGTAGCAGCGTTTGACGCCGGCACCCGCCAACATCTCCCACATCACGTCCGCAACTTTTCGCGCCATGGATGCTCCTCCTCGTGCAAGCCACTCCGAACCCGTGCGCCGTCTTGGGTACCGGCTTCTGCGGTTAGTATAGAACTACCCATGAAACACCGATTAATCGATGCCGATGGGCCGCGCACCTATATCGTGATTCTCGAAACCGGCGACGAGGTCGCCGCCAGCCTCAATCGCTTTGCCGAAGAGAACAAGCTCGCGGGCAGCAGTTTCAAAGCGATCGGGGCGCTATCGAGCGCCAAGGTCGGGTGGTTCAACTGGCAAACGAAGAAATACCAAACAGCGGCGGAGTTTCAGGAGCAGCTTGAAGTTCTCTCGCTTATCGGAGATATCGCGCTCAAGGACGGCAAACCGGTCGTGCATGCGCATCTGATCGTCGGACGAAGCGACGGTACGGCCCATGGCGGCCATTTGCTGGAGGCGCATGTGCGCCCGACGCTCGAAGTCGTGCTTATCGAATCCGCGCATCCGCTCCATAAAACTGTCGATCCCGAGTCGGGCATCGCGCTCATTCAACCGTAACGGATCTGCAAGGAGTAGATCGTCGCAGCGCGGTCACGGATTTGCAAGAATACGGAAAAAAATAATGTGGTTCTTCCATGGGTTGTGTGTCACGGACTACCCAACCGCCAATCCCCAGCTCTATTCGTTGCGCTCGCTGGGTTTCACCAAGTAAGCGCCGCTGGCGGGTGGCATCGCAAAGGTCGTGTTGCTTCCCAAACTCGAATACATTCCCGAGGGCAGCACCCATTCGACTGGCGACGGCGGACCTTGCACCGGGAGATAATCCGTAAGTCCGGTGACCTTGACCATCTTGTGCAGAAATGGCTCGCGCATCACCTCGGCCAGAGCCGTCTGCCATGAACTTTCCAGTGAACAGCCGACATCCCGGATCAGCCGGTCGAGCAGTTCGTCCGTAGCGATCATGTCGCCCTGCGTCAACCGCTCCGCCTCGCGCCAGGATGCTTTCGCGCGCTCCAGCGGCGAGGCGGACTTATCGGCGCTCCATTTCGGGATGTACGTCTTTTCGACGCCGACTCCCCGCCCGATGACCGGATTGTGGAGGAAAATGTCGCGATACGCGCTGATCTCCTTGAACGGCGGCGCGTCCTCGCGAGGCGACTTAAAAACGGTGCGCCCGCAATCCGTCGCAAGGTCATTCATGGCACGGCGGAAATGTTTGAGATTGTCTCCGACGGAGTCCAAAAGGAAAAACACATCCTCCGGATACTCCAGCGCCGTCTTCTCTTCGGCACATCGCTTTGCCGCCCGGCCGAGGAAATAGAAAACCGAATAGTGGGCCATCGAGGTTTGCTCGTGCCTCTCGGGGATGCCAGGCCGCAGACGTATCCATTGCTCGGGCGTAGCCGCCAACCTCGGGTCGATGCGGCAGGTCAGCGGCACAATGAGACGCCGCCACAGAATCTCGTATGACGGAAACAGTTTCGACAGCAGCGGCCAGAATTCCCGCTCATGGCGGTCGCCGTGCTCGCCGAGGTGGAATAGGTCAAGCCGGTCCAGCCCGTCCATTGTCCCAGGCTAACCTGTTTCCGCCTGCTCGGCGGTGCGAGAGCGCCCGGCAGATGTAGTCTAAGACTGATGAATGACCTGTTGTATTGTGGCGCCGTCAAAGTTAGCGTCCCCGCTGCTTGTTGGCCTCGGGTCCGCCCGATTCTTTATAGCGGTGCTCGTACAGCCTCATCTTGCTCCGCCATTTACCGGTGTCTTTGACTTCATCGAACAGCTTCTCAACGAATATCCGCCGGAGCGACGCAGTCAGCATGAACAGGCCGGACTCCAGCAGCAGCTCGGCGCGGTGGTAATCCTCATAGTTGATGCGCTGACCACCCGTGCTCATGAGATCGCTTTTCTGACGATAGGGTGTTTCAGGGATCTCCTGCCCATGGGCGATAATATTGCGGAACTCGTAGAGATCGTTGAGCACGTCCCCGACTACGGCGTTGGGTCGGATGTTCAGGCTGGTTACGGGCGGGAAGACGTAAGACTCGACGCCGAGAAACCCTCCGACCCGGGTCATGAAAGCGCCGGCCTCGCACGCCATGAACAGCATGTCCAGCCCCATCACAAACATCAGAGCACCGAGATTGACGTGGCCGGTCTGCATGCCATGCTCGATGAGCAGGACGGGATTCTGGAGGCGCACGACCTTTTCCGTGAAGGCGCGCCTTATTCCGGCGTACACAGCGTCAAAATCCTCTTGCAGCCCCTGCTTCTCCACGGACAGCAGGTTACCGAGGAGCGTTCTGCATAGTTCTTTGGGACGCTCGGTTCCGATGTTGTCGTAGCCGCCGTCGGTCTTCTGGAATTTGAGGAAGACATGCGTGGCTCCAGACGGGCAGATGACCTGAAGCGCCCAGGCGGCGTGTCGGGCTTTGGTGAAAAGCTCCCGCCCGGTATCACCGAAGTCATACTCGTAGTCCCGGCTGGCGCAGAGCCAATATTTCGCGTCGGCCATTTTGGCGCGCTCATCTTCGGAGATGTAGTTTTTTACAATCGAGGTGTCCCAGAGGATCGGGACAAGTTCGCGTATCGAAATCCCGTCTGCAAAGTCGTATGGCCGTGTGACGGCGGAATTTCTGAGCGGCGTTGCAACCAATAGCTCGGGCATCGCCACTCAGCCTATCAGTGCCTGATCCGGTTTGTCTCAGAACGGCCCCACCGATGACGAATCGTGTTCAGCCGCAAACCTCAGGACGCTGACGGCGCTGGATAAAGCGTTATGTTGTAGGAGCAGGCGGTAGACTCGTTTGATCAAACTTCAATATGATCCTCGAAATCCTAGCCCGACCGTCTTGCGTCAAGCAGTCTTTGCCCGGCTCAGAACGGGCTGGGCTCAGGTGGAACCATCAGACTATGATGGGCGCAAGGTCCGCGAAGGATTCGACGAGGTCGTGGATTTTCTGGAGCCTTCACCACCGATCCCGCACTGGGAAGGTCGATTTCTGGACGCCGTGCACAGCCTTCTATGGCAACTCGTCGCCGAAGGCGTCATCCATCCCGGAAACCGATCGCTGAACTTTCCGCATTTCACCCTGACCGAGTACGGCAGACGGGTCATCGCCGACGACAACGCCCACCCGCATGACGTTGGGCGTTTTTTGGATCAGATAAGAAGTGGCCAACAGATCGACTCGACCGTTGAAGCCTATTTGGTCGAAAGCCTCCATTCGTTCCGCCAGAACCGGCTTGTTGCATGCGCGATCCTCTTAGGAGTGGCCGCGGAGCGCGCCTTCCTGCTGATCGCGGACGCATTACTGGAAGCGCTCAAAGATCCAAATGAGCAGGCAGCATTCAGAAAGCTATTGGATCGGCAGCCTATGAAGCCGAAGTTGGATCGCGTTCACGCAAAGCTGATGGAGCTGGACGGCCAGAAAAAACATTTGCCTGACTTTCCGGAAAGCACGCCGCTCATGATCACTGCGATCTATGACCTCATCAGGCAGCAAAGGAACGATCTCGGCCACCCCCGCGATATCCCGCCAAAGGTGGAGCGGGAGCAGCTGGAAGCCAGCCTGCTCTTGTTTTCGAAATTCTATCGGAATGCAGAACAGCTTCGATCATATTTGACCGCGCATAAAGCTTCTCTGTGACATGCAGCAAGCGTGTTCACTACCTTGCCTGTGCTTCGTCGTATTGAGGTCTCTTCGAGCCTACGATACGGCCAAGTGGATCATTTCCACGTGTCCGAGATTCACCGGAATGCGCCTTCACCTTTCCAATCCCAGCGGAAACGTCAATCTAAGTGCCTGGTTCTGATTCTCAACAATTTCGGTGAGGTATTGATATGGATTGCTCCCGCTTTCCTCGAACGCGCGCCGAGCCTTCAAAACAAAAATGCCAATCGCGACACCTCCGGAGATTGCGAGTTCTGCCGTGTCCGTTCCTTTGAGGTAGGCCTTTAGAGCCTCGCCGGATAGCACCAGCGTCCCCTCGAACAATGCATCCTTAATGGCCTTACTTAAGTGGGAACCTGTTTCGTGCCACGCATTGATGATTTTTTGCCCTTCGGACTTCAATCCGGATTCGTATTCGCGGAGGTCCCCGTCAGCGACTATGCTTCGGGCAGCGTCTCGTACGACTGTCTGAAACTTAACAAAGTTCGTTGATCCCTGAAGTTCAGGAATGTCTTCTGGCCGAAGCGCCTGATAATTCACGCCGGTCAGGGAAATGACGAGTTGGCCAAGATCGTGACGCACTTGGTTATCTGTACGGACAGCGGCCGTCTGTTCCCCGAGGAGCACGTCGAAAAGTTCTGCCGGGGTGGAAGCGAGTAAGGTTTCGTGGAACCGAACGCTGGGCGTCACGATGTCATAGTGCTGCTCGCGGGCGATGCTCAAGCCCAACGTCGTCATGATTGCGCTTCCTAAGATGGGGTGAAGCGCGTACCACGTCCGATGACCGTAAGCACCGGGATCATGGCTTTGCCAGGCAAGGTTCTTGTCAACCAAATAGCTGAGAAGCGTGCCATTGAACTTCGCAGTGTGAATCCAATATTCGTCAGGCGACGGAGCCTGTGACCGCGCGTACCTCTTAACAATCTCTGATTCATGGTCTTGGAGCCTGATGTGCAGGCGCTGTTGTGCGTCGTCCGCTGCAGGGCTGTAGGCGGGTACAGTTTGCAAGAGCGCGCCGTAAGGTCCGGAAATCTTCGCATAGTTAAGGATGGAAGGCTGATCCTCAGGGGTATATTTCTCAGGAACGATGCGCTTAACCGTCGGCGCATAGAGAAGCGTCGCCTTCAACCAGTGTTCGCTTCGAATATGGTTCTTAGAAACGGGCTCCGGTGTAAACTCGACCGCGCTAAAATCTACCAATGTCGCCGTTCCCAAAAATCACGGCGTTCTGGTCGGCGATCTCCGCGACCATCGAATCGGCGATAGGCAGTGTGACATCTTACCCACCCGCCCACGGCTGGCAACCACTCTTCGCATCGTCAAGTTGAACGATGATTCGCACGTCATCCCCGCGTTTTTGGACGCTGATTCGGACCATAAATCCGGCGTTGAGCGCCTGGCCGCCCATTCCACTGTCTACATTCTTTCCTGCGAAGGGCAACGCCGGCGTCCGGGCTACCAGACGTACTCCTGGCAATCGGCCTGACATTTGAATCTCAATCAGTTCATTCGTTACGCTGCCGCTAAAAACGGTGGTGCCTCTTTCGTCATCATCGCCATGACCGGTAAAGGGCAACAGGGCATCGACCGACACCGATCCACTTGCGAGCGCACGGGGGACACTGGTTACCGCCGCTGCACTCGGAACGGCAAGAACGTAATTTGCGTGCAAGGGTGGTCTTCGAAACCGCGGAGCGTAACTTCCCTTGGGCACCTCGATCCAGACCGCGTCGTGCCTGCCATCGGATTCATAATAAACGGCGAGCCTCGACCGGAGCTTTCGTGCTTCGACCCGAACGATCGGATCGACTCGAGGGTCGAAGGATTCGCCGCGGCCAAAGACATCGACCCCTATACTATATTCCTTGATCAGTTGACTGCGGCCCTCGACCGCATTCGCGACGATATACCGCAGAAACCTCTGGAGAACCTTAGAGGTAAGAAATGGCTGGCTGCCTAGGATCCCCTCCATCGCCTGAATAATCGAATCTGGAGAAATCGCGGCGTGCGATTTATTGTCAAACATCGTCCCCGAGAATGCTTTAGGGCCGTTTACCGTAACCATGGTATTTGTTTACTTTTACCTCTTGTCGCTGAATCCAAATCAGATTAGCATGAAACTGCTAGGAGGGACGTATCAAGATGTCGTCGTGTTGGAGGATGTGGCTGAGTTTGGTGTTGGGGGGCTTATTGGTGCTCATTGCGCCGCGGAGGATCAGTAGTCAGAGCGTGAACCGAGCGGCAGACGCCGGCCAGGTTGCGATCGACGCGGATGACATCGGTGGTATTGTCAGCGGCCCGAACGGTCTGGAGGCGGGAGTCTGGGTCATCGCCGAAACCAAGGACCTGCCGACCAAATTCCGCAAAATCGTAGTGACGGACGACCACGGGAGGTTTGTGATTCCAGACCTGCCGAAAGCGAACTATAGCGTCTGGGTGCGCGGCTATGGCCTGATTGACTCGCAGCCGGTGGCCTCCTCACCTGGTAAGACTCTGGCGCTGACCTCCATTCCCGCGCCGGATGCTCGGGCGGCGGCACAGTACTATCCAGCAAATTACTGGTACTCGCTAATCAAAATTCCTTCCAAAAGCGAGTTTCCGGGAACTGGACCGGAAGGGAATGGCATCTCACCGGAAATGAAGAACCAGATGACCTGGATCGGCCAGATCAAGGGAGGGTGTATTGTTTGTCACCAGATTGGAAGCAAAGCCACACGTGAGTTTCCCCCGACTTTGGGACACTTCTCGTCGAGTATAGAGGCCTGGGACCATCGGTTCCAAGTAGGACAGGACGGGAAACTCATGAGCGAAGCTGTGTCTAAGCTGGGCCGGGCGCGCGGCCTTCAAATGTTCGCCGATTGGACGGACCGCATAGCAGCAGGCGAAATACCTCCCGCCCCGCCGCGGCCACAAGGACTGGAGCGGAACCTAGTTCTGAGTGAGTGGGAATGGGGCGTGCCATCGAGTTTTGTTCACGACGAAGTCAGTACGGATCGGCGCAAACCGACCTTGAACGCGAACGGCCCTATTTATGGCGTCGATTTCGGCACGGACCGCCTCCTTATTCTCGATACTGGGAAGAATGCTGCTTCCGACGTCAAGCTTCCTTCCACAAACACGGTCTCGTCGAAACCCCAGTCGATGCCGGAGCCGTCACCCTACTGGGGCGAAGAGATCTATTGGACGGACCCAGCCCACCCGGGCGTGGGGGTTGTGGATCAAAAGGCTCGCGTATGGATAACATCCGAGGTTCGCCCAGAAGACCGTCAGCCAGATTTCTGCGGGCCGAGTTCCGGGAATAAATACGCTAAGTACTTCCCGCTCGACAAGGTAAAGTCCTCTGAGCAGGTTGCCATGTATGACCCCCTAACCAAGGAGGTTACCAACGTTGATACGTGCTTCGACACGCATCACCTCCAATTCGACGAAAATGCCGACAACACTTTATACTTCTCGGGCCGAATTGGAACGGTCGGTTGGCTGAACACCAAGGTCTACGACCAAACAGGCAGTTCGGAAACGGCACAAGGCTGGTGTCCGACGATCCTCGACACCAACGGCGACGGAAAAATCGGAGCATACACCGAGCCCAACGACCCCATCGATCCTCGCAAGGACCACCGTGTCATGTTGGGAGGATACGGCATCGCCGTGAATCCGGTAGATCACTCTATATGGTTCGCCGCACCTGGGACGCCAGGTCAAATTGTTCGCCTCGACCGCGGTACGAATCCCCCGACTAGTTGCAAGTCCGAAGTCTACGAGCCACCGTTCAACAATGCCAGCGCTCCAGGCAAAGAGGCATACTTTCCACGCGGCATTGATGTGGATCGCAACGGCTTGGTCTGGACGGGATTGTCTGGTAGTGGACAGCTTGCCAGCTTTGATCGGCGGAAGTGTAAGGTTCTGAATGGGCCCACTGCCACCGGCCAACACTGCCCGGAGGGCTGGACCCTTTATACGGCTCCCGGCCCCCGGATGAAAGGGGTACCTGACGAGAGCTCAGCTGACTTCTTTTACTTCAATAAAGTGGATCAATACAACGCCTTGGGATTGGGTCCGAATACGCCGATGGCTAACGGGACCCTGTCCGATTCTCTCTTGGTGCTGCAGCCTGATGGGAAGTTCCTGGTATTGCGTGTGCCATATCCCATCGGCTTTTATAGCCGCGGTATGGATGGTCGCATTGATGATCCGAAAACCGGCTGGAAAGGCCGCGCTGTCTACGCCAATTATGCTCCCAATTCCGTCTGGCATATCGAGGGCGGCAAGGGAACCTTGAGTTCATTGGTTAAGTTCCAAATGCGCCCGGGCCCTCTGGCAAAGTAAGAAAAGGATCACAATAGAGAGTCGTTTTTCGGTTTTGACCCCTCTGTTTGGGCTTTTTGCATTGAATTACGCGGCCATCGGGGGCAGCATTTCGGGAACCCCGTTAAACACCGCAGTGGTGCGGTGGTATCGAAAGCCACCGTCAGTGCAGCCAATACAGCCACCGGAGTTCGGCGCACGACCACGATCAAAAGTGCGGGCGTATATGCCTTCCCTGGCCTGGCTATCGGCGACTATTATATCGATATTACTGTCACTGGATTCAACCTTATCGGCGCGCCAATATAAATGTCGACCTGGGCGGCGCTCTCCAGGTGGATGCAGTGCTCGAATTGGGGGAAGGTTCCGAAACCGTCACGGTCAAAGAATCGACGGTAGAGGTTGAAACGGTGAGCAGTCAACTGGGAGACGCCATTACGGGAACCGACGTGGCGGCACTGCCACTCAATGGACGCAGCTATACCGACCTGCTTTCGCTTCAGCCCGGCAACAGCGGCCGCCGCTTTTTCTCCGGTCCGGGAATCGAAAATTACGATTTGACGGCACGGAAGAATTTGCGGCTCACCCAGACGAAGTCCCTGGAATTCCGCCTGGAACTTTTTAACGCCTTCAACCACGCGCAGTTTTATGGGCCCGGTTCTGTGGATGGCAATATTACCCGCTCGACCTTTGGCTACGTGGTAAGCGCCGCCCCTCCGCGATTGATCCAGATTGGGTTAAAAAGGTGTCATTTTGACGTTTGAGAGGTTTTATAGGCAACCTAGGCGCTCACGACGGAAATGGCCAAACTAAGCTGGCCAGGATGGTACAGATCATGAACGAGAGATCTCGGCGTAACTTCCTCACCGATGCTGCAGTGGCATCTGTCCTGTTGTTAGGCGCGTGCAAGCGCACTGGAAGCACTGCTGCCGGCGCTCAGGGATCTGAACGGAACGAACCGATCAGTCCCGATGTAACTCTGCGCATCGGCCCCGTGCTGGCGGATATCGGCAAGGGTCACACTATCAGCACCATCGGATACAACGGAACCGTCCCTGGGCCGCTGATCCGCTTTCGCGAGGGTGTCCCCGCCACGGTCGAGTTATTTAACGATACGGATACCCCGGAATTCGTTCACTGGCACGGACAGATCATCCCGGCGTTCGCGGATGGAGCGGCGGAGGAGGGCAGCCTTTCGGTTCCGGCACACGGTCATATTCGATATCGATTCACACCTCAGCCCTCTGGCGCCCGCTTCGTGCATACACACGTTATGCCGATGTCCGACCTGAACCGCGGAACCTACACCGGCCAGTTTGCGTTCGTCTACATTGAGCCCAAGGGTAACCCCGGTCATTACGATCAGGAAGTGTTTCTGGCGACTCACGAATTCGAGCCGTTTCTCGGGGCCGAAGAAATGGAGGAAGGCGGCGAGGTAGATAAAGATACTGAGCGCAAGACGAAGGAATTCCAGCAGAAGCAGAAAAAGCCAAACGGGTGGGAAATTGGTTATCAGCGCTTCACGATCAACGGCAAAGGCCTGGGATATGGCGAGCCACTTCGCGTAAGGGAAGGCCGACGCGTTCTGTTCCACATTCTTAATGCGAGCGCCACCGAGAATATTCAGCTGGCATTGTCAGGGCACAAGTTTCAAGTTGTCGCCCTCGATGGAAACCCCGTGCCTCATCCGCAATTTGTGGAAGTGCTCGAATTGGGCACAGCGGAACGAATTTCGGCCATCGTGGAGATGACCAATCCCGGCGTTTGGGTTTTGGGCACTCCCAACGATGACGACCGCAAGGATGGAATGGGAGTTGTCATCGAGTACGCTAACGGAACTGGTTCACCACGTTGGGTGAAGCCGCAAAGGAAGCCGTGGGATTATACGCTCTTTGGCGGGAACGGCGCCGTTCACAATCCGGATGCGACGCTCCCGCTTGTTTTTGGCAAAATCAACGGCGGCGAGGGAGGGTTCAATCACTGGACAATCAACGGGAAGGGCTTTGATGAAACAGTTCCTCCGACAATGCTTCAGAAGGGTCGGCGCTACCGCCTTGTGTTGGATAATCAAACCGATGATGCACATCCCATCCACCTGCACCGGAATAGCTTCGAACTAACGAAGGTGAACGGCAAGCCTACCGCCGGTGTGCTAAAGGATGTAGTGCTCATAAAGGGCTTCCAGAAGATCGAGGTCGACGTGATGCCCGAGATGGACGGTCTCACACTATTCCATTGCCATCAGCAACTCCATATGGATTACGGCTTCAAGCTGCTGTTCAACGTGGTGTAAGCCATTCACCGACCCGTCGGTCAGCATGATCGGAGGTACTAACGAGTTCGCTTCAACTGAACGCCAGGGTCCCCCATGGTAAGCGAATACCCATCACCATGCGCGGTATGAATAAACCATGGTTGATCCGGCTCGACTTCGATCTTCTTCCTAATGCGCGCAATCGCGTGGTCCACTGCCCGCGTGTACGCCGAGTTGTCAGGATAACCCCATACCGCCCGGAGTAACTCGCTCCGGTACACAACTTGGCCCTGCCGCGCTGCAAGATACCTCAGGATCTCGAACTCCCGGTGGGTGAGGTGAAGCAATTGGCCCGCCTTGGTCGCGATCCGGCTCTGGAAATCGATGGTGATTTCACCCAGACTGATTCCACTGGCATCCGTCCGGATGCGTTTCAGGACCGCCCGCACACGAGCCAGTAATTCTTCCAGGTCGAAAGGTTTCGTGACGTAATCATCGGCGCCCAGCCGAAAACCGCGAACCTTGTCTGCGGTAGTTCCACGAGCAGTCAAGAAAATGATAGACGTGCGGCCACCCTGGTGTAGCGTGTCGAAGGCATCGAAGCCCGAACGATCCGGCAGGGTCACATCAAGGATGATGAGATCGGGAACGAAATCTATAAGCAGGTTGATGGCGGAACGAATATCCGCCGCGCGTCTGACTTCGAACCCGTCGATCTCCAAGTTATCGCACAGCACTTCTGCGAGCGATGCGTCATCTTCAACCACGAGTAGTCTCTTGTTCAAAGATCGGCTCCCATCTCCGCACCGAAAGTAGGTTTCTCTTTAGGGGCCGTTGGCAAAGTGATTTTGACGCTGGTACCGCCGTTTTCATTCTCAACTCGCATAATGCCCTTATGTTCCGCCACGATTCGGGCCACTATCGAAAGTCCTAATCCAGTTCCGCCATGGCCGGCAAGGCGTCCTCGATAAAATTTCTTGGTTACGTGTTTGAGCTCATCGGCGGGAATCCCGCCGCCGGAATCCGCAATCTCCAACAATATGGTGCGGGAATCGGGGACGAGACGGACCGCCAGATGGTGTTTTTGGCGCGAATGCCGGATCACGTTGTCCAGGATGTTGTCCAGTAGGAGCCCGATGCTTGCTGGATCACCGAGAATTGGGGGCGCCGTTTTGGGTAAGCACAAGTCGACCAGGAAGGCAGCATCGGTAAGCTGCACGGAAAAGCGTTCCAGGGCGTCGTTCACTAGGTCCGTGATGGCAAGTAGTTCCGGGGGCTGCTTGGCTTCCATAGCATCGGTTAGGCTGGAGAATGCGAGCAGGTTGTCAACCAGCCGCGTGAGCCTTTTTGCTTCCTGCACGATGAAGCCGGCGTACTTCTGACTCGAAGCAACGCCAGTGAGCCGTCCAGCCGCCAGTGTCTCTCCAGCGGCCCGGATCGTCGCGATGGGTGTCTTGAATTCGTGAGTGACGCCGGTCACGAAGCCGGAACGCAATTCGGACAGGCGCAGGCTGGCTGCGGCGGCACTCAGACTCAGTAGAATGCCGATCGCAAGCACGGCCGCCGCCACACCTTGCAGGACCATCAAACGATTCGCCGCCGCCGCCGCGAAGATCAGCGAGGAGTCTTCGCGCGCGACGGCGCGGATGGTCCACGAACGGCGCGGCTGGGTGGACAGCGGCTCGGAAGCGACCAGTAGCGGGTTAAAGAACATAACAGGGAACCTGCGTTGGCTGGGTGAAACGGCTCGCGACGACTTGAGCACTCCGCCCGCTACCGTTTCCCGGCCTTGGTCGTCCACGATCGACAGGCTAACCGCCTGGCGCGAGCTATCCACAGACTCGGTCTCGCGGAGCAGTTCGGCGAAGTAATGCTCCCGCACCCAATTGAGGTTCACCATGAAACCGAAGACCGTGTCTAAATTCTGGCGGAACGGATCGCGATAGAGCATCCGCCCGATGATCTGATAGGGCACGCCATCCAGCATTGTCTCCAAGACCACGAAGGGTTGGCCCGGCGCGGCTCTCTCCTGAATCAGACTGAGCACCCGTGCAGCCACCGGGGCGTATTCGTCGCTGATGACGGGGAATCGCCTTGAACTGTTGACGCCGTTGGCCCACTCGGGCCGGCGTTCCTGGCGGTAGAAAAATATTGGGCCAGAGGCAGACTCGCGGCGCCACAAGAAAAACAATTCCGGGTAAGAGTAGCGGGCAAAAGCGCTCGCCACCAGGTTGACCACATCGTACGATGGATCGTTTCTGTCACCGATTATGGTGAGGGCAGGCGCCAGAAGCACGGAGCGTTGCGCTGCCTGCATGTCCCGTGTAAGATCGGCCAAGAACCGGCGGCTGGCGTCGTCCTCCTGGCGATCCGCCAGCAAAAATAAACTGTGCTGCCAGCCGCGAACGGCGATAGCCCCAGTCCATGCCAGGAACCCGATTAAGAGACACGATGCTACGGCTGCCGCCATTGGCCGCCTGAGCAGCACCTTTTCAATGAAGGTCACGTAGGCATTCAGCGATCTTCCATCGCAGCCTCTGTTCGATAGTATCGCGCCGCGCCTTCGTGCAAAGGAATGGGCGTGGCCGGTGCGTCCTCGACGTTCATCTGCCGCAAGGGTGCGTTAATCAGGGATAAATCCATCATGCCGCCGAAAAGCGACTTAGCAACCGCGAAAACGAGCCGTTCATCGAGACCGCTACGACATACCAGAACTCTATCCACCGCAATTGTCAGTATTGGAACACCGAGTATATTAGCAGGGACCACCACCCCGCGGATAAAAGGATAGGCTCGATGAACCCGCCCCACGGTGTCTGGGGACAAAGAGAGTATGCGAGTGTCATGGATCAGGGCGCGTTTGAGCGGAAAGATTCCGGGCAGCAATGAAGCATCCAGTGTCCCATTGGCCAGCTGCGGCGCAGCCACCCCAGGCAATTCATACGACAAAGTGGCCTTGATACCGACGGCGTTGAGAAGACTTTCCCCGGTTAACGCCGGGCTGTTTCGCGGCAATCCAAGATTCAGGCGCCGATTCCGAAGATCCTCCACGGTGTGGATTGAAGAGTTCCGACGAACTGCGAGGAAAATAGGAGAAGGATCGAGAATTGCCACGCCGCGAAGGCGATCATAGCGATTTCCATCAATTTCACCGATGAAGGCCAAATACGCCAAATCAGCCAAGACGAACGTCAGATCCGCGTCCCCCGATTGCAATGCCTTAAGACTGTCGAGGCTATTGAACATTTCCCTAAATTGGACATCTACTTCCGGAAGCTGCGCGGAAAGCGCCCGCTGAAATGCCGCACTTAAGACCTTAATTTGCCCAGCGAGGAACAAGACCTTCAAGGTGGTGTGTTGTGGCGGACGAGTCTGAATCTTCGATCCGCATCCTGAAATCAAGGATAGGACGACTAGCGAGCAAGCGCAGCGTAGCGCGATATTAGAGCGTTGTTTCATAATGCTCCTGCCTGTGTTCGCATCGACTTTCTTTAGAACTCGGCCGCCGGCAGGCACCCAGCCCAGAGCCGATCAGTCGCGGTTCGCATCCTGTTCGGTACTCACAAGATAGCACGGTCTTTACCCATCACTTCGCATTCTAACGAACAACCCTGGAACACTGCCTCCCTCGTATCGATCGGCGCCCCGCAGTTCGCCTCTCCCTCTTTCCCGCTCCGTCGAAAAGCCCTGCGACATATTGCGACACTGATGTGTTGGGGTCGTTATATACTGCCTTACGGACTGCCTCGTATATTTGAGGCATTTGAGGCACCTGCCTGTGAAGGACGAAGGGGTGACGGTAATGAATGTAAAACGATTGCCTTGGCAACTCGTGTGCGAGGCTTTGCAGCTGGTAATGTTGGCGTCGTGTTTAATGGGACAATCGGCGGGCACGGCGGCACTCACCGGAGCGGTAACCGACACTTCCGGCGCCGCGGTGCCGGGCGTGACGGTCTCGATGACCAGCTATGACACTAATCAGGTCCGCACCGCGACCACGGGTAGCGATGGGCAGTACAAGTTTACGCTGCTTCCGCCGGGGAGTTATAAGGTTCGCTTTTCCTCGGCGGGCTTCAAGACCGCCGAGGTCGAGTCGGTGGTCCTCAACGTGACCGAGACTCCCACGCTGGATCGCACGCTGGAGGTCGGCGCGCAGTCCGAGCAAGTAACGGTGGAAGCTACGGCCGAAACATTGCAGACCTCGAGTTCCACGCTGGGTACGGTGGTGGGTAGCAGCACGGTAACCGAACTGCCCCTGGCTAACCGCAACTACACCCAGATCATCAGCCTGTCCGCCGGTGCGAACGTGGGTGTGAATAACGCGACATCCTTCGGAAAAGGCACGTTGGATATGAGCGTCAACGGGAACTCTCCCGTCCAGAACAATTTTCAGATGGATGGCGTGGCGATCCAGAGCATGGCCGGCAGCGGAAGCGCGAACGACTTCGGCCAGTACGTTGGCATCGCCGTTCCCAGTCCGGACGCAATCCAGGAATTCAAGGTTCAGACTTCAACTTATGACGCCACCTATGGACGCAACCCCGGGGCGAATGTGAACGTAATCACTAAGTCGGGCACCAATACCTGGCACGGCACCGCGTTTGAGTTCTTGCGCAACGCGGTGTTCGACGCCAACGACTTCTTTTACAATCGGGACACGTGCCGTCTGAACTATGCGGGGCAGTCCTGTCCGAAGCAAGTGTTGAACCAGAACCAATATGGCGGAATAATCGGTGGACCAATCAAGAAGGACAAGCTGTTTATATTTGGCAGCTACGAAGGAACGGGGGCAAAAAACGGAGTGAACGTTGCTGGTAACTCCAGCGTCTCGCTGTACCCGGTTATTCCGTCGGGGCCGCGCGACAGCGCGTCGTTTATGTCCGCTTTGATCGCGGCTAATTGCGGCCCGAGTTTTTTCGGTGGCGGGCTTCCGTGTTCGGCCACGTCGGTCAGCCCGGTTGCGCTGAAGATGTTGCAGGTAACAGACGCGAATGGCGGCTATTATTTCCCGTCCAATAGCGCGGTTGGCCCCCTCAGCTTCAATCAGCCGGCGTTATTCTCGGAAAAGCAAACCTTGGTAAATGGCGACTATCTGATAAATCCAAAGAACACCCTGGCGATGCGGTTCTTCTATAGCACCGATCCACGCACCGCCCAATTCCACGATCTGATCGGCGGAGCGTTGCCGGGATCGCCGGAGGTAGCTCGGGTTTCCAATACCAACACCGTGCTGAGGCTGACCACCATCGTGACGAATAGCGTAGTGAACGAGGTGCGAGGGTCGTTTCAACGGTTGTTCACTTTGCAGCAGAACGATCTTCCCACGGGCTGGACCCCGGCGAACCTGGGCATCACTCCGGCTGTGCCCAGTCAGACCCAGGGGCCGCTGATTTCGATCCTCGCTAATAGTGTGGGCGCAGGCGGATTTCTGAATCCCACATTTAGCCCGACCAATCAGTTCCAGTTTCAGGATCAGATCTCATGGTCGCACGGAAGACACAGCGTTCGAGCTGGCTTCGAGATCGAAAAAGCTCAATGGAACCTCGATTTCGCGGGCCTCGAACGTGGCTGGCTTCTCATTGGCACCTTCGGCAACCTGCTGGCCGCGAACGAACCTGGCAATATTTTGGCTTGTGCGGCTTGCGTTGCCAGCGGTCCTCCGGCAGCCGGCGGCATTATCCATGCATACAGGGAGACGAACCTGAATTCCTTTGTTCAGGACGACTGGAAGCTTAGCGCTAAGCTAACGATCAATTTGGGAGTGCGCTGGGAATACGATGGCACGTTCACCGACAAATACGCCAACCTGACCAACACCTGGTTGAGCCAGTTGGCGCCGAATTCGCAAGTTCCGGCAGCGCCCCTGGGCCAGCCGGCGAACTACGAGGGCTGGGTTACCGCCTCCAGCTATTTGGCACACTATCCACAGCCGCCCCCCGGCGTGTTGATCAATAACAGCGGCCATGGTCCAGCACAACAGCACCCGCCACTCAGCAACTTCGGTCCCCGCGTGGGATTTGCCTATCAACTGAATAGCAAAGTGGTAGTCCGGGGTGGCGCGGGAATTTTCTATGACCGCATCGGCGCGGCTAGCGTCATCCAGTCTCTGGAGGCTGGCGCGCCATACGCAACGTCGCTGTCTTACAGCGGCTCCGCCGCGGCCCCCTTCACGCTTCAGAGTCCATTCCCAAATCTGCCGCTGGGCCAGTTTGCCCAACGCTATTCGTACCCCAGCGCGGCATGTCTGGCAGGCGCCGCGCCGCCGTCCACCTGCAGTTCGGCGCTTAGTATTCCGATCCTCGACCAGGATCTCCACACGCCCTTGGTGAGACAATATAACCTGAACCTTCAATATGAGCTTGCTCCCGGGTGGGTGTTAGAAGCCGGATATGTGGGTTCCAGTGGCATAAACCTGTTGGACGTCAACCACAACGTGAACACAGCGGATATTGCCAGCGCGAACAATCCGGTGAACGGGATCGCGACTACGACCGTGGCCAATGTAGCCTTCCGCGTGCCTTACGTGGGCTATGCTCCGACGGGCCTGCAAGATACGGCATTCGACGGTATATCCAACTACAATAGTTTGCAGGTTACGGTCCGCAAACAGTTCTCTCATGGGCTGTCGCTTCAGGGTGCCTACACTTTTAGCAAGTCGCTGACGAACCTGGTAGCCGATTCGGCCAATAGCAATAACGCGAGCAGTTTAGCACAGCAGTATGGGCCATCGTATTTCAACCGGCCCGAACGGTTCATCGTCAGCTACAGTTGGGATATTCCGTTTGGACGGCACGACGGAGCTGTGGGCAAATTACTTGAAGGCTGGACCCTCTCCGGCGTGACTACCATCCAGGATGGCGCGCCCATGACCTTCGTGGATGGCAATGCGGGCTCGGCGTACGGCACCCAGGGAACCGGCAACTCAAATTTTGGGCGTTCCCAAATATGCCCCGGAATGACTTATGGCAACATCCCGACTCCGGGCGGCATCGAATCCCGTCTGGGTGGATACAGCGGCGGCCCAGGCTATTTCAACCCGAGCGCTTTCTGCCCAGCGCCCGCCATTGAGCCGGACGGAGTGACAACTACCACCCAAGCCGCTTGTCCCACCTGCGCCCTGCTGTTTGGCGATTCCGGACAAGGCATACTGCTAGCACCAGGCCAATTCAACTTTGATGCCTCGTTGATCAAGACGACGAAAATCACCGAGGGTACTTCGCTGCAAATCCGTGGGGAGTTCTTCAACTTCTTCAACCATCCGCAGTTCACAGGCCCTGGGCAGAGTGTGAGCAACGGAGCGGAGCCCTACTACCTGCCGGAGCCTTTGGTCCCCGGCCAGGGTGTGATTACCACCACCAGTGTGAATCCGCGCGTAATCCAGCTGGGGGTAAAGTTCCTCTTTTGAGAACTGCGGCGTTGACAATTTCCCAAGCCGGCGGCGTTGCCCGTCCAGTACTTCCAGAAGCATGAACGGACGATTCACTTCACTAGCCGCGTTGCGCGCGACCTGGCTGCCGCCGATGGCCGCGTTCCTGGCGGCTACCGGTGCAATTCCTGCGGCAGCCCAACAAAATTCCCTATCCCGCGATCTCGAAGTGATTCAGTTGCGTCCGAACTTCGATGTCATCGTCGGAGCCGGTGCGAATATTCTGGTCCAGTTCGGATCGGATGGCGCCGTGCTTGTGGACGCGGGCGATAGCGACATGTCCGACAGCGTTCTGGAGGCTCTCAAGAAGGTGACGTCCGAACCCATTCGCTACGTCATCAATACTAGCGCCGATCCTGGCAACGTCGGAGGAAACGCAAATCTCTCCAAGGCCGGTGCTTCACTCAATTTCGCGAGGGGAAATAATATCGGCGGGAAAGCGGCGGCCGTTTTGTCCCGTGAGGGGGTACTCAATCGTATGAGCGCACCGACCGGCAAAGCATGGCCGTTTCCGATCGATGCGTGGCCCACCGAGACCTTTTTCACGAAACAGAAAGTAATGTACCTCAACGGGGAGGGAATTCAGGTAATTGCCATGCCGGCGGCTCATACGGACGCCGACAGCATCGTGTACTTCCGCCGGTCGGACGTAATCGCGGCGGGAAACATCGTCGACACCCGGCACTTCCCAGTCATCGATCTGGAGAATGGTGGAAGTATTCAGGGAGAGATCGATAGTCTGAATCGCCTGGTGGAGATGGCGATCCCGTCCATACCGCTTGTGAATCAAGAAGGAGGGACCTTCGTCGTCCCAGGACATGGGCGTATTTGCGATCAGGGTGACCTGGTTGAGTACCGGGACATGGTCGTGATTATTCGGGACGTCATTCGGGACATGCTGCGGCAGGGCATGACGTTAGAGCAAATTCAGCGGTCATCCCCGGCCAGCGGATACTCTACCCGATATGGCAGCGATTCGGGGCCCTGGACAACCAATCAGTTTGTGGAAGCGATTTATAGAAGCTTGAAGGAAAAGAAGTGAAATCCGATGAGCATTTGTCAATGTTTTTGCGGAAGAGCCAACATCGTGCATCCTTATTTCGCCGCGTTGGCGCTGATCGCCACGGTCTGGAGCGCGCCTGCCCGCGCCGAGATCGATTTGTCGGGAAATTGGGCCGCGCGCATTCATCAGGATTGGCAGGAACGCACCCCGGGGCCCGAGATTGTCGATTATATGGGACTTCCAATCAACAACGAAGCGCGCGCGAAGGCCTTGAGCTATCAGGCCTCGGAACTCTCAATGCCCGAACGCCAGTGTATGTATTATCCGCCAGCTTACCTCGCGTTTGGTCCTTTTGGTTTTAAAATGTGGTCGGAGTTTGATTCAAGCACTGGTAAAATCCTGGTGTGGAAAATGACAGGAGAAATCGATATCGCGGGTACCAGCATCTGGATGGACGGTCGCCCGCATCCCTCCAGAAATGCCCCGCACACGTTCGGTGGTTTTACCACTGGGACTTGGGAGGGCGACGTTCTGGTAACCTACACCACGCATTTTAAGGCCGGCTACCTGCGGCGCAACGGGGTTCCTCTCAGTGACGAGGCTACAATGACCCGGCATTTTGCACGTCACGGCGACCTGCTGACGATCACCGAGTATATCGACGATCCGGTCTACCTGACGGAACCAGAAGTAGTCAGTAGAACATGGCAAATGGATTTGAAAATGCAAGTCACCACAGTCCCGGGGCCGTGTAATCCCGAAGCCGAGGTTGCCCGATTGACCGGCGACGTAGTGCCGCATTATCTGCCTGGCAAAAATCCATTTGTCGGTGAATTGACCAAGCTGTACAACATCCCCGAGGAGACTATATTGGGCGGCGCCGAAACCATGTATCCCGAGTATCGCAAGAAACTGAAGGACACTTACGTCCCGCCCGCGCGTTGCGTCCGGTATTGCTGCGGTTGGACTCTGGCCTCCCAAGCAAACACCCTGAAGTGCATTGGGATTGGATTCTCAACACTGGACGCGCCTTTGGGGCGGTAATTCCCGAATAACCTGTTTATCCGCGAGAGACAGCCATGAAGGATATAAGAGCAGGATCGGCGGCGCTTTGGATGCTTTTCATTTTCGGCCTGTCGGCCCCAACGTACGGTCAGGCGGGCGGAAGCCCCGGAAACCAAGAGACCGCCGGCGCAAACCTTACGCTAAAATCCACCGCTCCCATCGAAACCGATTTGACCGGGAATTGGGTATCGATCATTAATGCGGACTGGCGTTGGCGAATGCTTCCTCCACCGAAGGGCGATTATGCCAGCATCCCCATTAACGCTGAAGGAAAAAGAGTCGCTGACACCTGGGACCCCGCAAAAGACCAGGCCGCTGGTGAACAATGCCGGTCCTACGGAGCCCCTGCCATTATGCGGGTGCCGGAACGGCTGCACATCACATGGCAGGATGACAACACCCTAAAGGTTGAAACGGATGCCGGACAGCAAGTCCGCCTCCTGCATTTCATCGGCTGGCAAGCACCACATGGTGCGCCGGCCTGGCAGGGTGACTCGGTAGCCAAGTGGGAGCCGGGCGGCACGATTAAGAACAAGGCGGGAGGCGAGATCTCCCGGCCGAAATACGGGGCGCTGCAAGTGACAACCACTCATATTCGGCCTGGATACTTACGTAAGAACGGTGTCCCTTATTCCGCGAATACCGAACTGGTCGAATATTGGAATTTAAACCGGGAACCCAATGGCGCCCAGTGGCTCGTAATTACCGCTGTCGTACATGACCCAACTTATCTCCAGGAAGATTGGATCACGGCGCTTGATTTCAGGAAGGAGCCGGACAGCTCGAAGTGGGACCCTCAGCCCTGCTCGGCTAGATGGTGATCGCGCCCGCAACCAGGCGCACAAAATGCCTGCTGGCATAAAATAATGTATATGAAGTATCAGATGGCGTTCCTATTTTCTGTCACATTATTGGCACAGGACCACAATCGGGTGCGCATGGTTCACGGGGTTCCGGGCGGCGTGCCAAATTTCTGCGCGCATCCGACCGTAATCAGTGTGACCAGCGGCTTGTGGTCCGATCCGGCAACGTGGTCGAGCAACGGCGTGCCGGGCGTTAACGATCGCGTGGCGATCGCCGCGGACCACGAAGTGGTCTACGATACGTCAAACGATCTCAAGATCGGGTGTATCGACCTGCGCGGCCACCTGAGCTTCGCCACAGATGCCAGCACGCGGCTGAAGACCAATAACCTGATGGTGGAGGATGGGGGCTATCTTGAAATCGGCAGCGTAGCAAAACCAATTGCCGCGAATGTCACTGCCGAGATCGTGATCGCGGATCAGAAAATCGACCGGAATCTAGATCCGGCGGAGTTGGGCGCGGGTATCGAGGGCCTGGGTAAGATCAGCATGCACGGCGCGATGAAGACTCCCACCTTCGTACGGCTGGCAGTCGAGCCTCTGGCGGGCGATACCACCCTGACGCTCGAGGAGCCGGTCGTGTCCTGGAAGTCCGGCGACCGCGTCGTAATTCCGGATACGCGCCAACTGCGCAACAATCAGCGCGGGGAGAACTATCAGCCTCAGGATGAGGAATTGGAAGTCGCGGCGGTGAGCGGTAGCGAGATCAGACTGGCCACGCCGCTCAAATTCGACCACAAAGGAGCGCGCGACGGTAACGACAAGCTGGAATTCCTGCCACATATCGGCAATCTCACCCGCAACATTGTGGTGCGTTCGGAGAATCCAGCGGGCACTCGTGGGCACATGATCTTCATGTCGCGCTCCGAAATCGACCTGCGCTACATAGAGGTGCGCGAGATGGGCCGCACCAAATTGGGCGTCCTCGACAACACCGAGTTCGATAACAATGGCAAGCTCACGAAATTCGGCGCCAATGAGATCGGCCGATACGCGATTCACTTCCATCACGACTTCGGACCCAAGCAGGCTCCCGCCAACGGATACCAGTTCACGCTGGTGGGCAACGCGGTGGATGGTGCGCCCAAGTGGGGCATTACCGTGCACGATAGCCACTACGGTTTAGTACAGGATAATGTGGTCTACAACACGCACGGCGCTGGCATTGTTACCGAAGACGGCACGGAAAGTTTCAACGTGTTCGATCACAATTTTGCGTTGCGCTCAGGCGGCTCGGGGGAATTTTCGCCGCGCAGCGGTTACAGCGGAGCGGGGGTGGACCCGGGCGGGGAGGGCGCGGGCTTCTGGTTCCGCGGACCCAACAATTACATCCGTAATAACGTGGCGGCGAACGCCGACACATTCGGATTCGGACTGGCAGCTGGCGCGCTGGGTGACGCGCGCGTCCCCGCTTTCAAGGGCGCTGACATGAGCATCGACAAGGAAACCATGTTGATCGACACCACCGGCGCGGCCGTGCTGGAGTTCACGGGCAACGAAGCCTATGGAGCGATCCAGACTGGGCTAGCCTTTGGATGGAACGGAACGATCACCAACTTCCGGGTCTGGAACCCGGCCCTGCACGGGCTCACTGCAACGCCTTCCGACAACCTTATAGTCGACACAATCACGGTGCGCGGCGACAAATCGATCCTCACGAACGAGTTCGAGAGCCCGACAGGGGTATGGGTGGGAAACTACCTTTCGAAAAGTATCGTCATCCGCAACGCCGACGTGCAGGGGATGCGAACGGGCGTCAGCAGTCCGTTCTTCAAGGCTGATCAGAAGCCGGGACCGGGGCGCGGCGATGGATCGTTGACCATCGAGAACGGGTATTTCCGCGATTATGTGGGCATCGCGGTGGCCACGGCCTACCGCGCCAATTCGACCAACGACAGGCCGATCAAGGAAGCAGTGGTGCGTGGTTCGGTGTTTGAGCCCTTGAGGAATGTAGGGGTGGACCGGATGAATCCGCCAGCGGCGGTATCGATGAACTACCGCATGGCCTCCGGTGACTCGGCGCCACGGGATCCCATTTTCATTTACGACTTCGATAGGATCGCGGGCGACGACTTCAAGGTGTATTACTCGCTAAAAGCCCCACAGACAGTTGCTCCGTGCAGTGAAAGTAGGGCTGCGATCGACGGCTGGGTTTGCAAATAGAAACGGTTTCCCGAGCATACCTGATCGCCGCTACATAGCTGCACGGGAGCAAGGCGACGATGAGGGCGCAACGGTCGCAGTGGAACCTGCAAGGTACAGCGATCTACCATGCTGGAGTAGCAGCTTGCACCGAAGCGCGAATATTTGGCGGAAACAGGAGGACGCGATCGCCGCGCTACTGACCCAGCGCAACGTGGAGGAGGCGGCGCGCGCTGCCGGCATTGGCGTCAGAACCCTCTTGCGGTGGCTGAAACTTCCCGAGTTCCAATCTGCGTACCGCCAGGCGCGCCGGGACGCGTTTGGCCAGGCCATCGCGCGGCTGCAGCAGGGAACTTCTGCGGCCGCTACGACTCTTTTGAAGGTGATGATCGATCCGGGCGCCCCGGCTTCGGTCCGCGTAAGGGCGGCGGATTCAGTATTGAATCACGCAACCAAAGCGATCGAGATTGAGGAAATCGAAGCGCGGGTGGCAGCGCTGGAACAAGCCGCGAGCGGCAAACCAACGCGATGAGAGCGCTCTCTCAGAACGCTGGCAATCGACGATGACGCCTGTAGAGCGGTTCCTCCGCGACAATGGCGCCAGGATCTGCGGGCCGCGCCTTGCTCCAAGTGCTGATGGAGTTGGCTCTGCGCGTTATCGACACTGGCTATCAGACACTCGCACTCATCAATGCGTGCTATAGCGGAGCGTTTCTCAGTCGACGATCTTTCGGAACGACCCCGGGCGAGAAACCAGCTGGCGGTATCTATTTCCCGAAGGATGGAGGAGCACATGCTATTACAGCTGGGGGATCGAATCAATTGACCTGGCACGACCCCAAGCTGGGTCGGGGGAGCGTTTTTTTTGAAAAGTTGCTTGCTGGGCTTGGAGGACAGGCTGATACGTTTCCGATCTTTCCAGATGGACATCGCGGCGATGGAATCATCACCGTGGACGAAATTGCTACCTACTTGCGGGAGGAAGTGAGTCTATCAACCAATCAGGAGCAGATTCCAATTCCTGCGGATCTGGCTCTAAACCGCAGCCTAGGTGGTTTTTTCTTTCTCAATCGCCAAAAAATGGTCGCAAACGGACTTGCGCCGGCATGGAACCCGAATCGTTCAACTCCGTTTGGAGCCAGGGTGGAAGAGACGCTGATCAGCGCGAAACAATACTATGCGGCTAGTCAATATGATCAAGCTCTGCCGCTCCTGCGTAAGGCTGCTGAGGCGGGTAACGGGGAGGCGGCCTTCTATCTTGGCTCCATGTATCAGGAGGGGAAGGGCGGCTTACCGAAGCCAACAAAACCAAGGGACTTTGAGCAAGCGGCGAACTGGTATCGCAAGGCGGCCGACGCGGGCGAGGCGCGAGGGATGACCCGTCTTGGCACCTTGTATATGTTTGGAGACGGGGTTGAGGGGAACGACCCGGATGGCGTGAATATTAACATCGCTCAGGCTAAGATTTGGTTCCAGAAGGGATCGGACGCCGGCGATACTCTTAGCATGGTTTTCTTGGGAGCCTTGTACGCGCACGATGTTACTGATGGCATGACAGGCATTGAAATAAATGCCCGAGTGCCGAAGAATGACGTTCTGGCGGTGAGTTGGTATCGCAAGGCGGCCGAGCTTGGCGATCGGATTGGCATGCTTCGTCTGGCTGGAATGTACGAAAACGGCCAGGGCGGCTTACCGAAGGATTTAGCACATACCATGCGACCGCGACATGGCCGCCGCGAGAGAGGCTGGCAAACGTTTGAAACAAAAGGTTCACGAACACGCAGGGACGTTGAGCCTGGTTCCCGACGAGAAGCTGGACGTCAGAGGAATTCGTCATACGTGGGCCATGATTTATGGTCTTGAGAATTGGAGTAGCTACTACACGGACAGGCAGGCTTTAGCCCTGACGACGTTAGTCCGACTGGTGGCGAATGCAGGAGAACAATTGCTTCGTGTGGCTGAAGCTCCTTTCGCCATTGCAGTCCAGACTTGTCTTGCGCTTACCATGAGTCGCGAAGCCGATAAGCTTTCGAGCATCGCAAGGTGGGATGCGACGAGGGAGAACCCACAGGGTACGTTCGCGCGGCAGGCTCTGCCAATGTTATGGGACTTCAATGAGGTTAATCCGTTGTCTGGCGCTGGAGGGGATTGGGACACGGCTTTGGATTGGGTGTGTCGCGTATGTGAATCACAGGTTCAATCCCCGACCGGGAGAGTGGAGAAGGCATCGGCGGCCGATCATCCGCTGCCGTCCGATTCGGCCGACCTATTTGTGACGGACCCACCTTACTATGACGCGGTGCCATATGCCTATCTGTCCGACTATTTTTATGTTTGGCTTCGACGAGCGCTGGCGTCCGCGCTCCCAGACTTGTTCAACAGTTCACTCGTACCCAAAGACGAGGAGATCGTAGTTGACCGCATGCATGAGTTGAGCAATTCGACGCACGACATCGCCTTCTACGAAAGTGAATTGACAAAGGCATTCATGGAAGGGCGGCGAGTAATCCGGCCTGACGGGATCGGCACAATCGTGTTTGCCAGCAAGACGACTGCAAGCTGGGAGGCAATACTGAAAGCTGTTGTTGACGCGGGCTGGATGATCACTGCTTCTTGGCCCATCGATACCGAGTTGGAGAACCGAGTTTCTGCGCAGGGGCAGGCGCGGCTTGGTAGCGAACGTATAGCCGGTTATATAAGCGGAGCCATTTCCGTCTACAGCGATCGCGCGTCCGTCGGTTGCATCATTGCCGCCCAAGTACGTTGAATATGCCAGTGCGTCACCCGCAGGCGTCAGTTTTGTCACAAAACCGTTGTAATTAGTTCCTTGTATGGTCGCTTGATACGGAGATTGGGAGGGGAAGTTGTAGGAAGCTGTGCTTCCCGTGACGTAGGCGAATCCCATTCCATCGACTGCGATTGCCGAGCCGGAGTCGCCGTTGTTTCCACCTAAGTAGGTGGAATAGACGAGCGCGGTGCCGTCTGGCGTCAGTTTCGTCACGAAAGCGTCCCCAACGCCTCGATATGTTTCTTGATAAGGCGACTGCACGGGGAAGTTAGCGGAACTGGTGCTCCCTGTGATATAGGCTGAGCCCTCCTTATCCACCGCGATCCCGATGCCGTTCTCGCCGCCACTTCCGCCGAGATAGGTGGAGTAGGCCAGTACCACCGGATCTATACGCAACTGCCGCTGCCTGTCGTAACGTGCGAGATCGAACCGTATCCGATTGTGCGCCATGATCGCGTACCTGGCAGCCACTTCTGTAAGCCCGCCGTCGATCTCCTGATAGACTCGCGGCTTTCGTGTTCGCATCTCGCCTAGCGCCGTCCGCAAAACTAGGTCGCCGTTTGACACTACCGCCAGCGAATACGCCCCTTCGTAGGTAATTTGAATCTGCCGCGGATCTGCCCCACGCGAGACCACGAAATCAAACTCCAAGTTCCCTTGGCTTCCATACCATACCAGGTTGATGCCTGGGTACACGCCTTCATACTGGATTCGGGCGTATTGCGGAACGTTCGTGTGCCATTTTGCGGGGTTGTTGCCAATGAAGTAATTACTGACCCCGGGCAACTTCTCCAACCCAATCTCGTGGCGCGGTCGATTCGCATTCTCCAATTTCATACGCACCACAGTGTGCTCCATCTCGCTTGGAGGAATCCGTTTCTGATCGGCAACGACCAGCTGCTTGGAGTCATGATTCCGGCTGAGGACCAGAGCGACCTCGGTATCGGTGAAGAAAGCCGTAATACCACCGCCCCGTGCCAGGAATCGCACACGCGCATCCGTTTGCCCCGTGTTCGGTTCAAAGGCGACCGGCAGATTTCCATACTTGGTGGCCCGCTTGGTCCCAGATTCCATGTGCATTCGAGTCTCAATTGAGTGCCGATCCATCCGCGCGTTGTCCGCAGCAGTGGATCGTTGAGTCAGAACTGCGAACAGAATCGAGGTCAGAAGCCGGTACGGGGTTGATGCTCTGTTCATTGGCGGTTCCTCCGTGGGATAAATCGCGCTTTTCCCGTTAGGTCACAATGCGTGGCCTTGCCCCGGCGATTTGTTAGTCGGCACCAGTTGTAGGGCACGGTTCTTTCTGGGCGGATTCTTCAAGCTACCATTGTGCGAGATTCCAAGTTTACCGCCGTTTTGTGTAGGTCTACTTCCCTTAAAATCTCCTCAGCTTCGACTTAGCCACCTGCTCATTCTGGCGTGGAAGACGTTCGTCTGGTAAGTACAGCCGCCGTTAACTCCGCACTCTACCTAAGCATAAAAGGGGTTGGGAAATTGGTTGAGGGCTGGTCTCTTCTTCATCGCCCCTTAGCGTCTAAACTGCTTCGTCATCGCAAGGCTGCAAAGCGTCGGGAACTGATTCATCACCAATGCTAATCGTGTATCGTTCATGGTCGGTAGCGGATTCCGCCGAACCGATGAAGTTCGTGAAGAAGTCTTGCTTGTTCCCCTCTACTTCATACTCGCCATTCCGATCGATTCTTAGCGTGAACGGCGGGAACGATTCATATTCATATGCCTCATTCAGGCGGGAGCCAGCACTGTATTCTGCGCTGACTTCGTCGCACGAAAGCCTTATTATCGAAGACGCCGAGAACGTGTTGGTTTGGTAGTCCATTGAGATGGATATATTGTTGTCAGGAGTACACCGAGGTAGTCGTTGGACGAGCCGAATTGCTCGGGCCAGTCCTACGATATCCTCTGGGCTTAGATCGGAAATCGGCTCTGAGCAGGAATTCGAGGGAGCGACCATTCTACGCGGCTTTCTTGGCTTGTTGAAATTCGACGAATTCGGCATTGATCACGGCCATGCGCTTGGCCTTCAGCAG
>Ga0302326_10004554_pt1 | contig 32091 bp, 18 predicted proteins | sample Palsa_T0_3_FD_202264 | JGI IMG/M metagenome (GOLD analysis project Ga0302326, IMG submission 202264) | Peat permafrost microbial communities from Stordalen Mire near Abisko, Sweden - Palsa_T0_3 | ecosystem: Environmental > Terrestrial > Soil > Palsa > Peat permafrost | place: Sweden: Abisko...
ACGGACGAGGGCGGAATCGTGAACACGGTGTTGTTGGCGTTAGTGTCGATAAAGGCATTGGCGCCGTTGCCGAAGTAGCCCGGGTTGTAGTTGTTCAGCAGATAGTAGTGACCGACTTCGCAGTGCGGATCGATCGGACGCGGCAGGGATTGCAGATACGCCACGACGGCCGCAACCCCCGGCTGGGTCGGATCGGCGCAGTTGCTGTACGAGCCGCCGCCATACGATGCCGCGCCGAATGAACCGCCGCCGTAACCGTCTTCCGTGTACCAGTTGTTGGTGGCGGGCGCCGGGTTCGGGTTCTCGATTTCATTGACGATCCCGGCGTTTGCCGTCCCAGGGACCACTTCGACGTTTTCCGGGGGCGTGAGCGCGTGACCCGCGCCGTCACTGAACCAGATGGCATCGCCATGGCCCAGCATGATGTGGTTGGCACCGGTGCCGCCGTTGACCGACTGGTGGAAATTGTCGCTCATCGCATACTGGTCCGCGAGGCCCTTGAGGTACGGAGCATCGCCGTCCTGCACGTTGTAGAAGCCCAGCGCCGTGGAACCTTCGCCGGTCGTTACGGCATCCGGCGAATACTCGGTGCTGAATGTCAGCGGTTGCAGCAGGCCGTTGGTGCCGGCTCCCACGGTGACCTCTACCCACGAGAACAGCGAGGCATCACAGCCGGAAGGCCGCTCCGGGGTGGCGTGCTCGAGGCTGCAGTCCAATTGCTGCCACATCTGGTAGAAGCGGTGCACCGGACTGGCAGCGTAGGAATCGTAGACAAAAGTATCGCCGTTGGTGAGTTGAAACGGGCCAGCAGGCAGTGTGGTCACATGGGTGATGCGCTGGTCGGGCGTCTTAGAAGTCAGGAGCGTCCCTCCCCCTATCAGGAACTGATAGTAACTGGCAGGCAGGCCGTTCTCCGATGCCTCGGCCACACTCAGACTGTTGCCCGGAATGTAGGACGCTTTCTGCTTCGGGCCGCCAACTAGCGGGGCTGGCAGAACGTCGTCAGGAAACGCCTTCTTGGCCGGGCTCAGCAGGAAGGCATCGGCCGCCGGATCGGACGCTGCGTGCTGCGCGGCCAGGTAGAATTTTTTTCCGGGCGTGCCATCCCGGTTGATGATTTCCTCGGACAACAGGTTCCACACCGTTTGTCCGTGAGCCGGCTGGTAAGTTGCGAATACGTGGTCGAAGCTGCGGTTCTCGCCAATGATGACGATCAGGTGCTTGATCGGCGATCGGGTGTTGGCGGCAACGCTCGATGCGGCCGCCGCCAGCGTGGATCCGAGCGACATTTGCAGCAGCGCCAACGATGCAAGCGCGACGTGAAATCCGCGCAGCATATTCGATCCGGCTTTTACGAGCCTCATACAATTCTCCCCTTATGAATCTGCCTTGAATCGGGAGTAAGGTTGTATAGGACGAATGTTGCAGCGAAGTTATCGCTGTATGAACAGCGCACGCACCGAGCGCTCAGGGTCGCTCGAGCGCGTGCAAATTCCCCGGCGCCGCCAACGGCTCGACGCGAATCAGTCCCATCATGCCGGCGTCTTCGTGCTCGAGCAGGTGACAGTGGTAGACGAAGGTGCCGACCGTATTCGGATCCCGAAAGTCCATGCGCAGTCGCACGCTCGGGTACTGCAGGGTTCTGCCGTTGAAGTACGGCACGTTGACCGTGTCACGCAGGAACGGCTCATCGACTGCAATGCCGGACCACTCCCGCAGCTGAAAATGCAGCTGGTGAATGTGAAACGCATGCAGCTCGGTGGTGCGATTCTCGATCACCCAGTCCTCGACGTCGCCTTGCCTGGCGACGATGTTCGCCACGCCGGAGGTGGGATCGAACGGCGCCGGCGTCTGGCCATCCACCGTGAGAAAGAATGTCGTGGCGCTGTTGGGATCGTTCGGATCCTCCAGCTGCTCGGTAAAATACAGTTTGCGCTCGCGCACCGGAGTGACATCGCCCAGCCACGGCAACCCGGCCGGCGGCAAGGGCTTCGGATTGGAAGGCAGGATCGAGTGCGGTTCGGGCGCACCGGTCGCGGCGAGGATGAGCGCCAGCGCCCGATTCGGGTCATTTTCGCCTCCCCGCCCAGTGTCCACCGTGCGCGTCACCAGCAGGCCCGGCACTCCCTGGGGCGGCCCGTCGACGATGAATTCGACCCGGGCGCCCGGCGGAACGCCGATGTGATCGACCCAGTCGACGGCGGGTGACGGGCTGGCCCCGTAGCGAATCGGCACACCGTCGATGGCAACGATGCCGAGCCGCTGCGGCACGCGCTGGTACAGTAGCGCGAGGTTCAGATAGGTGATGGCGCTGGCGTTCAGCACGCGCCAGAGCTGGCGTTCACCCGGCCTCATTGCGATGGATGCCGCCGGATAGTCGGGATAGGGCACCGGTACGAAGTTGAGCGACAGGTCCTTCGCAGGCCGGCCGAATCCAGTACCGTTATTCGCCGAATCACCGTCGCGGTCGATGAACATCCTCGGAACCACCGGCTCGGAACTGGCGGGCGGGGCCTCGGGATTGAGCAGATCCTGATCGCGGATGACCAGTACGCGTTCGGGCAATCCCGCGACGGCTTGATTGGCACGTTCCAGGCCTTCGATGATGAGTGCGCCCGAGGCGCCACCCAGCACCTGGGCCTTGCTGAAACCGTGCATGTGAGGGTGGTACCAGTACAAGCCCGGGGGCGCGTTGGCCGGTACGCGCAAGCGGTATTCGAACGGCGGATCTTCGGGCTGGATCGAGGTCTTCAGAACATCGTCCTGATGACACAGTGGCGGGACGGTCAGGCCGTGAAAATGCAGGTTGGTCGACGTGATGCCCATGGCGCCGGAGAGACATGGATCGGTCGATACTCTCGGCACTGGCACTGGCACTGGCATTGGCATTGGCATTGGCATCGCGGCCGTGGACTCGGCGCCGCTCAAGTCATTCTTGAGACGCAGGATCAACAGGTCGCCGGGATGCAGGCGCAAGGTAGGCGATGGCGTACCGTCCGCGAGCAGATAACAGTAGCGAATCGAGCCGTCGGGCTCGCGGTGATTACGCATCGTCAGGTCCAGCCGCAGGACGCCGTTGCGACTGCGCAGATCGCGCGGTTCCGGCACGGCGCTTCCGGCCGCTGGCCGCGGGCAGGGATCGAACGGCCTCTCACGAGGCTGCGCGGCTGCGGCCAACCCGGCGGCTGATGCGAGCATTAATGCAAAGTAGGGCCGTCGATATGCCAAGCAGCACGTCCGGGATAGAAACCGCAAGCTATCGCGGTATCCTTACCGGCGCATGACAGTATCCCAGCGTATGTCGGCACGCCGCGCCGGCGCGGCTAATGCGGCGGGGCGCGCTGCGGGAAATGAAAGGCATCCCACAGATCGCTCAACGCCGGACTGTTGATCGGTACGTAGGGATTATCGCGGCGCGTCCTGGGATTCGGAAAGTTGTCGCGGCTGCGCGCCGTGATCGGCTTGAGCCGCCAGTTGCGCTCGATGAACTTGATAATCGACACGTGATCAGCGTAGCCGTGGTTGACGAGGCCACCCTCGCTGTACGGCGAGACGATCAACAGCGGAATGCGCGGGCCATCGCCGAAGAAGTCGAGCGGCTGAATGTAGCCGGAGTCGTAGTAGCCGCCGCCCTCATCGAAGGTGACGAAGATCGCGGTATCGCTCCACAGCTGCGGATGCGCCCGCAGCTCATCGATGATTTTTTTCACGAAGCCCTCGAACAGGTCGAGCTTGGAAGATGCCGGATGGCCGTCGACGAACCCGCTCGGCTTGACGATCGCCACCGCCGGCAGGGTCTCGGCAGCAATGTCGCGGTAGAACACATCGGTATCGTGAATGTGCGCCTGGCGCAGCGCCGGGTTGGTCATGATATCGCTGGCGTATTGGAACGGATTACAGACGTTGCAGTAGGCATCGTAGGGATTCGCGGCCGCGGGATCACCCAGGTAGATGTTCCAGTCGGCACCGAAGTAGCTGAACGAGATGTCGGCCTGCATCAGCACGTCGCCGATATGGCGCACCGAGCTGGGCGGAATCGTGAACGCGGAATACCGGCTTGCGAGCGTGCCATCGGCATTGAACCCCGGATTGATGTTGTTCAGCAGGTAGTAATGTCCGGGTTCGCAGCGCGGATTGATCGGGCGCGGCAGCGACTGGAGGTAATTGACCACCGCCGGCACGCCCGGCTGGCTCAGGTCGGCACAGGCGCTGTAGCTGCCGCCGGTATAGCCGTCCTCGTCGTACCAGTTGTCGGTACCGGGCTGCGGATCGGGGTTTTCGATCTGATCGGCGGCGGGGATCGCCGGGCGGCCATGTCCATCGCTGTACCAGATGGCATCGGCGAAGCCGAACATGATGTGGTTGGCGCCGGTGCCGCCCTGGACCGACTGATGCATGTTGTCGCTGAGCGTGTAGCGATCGGCGAGTTCCTTCAGGTAGGGAGCGTCGCCGCGCTGCATGTTATAGAACTCCAGCGCCGTGGAGCCCTCGCCGGTGGACATATGGGTGACCGGCAACGGCTGCGGCTTGCCGTTGCTGCCGACCCCGACGCTCACCTCCACCCAGGCGAACAGATCGCTGCGGCAGCCGCTCGGATTCGCTGCACTGGCATGAGCGACGCTGCAATCGGTCTGTTGCCACATCTGGTAGAAGCGATGCACCGGACTGGCGGCATAGTCGTCGTATCCGACCGCGGGAGTCAGTTGAAACACTCCCGGCCCGAGATTCTCGAAATTGGCAATGCGCGTGTCGATCACGTTGTCCGCCAGGCCGGTAGCGCCGGTGAGCAGGAACGGGTAGTAGTCCTCCGCCAGGCCGTGCTCGGCGGCCCTGGCGGCCGCCATGCTGGCAAACGGCGGCTTGGTGTCGCTCGGCGCGCTCGGCGCATCGTGGGTTCCGGGAGGCGGAATATTCAGGTAGGCGTAGGCTTTGGCGGGGCTGATGGCGTAGCGACGCGTGTCGGTAGCTGCGCGCTGCGCCGAGGCGGCGTGGTTGCGCCCCGGTGTACCGTCGGCGTTGACGATGCCGCGCGACAGCAGATTCGCCAGGTGCTGCCCAGGGCGCGGCGTATACGTGGCGTAGACGTGATCGAAGCTTCGATTCTCGCCGATGATTACGATGACGTGCTTGATCGGCGACGCCGTATCCCCATCGTGCACTCCCTGGGCGTCGCGATGGCTGCCGGCATGGGCCGGCGCCTGTTGCGCCTGGATCAGCGTTATGCCCAGCAGCGCCAGTGCAGCGGCCATCCCGGCCACCGGCGCGCGCCGGATAAGCCGTGCGCGGCGCTGCCCTGGTGGCCTGAGCGGCACAGCCACGCACCGCACTGCTAGATCGCCGCCTTCGGTGAGGCGAGCTTGCTGGGCACCACCGATTTCTCGATCATTCTCCAGCCCGGCATCCAGCGCTCGAGCAAGGCGCTCATGGCCTGACGGTCCGAGGCGGGAAACTCCGCCGACAGTGAATCGAGCATCAGGGTGTGGCGCGGCAAGCCCTTGGGAAAGCGGCCGCTCGGGGTGAACACAGCGCGGCCCTCGATCGGCAGTTCCGGCGCCAGGGCGCGCACCGCCGCGATGCGATCGTACAGTCCGGTCTGCGGGTTCGGAAAGGTGTAGCGCCGGGTGCGATGCATCACGGTCCACTCGGTCATCTGATCGCCGCCGAAGATATTGCCCTGGACATCGCGCATGTCGATCACCACCAGGCCGCGCGCCGTGAGCAGCAGAAAATCCACATGCAGCGTGCTGCCCTGGCCGTCCGGCACCAGCACGTTGCGCAGATGCTCGAAGCCGCAGCTGGTGACCGCCCTGGCCCGTGCCGCGCGCACGCGCCGGCGCCGCTCCCAGCGCCACAGCAGGAACAGGCCGGCGAGCAATAATGCAGCCCCGATTGCGGTGGCCACGAATTGCAGATTGACGGGCGGCAGCGACTCCATAGGTTACAGCGAGCTATTCAGGGCATCCAGCGTAGCCTCGATCTCGGTGCAGCTCGAGGGCCGATCGAACAGTCGCGCCAGATTCTGCGGCATCGTGAGCGTAGCGCCAATCAGCGGCTCGACGATCTCGCGAAACTTGGCCGGATGCGCCGTGGCCACCAATACCCAGCGGCCGTGTGCACGCTCATCCGGCGCCAGCCGCGCGTAGGCTTCCGCGGCCACCGCGCTGTGCGGGCACCAGACCCGGCCGTAGCGCTCGAAGTCGGTTCGGATGCGCTGGCGCGTCGCCTCATCGTCGATCGACACCGCCCGCAGCGCCGCGCGCAGCGTCGGCTGGTCCGGGAACAGCGCCATCAGTCGCTCCAGATTGCTCGGATTGCCGACGTCCATTGCCGATGACAGCGTCGCCACGCTGGGTCGCGGCCGCAGCACACCCTGCTCCAGATAATCGGGCACGGTACGGTTGGCGTTGTGCGCAAGCACGATCGCATCGATCGGCGCCCCGAGGCGGCGCGCCCAGATACAGGCGGTTGCGTTGCCGAGATTGCCGCTCGGGATCACGAACGACGCCGCCTCGCCATGCGCTCGCCAGATCCTCAGGCTCGCCGCCCAGTAATACACCGTCTGCGGTAACAGTCTGCCGAGGTTGATGCTGTTGGCGGAGGACAGCTCGAAACGCGCGCGCAGCCCCGCGTCGGCCAGCGCCTGCTTCACCAGGCGCTGGCAGTCATCGAAGCGCCCGCGCACCGCGATGCTGCGAACATTCTCGCCCCAGCAGGTCAACTGCCGTTCCTGCGTGGGCGAGACCAGGCCTTTGGGAAACAGCACCGCGACCTCGATGCCGGCGTGCCGGTGGAAGGCCGCGGCGACCGCCCCGCCGGTATCGCCCGAGGTGGCCACCAGGATCTTGAGTGTCCGCGTGGCCCCGCGCCGCGCCCGCGTCAGCGCCGCGGCCAGAAACCGCGCGCCGAAGTCCTTGAACGCCGCCGTCGGGCCGTGAAACAGTTCGAGTACGCTCAGGCGAGCGCTGTCGCCGAGCGGCAGCAGCGGTGCCGGAAAATTGAAGGCCTCGCGGGTAATGGCACCCAGTTCGGCTGCCAGCGCATCCCCGGCGACGAACGGCTGCAGCAGCTCGAGCGCCAGCCCCGCGAGCTCATCCGGATCCGCGGCAGGCGTCAGCCGCGGCCAGTCGGTCGGCACATACAGGCCACCGTCGCCGGCCAGGCCCTGCGTCAGCGCGGCGCCGAAACCGACCCGATGCAGCGGGTTGCGGGTACTGGCGAACAGCATCAGCCGATTACGCGCGCGCCGGAAGGCTCGATCGCGATGGTCCAGTGGTCGGCTTGCAGACCGTGATGCGAGAATTGCAGCACCATGGCCGCGCGCACCGCGGGCGCGTGCTCCTGCAGGCACCAGGCGAACACCGTGGGGCCGGCGCCGGCGATCGAACAGCCGAGCGCTCCGGCGGACATGGCGACGCGGCGCACCTCCCCGAAACCGGGGATTAGTGCGGCGCGTTGCCGCTCGATCACGACGTCCTCGAAAGATTCTCGCAGCATATCCAGATCGTTGGTGTAGCAGCCGGATATGAAGCCGGCAAGATTGGCCGTTTGCCAGACGAAATCCGCCATCTCCACACTGCCCTTGAGAATGGCGCGCGCCTGGCGCGTCGACAGGAACATATGCGGATGCACGATCACCGCGCGGATCGCGCTCGGCACGGGGATCTGCTTGACGCGCGGATGATCGATACCGACCGTGAGTACCAGGCCGCCATAGAGCGACGGTGCGATATTGTCCACGTGCATCGAACCGCTGGCGACCGCCTCGCCCTGCATCGCATAGCGCAGCAAGTCGAGTTGCGGCCGCGGTTGCGCCAGCAGCGCATTGGCGGCGACGACGGCGGCCACCGCCGAAGCCGCCGATCCTCCCAGGCCGGAGGCCAGGGGTATGCCTTTATCGATCTCGAGTTCGAAGCCGAAACCCGGCGGCTGCGCCTCGTACAGGGCGATCACCGCGCGGCCCGCGGTGTTCTTCGCTGCCTCGAGCGGCAGATCCTGCACCACGCCGCGAATGGCCTTGATGCTCACGCCGGACGCGGCGCTACGTCGCGCGGTCACGCGATCACCGATCGCATCGACCGAGAAACCGAGGATATCGAAGCCAATGGCGACATTGCCGACCGAGGCCGGTGCAAAGGCGGTGGCGACGCTGCGACCCGGCGCCGCCGCGCCGCCGCTCACAGCCGCGCCCCGAGGTAGGCGGTCAGGCGCAGCAGATCGGCAAACACGCCGCCGGCGGTCACCGCAGGACCTGCGCCCGGTCCCTGCACGATGAGCGGATTGTCGCAGTAGCGAGCGGTCGCGTAGCGCACCACGTTGTCGGTCAGCGCGATGTTGGCGAAGGCGTGGCGCGCTTCGAGCTCGACCAGGCCCACGGTGGCGCGCCCGTTGGCCGAGACCGCCCCGACATAGCGCAGCACCCGGCCGCGTTCGCGCGCCTCCTCGTACCGCTGCCGCATCGGCGCGTCGTGGCGCGACAGGCCCGCCAGAAACTCCTCGCTGCTGCCGGCGACCAGGTCCTGCGGCACCAGGCTGGCGATCTCGACGTCGTGCATCTCGAGCGGCAGGCCCATCTCACGACCCAGGATGATGAGCTTGCGCGCCACGTCGGTGCCCGACAGATCATCGCGCGGATCCGGTTCGGTATAGCCGCGCTGCTTGGCCTCGCGCACGATGGCCGAGAACGGCGTCGTGCCGTCGTACACGTTGAACAGATAGGCGAGCGTACCGGAGAAGATGCCCTCGATACGCGTGATCTCATCGCCGGTTTCGCGCAGGTCGCGCAGTGTCTGGATCACCGGCAGGCCGGCTCCCACCGTGGTCTCGTACAGGTAGCTCGCGCCGCTCTCGCGCCGCGCGGCCTTGAGACTCTCGTAATAGGCCAGCGTGCCGCTGTTGGCCTTCTTGTTCGGTGTGACGATATGAATGCCCGCGGCCAGCCAATCGCGATAATGCCCGGCCACCCAGGCGTCGGCGCTGCAGTCGATCAGCACCGTATGCGGCAGATAGTCCACATGCACGTGCTCGACGAAGCGCGCCAGATCCGCCGGCTGCGCATGCTGTTCGAGTTCCTCGCGCCAGCGCGGCAGCTCCAGGCCGAAATCCGCCAGCCGCATCTGCTTGGAGCGCAGGATGCCGCGCACGCGCAGATCGATCTTGAATTCGCGCGCCAGCCGCTCGCGCTGGCTCGCGAGCTGATCGAGCAGCACGCGCCCGACGGTACCCGGACCGATGACGCCGATCGACAGGGTATGCGGCGACAGGTAGAAGCTCGCATGCGTCGCCCGCAACGCCCGCGTCGCGTGTCTGGCGTCGACCACCACCGAGATGTTGCGCTCCGAAGCCCCCTGCGCGATCGCACGCACGTTGATGTGCGCGTTGCCGAGGGCGCCAAATACCTTGCCGGCGGCGCCGGGCATGCCGGCCATGCCGTCGCCGACCACCGCCAGAATCGCCAGATCAGGGGTCACGTCGACGTTCTGAATCTGACCCTCGGCCAGCTCGCGCGCGAACGCACCCTCGAGCACGCTCTTGGCGCGCGCTGCCTGCGCCTGCGGGATGGCGCAGCAGATCGAGTGCTCGGAACTGCCCTGGGAGATCAGGATCACCGAGATGCCTTCTTCCCGCAGCGCGCCGAACAGCCGATGAGCGGTGCCGGGCACGCCGATCATGCCGGCGCCCTCGAGATTGACCAGAGCGACGTTCTCGATGCTGGTGATGCCCTTGACCGGCAGGCTCGAGTTCGGCCGTGCGCAGATCAGCGTGCCGGGCTTGTCGGGCGCGAAGGTGTTACGAATCCAGATCGGAATGTCGCGGCCGATGGCGGGCGCCATGGTCTGCGGATGGATCACCTTGGCGCCAAAATACGCCAGTTCCATGGCCTCGTTGTATGACAGCGAATCGATGACCTGCGCATCGGGCACGCGGCGCGGATCGGCCGAAAGCACGCCGTCGACGTCGGTCCAGATATGGATCTGCGCCGCATCCAGCAGCGCGCCGAAGATCGAAGCGGAGAAATCGCTGCCGTTGCGGCCGAGTGTGGTCTGCACCCCGCGCGGATCGCTGGCGATGAAGCCCGTGATCACCAGCGTGACGGGCGTATGCGCCGGCAGCAACGCCTGCAGATTGATCTTGGATTCCGGCCACTGCACCGCCGGACCGAGCGGGCCCCACTCCACCGTGACGCAGCGGCGGGCATCCAGCCACTGCACGCCGCCGCGCACGCCGCGTCGCTGCAGATAGCGGCAAAACAGCCGCGAGGACCAGATCTCCCCATAGCCCGAGCACAGGTCGCGCACCGTTTGCGCGGCCGAGCGCATGATGCTCGTGGTCTGCAGCACGCCGCTGAGATCAGTGACATCGCGCTCGAATTCGGCCAGATACTCTGCGGCCGCGACCGCATCGAGCAGTGCCGCGGCAATCCCCGCGTGCCGATCGCGCAGCAACGCCAGTCGGCGCTGCCAGTCGGCCTGCTGGCGCTCCGCCAGCGCCACCAGCTCGAGCAGCTCATCGGTCACGCCTTTGCAGGCCGACAGCACGATCGCCAGTCGCGCCCGGGGCTGCGCGGCGCCGGCAACGGCCGCCACCATCTGCGATTCGACAATGCCGGCCACGCGTTCGAAGCAGCGGGCGTCGGCGACGCTCGAGCCGCCAAACTTGTGCACCACCCAGGCCTGAGCGTCGGTCGTAGTCATCGGGCATTCTGGGGGCAATTGCGCCTGCCGGCTATGGCGAGAAAAAAACTTTGGCACACTACTTCAGCGCACCCCATTCCCGCAATATCCCAGATCGCGCACCGCGGCCAGCCGCCGCAGGGCAGAATTGGCAGCTCGTTCACCTTCGTTAGCAATGGAGGGCGCCTGCAGATGCGCTGGCTGACTCGCTGCTCCCTGGCCGCGCCGGCGCTGCTCGCGCTGCTGGCCTGCGCGCTGTGCGTCAGCACCTACCACGTGTTCGGCAACTTCTGGGATGAACCCGAGCATATCGCCGCCGGTCTGGTGCTGATCGATCGCGGCGAGTATCGCTACGACAACCAGCATCCGCCGCTGGCGCGGCTGGCGGCTGCCATCGGCCCGTACCTGGCCGGGGCGCGTTTCCATGGCGAGCCGATGCCGATCGGCGAGGCCGAGGGCCGCGACCTGCTGTACAACTCCCCGGCCAGTTACGATGAGCTGTTGACGCTGGCCCGGCTGGGCATGCTGCCGTTTCTGCTGGTGCTGCTGGCGGCCAGCTGGCTGTGGGTGCGCCGCTGGTATGGCAGGCCGCAAGCCCTGGTGGCGCTGCTGTTCCTGGTCAGCACGCCGGTGATCCTGGGGCACGCCGCGGTCGTGGCGCTCGACGTGCCGGTCACCGCCATGACCATCATGACGCTGTACCTGCTGCTGCGCTGGTTCGAGGCTCCCGGCATCGGCGCGGCGCTGCGCCTCGGCCTCGCGGCCGGCCTCGCGGTGGCGACCAAGATGTCTGCGGTACCTTTCATCGGCGTGGCCGCCCTCAGCCTGATCGCCCTGCGACTGCTGTTCGCGCGCCGCGTGCCGCTGCCATGGATGCTGCCGCGGCGTCTCGGCACCGCGGCACTCGCGCTGCTGCTCACGCTGCTGATCATGGTGGGCATCTACGGACCGAAGCTGGTGTATCTGACGACGACGGACCTGGCGCCCAGTCCGGCGCTGGACTTTCTGGCCGGCCACCACGGCGCCGTGCACGACCTGGCCTATCGGGTCGCGGCCCGCGTGCCCCTGCCCCTGGGCTTTTCGATGGTGCCGCTGAATTTTCTCGGCGTCGAATGGCACAACGAACACGGCCACCTGTCGTTCCTGCTCGGACACACTGCCGGCAACGGCTGGTGGTACTTCTATCCCATCGCGCTGGCGGTCAAGACGCCGCTACCGCTGCTGCTGCTCGGTCTGAGCGGACTGGGGCTGCTCGCGCTGCGCGGCTGGCGCAACGCCAGCGTCTACCTGCTCGCGCCGGCCGCGTGCTTCGCATCGATACTGGTGTTCTGCTGCGCCTACAGCCATATCAACATCGGCGTGCGGCACGTCCTTATCGCCTATCCGCTGCTCGCGATGGGCGCGGGCTGCGCGGTGTGCGCCGCCTGGCAGCAATGGCACGGGCGCCTGGCGCGCGCCGGCATCCTGGGGCTGGTGCTGTGGCAGGTCGCGACCCTCGCCTACGCTTATCCGGACTACCTGGCCTATTTCAACGCCCTCGCGGGCGATCATCCCGAACGCATCCTGGTGGACTCGGATCTGGACTGGGGCGGGCAGGACTTGCGACGCCTCGAGCAGGTGCTGGCCGCGCGCGGCGTGCGCCAACTCTGGATTGGATACAAAGGCACCGCTGATCTGGCGCGCGAAGCCTTGCCGCCCTACACGCTGCTCAAGCCCAACCAGCCGGTCCGCGGCTGGGTCGCCATCACCATGCTCACCTTGCAGGAGAACCAGGCCGGTTACGGCTGGCTGCGGGAATACCCACCGGTGCAGCGGGTCGGCAAATCGTTCCTGCTGTATTACGTACCGTGACGTGACTGGATAAAAACTGGTTTTTTTATAATTACTTACGGCGACTTTCGAAGGCGTTACATTATTTCTCTAAGGGGCGCTCCCCCTGGCGCAGGCGTTCCGCGTGCAGTCGGTCGGCGTAATGAAGTCCGTAGCCAGGCGCGAAGCGCGGCGCGGGCCACGCGAACGACAGCGTACCGCTGAAGTCGTGACGCGCGCCGCCGTCCTCATTGCCGATCAGCAGATCGGCAACGCCGCCCCCTTCGCTGCCCGGCAGCCACGCCGCGACGAATGCATCCGAGGCGCTGATCTCGGCATTCAGCCGCAGCGGCCTGCCCGACAGGAACACCGACACCACCGGGATATGGGCGGCTCGCAGCCGGCGCAGCACAGCGAGGTCGCGCCGCTGACCGGCCTGATAGGCGAGCGAGCGCAGGTCGCCGCGGCCTTCCGCGTACGGCTGCTCGCCGAACACGACGATGGCGAGCTCCGGCCTGGCGCTATAGCTGCCATCGGTGCTGAGCTGAGCGCTGCCGCCGCCGGCCTGGAGCGCGGCGCGCAATCCGGCGTAGATCGACTGCGCTTGGGGAAAGTCGCTGTTGCGGTTGCCGCCGCCCTGCCAGCCCAATGTCCAGCCGCCGCACTGGCGGCCGATATCGTCGGCCGCATCGCCGGCGACCAGTACATGGGCCGAAGGGCGAATCGGCAGTGCCCGGCCGTCGTTCTTCAACAGCACCAGCGACTCGCGGACCGCCGTGCGCGCGAGCGCGCGGTGGGCGCTGGAGCCGAGTACATCGAGCCGCCCCTGCCATGGCCGCGCCGCATCGAACAGACCCAGCTTTGCCTTGACGCGCAGAATCCGGTGCACGGCATCATCCAGCCGCGCCAGCGGAATCTCACCCGCTCGCAGCTGCGCGAGTGTATTGTCGAACAACTCCTTCCAGCCGTCAGGCGCCATGTACATGTCGATACCGGCCAGCAACGCGGCCGGGCAATTGGTCTCGCTGCAGCCTGGAATCTGGCCATGGCCGTTCCAGTCCCCGACGACGAAACCCTCGAACCCCAGCCGACCCTTGAGCACCGCGGTCAGCAGGCTCGCGTTGCCGTGCAGCTTGCGTCCCTGCCAGCTCGAGTACGACGCCATCACGGTCATGACGCCGGCATCGATCGCGGCCAGGTAAGGCGGCGCATGCACGCGGATCAGCTCATCCTCGCTGGCCTCGGTGTCGCCCTGATCGATGCCCGCGCTGGTGCCGCCGTCGCCCAGAAAGTGCTTGGCGGTCGCGGCAACGTGGCCGCTCTGCACACCCTGCGCGCCGCCCGGCTCGCCCTGCAGCCCGCGCACCAAGGCCGCGCCGTCAGCCCGCACCAACGCCGGATCCTGCGAGTAGCTCTCGTAGCTGCGGCCCCAGCGCAGATCCTGCGGCACCGCAAGCGCCGGTGCGAAGGTCCAGTCAATCCCGACCGCGGCCATCTCCTGCGCGGTGGCGGCACCGATACGGCCGATCAACGCCGGATCATGCGCGGCGCCCAGTCCGATGTTGTGCGGGAAGATCGTGGCGCCCGCGACGGCAGTGTTGCCGTGCACCGCATCGATACCGAACAGGATCGGTATCGGCGTGTGCCCCGGGCGCGGCTCGATCGCAACCGCGCGCATGGCGCGGGCCGCCGCCAGCCACGCCTCGGCAGCACGTCCGCTGCTGCCGCGCGGGTGCGATTCACCGCCGGCGAGCACCGCGCCCAGCGGGTAGTCGCGCAGGTCCTCGGGCGTGATGGAACCGATATCCGCCTGAATGATCTGGCCGACTTTTTCTTCCAGACTCATGTGGCTCATGAGCCCGGTCACGAAGCTCTCGGTGGCGGCGTCGGCCAATCCGGGGCTGTGCGAGCGCGGCCACAGTGCCGCGTGCGCCGTGCCGCGCCCGGCCACCGAGTCCGCCGCGCGTGCCGCATGCACGCCCGGTACGCTGCCGGCACACCACAGCAGGGCGACGATTGATAGCTGGGGCCAATTTCCAGGCGGTACCATAGCCGCAAGGATATGCGATGGCGACGGAGCGGCAACGGCGAAGGGCGAATCAGAGCGTGACGATACGCGACGTGGCAGCGCATGTCGGCGTCTCGCCGATGACGGTTTCGCGCGTCATCAACCGCGAGAGCAACGTCAAGCCGGAGACGCGTGAACTGGTGCACGCGGCAATCCGCGCGCTCAACTACGCTCCCAGCCCGGCGGCGCGCAGCCTGGCGGGCTCGGTGCCGTGCCGCATCGGCCTGCTCTACGACAACCCGTCGACCGGCTACCTGGGCGAACTGCTGCTCGGCGCGCTCGATGAGAGCAGCCGCACCGGCGCGCAGGTGCTGGTCGAGCGCTGCGGCGAGAGCGAACTGGCGGCGGCGGCGCTGGCCAAGCTGCTCAAGGCCGGGATCGATGCCCTGATCCTGACCCCGCCGCTGTGCGAATCGCAGCGTGTGCTGGCCGAGGTGCAACAGGCCGGCGTGATCGCGGTGGCGGTGGCGCCCGGACACCCCTCGGCGCAGCTGCCCACGGTGCGCATCGATAACGAGGCCGCGGCCCGCGATCTGACCGAGTACCTGCTGTCGCTCGGCCACCGCCGTTTCGGTGTCATCAACGGCCACCCGAATCACACTGTGAGCCAGCAGCGCCTGCAGGGCTGTCTGGCCGCGCTCGCCGATGCCGGCATCGCCCCCGAGAGCGTGCGCCTGGAGCAGGGCTATTTCACCTACCGCTCCGGGCTGGAGGCGGCAGAGCGGCTGCTGGCCGACGAGCCGTATCCGAGCGCCATTTTCGCCGCCAACGATGACATGGCCGCGGCCGCAGTGTCGCTGGCACACCGCATCGGCTTCGAGGTACCGGAGGACCTGTCGATCGCCGGCTTCGACGACACGCCGATCGCGGCCAGTGTGTGGCCGGCACTGACGACGATTCATCAGCCCGTGGCCGCCATGGCGCGCGCCGCGGTCGATCTGGTGCTGGAGGAAGTGCGCCGCCACCGCGACGGCACCGGCGCGCCGCGTCAGCTGCTGCATCCGCACACCCTGATCGTTCGCGAGTCCACCGGCGCGGCGCGGCCCGCCGCCGGTGGCGGCTGACGGGCGCGCGGATTCGCGCACGATCAGGGCGGCGGCAGCGCCACGACGTCGCCCTGCTGATGCAACTGCACCGCTACCGCCTTGGCGTTCCAGATCTCGGCACAGTATTCGCGGATGCTGCGGTCGGAGGAGAACTTGCCGGAGCGCGCGGTATTGAGTATCGACATGCGCGTCCATCGATCGGTCTGGCGATACGCTGCATCCACTTGCCCCTGGCATTCGGCATAGCTGTGATAGTCGGCCAGCACCATATAGGGGTCGTGGTAGAGCAGATTGCCGACCAGGCCAAGAAACTGCTCGCTGTTGCCGCGTGAGAAGTAGCCGTCCCGGATCAGATTGATGACCTCGCGCAGTTCCGCGTGGCTGTAGTAGAGGTCCATGGGCCGATAGCCGCCGGCGCGCCGCTCCTGCACCTCGGCGGCCGTTAGGCCAAACAGGAAGAAATTCTCCGGCCCGACCTCCTCGCGGATCTCGATGTTGGCCCCGTCCATCGTGCCTATCGTCAGCGCCCCGTTCATCTGGAACTTCATGTTGCCGGTGCCCGAGGCTTCCTTGCCTGCGGTCGAGATCTGCTCCGACAGGTCCGCCGCCGGATAGATGCGCTGGCTGTTGGTGACGTTGAAGTTCGGCAGGAAGACGACTTTGATCAGCTCACGCACTCCCGGGTCGCGATTGATGATGTCGCCCACCGCCGTGATCAGGCGGATCATCATCTTCGCCAGGTGATAGCCCGGCGCCGCCTTGCCGCCGAAGATGAATACCCGCGGATGGATCTCGAGGCGCGGATCGGTCTTGAGGCGGTGATACAGCCCGATCACGTGCAGGATGTTCAGATGCTGGCGCTTGTATTCATGAATGCGCTTGACGTGCACGTCGAAGATGGCATCGGGGTTGACCACCACGCCGGTGCGCTCGCGGATGATCAGCGCCAACGCGGCCTTGTTCGAGCGCTTGATGTCGCGCCATTCGGCGCGGAATTGCGCGTCCTCGATCATCGGCTCCAGACGTCGCAGCTCCTCGAGATTGCGGATCCAGTTATCCCCGATGAGACGCGAAATGAATTGCGACAGCCGTGGATTGCACAGCACCATCCAGCGCCGCGGGGTCACGCCGTTGGTCTTGTTGCTGAATTTCTCCGGCCACAGATCGTGGAAATCGCGCAGCACGTCGCTCTTGAGCAGCTCCGTGTGCAGCTGGGCGACGCCGTTGACCGCGTGGCTGCCGGCCGTCGCCAGATGCGCCATGCGCACGTAGCGCACGCCGTTCTCATCGATCAGTGACATGCGCGCCAGGCGCTCGTCGTCGCCGAAGAAGGCGATGCGCACCTCGTCGAGAAAGCGCGCATTGATCTCGTAGATGATCTCCAGATGCCGCGGCAGCATGCGGCCGAACAGATCCAGCGGCCAGCGCTCGAGCGCCTCGGGCAACAGCGTGTGATTGGTATAGGCGAACGTCTGGCGGGTAATCGCCCAGGCCGCGTCCCAGTCCAATGCCAGCTCATCGACCAGCAGCCGCATCAGCTCGGCCACCGCGATCGAGGGATGGGTGTCGTTGAGCTGAATCGCGAACTTTTCGTGGAAGCGCTCGGGCGGGATCTTCTGCACCCGGTTGATGCGCAACATATCCTGCAACGAGCAGGCAACGAAGAAATACTGCTGCTCGAGCCGCAACTCCTTGCCCTTGACCTGCTCGTCGTTCGGATAGAGCACCTTGGTGATGTTCTCAGAGGTGACCTTCTGATTCACCGCGCCCCAATAATCGCCGCGATTGAACACCGAGAAGTCGAACGATTCGGGCGCCTCGGCACGCCACAGGCGCAGGGTGTTGGCGGTGTTGACGCGATAGCCGAGGATCGGCGTGTCATATGGCACGCCGTTGACCACGCGCGCGGGCATCCAGCGCACGCGCACCCGGCCGAGCTCATCGGTATAGCGCTCGGTGTGGCCGCCGAATTTGACCTCTGCCGCCCATTCCGGCCGCACGATTTCCCACGGATTGCCGAATCGCAGCCACTTGTCGGTGCGCTCGACCTGCCAGCCATCGACGATCTCCTGCTGGAAGATGCCGTATTCGTAGCGGATGCCGTAACCCATGCACGGCACCTGCAGCGTCGCCAGCGAGTCGATGAAGCAGGCCGCCAGCCGCCCGAGGCCGCCGTTGCCCAGGCCCGGTTCGTCCTCCTGGCGCAGCAGCTCATCGAGATCCAGGCCGAGCTCGGCGAGCGCCTGACGCGCGGTGTCATGAATGCCGAGATTGATGAGATTGTTGCCAAGGTACGGTCCCATCAGGAACTCGGCCGACAGGTACGACACCGTGCGCGAGCCCTGCTGGGTGTAGGCGGAAGCGGTGCTGTTCCAGCGCTGCAGCATGCGATCGCGCACCGCGTACGCCAGCGCCATGTAATAGTCGTAGGCGGTCGCCAGGACCGGAAACTTACCCTGCATGTAGAACAGGTTGTCGAGAAACGAGCGCTTGAGCGCATCTTTGGTCAGCGCCACCCGATCGTCTTCGGCCAGCCGCTGATCGTCCAGATAGCTCGAGACTGCCGAATTCATTGTTGTTGGCCTGTGTTGGTCAATCGCCCCCCTAACCCGGCACCCGTGCGCCCTCGAGGGCTGCAAGATTCGTGCAGGCCCTGCGGATACACCCGAGGCGCCGGAGCGCACCATCGGCGTGCGATGGCGCCACGGGCCTGCGCCCCGGCGGTGCGAGCTGGCTGCGGCTGCAGGCCCCGCCGCCATCACCGCCCTACCACAGGGCCCGGTTCAGCACGCCGGCCAGTCGCACCCCGGCGCGGCACAGCTGCAGCTGCACGGCGCTCACGGCGTCGCGGACATAGCGGGCCGAAAGCCGATAGGACCCGCGTGCGCCGGGTGGCGGCAGCGGGTCGTAGGCCAGCGCCTTGGCCAGCGAAAACGATTCACGCGCCCAATCGGCCGCTCCGCCTCGCTGCCACGCCCTGACGTCCGCGGCGCTGATCTGGGACAGCAGCCGCTGGCTGACCGGCAGCGCCTCCGCGCCGAGCAGTCGCACGAATTCCGTGTCCCAGTAGTGATGCAGACTGCCCGCGCGCAGGCCCCGCGCCGACACCCGCTTGAGATTACCACCCTCATCCGCGTCATCGCTGGCGTGCAGCGGTTGATGCAGGTCGCCGATCAGGTGCAGCAGGAATTGCAGCGCCAGGCGCCGCTCCTCGGTGCTCGTGTGCCGATCGCCGAGCTCGGCCTCGAATTGCCCGATCTTGTCGACCACGCAGTCCTCGGCCGGACCCGCGCTCGCGGGCCTGCCCGCCGGCAGCGCCGGATGCGCGAAGCACGCACGCTCCAGATCCGGCGCATTGAGTTCGAGGTCGACGTAGTGCCAGCGCCGCGTCTGCTCATAGCGCTCGGCGCCGGCATCGCGATCCGAATCTCGATAGCGGTCGGCCCACACCGCCTCGCTCGCCATCGAAGGGTCGGGCACCAGGGCGCTGCTGTCGGCGGCGAGCAGGCCCTGCACGCGCAGTTGTACCGGCGCATCGAGATAATGCTGCGCGATCAGCGCCACGATCTGATGGCCTTCATCGCCCCAGGCGTGCGCCCATGGCGGCCACGGCGCCAGGGCACAGAACAACAGTATGGTGACCAGCCGCTGCAACAATCTCGGGTCTCCGCGGCGGGCGCAGGGGCCGCCGCACCCTGGAGTATTTCACGGCACCGCGACCACGCCTAACGGCCAAGAGCCACGGTGCGCATGCGCCGGGCGCGCGGGCGAACTCTGGCGGGCTCTGTGGTCTAATGGCCGACAGCCGCCGCCAGGAGTCGTGGATCGATGCCAGAAGCCAGGGGTGCCGCACCCCATCTGAGGGCGAGCGCGCTCGCCGCGTTTGCCCTGCTGATCAGCGCCGTGGGGTCACAGGGGTCGCAGGCCGCCGACAGCGTTGCCTATCGGCATCCAGCCCCCGACCCGTCACTGTCCGACCGCATCATCGTCAAGTGGCGCGGCAGCGGCGTTGCAGCGGTACAGATCCCGGACGTGAAGGACCGCGCCGCGCGGCTGAGCGACGCGACCGGCATCCAATTCACCCCGGTGCACAATCTGTTCGGCAGCACGGATGTCATGCGGCTCGGTTACACGCCGACGCATGAGGAAATGCAGCGCATCCTGGCGCGGCTGAATGCCGATCCCGGCATCGAGTACGCGGAAGTCGATGGCTTTCGCTACATCCAGGCCTTCCCGGCCGAATTGCCGAACGATCCGCACTTTCTGCCCAGTACCGCTGCCAGTAATGCCAATAACCCGGACCTGAATAACGGCAGCTGGGAGGGCCAGTGGTATCTGTTGCCAAGCTCATCGAGCACGCCATCGGCGCTGTCAGCCACGACGGCATGGCAGACGACCACCGGCGCCGCGAGCGTCGTGGTGGCGGTGATCGATACCGGCATCATCGAGAATCACCCGGATCTGGCGAGCAAACTGCAGTTGCCGGGCTACGATTTCGTCAGCTGCGATCAGGGCAACTTCACCACCGCGACTGGCGGCAATACGACGGCCGATTGCAGCGCCTCGGGTTCGGCCGCAACCTACTACTTCGCCAACGACGGCAAGGGCTGGCACGCGGACGCTGCCGATCCGGGGGACTGGATCGACGCTACCGATGCCGCGATGACGTTGTTCATCAACGGCGGCTGCACCACGGTGGCGCCGAGTTCCTGGCATGGCACCAAGGTCGCGGGCATCATCGGCGCCGCGACCAACAATGGCATCGGGATCGCCGGCATTGCGCCCCTGACGACGGTGCTGCCGGTACGCGCGATCGGCAAGTGCTCGGGCCGGGTGTCCGACATTGCAGCGGCGATCATGTGGGCGGCCGGTCAGCCGGTCACCGTGGACGCCGGTAGCATCGCCGCAAGCCCGGCGGCCAAGATCATCAATCTGAGCCTGGGCGCCCCTACCGCCTGCTCGACGACTGAACAGAGTGCAATCAGTGCCGCGCTGGCCGCCGGCGTCCTCGTGGTCGCGGCGGCGGGCAACGAAGGCGGCGCCCTGGACGCGCCGGCCAACTGCGCCGGCGTGCTGTCCGTGGTCGGCCTGCGGCAGACCGGCACCAAGGTGCCCTACAGCAATCTCAGCAGCAGCGCCGCGGCCGCCACCATCGGCGCGCCGGGCGGTAATTGCGTGAACACCGTAGCCACCGAGGCCTGCCTGTACGACATCGAGACCACGACCGACGCCGGTTCGACCGCGCCGTCCACCACGCCTGGCTTCTACACCTACGCGCTGTTCAGCCAGAGCTTTCTGGCGGCGGGAGGCAATCCCGACAACGCCGCCAACGCCGGCACCAGTTTCGCCGCGCCGATGGTCTCGGGCGTGGCCGCGCTGATGCTGGGGATCATGCCGAGCCTCACGCCTGCGCAGATCATCGCGCGCATCGAGTCGAGTGCGCTGACCTTCCCGACGTCCTCTTCCACCACCTCGACCAAATGCACGCTTGCCTCCACCACCGCCGATTCGAACGGTAATTTCACCGAGCCGGCCAGTCCGGCGGAATGCGTGTGCACCACCGCCACCTGTGGTGCCGGCATGCTCAACGCGTTGAGCTCGGTACTGGCGGCCGCGGGCATGTTCGTGCAGATCACGCCTTCGAGCACCACCGGCTACCCGGGCCAGCGCATCAAGCTCGATGGCAGCGCCAGCACGGCAGCCGCTCACTACACGATCGTCGCCTATCAGTGGACCACGGACCCGGCGACCAGCGATCAGCTGGTCAACGCCAACGAGGCGATCGCCACGCTGGTGGTGCCTACGTTCCGCTCCATCGGTGTCACCCTGACGATCACCGATAATATTGGCCGTACCCTGTCGGCCAGCACGACCATCCAGTCGAGCCTGGCTGCCGCCAGCGGCGCGGGCGGCTTTGAGCCACGGTGGCTCGGAGCCATGGCCGTGCTCGCGCTCTGGGGGCTGTACCGCCGGTGGCGGTCCCGGGTCGCTGGCGCCTGGAGCCGGCGCGTTTTGAACTGAATCCCGCCCCGAGTGTCGCTATGCTATGCGGCTCGAAGAACGCAGCGGGGGCGCGGGGGCGCATCCGGTGCCGCGGCATGTACCGGATGTCCCGGATTTGAGGAGAAGTCGTTGACCGTGATTTGTCGTGGAATCCCATGGCGCCTTGGCGCCGTGGGCAGAATCTTGTTGTTGCCCGTCGCCGTGGCCCTGACGCTGGTCGCCTGCAGCAACAACGGCAATCGCGGCGTGACCGGTAGCGTCGGCGTCGGCACCGGCGTCGCCTTGTCCACTCCCGGCAGCATCACCGAGATTCAGGTCGGCACCTCGGTCGTGGTGACTGCGAGTGTGACCGCCGACGTCAACAATGCCGGGGTGACCTGGAGCATCGCGGGTAGCGCCCAAGCCCTGGGCGCCACGCTGACCGACATCACTGCGACCACGGCCACCTTCAACGCGCCGGCCTCCGCGGTCGGCGCGGTCGATGCGACGGTCTCGGCGGTCTCGGTGGTCAACCCCACGAGTGTCGCCGCGGTCACTTTGATCGTGCTCGGCGCGCCGGTGATGAACCCCACCCAGCTGTTCCCCGGCAACGTCAACGTGCCCTACGGCGCCTCGATCACGGTGGCCGGCGGCGAGCCCTCCTTCACCTGGGAACTTGCCGCAGGCTCGAACCCGGTGCCCCCTGGTATCACGCTGGATGGCAGTGCCGCGGCCATTGACGCCCTGACCGGCACACCGACCGCGGCGGGCACCTACACTTTCACCGTCCAGGCCACCGACGCCCTGGGTCGTGTGGTCAGCCAGAACATCACCATGGTGGTGCTGCCGGAGGAGACCTGCCTGCTGGTCGGCCACTTCGCATATCTGTTCTCAGGATTTCGCGGCGGCGGCCCGGCAACCGATGCCGGCAGTATCACCATCGACGCCAGCGGCAACGTCACCGGCGAGCACGACGTCAAGGACGGTCACCGGACGGTCACCGACGAGCAATTAACAGCCAACAGCACGTGCACGAATATATCCACCAATTCCGGGCAGATCACGGTGCGAGGAGCCAGCGGTGCGCTCAGCTACACCTTCGCAGTGACGCCGCCTGACAGCAGCGGCAATATCAATTCCGCGCGGCTGCAGTTGACCGGCTCGGGCGCCGACTCGGGTTCGGGCCAGCTCACCAGAGTGGACGACACGGCGATCACCGCCGCGCCGCCTATCGGCAATTTCGCCTACGGCCTGCTCACCGTCGCCAATCAGGAGCCCGCCACGGTGCATACCGGCAGCGCCGGCCGGTTCACGACCAACAGCGCCGGCACCATCAGTGCGGGCCTGACCGATTCGAACGCTACGCCGGCGCTGTCCGCCGCCACGCTCAGCGGTGCCTTGTCGGCGCCCGACAGCAATGGCCGGGGCACGGCGACCTTTACGGTCGGCTCGAACACCTCGACGCTGGCCTATTACATCATCAATGCCGGCAAGATGTACCTGGAGGACATGGACCCGACCGTCGGCTCGCCGCGTTCCACCGGCCTGCTCAGCGCTCAGACCGGCAACGTCGCCGGGGGTAGCTTCGATAACGGCGCCCTGGCCTCCTCGCCCTCGATCCTGAGTGTCTGGGGAGCATTCGGCTCCGGCACCGACCCGATCAGCGTGATGTCGCTCGGCCGGCTCTACAACGGGGATGCCGCCAACGCCACCCTCGACGCCGTGCTCGACACCTCGGATCAGGACCTCGATTTCGCCGGGGTGCTCTACTCGGCACAGAAATACACGGTAGAGCCCGGCGGCCGCGGCACGTTGTCCCTGAGCGCTCCGGACGTCACCACGCGCTACTTTGTCTTCTACCTTGACGGCGTGGCTGATGGCTACCTGGTCGAAAACGGCAGCGGCTCGGGCAACGCCGGACTCCTCGAAGCGCAGTACCTACCCACTGGGGGCGTCTATCCTGACACCTTCCCGGGCCTCTTTGTCGGCGGTACGCAGTACGCTCAGACGCCCGGTCCGATCATCCTCACCTCGCAGTTCACCTTGTCCTTCGGCGAGCTTTCCAGCACCTACACCAATGGCCAGTTTGGGGTCGACCCCACGACCGGCCGTGGTTTCGGCTCACTCACGGCGAGCGGTATCTCCGGCACCGACGCGGCGCTCTACATCGTCTCGCCGACAAAGTTCGACGTCATGACATTCGGCACCTTCAGGGTCGACGGCTCGATCATGTGGTTGATTCAGAACTGAGCCGGCGGCGCACGCGGCACCCCGCGAGTTCACCGGATCGCTTGCCGCGCATTCAGACGGCCTCGCCAGCGCGAATTCTGAGCACCCGCAGGCGGCTTTCGACGTCTTCCTTGTTCAGGTATGCGCCGGCGAGCCGGCGGTAGCCAACATACGCATCGCGCGCGTGCAGCAGCCGCCAGTTGTCGAACAGCAGCACCGAGCCCGGCAGCAGCCGGCGCCGGTAGTGCAGCCTGGAATCCGCGCACAGACCGGCAAACGTGGCCAGGGCGCGATAAAAGCGCCGATGCTGCTCCACCGGAAGCACGAACGGCGCCCGGTCGTGATTGTTGTAGCTGACCTGCACCAGATCTCCTGCCCGGCTGTGGCGAAACAGCGCCCGGCGTGCCATCAACTGAATGCCGCGCGCGTGATCCAGATAGCGGCCGGGTATCTCCACGGTGCTGAGCACCTCGTAGTCCGCGGCGTGCTCACGCTGCATGATCTGCGCGACCTTGAAGCCGTCGATGAGCACGTTGTCCCCGCCACTGCATTCGGCCGCCAGGCAATGGAACATCTGGTAGCCGGGAGCATCCAGGCTGTAGGTACCGTCGGTGTGGGGTCCGATCGCCATCGATGTGTAGGCGGTGTCCTTGTGTTCCAGGTTGGCGGTGAAGTCGTAGTAGCCGCCAAAGATGGTGCTGCGGATGTAAGCCACGCGCTCTGCCACGGCGCAGGTCGCCTGCGGCGTCGCCGGCGCGCCTTCCACCATGCAGAAGCCGTAGCACTCGAGCTTCTCCAGCATTGCCTTGAGCGTCGCGTCCTGCGACATCAGTTCGGCATGGCCGACCTGCGGTAGCCGGGCTGCGATGCTCTGGGCGTCCCACGGTGAACGCACGACTGGCAGCGCCTCCGGATCGGCGCGCAGCGCCGCCAGGAACTGCGCCTCGAAGCGGCTCAAGCGCCCGTCGGGCAGCCATTGGACTTGCAGCGTGCGACCCTCCTCGGTCACGGCAATCGCCTGCGCACCGATATCCGCGGGAATCTGAAACGTGTCGATCAGGCGCTGCTGCGTCTCCGGATGCAGCGCGTCCGCACCCGGATCGTGATCGCGTAACCAGAAAAGCGACAGCGTCAGGCTGGCGCGACCGTCGGCGAAGGACAGCTCCACGTCCTGGCCTCGAAGGCTCGCGCTTCGCAAACGTGCCGTCATCGGACACTCCGTTGCCAGCGCGGCACAAGCAGCAGGTACACCGGCACTGTCAGCAGCAGCAAAGCCGCGGTGAGCAGCAGCAGCCTCGGCTCGGCATAGCCGATCACCAGCAGGCAGAATATCAGCCCCAGGGCGCCGATCGGCCGATAGGGCCGGAGCGATCCGGCCGATGCGATCCAGCGCGGATACAGCAGCAGGGCGATGCAGGCATAGACGTAGAGCATCAGGCACAGGAGCACCGACACTTCGATCAATTCGCCGAATTGCTCGCCGAGCGTCGGCGAGATCGTGGCGAACACAACGGCGCTCATAAGCACGGCCATGATCAGCAGGTTCAGCACCGGTATGCCGTGGCGATCCACGCGGGCAAACAGCCGCGGGAACAGCCCGCGGTCGGCGGCGGCCTTGCCGGTCTGCGCGGTCAGCAGAATCCAGCCGCCGAGCGTGCCGGTCGCCTTGGTCAGCGCCGCCAGGGCGATCAGGCCGGCAGCCACGGGGCCGAGCACCACTCTGACCGCATCGGCGAACGGTGCGCTGGAACGAGCCAGCACGTCCGCGGGAATCAGGCCCATGAGCACCGTGCACGAGGCGATGTAGACCAGCGCCGCGATCAGCACGCCACCGAACGTCGCGATCGCTACATTGCGGCGCGGATTCTCCACCACGGCGGTGGCTACCGAGGCGCTTTCCAGTCCGGTAAAGGCCCAGAATAGCAGCACGAGGGATTGCGGAATGACCAGGATCGCCGGTTCATGACGCACGTTCCATGAATCCGAGAATACCCTGGCGTCGAAGTACCACCAGCCACCGGTGGCCACCAGCAGGATCGGCACCAGGCCGATGACGATGGCCAGGGATTCGACCTGGCACACCAGCCGTGGCCCGAATACGTTGACCACCGTGAGCAGCCAGATGATGCCGGCGGCGGCGCAGGCGCCGGGCAGTGAGCCGCTCAGCGACGGCACGAAGGTCGCAAGATAGCCAATCGCCGCCACGGCGATGGCGATATTGCCGATCCAGCAGGACATCCAGTAGAGCGCGTTGACCTGAAACCCGAAATAAGGACCGAGCGCCTCACCGGCGTAGGCGCACGGGCCGCCGGGCTGCGGCGCGACCTGACTGAGCTTCGCCAGAACCGTTGCGATCAGCAACGCGCCCACGGTTCCGATCCCCCAGCCGATCACGGTGATGCTGCCCACGCTGGCAAGCGTCGCCGGCAGCAGGAAGATGCCCGAACCGATCATATTGCTCGCGACCAGTGCGGTGGCCAGGGCCGGACCAATCTTACGATTGCGGATAAAGGCTCCCTTGCCGCCCCGGATACGCTGCCGTACGATCCTTCAGCAAGAGTGGATGACTGTTCGGATGCTCGTCAAGAGCGCGGCCCCCGGCATTGATTGCACATCATAGCGATGCCTTGATCATCGGGGGCGGTCATAACGGCCTGGTGTGCGCAGCATACCTGGCCGCGGCCGGTCTCAAAGTCACGGTACTCGAGCGCCGCCAGGTGGTCGGCGGAGCTGCGGTCACCGAGGAATTCCATCCGGGCTTCCGCAACTCGGTGGCGGCCTACACCGTATCGTTGCTCAACCCCAGAATCATCCGCGAGCTGGAGCTGCCAGCGCACGGCCTGCGGGTGGTCGAGCGTCGGATGTCGAATTTCCTGCCGACCGACGATGGGCGCTATCTGTGCGTCGGCGCCGGCCGCACCAGTGCCGAGGTCGCCAGGTTCTCGCCGGCGGACGCCGCGCGGCTCGACGCCTATACCCTGAAGCTCGATCGCATCGCCGCCGTGCTGCGCGAGCTGGTGCTGCAAACCCCGCCGAACGTGGTCGCCGGCGGCTGGCGCCAGGCGCTGCCCGAGCTGCTGCGCGCCGCGCGTGTCGGTAACCGCATCGGCAAGCTGGATATGCCATTGCGCCGCGAATTGCTGCAGCTGCTCGCCACCTCCGCCGGCGACTATCTGGACGGTTGGTTCCAGAGCGATCCGATCAAGGCGGTCTACGGCTTCGACGGCATCGTCGGCAACTATGCCAGCCCGTACACCCCTGGCTCGGCCTACGTGCTGCTGCACCACGTGTTCGGCGAAGTCAACGGCAAGCAAGGCGTCTGGGGTCACGCCATCGGTGGCATGGGCGCAATCACCCAGGCGATGGCGCGTTCGGCGGCCGCGCGCGGTGCCGATATCCGCGTCGGCGCGGGCGTGCGTGAAGTGCTGGTCGAACAGGGACGCGCGGTCGGCGCGGTGACCGAAACCGGCGCGGCGTTTCGCGCCGCCGCCGTGATCTCCAATCTCAATCCCAGATTGCTCTACCTGGAACTGCTCGACGCAGCGGTGCTGCCGCCGGATTTTCGCGAGCGTATCGCGCGCTGGCGCTGTGGCTCCGGAACGTTCCGCATGAACGTAGCACTCTCGGAGCTGCCGGACTTCAGCTGCCTGCCGGGCCGCGCCATGGCCGACCATCACACCGCGGGCATTATCATCGGGCCGACGCTGTCCTACATGGAGCGCGCGTATTTCGATGCGCGCACGCACGGCTGGTCGGCGCAACCCATCGTCGAAATGCTGATCCCATCCACGATCGATGACAGTCTGGCGCCAGCCGGACAGCATGTGGCCAGCCTGTTCTGCCAGCACGTGGCGCCGCAGCTGCCCGATGGGAAATCCTGGGACCAGCATCGCGACGCGGTCGCCGATCTGATGATCGATACCGTCAACGCGCATGCGCCGAACTTCAAAGCCGCGGTGCTCGGCCGCCAGATCATGAGCCCGCTGGATCTGGAGCGTACTTTCGGGCTGACCGGCGGCGATATCTTCCACGGCGCCCTGAGCCTGGATCAGCTGTTCTCGGCACGGCCGATGCTCGGCCACGGAAACTATCGCGGTCCGCTGCCCGGCCTGTACATGTGCGGCTCCGGAACCCATCCCGGCGGCGGCGTCACCGGCGCACCGGGCCATAACGCCGCACGCGAAGTCCTCATGGATTTCCGGCGCCGCCGGTTGCGCCGGCGCCACGGGACCGCGTGAGCCATCCATCGGCGCCGCGCCGGGGCGGTTGAATCACCTATGAATGTTAGCGCTCCTCATGCGCGCGCCTGGTGAGTGACGGCCGCGTCGCGCCCGGACCGGTGGCTCGTCCGGTGGCCTGGACACGGCCCGCCGGCTGCGCCCTTAAGTCAAAAATGCGGGCAGAAACAGCGCTACAGACGACGGCGCAGACCCGTGGTAGGCTATGCGCCGATCGTCAACGTCCGTATCGCCCCGTGCGCCATCCAAGGCGCGATGAGTCCGAGCCGAACTGCCTGCGATCAGGTGACAGGACTCCGTTCGATGGCCGGCGAGACATCCTCTCTCTAGACCTGGTGAACGTGCCTGCCGAGTGGAGCGCTAAGGGCATCAATCTTTTTTCCGCCCGAAGCCTCCTTAAGTACATTCGAGAGAGTCAATCATGGCCAAGATCTATGTTGGAAACCTGCCCTTCACTGCTAGCGAGGCGGACATCCGTGCGCTGTTCTCACAGCACGGTACTGTCGAGTCGGTCTCGCTGCCGACCGACCGCGAAACCGGCCGCCCACGCGGCTTCGGCTTCGTCGAGATGAGTCAGTCGGACGCCTCACGCGCTATCCAGAACCTCAACGGTCAGGATATGGGCGGTCGCCCGTTGCGTGTGAACGAAGCCCAGGACAAGCCGCGCAGTGGCGGCGGTCGTCCGGGCGGCGGTGGTGGTGGTGGCGGCTACCGGGGCAATTCCGGTGGCGGCGGCGGTGGCCGCTGGTAAGCACCGTTCGAACCGTTTGAGCGGGAAAGGAGCCCGGAGCAATCCGGGCTCTTTTTTTTTCTGGGCGTGCCGCCGGCGTTCGCTCGCAGCGGTTCATTCCCGATGGCGGTACGTCTTGAAGCCCTCGCGCGCCACCAGGGCATCGCGTCGCGCGATCTCCAGATCCGAGTCGACCATTTCCTTCACCAGTCGGTCGAATGAGACCTCCGAGCTCCAGCCGAGCCGCGCCCTGGCCTTGGACGGATCCCCCAACAGGCTGTCGACCTCGGTGGGCCGGAAATACCGCGGGTCGATCTTCACGATGCTCCGACCGGTCTTTGCCTCCAAACCCTGCTCGTCGATCCCCGAGCCGCGCCACTTGATCTGCATGCCCATGTGGCTCGCGCTTCGCTCGACGAACTCGCGCACCGAGTGCTGTTCGCCACTCGCGATGACGTAGTCCTCCGGAGCATCCTGCTGCAGCATGAGCCATTGGGCGCGCACGTAGTCCCGTGCATGACCCCAGTCGCGCAACGAATCGAGATTGCCCAGGTACAGGCAGTCGTCCAGCCCTTCGCGGATGCGCGCCAGGCCACGAGTGATCTTGCGGGTCACGAAGGTCTCGCCTCGAATCGGCGACTCATGGTTGAACAGAATGCCGTTGCACGCGTATATGCCGTAGGCTTCGCGGTAATTCACGGTAATCCAGTACGCGTAGACCTTGGCCGCGCCATATGGGGAGCGCGGATAGAACGGCGTCGTCTCGCGCTGCGGTGTCTCCTGCACCTTGCCGTACATCTCCGAGGTCGAGGCCTGATAGAAGCGCGTCTTATGGCCCAGCCCAAGAAGGCGGATGGCCTCCAGGATGCGCAGCGTGCCCAGCGCATCGGCATTGGCGGTGTATTCGGGCGTTTCGAAGGATACGGCGACGTGGCTCTGCGCAGCCAGGTTGTAGATTTCGTCGGGCTGGGTCTGCTGGATGATGCGAATCAGGTTGGTCGCGTCGGTCAGATCGCCGTAATGCAGTGACAGCTTGCTGCCGGACGCGTGCGGATCGTGATAGAGGTGATCGATGCGATCGGTATTGAACGACGACGCCCGGCGCTTTACGCCATGCACCGTGTAGCCCTTGTCCAGCAGGAACTCCGCCAGATAGGCGCCATCCTGGCCGGTGATTCCCGTGATCAATGCGCACTTTCCCACTATATCCTCGCGTTAAGGCCGTGGCCGGCAGCTCTAGATTATGGCGCCTGCGATGGAGCGAGACTAGCTTGAGTCCTGCTCAGCCCGACAGTAGCCGCGCGCGAGCCGCCGAGCCGTCGAACACACGCGGCGCGCTCGATCCGGCTGACGCGCAGCTTCATGCGCGCGTGCGCACTTAGGACCCGAGCGATTTGATATCCGAGGCCACATCGGCCACACCGCTGGCCTGCGGAGTCTATGGTGCGATGCACCATATCTATAAACCGCAGCCGGGGCGCCGCGATTGTCCTGGCTCGCGCGGGCTCCGGCGCGGCCACCGCGGCGGGAGACCTAGAGAATGCGCGGACCGCTCTCCGAGGCGCGCGCGCCGCTCTCAGGCATGCGGCGCTTGGAGGTAAATTCGGTAACCTTGCGATCGTCATCGCTGAAGGTTGCCGGCGCCTTGCTGATCCACACGTAGTCGCGAATATTTCGCCTTCGCGGGTACTCAACCACCGCATCCGACAGCAACGCCATGCTGCGGGGACAGTCAAAATTCGCCAGCGCGACCAACAATTCATCCAGAATCTGCTTGGTCTTATCCCACGGCAGGCAATGCTCGATGGCACGCATGATCTTGGGATGCTCGGTTCCAGCCACGTTGGCGCCGATCAAAAGCTCCTCAAACAGCTTTTCAGCGGGCCGCAGGCCCATGTAGTTGATCTCAATATCCCCCTCCGGATTGCTCTGGTCGCGGATCGTCAGGCCCATCAGGCTGATCAGGCGCCGCGCCAGATCGTCGATGCGCACCGGCTGTCCCATGTCCAGCACGAACACATCGCCGCCGGTTGCCATCGCGCCGGCCTGGATGACAAGTTGTGCGGCTTCCGGAATGGTCATGAAATACCGCATCACGTCCGGATGAGTCACCGTAACCGGCCCGCCGCCCCGAATTTGCTCCTGAAATAGCGGCACCACCGAGCCGGAAGATGCCAGCACGTTGCCGAAGCGCACCATGCAGAAGTGGGTATGCTTCGAGCGCTGCTGCAGCGCCTGCAGCACCAGTTCGGCGAAGCGTTTCGTTGCGCCCATGACATTGGCGGGATTGACCGCCTTGTCCGTCGAGATGAGCACAAAGGTATCGACATTGGTCTCGAGCGCGGCTTCCGCGGCATGCCAGGTACTGATTACATTATTGTGAATGCCTTCGACAATATTGTGCTCCACGATCGGCACGTGTTTGTAGGCTGCAGCGTGATAAACCGTCTGCACGCCGAAAGTCGAAAGGACTTCGCGCAGGCGATGGCGGTGATGGGCACTACCGAGCAGCGGAATGATCTCGGTCGAGATGCTATCGGCACGGGCGGTCTCGATCAACTCGCGCTCGATGTGATATAGCGCGATCTCCGACATCTCGAACAGGACCAGACGGTGCGGCGAACAACGTAGAATCTGCCGGCAAAGCTCCGATCCGATCGAGCCTCCGGCCCCCGTGACCATCACGCGCTTGCCGCGGATTGAACGCTCAAACAGCGCCGGGTCGGGCGGCACGGGGTCGCGTCCCAACAGATCCCCGGCGTCGACCTCGCGAAGATCATCGATGCGAGCGTTACCCGAAATGATCTCCGACAGATCGGGCAGCGATTGCACGTGCACGCCCAGTGGCTCGAGCTTCTCGAGGATTTCGCGCCGGCGGCGCCGGCTCGCCGCCGGCATCGCCAGTAACACCCGTCCGATCTGCAGTTCTTCGATGAGCGCCGGCAACTCGGTCGGATCGAACACTTTAATGCCGTTTATGCGGCTGCCACGCAAGGTTCTCTTATCGTCGATGAAAGCCACCGGCTGGAAGTCGGGGCCTCCGCGCAGCACCGCTGACAGCTTCGCCCCGGCCTCGCCGGCCCCGTAGATCGCAACGCGCGTGGCCTCGGCGTGACCGTTGAGGCCGTAGTAAAACATATAGCGCACGATGAAGCGGCTCGCGGCGAGGTACAGCAGTGCCAGCGCAGCGTAGATCGCCAGTGCCGAAAGCGGGATGTGGCTCTGGTCGTGCATGCGGTCGTAGATCGCGAGCGTCGCCGCAGATAACACGATGCCGACCACGACCACGACCATGGCCTGCGGGCCGATGAAACGAATG
>Ga0302326_10004555_pt1 | contig 32087 bp, 29 predicted proteins | sample Palsa_T0_3_FD_202264 | JGI IMG/M metagenome (GOLD analysis project Ga0302326, IMG submission 202264) | Peat permafrost microbial communities from Stordalen Mire near Abisko, Sweden - Palsa_T0_3 | ecosystem: Environmental > Terrestrial > Soil > Palsa > Peat permafrost | place: Sweden: Abisko...
CACCTCGCGGCACCCAGCGCAAGACTCGAGGTCAAGATGGTTCGCTACTCCTTTCTCGTGGGGCTCTTTCATCCCCGACTGCACGCCGGTTTATCCCGACCATTGCGCTTGCTCACGCGCGCGGCTCGGTAGATTACGGCCGTTACAGAGCCGCGATCGTTAAAGGGAGCCGGTTTCGACAATGCATTCTAATGACCGTGATCGCCGGGATGCGTCCCGGTGAAATCTTCGCCCTCACCTGGCGCCGGTTGACCGCGACCTACGCGGATATCCGGCGATGACTCGATGCGGAAGGCGGCTCTTTCCGAGGGCCTGTTAGCCGAAATCGAGCGGTGGCGCATGATAGCGGTTGATACCAGCGATGATGCCTGGGTGTTCCCTTCGGAGAGGATGACTCCCCTGTCGAAGGACAATTGCTATTTTCTGATGCGCCGAACTCGTGCAGCCCTAATGAAGGCGCTCGGCGCGGACGGAAAGCTGGCCGCCGATCAACTCGGCCATCTAAACGGTGAAGCGGGTTTTTGTAAGTCATTGAAAAGATGGAGCGGGAGACCGGGGTCGAACCAGCGACGTCCAGCTTGGGAATTGCACACAGATTGAAAATACACAACATAGCGTCTATCGCGTCAGTGAAAGGCGATAGAAAACGCCTTGTTTTCAATGCCCTGCTTCAGGGTGTCCGTTAATGGAGCCGTTTTGGAGCAGAAGATTTGACGGTTCAAATGGAGCAGTAATGGAGCCGTGGAGGTGTTCTTCGCTCATAAGGGAATGCAGTGAGGTGCGGGTGCGGTTGAATCTGGCTGCCACGAGCAGAGCGGTAGTCATGACTGGACACAAGTTGCTTGTTCCCGTGTGACAAATCGCTTAGAGTTACCCTAAGAACTGAAAGGCTGCCTCCATGACCGTAACGATTGAACTGCCCGCCGACATCGAAGCCGGTTTGCTTGCGCCGGCGCAGGCGGAGGGACTGGACGTCTCCGATTATGTGCGCAACCTTGTGCGTGAACAAGTGGCCGCAAAGGCCGCTAACGCGGTCTCTTCACGTCCGGCGCACGACTTACCCCCGGAGGAATGGGTGCGCCGATTCGAAGCGTGGGTTGGAAGCCATGCCGGAAACACCGTGGTACTGCCCGATGACGCAATGGAGCGGGAATCCATCTATGGCGACCATGGGCAGTAGATGGCAGGCGTCACGCTCGTCGATACGAATGTCCTCCTGCGGTTATTGCAGCCACAGCACCGCCAGAATGCGATAGCGGCGGCAGCCCTTGGCAAACTGCGAAAGCAAAAAGTCGATCTCTGCATCGCCCCGCAGAGCCTCCTGGAGTTCTGGGCGGTGGCTACTCGCCCGATAGCGAATAACGGACTCGGGATAAGTCCGCTTACGGTTGCGGGGGAAGTGCGGGCGCTGCACTTTCTCTTCCGGCTCCTGGAGGGAAAATCAGGAGTGGCAAGCGCATGGGAAAAGCTCGTCGCCGCGCATTTGGTTTCGGGCAAGCAAGCCCATGACGCTCACCTGGTCGCCGTGATGCAGGTGTACGCCATCACGGACATCCTGACATTCAACGTAATCGATTTCGGGCGGTTTCCGGGGATTACGATTCTCGACCCGGAACAGGTTTAAGCTCGTTGGCGGCCAGCAGGGAGCGCTTACAGCCTCCTAGATCCTTAGTCGCCTTCAAAAGGAACCAGACCGATCGTAAAAGCGTCGTAAAAGAGGGCGACACTGTCACTGCGTTCTAACGACCGTGTCCGCCCGGGGAAGAAGTTGTTTGGTCAATCAGCCGTTCCAACAGCGAGACCGCGTCGTCGAGGCGCGAGTACCGCATTTTCCAAAGGCTGGCCTGCAATAAAAGCCGACGGCAGCGGCGCTGCGCAGTCTGTACGTCGCCGGTTCCGAGGCAGGTATACTGCGCCCAACAATCGAGCGCGCGATCCTCCGGATAGCTCTGGACGGATGCAGTCCCGCGATGTTCGCGGTCCAGGAAGACAACATGATCCACAGCGCATCCCGGCGCGGTGAATATTCCCAAGTGGCGGGTGCAAACTTCCAACGCCATTCTTCCGTTCGGGCGGACGGTGGGGACATGAACGGCCAGTTCGGGAAACAACTCACCAGCGTCCGGCCGGAAGCGAATGCTGTGCGGGTCTCCAACGGCATAGCGGTCAGCGCGGTCACGCACCAGAAACGCGCCGTCGTCACTCACATAGGTCCAGCCGGAGCGGGCACAAGCGTAAGCCAGTGTGCTCTTACCGGCCGATGAATCGCCGCAAAACATCACGCCGGTCCCCTGCCGCATAACCAAAGCGCCATGAACCGGCGCAAACGCCCGCTGCTGCGCCAGCCCGGCGCCGCCGTCCGGGGCGTCACGCATCCAAACGCAAAACTCCGCTCGAAATCGCACTACATGAAGTTCCCGGCGCCGGCGCTTCCGATTCGCCTTCGGCCACTCCAAGGCAAACGCGCGCGGGGGCTTGATCAAACATTCGCTCCATGGCGCCCCAGCTTTCTTCCGCCGCCAGGATCACGTCGGGCGAATTGGTTTCGGGGGTGAGAGGATATCCAAGCGGGAAGAAAGTTCTATGCAGAGGCAACTCAAACGCGGACAGGACGGGATCGCTTGCAACGTCGTTTGCAACATCGTTCGCAATCGGGATTTGATCTAGAACCTCGGCCACAGCGCTCACTCCCTTGTCAGAGTAAGCGATGAACAAAGCAAATGCCAAGCGATCCAAGCGCGAATTCCGCAGATTTACAAGAACTCGCGTATCTCCGCCGCGCCGGCTAAATTGGTTACCGTCATGAGTCCATTATCCGACCCGTTAAGTACCTTTCTGCCATTGTTTCGTAAAAGCGTTGTAAAAAAAGGCGACACGGTCGCTGCATTAGAACAGGCTGTGTCGAAAGTACGAAAAGACCGCTTGCTTACGCGCGCGGCTCCCAAGGAACTACACGGCGAAATTTGACATTGACTCGTCGTTTGTCACCATTGGTTTGCGGCGAAGTGGAACACGCGCGAGAAAGGGCGCTTGTTCCTGACGTTTTTGACTTGGCCGCAGGCCAGGTCGTTCGCGCGCGTGAGCAAGGGGTCTTTTCGGACTTTTGCCGCGGGCTGTTAGACCAGATCCAAAGCCTGCTCAAAATCCGCCATCAAATCGCGCCAGTCTTCGATGCCGATGGATAGCCGCACCAGCCCGTCGGTAACTCCCGCGGCGGCGAATTCTTCTTCGGTGAATCCGGAGTGGGTGGTGGTTTTCGGATGGCACACCAGCGTTTCCACGCCCCCGAGCGACACGGCGTTGCGCGCGATGCGCAGGTTGCGCAGGAATTCGAATGCGGCTTTTTTGCCGCCGCGCAAATCGATGGACAGCATTCCGCCGGGGAAATCGCACTGATGGCGCGCGATCTCCACTTGTTCGGGATCGGTGAATAAGGTCGGATACAAAACGCGGGCCACCTTGGGATGCTTCGCGAGGCGAATCGCAATGCGCTCGGCATTTTTGCTCGATCGATTCATGCGCAGCGTGACGGTGGGCAAGCGGCCCTCCAGCATCCAGCATTCGTCGGGCTGCAGGATATTGCCGAACAGGTTGCGCTTGGAGCGCATCTGTCGAATCAGGTTCGGATCGCTCGCTATGGCGATGCCCGCAATCAGATCGCTGAGGCCCGAAAGATATTTGGTGGCAGAGTAGAGGCTCAGGTCGGCGCCCAGCATCAGGGGGTGTTGGAACGTGGGGCCGAGCAGCGTGTTGTCCACCATCACCAGTGGCTTGGGATTGAGATGCGCCACTCGATCGGTAGCGTGCCGGATGTCGGTCATCACGATGGTGGGGTTGGCGGGAGTCTCAATCAGGACGACAGCCAGGTTTTGGGTGAAACGGATGGCTTCGTCCATCTCGCCGGTGTGGCCGGCTTGCACGGGAACGCCGCCGATGCCGAGCGTGCTGAGGAAATCCTCAATCAAGTGCTGCGTGCCGCCGTAAATGGGGACGGTATAAATAATGTTCTGGCCGGGCCGGGCGAAGGCGAACAGCGCAGTGACGATGGCGGCCATCCCCGAATTGAAAACCAATGCCGCGTGCGCGCCGGTTTCAAGCGGCACCACGCGCGATTCCAGAATTTCGGCGTTGGGGTGATTGAAGCGCGAGTAAATCAGGTCGGGCTGCTCGCCCACCGCGGGCTGAGCGCGGCCAGCCACCAGATCGAAGGCGCGCTCGGCGGCTTCCGGACTGGGAAAGACGTAAGTGGAACTGCGAAATACGGCGGGACGCGCCGATCCGACCGACAGGCTGGGATCGAAACCACGGGTGAGAACTTGCGTCGGCGGCCGGAGGTCCTGCTGATCGGCCATGAAGTGCCTCCGTTTTCAGTGTAGAGCATTGGCGATTGGATGATTTGAGCCCAAGTGCGGTACGTTGCGTGTTGCGAGGGGATTTGCCTGTCATGCTGTCGCCCGATCTGGGAGTGTCTGAAGCCAAGGTTGCTATTGAGCTTCTCAAGTTGGCGTTAAGCAGGGCTGGCTGGACCGGTTACTAACGGTCCTACGATAGAAGCACCGAATCTTGGCCCTCGGTTGCTAAAGGGACAGTATGGCGCAATCCATTGGGACATTCTGTTCCCCGCCCTAAGGATCGTCGTAAGACCCACTAATGAAACCAGCGACTTAGCCCTGTTTCACCTTTGGCTTGCGGCGTGCCTTGACGGAGACGAATGATACTGCGATCCGTTCTCTCAACTGCAATCTTATTGCAACTATTCTGTGCCGCCTCGTTTGCGCAAGAAACTCGCAGGTCGCCGGAAGAAGCACGCACACATATTCACCCTAGCCTCCAAAAGATTCCGCAGGGGCAACTCACCGATGTCCTGGTCCTATACCGTGACGAGCAGACTTCCGGGCCTTCGCAGATTGGCCATGAATTGGAGCGCCGCCACAACGTAAATCTGCATACTCATTTCGAGCTGGCTGGCTCTTCGGCCGGCCAGTTAACACCATCGGAAATTGAGGAGCTGGCCTCCGACCCCGACGTGGCGTTCATCGCGCCCAATGAAAAGGTGCAAGCCTTGGAACTCGACAAAGGTCCGGAGTCCGTGGGCGCCTATGCCGCGCTGGCCTCCGGTTGGACTGGAAAGGGCATCGGCGTAGCGGTCATCGACTCCGGCGTCACTTACACTAACTGCGATTGGATGGCAACCATTTCCGGCTGCGGAGGCAACAGTTCACCGCGCTATGCCGCGCAAGGAAGCTTCGTGAATAATCTGAATGGCTCGTGGACCCCGCCGGACGACGGCGAGGACGCGTTCGGCCACGGTACTCACGTGGCCAGCATTTTGGGGGGCATCGGAGCCTTCTCTTCATCCTATGTGGAGAAGTGGGCCATCTATCCCACTTATTACATTCACGGCATCGCGACCGGCGTGAACCTGATCTCTTATCGGGTCCTGGATCAGAATGGCAGCGGCACGGACGCTTCCGTGATCGCCGCCATCAACTTCGCAATCTCTCAAAAGAACCAACTGAACATCCGCATTATCAACCTGTCGCTGGGACGTCCTGTGACCACCAGCTACAAGAACGATCCGCTCTGCCAGGCCGTCGAGAAAGCTTGGAAGGCGGGGATCGTGGTGGTGGTCGCCGCCGGAAATTATGGCCGCGACAATAGCGTAAACGAGCACGGCTACGGAACCATTACCGCGCCGGGAAACGATCCGCTGGTCATTACCGTGGGAGCGGTCAACACCTTCGGCTCAACGAACCGGGATGAACATCGTGTGACCAGCTACAGCTCCAAGGGGCCCACCGCCATCGATCATATCGTAAAGCCGGACCTGGTAGCTCCCGGTAACAACATCTTCGCCGCCCAATGCAGCGAGTGCGCGCTTCCTTCGCAATATCCGGCCAACCAAGTTCCGGACTCGGACTTTGCGAGTTTGCCGTACGCTCCTACCATCGGCAGTAGCTGGTACCTGCGCTTATCCGGCACCAGCATGGCCACTCCGATGGTCTCGGGAGCCGCCGCGTTACTGCTGCAGCAGAATTCAAAACTGACTCCGGATGAAGTGAAGGCCCGGCTGATGGCAACCGCTACCAAGTCGAATTTCCCGGCGTCCTATACCGCGGTAGACGCCGTTACCGGCGCCACCTACGTGGTTTATCACGATATTTTCACCATCGGCGCCGGCGAACTCGACATCACCAACGCCCTTGCCGGCAACGCAACGCCGTCTTCCAGCCAGAGCGCGGCATCGCCGGGTGTGGTGATATCCGGTGTCAGTTCCAAAGGGAATTACACGGTGAGCCTGGTTGCGGGATCGAACATCATTTGGGGCACCAGTATCATCTGGGGCACCAACGTGATCTGGGGTACCAACGTGTCGGGCATGAACGTGATTTGGGGGACCAGTATCATTTGGGGAACCAACACCATCAACGGCAGCAACGTGATCTGGGGTACGGGCGGCATCATCTCATCCACCGGAACCGAGATGGCCAGCGAAACCACGACAGCCGTAATCAACGGCGACCAATAGGCCCCTGGTGGCGTGCGGCGCGAGAGACTTCTTCCGCGCCCGTCCTTCGCGCTCTTGAGGCACACGCGCAAAACGGAGCGCGGCGCGAGCACGCCGCACCCTTTGCGCTTCTAATGAAAAAGCAAGAGGTATCCGATATGAGAACTGAAGCCCGCAATCCTATGAACAGCCTGTGTCTAAGGTCCGAAAAGACCGCTTGCTCACGCGCCACCCGTCCGGTGTTCTGCGAGTCGATGTTCTTCAGTGCACGACTTCGGGTCGTCTCCGGATGTGCGGCTGGCGCGCGGCTCACCAGATTCGGCGCGTTACAGAGCCGCGACATACAGAGCCGCGACCGTAAGGGAGCGGTAGGGCAAGCCGATAGTTTCGGCGCAGCCTGCTAACAGCCACCGTGGGCGCCGAGGGAAGTCCAGAGAAGATCGGGTGAAACCCTCCAGGAGCCTTGCGGGGATCTTTATAGGCCTGATTATACTCAGTGGCCTTTTAGCATTATTTCAGGCTCTTGCAACCGCGCACGAACAGATCTCCGCGCGCTTCGTATGTTACCTCCTGCTCGCGCTTTTTTCGTCCGGCCTGAAAGTGGCGCTTCCCGGCGTAACGGGGACCATGTCCGTGAGCTCTCTGTTCGTGCTCCTGGCCGTGTCCGAATTTGGCCTCCTCGAAGCGATCGTGCTCGGTCTCGGTTCGGCGCTGGTGCAAATCTACTGGAACGCCAGGAAACGGCCGGCGCTGCACCAGGTCCTGTTCAATCTGGCGGTGATCGCCATTGCGATCACCATCGCTCACCGGGCCTTGCACTCGTTTTTGGTCCGAGTGCTGGGAGGCAGCCTGGCTATGGGGCTACTGGTGGCCACCGTCGCGTACTTCACGGCCAATACCGTTCCGATAGCCTGCGTCATCTCGCTGACCGAGCGCAAGCGTCTGACGGTGGTCTGGAAGGAGTGCTATTTTTGGGCCCTCCCTTATTACCTGCTAGGCGCAACCATGGTCTGCGTCATCGATTGGGCGAACAAGAACCTGGGCTGGGAGTTTTCCTTGTTGGTAATGCCGGTGGCCTGGGTGGTTTATCGTTCTTACCGGCTCTACATCGGCCGCCTGGAGACTGAAAAGGAGCACGTAGAGCAGCAGAAGGCGCATGTGGAAGAAATGAACGCGCTGCACATTCGCACCATCGAAACACTCGCCCTGGCGATTGAAGCCAAGGATCAGACCACCAGAGATCACTTGCGCCGCGTTCAGCACTATGCCATCGAGATCGGGAAAGAGATGGGGCTCAGTGAGACGGACCTGGACGCCTTACGAGCCGCCTCCTTGCTGCACGACATTGGTAAACTGGCCGTGCCGGAGCACATTATCACCAAGCCGGGCAAGCTGACTCCGCAAGAATTCGAGAAGATGAAAATTCATCCGCTGGTGGGCGCCGAAATTCTGGAGCAGGTCAATTTCCCTTATCCCGTCGCGCCTATCGTGCGTGCTCACCATGAGCGATGGGACGGCAACGGCTATCCGCTCGGACTGGCGGGAGAGGAGATCCCCCTGGGCGCCCGCATTCTGGCCGCCGTCGATTGTTTGGACGCCCTGGCATCGGACCGGCAGTATCGCCGGGCCTTGCCGCTGGACGAGGCCATGGCGGTGGTGCTGAGTGAATCCGGCAGGAGCTACGACCGGCAGGTTGTCGAAATTCTCTCCAGGCGTTATCGCCAACTGGAGGAAGAAGCCCTGCGGCTGAACAAGCCTTCGGCCAAGCTTTCCATCGATGCCAGAATCGAGCGGGGCCGGGCGCCCGCGGCCGGTTTCGAAGGCCCCGCCATCGACGATACGCAGCGCGATTTCCGCTCGCAGATCGCGGCTGCGGGCCGCGAAGCGCAGTACACCCTTGAGCTTCTTTCCGAACTGGGAAACTCGCTCGGCATGGGGGAGCTGCTGCCGGTATTGAACTCCCGGTTGACGCAGCTCATTCCTTGCGATGCGGTCGCCGTTTACGAATGCAAGAACGATGTGCTGAACCCGGTCTATGTGGACGGCCGGGACCGGATGTTGTTCTCGTCGCTCCAGATTCCCCTGGGCGAGGGGCTGTCGGGCTGGGTTGCCAAGCACAACAAGCCCATCTTCAACGGCAATCCTTCCGTCGAGCCCGGCTACCTGAACGACCCGCGAAAATTCAGCCTGCTGCGGTCGGCGCTGTCGGTTCCTCTCGCGGGACTGGAAGGCATCGTGGGCGTGCTGACGCTCTACCGGGCCGGCGCGGATGCCTTCGCGCCGGATCATTTGCGCGTTCTCACGGGGCTCAGTTCGAAAATCGGTCTTTCGTTCGAGAATGCGCTCAAATACCGCGCACTGGAAGCATCCGCGACCACAGATTATCTTACCGGCCTGAACAACACGCGAGCCTTGTTTGAGCGCCTGAATCAGGAATTGGTTCGCTGCCGGCGCCAAGGGTCGCCCCTCACGGTGCTGGTGTGCGACCTGGATCGTTTCAAAGAGGTGAACGACCGCTTTGGCCACAACGCCGGAAACCTCGTGTTGCAGGCTTTTGCCGCCGGGTTGATGAAGATCAGCCGGGATTACGACGTGTTAGCGCGTTTTGGAGGCGACGAATTTGTCCTGGTGCTGCCGGGCGTTCAAGCGGAGTCGGTGGGCAAGAAAATCCTCGCACTGTCGGCTATCGCGGCAGAGGCGGACCGGATAGTCTGCGGCGAAAATGTCATTTCGGCCAGCGTCGGCGTGGCCTCGTACCCGGAGGACGGCCTCACCGCCGACGAACTTCTGGCGGAAGCGGACCGCCGCATGTACGCTCACAAGAATAGCCTGAGACACAAGCGCCCAGTCCTTCCCCCGCTTGCTGAAGCTCAACTGGTTCCCTGAGCCGATCCGGTTTTGCCGATGTTTGGGGGTTTGTGCTACGCTGCACACAACCATGCCTGATGTTTTCGTCAAGAAGCCCCTCAACATGATCCAGGAGGAGTGTGACGAGGTGGGCGAGCACACCCTCAAGCGCGCTCTGGGTCCAACCAACCTCATCGCTCTCGGTATCGGGGCCATCATCGGCACCGGGATTTTTGTGCTGACGGGGTCGGTGGCGGCGCAAAACTCCGGCCCGGCCATCGTACTGTCCTTCATTTTTGCCGGAATCGCGTGCACTTTCGCCGGCCTCTGCTACGCCGAATTCGCCTCCCTGATTCCCATCGCAGGATCGGCGTACACCTACGGCTACGCGACCCTCGGCGAGCTGGTCGCCTGGATCATCGGATGGGACCTGATTCTGGAATACGCGTTCGGCGCCGCTACCGTGGCCTCCGGTTGGTCGGCGAATGTCGTGCAGTTGCTGGCCCGGCTGGGCCTCGACCTGCCGCCGCAATGGATCGCCACTCCGGGAACGCATCTGGCCTACTATCGCCACCTGTGGCAGCCGGTAGCATCGCTCCCGGCCGGCGTGGACGCTGCCACGCTTCCGAACGCCACGGCGGTTTTTAACGTAATCGCGTTTCTGGCCATAGCCGCCGTCACCACCATCCTGGTAATCGGCATTCAGGAGTCGGCCACCATCAACAGCGCGATCGTGTTTATCAAGGTTGGGACCGTGCTCGTTTTCATCGCGATCGCGGCCGCCTTTGTGTTGGGACATTGGTCCCAGGCCAAGGCCAATTGGACGCCGTTCATTCCGCCCAACACCGGCGCCGTGGGCGAGTTCGGATGGTCGGGCGTCTTGCGCGGCGCGGGCAAAATCTTTTTCGCCTACATTGGATTCGATGCCGTTTCCACCGCGGCCCAGGAGGCCAAGAATCCGCAAAAAGATATGCCCGTGGGCATTCTCGGATCGCTGACGCTGTGTACCGTGCTTTACATCGTCACAGCGGGCCTGCTTACCGGCGTGATCAGCTACACCCGCTTGAACGTGGGCGCGCCCATCGCGCTGGGCATGGCCGAGACCGGCGTGCAATGGGGCGAGTTCTTAGTGTTGATCGGAACCATCATGGGTTTGAGCACGGTGATGCTGGTGATGCTGCTCGGCCAGTCGCGGGTGTTTTTCTCGATGTCGCGCGATGGACTGTTGCCGCGCTGGGCCGGCGCCGTGCATCCGCGCTTCCGAACCCCCTGGATCTCCTCCATCGTGGTCGGCGTTTTCGTGGCCTTCCTTCCGGCCATTTTGCCGATCGGCATTCTGAACGAAATGACCAGCATCGGGACGCTGCTGGCCTTCGTGATCGTGTGCGCGGGCGTGTGGGTGCTGCGAGTGCGCCGTCCCGATCTGCACCGGCCGTTCAAGACCCCGCTGGTCCCGCTGGTGCCGATTCTGGGCATCGTCGCATCGCTCATCCTGATGCTCTTCCTGCCCCTCAACACTTGGATCCGGCTGGTGGTCTGGCTCGTCATCGGAATGGCGATTTACTTGAGCTACGGCCGCAAGCATAGCCGCGTGCGGCGGTACGTGGAAGTGCACGCCAATGTCTCGGCGGCCAAGCGCGCATAAGTAGGTAATGACAGCGGCGAGGGAGGCCACTGCCGGTCTAACCGCGGGTCTATGCGGACACATCGGTTCGGGGGATGCTTCGAGAACAAATTCATGATCGAGAGTTGTTCTTGTCCTTTCTAACGTCATCCTTGACGAAACTTGAACTGGCGCCGCACTCGCTGGTTGCTGTCCTTTGCGGAACTTCCTCCGGAGCGGGTGGCTGAGGAGCATTAACCGCCGAGTTCTAGGAAAGCTGCGGCGATCTTTTCGGCGAGCGGCGCGTGGTTACGGCCCAGATCGTGGCCTGCGCTGTCGATTTCGAGCAGTCGCACCGGCGCCGGAATCAAAGCGATTGCACTTTTGATTTCCTCAGTTGAACTGAACGGATCCTTCGATCCATGCACGAATAATGCCGGCGTTTGCAGCTTGGGAAAATGCGCCGTACGCAACTGCCCGGGCTTACCAGGGGGATGTAAGGGATAAGAAAGCAACAAGAGCCGATCCGCCAGGCCCGGTATTTCCGCCGCCAGCATGCTGGCTTGCCGGCCGCCGTAGGAATGCCCGCCGACCCAGACTTGGCCCGGGTGTTTTTCGCGCATCCTTGTAATTTCCCGACGCAGCCCTTCGCGATCTCCCGCGGCGTCGGCGGGGCGCGGTGGGCCATGAGCCCGCGCTTGCCGAAACGGCAGATCGTAGCGCAGCACTTCGATCCGATGCTCGGTAAACGCGTTGGCGAGCGCAATCAGCAGGGGCGCATTGCGATTCGATCCAGCGCCGTGTGTTAGTAACAGCATGTTCATGCCAAACAGAAAGGGCCGTCTCCTCCGGACGGCCCCTTTTGCAAAATTTCCGCCAAGTGCTCGTCAGGGTTTCATTACATTCTCGGCCTGCAGTCCCTTGGGGCCCCGCTTCACCTCGAACTCCACCTCCAAACCTTCTTCCAGAGTGCGATAGCCGTTCATCTGGATCGCAGAGAAGTGAACAAACACGTCGTCGCCGTTAGAGCGCTGGATGAAGCCATAGCCCTTGGCGGCGTTAAACCATTTCACAATTCCTTTTTCTCTCACTACTAATTCTCCTAGCCTCTGTTGCTGTGCGCTTCGAACGTCGCACAGTCTTTGGGTAAAACGGGACTATGATATCACAGGTATTACGGGCGTCCGCAACAGGCAAGTGCGTATGGTTTCATGGAATTGGGGTACCTTACCGCGGTGAAGAGTCCGCTCCGCACTCGCATGTTCGCCTGGTGGTATTTCGCCATCGCGGGCGGTTTCCTGCTGCTCGCCATCAACCGCTGGCTGCTGGGCCAGCGCGCAGGATTGGTGCTGGCGCAGTTTGTGGCGGCTGCGGCGTTCGTTTTGTTTGGATTGCTATCGTGGAAGCAGGACTAGGAATCCACTGAGCCGCGCGCCAGCAGCACACCCGGAGACGACCCGAAGGCCAGCTGCACATTCGAAGACGACAGGATGTCATGCACCCTGGGAACATCCGGTCGCCCCCCCCCGCAGGGGTGGCCGTGCACTGGAGAACATCGACTCGAAGAATACCGGAAGGGTGGCGCGTGAGCAGGCGGTCCCCTCGGACTTTAGACAGACGTGCGCCATTTCGTGATTCCGGAACTCGGGCGGGCGGCTTCTTATGGCGATTAAGATGTGACGCGGAATGCGGGCTGCGTTAGCGCCCGCTGTGGATTGGGATACGCCGGCCTTCGCCGCCGGAGCATTCGGCGTTGGAGGGAATCGATGGGCGCGGAGGCGTATCCGCAAGCCGGAAGTGCGGCTTTGGAATTTGGAGTTGCGAAGGCTCGCCGATGAGACAGTCCGGCTATAAAGCACGCCGCCCCATTGGTCGCCCCCGAGGAAATGTCTCATGAGGTGTCCAATGCAAACCAGCACCATCGTTCGGGCTGTGGTGGAAGGCAAATCGTTCATCGTCGAGAAATCGGGCGTTCCCGTCGCGGAGTGGGCGCAGACTTCCCCTCGCGAAGCGATCTTTTCCAGCGCGGCAAGGGATTGCGGCGGCTTGCGCAACAACCCTCCCCGCCCACTCCCGTCTGGGGAACGTGCGCCCTTGCAGCGCGCAGTTGTTGGTCCGCGAGGAATGGTAGATAGCGCTTGGCGCGGGTGGCACGCCGTCACGCAAGAGGCGATCCCCGCTTGGAACATGCCGGCCGCGAATCTACAACAAACCCAACTGACTGCCCTGATCGGAGGCAGATTGAGGGACCTCTGCATTTTGTGGCCGCCTGCCGACACGAATACCCAACCAGAACATTGCGCACAGGCCACCTAACATTACCGTCACGGCCAGGTTCGGTAAGATCGGCACGTAAAGGAAAAAACCTCCCAGGCTGCCAACCAACGCAACTGAAAGAAGAATAAATAAGCAGCGTTCGATCATGCCGAGACCAGTGCAATTTACTGACCACAGCCCGCATTGGCCCGCGGCGTTTGACCCTGGTTTGGCCCAGGAGATGCAATGTAGTTTGCGAAAGTGAAGGTGAAACCGTGCGGAACTTGTTCCTATTTGCGTCGATGGCGGCGTTGCTTACAGGCATGACTGCGGGCGGTCAGGAAAAAAGTGCCGATGGGGCAACGGTAGCGGTGAGTTTTCGGGCGCAAAAATGGAGCTACTCTCCCAACGACATAAAGATTCTGGGAACCCTGGACGACGGCCAAACCAGCCAGCCGGCGGCGTATTCCAGTGTGCCCAAATACCGCGCGTTCGTGTTCGAAGGGAACGGACGCGATCAAGTGGAAATCACTGTGACGGGAGCCAATCGAAGCACTTACGTCGCGCTGGCCGATTCCGCCCTCACTCCCATCGCCAGCGGGCTGGGGACGCTCACAGCGACGCTGCCGTATCGTGGCCCGGACACCGAAGCGTTCTACATTTTAGTGAAGAACCTCGCCAGTCAGCCGGCGCGGCTCACGGTTCACTTGAAAAAGACCGGCTCCGCTCAGCCGGCCGATGCTACGCGCTGAACAGCCTGCAGCAAGAACTCTACCGGCTCGGTTCAGCCCATTCACAGCCATCCTCGTCGAACCGGACGTGCAGATTTCCCGGTATCCGGCACGAGTTCCGGCAGACGTTTGAACCCCAGCCGCGCCAGGTGCGCTGCGGCGTTGCAAAGGCTGGATCAGACGGCTTTCAGGTGCCTATTCAGCGGTCCGTGGAAAACAGCGTCGAGCGCAGCCCATTTCGTCTCTTGGTTGGGCTTGTGCCCTGACAGCGACATGAGCGGAGGACGCGGGTGGTCTAGCCAGGTAAACAATCGTGCCGGGCAAGTGTTTCGCCAAGCCGCCTCAGGGCTCCATCGCAGCCAACGCAGCTAGGAGATTCCCGCGGCGCAGGAAGGCCAAAGTGCGACCGCTGGGCGCCACAGCATCTGGGCTGAACAGGAAACGCGGCGCCAGCGGCAACACGAAAATAGACTCAAGCGCCACGCGGCTCGCCTTGGGTATGTCCCGGTCCCCCAAAATGCGAATCTCCAGTCCAATGGGGTTGATGTTCCTCGGAAGCGCAAAGGGTGCGGCGCGCGCCACCAGGCCGATTAGGAACTGGCTCGCGCCGCGCTCCGTTTTGCGCGAGTTCCTCGGAAGCGGTGGGGCCGCCCATGGCCTCGCAAGGCGGTAAGACGGTCGCGCAAGAGCCGGTTTCGATACTGCCTGCTAGCCGTGGCCCAGCTTCATCAGCCAGCCTAAACCGATCAACGCCGCCACAAAATAGGCGAAACAACGGACGCCGTAGCGCATCCGTTCGGCGTCGGTCCGTTTCGTGATGACGCCCAGCACCACCGAAGAAAACAGCGCAAATAAGATGGCCGCTTCAAAGTGCGAGAGATTCATTTTCGGCATTATTCTTTTTCGCCTGTGGCGATTTCATAGGCGTCCACCACGGCCAGCACATTCAGCAGGCCCGCGGCCACCAGGAACTTGGTCCCATAGTCGTGTACGTGCCCGGCCATGTCGGGCACCGCGTATCCCAGCCACACCGTGAGCAGATAGAACAGACCCGCGGCCAGATCGCCCACGAATCCGCCGCAATAGATGATGGTGGTGAGCACGTCTCCGGTCTGCGGCTGAAACATGGCGCCGCGCATCATCAATCCCAGCAGAAACATGATGGCTACCGACGCCAGCAGCAGAACTCCCCGCCCGGGCCGCTTCAGCAGGAAATGACCGCCTCCCGGCACCAGCCAAGCGAGCAGAACCACTCCGTACCAACCGCGCGCGGGCGGCGCCCCGGCCTGTGCTTTTACATCTGTCGCCATCGTTCTTAGTGTACCCGATCTACGCGCTTATAAAGGCGAAGTGTGTCGTAGGCTTTCCAGGCTTCTCCCATGCCGCCCGCGCCGGTCGGTGCGGGCAGAATATACGGGCCGACTTTGACACGGGTTGCGAAGGGGCCATGGTCTCGGGCTTGTATCGAGATGCTGCGCCTGCGCCTCGCGTTTCAAACGGGAACGCGTTCAACCAGGAACGTTCAACCAGGAACTTTGCTTCGTAATATATAGCTTCGGCGCCGGCGGGAGCGTCGGCGCGCCGCTTATGATCGGTTCCTGCGGACCACACTACGGACATATGTTGGGACTCTTGAACAAGTCCACGTTGTAGTAGGTGTTAGGACCGGTTACATTGCCGGTCGTTCCGGTTGGTTCCAGTACTCCGATGCACGACCCGTTAACCGTGTTGGAAGTAATTGTATTACTGTTTCCAAACCCCGTACAATTATCGGCATCGGCGTTGTCCAGGCGGATCCCCGCATTGGCACTGCCTTCGATGGCATTGTGCTGCACCAGGTTGCCGTTGCCACACACGTAGATGCCATCATTGTGGATCGTACCGACGAGCTCATTGTAGGTAATCGTAAGACTGGTTCCCTGGGTCATGGAAATCGCGCAGTCGGTGTTGCCGACGATGTTACCCGAAATCGTCACACTCGACGACTTGGTGACCTGAATCCCGCAGAGGCCGTCCGCGTTATCCCCTAGAGTGTCGGTCGCAAGTGTGAAGTTCATTATCGTGTTGCCCGATATCGTCCCCGTAGCGCCTTGCGAAAGGTAGATCCCGTTGTCCTCCGAAACACTGCCGCCGATCACTGAATTACCGCTAATCGTGGCGGTCGTTCCGGTGCCTGAAGCGCCAACGTTAAAGCCGCTGGTGAAGCGAATTAGATCGTCCCGGATCGTCACCGTTGAACTCGCGGCGCCGTCGGTCTCCACGTAGATGCCCCCGCCTCCGCAATTGGCGAGTCCGACCTGATTTTGAACAGAGACATTGCTCACCGTTCCCGAAGCGTTCTGATAGTAGATTCCGACCAGGCCGATGCAGTCGGTGAGGCCAGAGTTGCTCCCGTCCACCGAAAGACCCGCAACCGTGACGCCCGTCGCATTCTGGACAAGCAACTGCGCAGCCGCCGAGTACGCACTCCCCCTCGGGCTCATGGTAGCGTTGGCCAGCACACCTCCCGCGGGCGCAGTCACTACCGGATTGTCACCGTTTGCGCCGCGAACGCCAGTCAGAGTTATCGGAAGGGTTATGAGGACCTGCTCGGGATAAGTTCCCGGACAGATGTCGATCGTCGCGCCCGAACCTGCCGCGTTCACCGCCGCCTGAATCGTCGTGTAAACCGTCGCGGAGGCGATGCAGGGAGTAGGGGCTTTGGACACTACCAGCGGAACTGCCCAACCGCACATGGCAGTCGCAGCCCCAACCACGGAAGCCGCAACCACCGATTGCGTCAGCGGCCAGCAACGATGATCCCTTACCAGCCGTAGTAACCCAAAGTGTTTCTCCCTGGCGCTCACCATCTCCCCCTCGCACTGTGTAATCGAAGACTGCCGATTATCCGCGGCAGCGACGGTCGATATGGTATCACTTTCGCGGCCAACAATACGCCGGCCGAGACACCGCCATCACTTGCTGCGTCTCCAAGCCCCAGGCGAAGCAGGTTGAGGTTTGGGCGGGATACGGTCCAGGCACGGTCAAGGCGTTTGTGGCCGTAGTTTGGAGTGCGCCGACGCTCAGGCCTGTGAGAACATCTTTGGTAGGGAGACCGCCTGATTTCGTGAACCGTTCGCAATCTGCAAAGCTATTTGCCTGCGCTCAGAAGCTCATCCCGGGGGGCGTAAATTCGCCCGTGCGGGCCTTTCGCGGGGTGGGCGGGACGCCTCCGTTCATCGCTCGCGGCGAAGGCTCGCACATTTTCGATGTCGACGGCAATGAGTACATCGACTACGTCGGCTCCTGGGGCCCGCTGATCCTGGGCCACTGTTTTCCGCCCGTGATGGACGCGTTGCGCGAAGTGCTCGCGATCGGGACCAGCTTCGGCGCGCCCACCGAGCGGGAAGTGGAACTCGCCGCGTTGATTCGGGAATGCGTGCCGTCCGTCGAGATGGTGCGCCTGGTGAATTCCGGGACCGAAGCCACCATGAGCGCGCTGAGGGTGGCGCGCGGATTTACGGGGCGCGACCTGACCGTCAAGTTTGAAGGCTGCTATCACGGACACGTCGATTCGCTGCTGGTGAAGGCCGGATCGGGCATGGCAACGCTTGGGATCGCCGATACGGCGGGCGTGCCGGAGGCGTTCGCGGCCACTACCATCGCGCTGCCGTTCAACTCCATTGAGGCGGTAGAATCGGCGTTTCGCGAGCATGGCAGTAAGATCGCAGCGGTGATTGTCGAGCCGGTGGTTGGCAATATGGGATGCGTGCCTCCGCGCGCCGGTTTTCTCGAAGCTTTGCGTGAGATCACGGCAGGGCATGGCGCGCTGCTGATCTTCGATGAGGTGATGACCGGTTTCCGCCTGGCGCTGGGCGGAGCGCAGCAGCGCTTTGGCATCCGGCCCGATCTCACTACGCTGGGCAAGATCGTGGGAGGCGGGATGCCGCTGGCGGCCTACGGCGGGCGCGCCGACATCATGAGCAAAGTGGCGCCCACCGGACCGATTTACCAGGCCGGCACGTTGTCCGGAAATCCGATGGCGGTGAGCGCCGGGATTGCAACGCTGCGGCATCTGAAGTCGCATCCGGAGGTCTACGAGATCCTTGAAAACCGGGCCGCGCAGCTTACGGCGAATGTTCCGGAGGGCATCACGGTGAACCGCGTGGGGTCTATGTTCACGTTTTTCTTTACGCCGCAAGAGGTGACGGACTGGGAATCGGCCAAGCGCGCCGATACCGGGCGTTTTGGGCAGTTTTTCCACTGGATGCTGGATCGTGGAATCTATCTGGCGCCGTCCCAATTCGAGGCTGGATTTGTTTCGGCGGCGCATAGCGAGCGGGACATTGGCGGGACCGTAGAGGTTGCCAGGGAGTTCTTCGCGGCCTCTGTGGAAACCGGCTCCCTTACGGTCGCAGCTCTGTAAGCGCGCGGAATTGGGTAAAATAGAGTATCTATGTCTGACACCACAGCGAACCCAGCAGGTTTAGGGCTGGATCTGGTTAGCTTCGATTTGCCGTTCTGGAAGAAAGCCATCGGCGGCGTTTGCGCTGTCCTGCTGGCGATCCTGTTTTTCGTCTCCGGAGCCTGGAAGCTCACCGATCCGTTCGTATGGTCGCAGGCATTGGTCGAATTCCGTTTGCCTCAGGCGTTAGCGCTGCCGGGTGCCTTGGCGCTCGGTGTCGGTGAAACCCTGGGTGCCGTGCTCATCCTGGTGCCCCGGTTTCGCCGTTGGGGAGCATGGCTCATCGGATTCCTACTGCTGGTCTTCATGGTCTACATTGGAGCGAACTACAGCGCTTTGGTTGGCAAGGAGTGCAGTTGTTTTCCGCTGGTAAAGCGCACGGTGGGTCCGGCATTTTTCCTGGGCGACGGGTTGATGTTCCTAATGGCGGTGGTGGCCGGGATGTGGGCTCGCAGTTCGGAGAACATCCGCGCGGCGCTGGTCATCCTGGGCGCGGTGGTAGTGTTTGGCGGTGTCTCGTTCGGCGTGAATTCGGCGCGGGCGTCCGGTTTACAGGCCCCCGCATCCATCACCGTAGACGGGAAACCGTTCTCGCTGCAAGAGGGCAAGACCTTCCTGTTTTTCTACGATCCCACCTGTACGCATTGCGAGGCGGCGGCGCGGAAAATGGCGAAGCTGAACTGGAAAGGCGCGAGCGTGGTGGCCGTTCCTATCGATACGCCGCAGTTCGCCGCTTCGTTTCTGCATGACACTGGGCTGAAGGCTGGCACATCGAACGATCTGGAGTTGTTGAAGGGAACGTTCAAGTTCGCTACCGCGCCGTACGGCGTGGCTCTGGTCCGAGGCCACCAGAAGGCGGTGGTGGATGTCGGCACTTTTGAGACGGACGGGCAGCCGGCGGCTACGCTGCACACCTTGGGCTTCGTTCAATAAGGCTTAAAACTCTTGCGGAAGCTCTGGCGCGGGTGCATCCACCTGCGCCAGGGCCTGGGTGGCAACTTCCAGGAGCTCTGCGGCAAGCCAGGTAAAGTCGGTACCGGGATACATCCGGCGCAGTTGGTATCTCCACTTCTTTTCAAACGATGCGATGCGGCGAGCCTGTTGTCTGAAGGGAAGGTTTCCGAGGCCGGCTAAATCGATCAGGGTAGTCACCAGCACGCTCTCGGCACGGACCAGAACGAAGAGGCATCTCCGGCTCTTACTGAGCCGCTGCACGGATTCCAGGATGGAGTTGGCGCGGCTTGGCTCGTACAGCGCGGCGAGCTCCGGGAAGCCTTCCGCCATCAACTGGTTCTTCACCGCGGCCAATACTTCGCCCAGCGCGGGCCGCACCGAGCGGAAGAACGCGACCACGGTTTTCGGATGCAGGACGTCGTACGTCAATTCCGTGCGCATCTTTCCCCGGAAGGGCTTGCTGGCCCGGTACACCAACATCGGATAGGCGGTTTTCACGTTGCCGAAGGCCTGCCGATCTACGAAATAGTGTGAAGGCACTCGTTCCCGCAAGAGTGTTTGAATGGCGACCGATACCCGGGCAAAAGCGGGGAAAAAGCTGGGTGTGCGCTCGTCCGGCGCGGCCAGCCAGCCGGGTCCGGGCTCGGGGAACTTGATTTCAGGATAGGTTTCGGGCATTCCTGGCTGAGTCTACAACGGGGGTGCGAGCTTTCAGCGGGAAATAGGGCGATGGAATAACGGCCGTATATTGCCAAATCTCAGTAAACCGGGAAGATAATGCGTACTTGCTTTTTTTTAAATGGCCCGTGACTAACCGAGGGATGGCGCGGCGTCACGGACGCCGACCAGCATCCCTCCGGCGGCGGCCTGCCGTTCAGCCTCGGGGCGGGCGAAGCGCACGGAGAAATGGAAGGCGCTGCCCTTGCCGGGTTCGCTGATCAGCCACATTCGCCCGTCCATCAACTCCACCAGACGCATCGAAATGCTCAGGCCGAGACCGGTACCGCCGTATCTCCGCGTGCTGGATCCGTCGGCTTGGGAGAAGGGCTGAAAAATTACGCCTTGCTTTTCCAGCGGAATGCCGATGCCGGTGTCTGTCACCGCGAAGCGGACCTGGACCTCATGCGCGCCGCTGGATTCGAGCGTGGCGCTGACGCGCACGTCGCCGGCCGGCGTGAACTTGAGGGCGTTCCCGACCAGGTTCACCAGGATCTGGCGCAAGCGCGCGGGATCGCCGGTCAGGGCCTCGGGAATCTCCGATGAAATCTCCCAGTGCAGCGACAGCCCCTTCTGTTTGGCTAGAATTTCGAATACCTGAGCGGTTTCCGAAACCAATTTCGCGAGATCGAAGGGCAGGTTGTCGAGTTGAACGCTTTTGGCTTCTATCCTGGAGAAATCGAGCACGTCGTTCAGCAGGTACAGCAGCGACAGCGCGGAATCGCGCGAAGTTTGGAGCAGATCGCGCTGCTCGGAGCTGAGCTCGGTGTCGAGCGCCAATTCGGTCATGCCGATGATGCCGTTCATGGGAGTGCGCAGCTCGTGACTGATGTTCGCCAGGAAGTGACCCTTGGCTTCGTTCGCGGCTTCGGCCATCTTTTTGGCCGATTCGAGCAGCCGCCGGTCCTCAAAGGCCCTGCGGTACTGGACGCTCAACTGCCTTCCTTGCGCCAACAAGAATGTCAGGCATACCAGATTGATGACCGCCATGCCGTACCCGTTACCACCGAGCCAGAAATCGACCACAATGGGCGGGACCAGCAAAGGCAAGACATGGCAATAGAGGTACAACGGCCGGGGAGTGAGAGAGACCAGGGCTCCAAAGCTGATGCCGAGCAGGCAAAATGTCAGCAGAAGCGAATTCCAATGGGAAAAACCATTCAGGATGTAGCTGTAGCAGCTCAACAAGCCCCAGGCGATGGAGAAGCACAGCAAAGTTGCGCAGAAAGCCGCTCGCCACGCTCGCACGTTCCGGGGATAGAGGTAATTCTTACGGAGGACGAGCAACAGGCGCACCAAACAGGCGCTTAAACTTATGACGGCGAAGAGCGCGACGGGCAGGCGGTGGACAGCGTTGTAAGTGCCTGCCAAGAGGGCAAATTCCATCAGACCAAGACCGGCCCAGATGCCGGCCAGCGAGCGACGCGCAATATCGCGGTCGCGTTGAATGCTCAGGGCAGCGCGCTGAGCCGATTCACCAGTGTCTGGCACGTAACGGTTCTATCGACAGGTGACGTGGAAAACTTAAGTTCTAATCCCAATGGAAAACAACACCTGAAGTTGGTGCTCCGCCGTAAGTTAATTGGCAGTAAGCTGAACGCTCTTTTGTTCCGCTTCGTCGATGGTCAGGCTGGAACCTTGGGACTGGCACGCGGCCAGATCGCCGGGATCGTAAACATCGCAGGGCGGGGAATCCAGCCACGCCACCACCACGTACATTCCGGGCGGCAGCCCTCGCAGGAGGAAGTTGCCGTACTCGTCGGCGTGGGTGGTCTGGTAGGCCTGGACTCGTCCGGCGGGCGGGTCTGGAATCAGGGCCACGGTGGCGCCGCTGGCGACTACTTTGGGATCGGCCGTCACTGCTCTTCCAACCACCTGACCGCCTTGGGAGCCGAGCCGGACGTCGAGCGGGGGCGGGGCCTCGCCAGACTGCGCCTCAAGGCCATCGCTGAGCCGCTCGGCGTTCGCAACGCGGACCGACTTGAGATAGGAGTTGTCCGGCGCGTTGAGCACGTAGAGATCGTAGGTTTCGCCAGGAACAAATGCAATGGAAAATTCGCCGTTCTCCGCCACCGCGGCCTGCGAGACCGAGGCGGTGGAGCGGTGGGGCTGGAGCGAAACCGTCAGGCCCTTAGGCAGGGCGGTGTCGTCGTCGTCCAGGTGGATTTTGCCCGTCCACAGGCTTTCAGGGGCCACATCGACGTCGGCATTCGCAACGTCCGAGTCCCCGATATTGATGGGAACGCGGCCCGTCAGAGCGACGCCGGCCTCGGTGCCCGAAGCCAGCAATAAATACGGGCCGGCGGTGACGCCGCGGATGTCGAAGCTCCGATCTTTATCCACTGTGATGCTGATGGGAGCGCTGACAGACGCGGTGTTGTCGGAATCGTTCATGCGTAGCGCTACGCTCGGGTTGGCGAGCGGGCCGCCTTGGAGGGCGCCGACTACGTGTCCGCGAATGTGCACGGTGTGCACCAGCGTCAAAAAGATATCGATGCCGGCAATTTCGTCGCCGGGCGCCACTTTCACGGGAACCGCGTCGGACAATTTTTGAACCTGCGGGAAAAACGTGACGGCATAGCTCAACTCGGGCACGGGATTGCCGAGCGAGTCCACCCGCGTCTGCTCTTCGGCGCCGGTGGGACGGGGCGGCGCTTGATACAGAGCCGCAACGTAATAAGTTCCCGGTTCCACGCCATGCACGCGGTACTCGCCGCGATCGTCGGTGTGAGCGGTGGCGGCCGCGGCATAGCCGTGACGCCCGCGCTCGTAAAAGGAGCGGTAAAGCTGAATGGCGACGTTAATGGCAGGCTCAGCGTCGTCGAATTTTACCTTACCGCTCACTACGCTCGAAGGTATCAGGCGGAACACGAACGAACCGATGGTTTCGCCCGAGTTTACCGAGAAGATAGGCGGCATTTTGTAGTCGCCGACGCGGCCGGCCGAGAGCGGCAGATAGCCGTCGCGCTGAACAGTGATGGAATAGCGCCCGGTTGGCACTTTCGGAAACGAGAAGCCGCCGCTGTCGTCGGTGGTTTGGTATATGGCCGCGACCTTGGGATCCGCGGGTTTCAGCAGCACTTGCGCGCGGCGCAGCGGTTGTCCGTTGGCTCCACTCAGGACGGTTCCCTGGATCGCGCCGGGCGCCTCCGCTTCCGGGGGTTGGGTGGTCGGCGGCGGAGATATAGCGGGAGGTTGATCCTGGCCGAGCGCGCAGGTCACGCCGCACAGCAGGATCAGGTAAAGCTTCAGGGAGCGTGGCAAGAGGTCTACTCTAGTTTGACGCAGTTGGCGGCGACTGCGTGGGCAGGTAGTGTTCTCATAGCTGCGTTGCGCGGTTTACCACACAGACCGTCAGTATTCCTTGATTCCTTTGGGCGTTCGCTTGGACGCGAGCAGCCCTTTCTTCAGGCGATCCAACAGATCATGCGTACACGCGCAATGTGCCTCGCAAACGAAGTCTGTGCTGCCTCTTTGGAGCAGTTTTTCCACCCATGACAATTGCATAAAGCGAGCGTCTTCGCGTGGTCGAGTGAGTACGACCCAAAGATGCTCAGTCTGTGTCTTTCCCGGCTTCGGCAGAAGGAACGTTTCGCCGGGCAGCACTTACTAGCGAACCAATAGGGCTCTGTAATCCGCTGCTAGGCTATCAAGTTCCTCCTCAACGGCGGAAATCTCAGCGTCAGATTTGTGACCGGCTGCGAGGATGTCTCGGTGGAGAAGAGGGACGCGGCCTGATTCAGTCTCGGTCCACTCTGGAAGATTATCGTGAAGGAATTTCACGAAGACAAACGGGTCTTCCGCGAAGTAGCGCCAATGCTCCTCAAAGACAGACTGGATAAGCTCATCTTCGGACTCGGAAAGTGCATCGTCGCCCGCTTTCGTGCGAAGCGTAACCGACCAATCGGAAGGCGCGGAAATGTGCTCCGCCCAATAGCCGCGTTCAAACGGCGGCGTCATTTCGGTGATGAGGCTGAGGACCTCGCTGAGAACGGGACCGTGTTTCATCGAATAATATTCGTCGAATGTCACGGTGCGCCCCCATTTCAAGAGGGAAGCTCGATCAAGCAAATACAGCAACTTGATGAGGACCATGTAGTTCAGTTTCCCACCGGCAAGCTCTAGAAAACGACTAGCAGCTTGCGTCGTCTTAACTTCGTTGAACGGTAGCCGCTGCATGCATTAAGCATATAAGTTTTTACATGCCAATAGGTATCTCTGGGCGGTTCAACCGTTTGGAAGCTCGGACAACTTCCAAACATGATCAGCAAGATTTGTTTCATCGCTGGAGTGACGCGGAGTCTTGTTGACGCGGCAAGAATTGTAGTAGGCGAAATGAAGACAGTGCGCGGCCCACAAGTTGGCCCGCTTCTTGCTGAAAGCGTTCGTCAGGCGCGTCAGGCGCCGCATCTGCATTCTGATGGTAAGGTTCTGCCGCTCGACATTTCTCGTGGAAGTCATCGCGGGGTCGGGGCTTCCGATTACGGATTGCTTCCGACATCCAATGCACACCGCTGGGCTGTAGCGCTTCTCGGCTTCTGGCCTCCCTGCGTACTGTTTGATCAGCGACGCGTAGTCAACACGGTCACTCAAGGTCGCATCGATGGCGTTCAGATAGGGAGAGCACCCATCCGTGGTCAACTGGAACGGCTGCGGCGCAGTAGCATGACGCAGTCCTTCTATAAAAGCATTTGTAGTGGCCTTGTTCCGCGACCCAATGCGAAATTCAGAATCAGCTTGGTGTGCCGTTCGATGGCCGCGAAACAATACGCGTCGGCAACGCTGTCGTCGTGAGCTTCTTCCGGCCTTTTTTCCTTCTTGCCGACATATCCCCAGATCTCGCCACTTCTCGCCAACGTGGACCAAGAGCCTCAGAGCCGTGTCGCGATGCGGTTGGGTGATTCGCTCAGTTGTGCGAATGCTGGAACTTTCCACGAGCATCTGAATCGCGCAAGAACGGCCTTTTCCATTGGCATCCGCAATTCGCCAAGAGGATTGGTTTCGACACCCGGGCGATGCGTCTCCGTGTAGGTCCTTTTGCACGATCCACAGCGAAACCGCCGAAGGCCGTTGCGGTGCTTACCGAACGAGCGGCACTAGAAACTTGCACGTCTTTTCCGCCCAACGCAGCTATGAGGACACCACCCGCGGGCACGTGGTGTGTGTGGGCAGAGACTGGAAGGAAATACCAGCGTTGGCCTGATTTCGCGACGCGCGCCTGGCGGCTTTCTCCGCCGCCTCTCGCTATTGTTCATGAGGACTCGATCGTGGAAACCATGCACATTGAAATTGAACAGTATGACCGCGTCTGCATCCTGCACTGCAAAGGACGTTTCGTCGCCGGTCCGGAAATCGAATACATGCAAATCAAATTGGATGAAATTCAGAGACTCGCCTGCACCCAGGTGCTGGCCGATTTCCAGGATGTCTCCTGCATCGGATCCATGGGGGTTACCTTCATCGTGGGCGCCTACAACTCCGTGATGCGGAGACCGGGTGGGCGTTTCGTGCTGGCTGGAGTCAATCCGCTGGTGAAGCATGTCCTCGATCTCACGCGGCTCAGCACTTTAATCCCGCTGGCGGGCGATCTGGCATCGGGCTTAGCCGTCCTGCGGGCGGAAGCGCCGGTTGGCCCGCTGGCGCTATCGAGCAACTGAGTCCACCAAGGCGATAGATACTAAAGCCTTCCGGTACCAATGCCGATGTAATCATCGGTGTCGTTTATGAACCGGTTACCCATACTGATGCTGCTTTCGCTCGGCGGCTTGTGCCTGCAAGGGCAAATCTCAACTTCGATTACTATCTCCAGCAACCCGTCCGGCGCGCTATTTCAGGTGGATGGCGTTGAGTACAACAAACCGGTGACCTTTATCTGGCCGGCGGGAAGCGAACATGTCGTCCTGTTCGTCACCGACCCTCCTTTGTCCGGTGAAACTGGCAGTCTGGTTCAAACCGACGGCTCCACCCAGTACATTTTTTCGGGATGGGTTGACAACAATGGGCTGGTACAGCCGACCGCTGTGCCTCTTCAAATAGTAACCGCGAATCCCGCCGTCACTACCTTCACCGCCGACGTGAACGTAGCGTATCTCATCAGTCTCGATTTTTTCAACTCCCCGAACAGCTCGGTTTCTCCGCCCACTTGCGGCGCCCCGGGGGCAATCCCCGCCGGCCAGTCCCGTCCGGGTGTGGTTTATATAGGCATGTCCTGTTTCTGGTCTTCAGCCGGAGTGTTTGTTCAGGCTAACAATACGGTGGACTTAAATGCATATCCGTACCCCGGATATGCGTTTACGGGTTGGACCATCAACGGATCCACGTCCTCATCGTTTCTGACCAGTGTGACGGTCAACACGCCGCTGGCCATTTCGCCGATCTTTGTGCCCGCCCAGCTCGTCTCCTTTCTGACATCGCCGCTCGGTTTGCAAGTGTTGGTGGATCATACTCCAGTACCAACCCGAACCATCGCGGATGTTCCGAACTGCCCATACAATGAAACCCTGCCGGTGGTGGTACCGCTTGGTTTCCCTCCAATGTGCGATGGTGATTTCGATTTTGTGCCCGGGTCCACTCACTTTATTAGCGGCGTAACTCCCCAAAGGGACAAAACCGGGAATTGGTGGGTTTTCAGCGCGTGGAGCAATGGCCTTCCACAAAACGCGCTTTACCAGGCGGGCAACAACCCCAATGTACCGGTTACCCTGACTGCGGACTACGTCCAGGGCGCGCAGGTGGCCTTCCTGACGTCGCCCGGCGGGATGCAACTCACCGTGGACGGCGTGTCCAACTACACATCCTACGACTTCATTTGGGGAGTGGGCACCACCCACCAGGTGTCTGCACCAGTCACCCAAACGGCCGCGAACGGACGAGTTTACACGTTCCAGAACTGGTCCAACCAGACGGCTCCATCCCAATCCATTACCGTGAGCCAAAGCATGGCGAACAGCGGATATCGTCTGACGGCTAACTTCATTGAATTAAGCCGTGTAGTGATACAAAGCTCTCCTTCCGGTCTAGGTATACAGGTGGATGGCGTCACCTGCCTGACCCCCTGCACTGTCGACCGCCCGTCGGGTGCAACCTTCCAGGTGAGCGCGCCGGCTCAGATCTCCATGGGCCAGGGAGCGCGGCTGGACTTCGGCTCCTGGTCGGACGGTGGAGCGTCCAGTCACGTAATCACCGTCAGTCAGAACTTCGCGGTTGCCGCTGTAAGTTACAACACTCTTTATCAACTGAGCGCAACGTCCAATCCAGGCAACGGTTCCGCTTTCAAGTTCTCGCCTTCCTCGAGCGACATGTTCTACACCCAAGGCACTCAGGTGAACATCACTGCGACGCCGAACCCCGGATTTAAATTTGGGCATTGGGGCGGAGACTTGACGGGCAGCTATCCGTCGGGTGTGGTGACGATATTGTCCCCGGACAGCGTGGTAGCCGATATGATCACGGTTCCCTACATCGCTCCCGCGGGTATATTGAACGGGGTAGGTCAGACGCCCAGCACGGCAGTGGCGCCGGGGTCGATTATTTCCATTTTCGGCCAAAGCCTGGCATCTGTGGTGCAGGTTGGTCCCGTGAATCCGTTGGCGCAGACTATTGCCGGCACCGCGGTCACCGTCAATAACTTCGTACTGCCCCTGCTTTTCGTATCCCCGCAACAAATCAATGCGCAGCTTCCTTCTGGTCTCGCCGATGGCAACTACACTTTACAGGTGCAGAACACCGGACAACCCGAGATTTCAGGCACCCTGACTGTCGCGCGCGACGCCCCCGGCTTGTTCTCCTCGGTTGTCGGTTCCACGGCTTATGCCATGGCCTTCCATGCGGATGAATCCCTGGTCACAACCAGCCATCCGGCGGCCGGTGGCGAAACCATCTCGCTGCTCGGCACCGGATTCGGCCCCTATAAGACCCAGGTGTTCGACGGCTTCTTCCCGCCGAGCCCGCCGCCCGCGGTGTCCGATTCGGTGGTGCTGTCCGTCGGCGGCGTAAAGGCCACCGCGACGTCTACTGCTGCGCCGAACTTTGCCGGGGTGGTCTCCACCCAATTCCAGGTGCCTGCCGGATTGCCGAGCGGTACTTCAGTCCCGGTCCTGGTTACCATCAACGGGGTCGACAGCAACACGGTCCTGTTGCCCATTCAGTAGGCGCGAAAGCGCCCGCTCAGGAGCGGACGCGGCTCAGTATCAGCGCTACCAGATTCCAGGCCACCAGAACCGCGAACAGCAGATTGATGCGCGCTAGCAGTTGCCGCTTGCCAACACGCCAGCAGTAGACTCCCAGCATGATAGCCAGACACTTCACCGCTACTAGGCTTTCGATCGGGTTGAACCCTGACCCAAGGGCCAGGCGGACCAACGGATTGCCTTCGCGCACGCCATTCACCAGGAATGCAATAGTGGTTAAGAAATCAAGCACTTGCAGATAAAAGAACTGCCAAAGAAGCTGACTGAAGCTGTTCTCCCGCACTGAAGCTGTTATCCCGGAAGACTCGTCCGTCTCGGTCATTCGCCTTAAGTTACTGGAGAAAGCCTTAGCGCGGAAGAGTACTTTAGGACCAGTAGTTGGGTTAGAGATCAAAACTCTGTCCACGCTGGGGCGCGACCACCTCCAGCCCGTAGCGCTCGCGGACCGCCGCCGCGAATGCCGCCTGCTGCTCAGGCTCGCCATGCACCAGAAAAACCTTCTTCAGCCCACCGGCTAAAGGCTTCATCCAAGCCAGCATCTCTTCCCGGTCCGCATGCCCGCTCAAGGCATCCAGCCTTTCCACTTCGGCGCGCAACGGCATCATCTCGCCGAAAATCGGGACTTCCTTCCACCGCTCTTCAATCTTCCGTCCCAGCGTATTCTCGGCCTGGTAGCCGGTGAGCAGAATGGTAGCGCGCGGATCGCCGATATTGTTCCTCAAGTGATGCAGCACGCGGCCGCCTTCGCACATCCCGGAAGCCGACACGATCATGAACGGCCCAGGCAGGTCGTTCAGCGCCTTGGATTGGTTCACGTCTCGTACATAGGTGAGCAACTGGAATCCGAACGGATCGCCGTGATTGGCCAGGAACGCCGCCGCTTCGGCATCGTAAAGCTCAGGGTGCCTGCGAAACACGTCGGTGACATTCACCGCCAGCGGACTGTCGACGAAAATCGGAAACTTGGGAATCGAGTTGGCCTGGATCAGTTCGTGCAGCAGCAGCACAAGCTGCTGGGTTCGCCCCACCGCGAAAGCCGGAACAATCATCCTCCCGCCGCGCCGGTAAGTCCGGTTCACGATCTCGGCCAGTTTCGCGGCTACCGACTGGACGGGTTCATGCACCCGGTTGCCGTAGGTGCTTTCCATGATGAGATAGCCGGCCTGGGGCAGCGGCTCCGGATCGCGAATGATGGGCAGGCCGGGCCGTCCCAGATCGCCCGTGAAACCCAGCCGCACTTTTTGCCCGCCGGACTCCAGCTCCAGCAGCATGGTAGTCGATCCGAGCATATGTCCCGCTTCGAAGGATTGATAAACCACGCCGGGGCCGACCGTAGTAGGCGTGTGCAGGGCAACCGGATGGAACAGCGGAAACGCGGCCTCGGCGTCCTCCTTGGTGTACAGCGGCGGGACCGGTTCGTCAACGGGCATGCCGGGAACGTTAAGCGATCTGCGCCGCAAATTTCGCTTGTTCAGAAACGCGGTGTTGTGTTCCTGCAGCGATGCCGAATCCTCCAGCATGGGCCGGCACAAATCCGCCGTAGCCGGGCTCGAATAGATCGGCCCGCGAAATCCGTTCTTCACCAGCAAGGGAAGGTTGCCGCTATGATCGATGTGCGCGTGCGACAGCATCACGGCGGAAACGTCTTTGCAAGGGAACGGAAAATTCCGGTTGCGATCTTCGGCTTCCCTTCTGCGCCCCTGATACTCACCGCAATCCAGCAAATAGCATTTGTCGCCGACAACCAGTTGATGCATGGAGCCGGTGACCACTTGGGCCGCGCCCCAAAATGTCAATTTCATCCTTTCAAGAATACCCCGCGGCGGTTGCTCACGCGCGCGCCTCAGAAAAGACCGCTTGCTCACGCGCGCGGCTCGGTAAATTCCGCGCGTTACAGAGCCGCGACCGTGAGGGAGCCGGTTTCGAGACAGCCCGCTAAGGCGAATCCCCGATTGGTACCGCGCCCTTCCACTGCTAAATTCAGGTTGGATGCCGACATGGCGCAGGCCGACCGCGATCGGGGTGTTCCTAGCCGCGCTAGCGCCCTCCGCATACCTGGCCTGGACGTTGCGAACCATGCCGCATCTGGGCTTCTATCACGACGACAGCATCTATTGGGTCTCCGGGCGAAGCCTGGCGATGGGCGAAGGATATCGCATTCAAAGCCTGCCCGGCCAGCCGTATCAAACCAAATATCCGCCGCTTTACCCGGAATTGCTGGCCGCGATCTGGAAAATCAATCCGCAATTTCCCGCCAATCTTCCACTCGCCACCCTATTCGCCTGGCTGCTATTGCCGCTATTCCTGATCGCGCTATGGTTCCTGCTGCGCGAATACGGATTCAGCCTGCGCGAGCGATATGTCCTGATCCTGATAGCGGCCTGGAGTCCGGTAACCGTGGTATTCAGCTTTTCGCTGATGCCGGAGCTGTTGTTCACCGCCTTGCTCCTGGCTGGCGTGATGCTGGCCGAGCGCGCCATGCGGCCGGAAGCGCCGCGCTGGCTCGCGTTGGCCGCCGGCATCTGCGCCGCGCTCGCGTACCTCGCCAAATCCATCGCCGCCCCGCTGCTCTTCACTGTCCCGCTGTGCTTCGCGCTGCGTCGGCAGTTCCGAAAAGCCGCGCTCTTCTTCGCAGCCATGCTCCCGGCAGTCGCGGGCTGGCAGTGGTGGGCCGCGCGGCACCTGGCGCACTCCTGGGATCTCGTCACGCTCTACTACACCAACTACGTGGGGTTCGAAATCTACAATGTGCCGCTGCGCGATCTGCCGCTAGTCGTCTGGTACAACCTGGATGGCTTCCTGCAGGGGGCGGGGAGACTGCTGATCTTCGATCTGCCCTATGGCTCCAAACACCTGGAACGCCTGCTGGCCGTGGCCGCCATCGCCGGATGCGTGCGCCTCGCCTCGCGCCGGCGAGCGCTGCAATATCCGCTAGCCGCGCTGGGGATGTCGGCCATTCTGCTGGTCTGGCACTTTCCGCCCGATCAGCGCTTCGTCTTTCCGCTCTATCCGCTGTTGCTGATGGGGCTGGCCACGGAGCTTCGCAACCTCTGTGAAGCGTTGCGGCGGGCCTGGAGAAAACCGGCTTTTGCGGACCGTTTCGCGGTAGCCGGTTTCGGCGCGCTCCTGGCCGCACTGGCCGCATTTGCGATTTTCTGCACCGTCTTTGGACTGGCGCGCTTCGTTCCCGATCTGTTCGCCTCTTACCGCGCCGACTTTGAAGCGCGCCGCCCGGCCTATGAATGGCTAGCCAGCCACGCTCCCGCGGACGCCAACGTGTACGCTTATCAGGATCCGGTGCTCTATCTCTACACGGGCCGCAAAGCCTGCAGCCTTCCCATCCCTCCCAAGTTTTACTATCATCGCGACGACCAGGGGATCGACCGGTTGATGGGCTCGATGGCCGACTTCGCGCGCGATTACCGGCTCGATTATTTGCTCCTGACGCCCGACGATTATTATCGCGACCTGCACGCCGGCGGCACGCGCGGGCTGACGCAAGCCATGCAGTCCAGCGCATTCCGGGTGTTGTACAGGTCGAAGCGCGTTGCGGTATACAGATTGATTCCGCCCATCGCCGCGGCCAGCCTCCACCCTACGTCAGGGAGGCCGTAACCAGTCCCCACTTCGCGGCCTGCACATCTGTGCGATTAGCCATTCGGATGGCCGGCATGTGCTGGTGGGCGATGTGACGAAAGCCGGAGATGCTGTGGGGCCGACGCCGCTGAGCGCATTGGTGGCATATCCGAAGCAAGAACTGTGTGCGGTAGCGCCGCAAGCACGGGTCTGTGCGGGCGGTGGCCCGTAACGGCCATCCCTACCGCGACGGTCTTTGCGA
>Ga0302326_10004556_pt1 | contig 32085 bp, 24 predicted proteins | sample Palsa_T0_3_FD_202264 | JGI IMG/M metagenome (GOLD analysis project Ga0302326, IMG submission 202264) | Peat permafrost microbial communities from Stordalen Mire near Abisko, Sweden - Palsa_T0_3 | ecosystem: Environmental > Terrestrial > Soil > Palsa > Peat permafrost | place: Sweden: Abisko...
CGAATGGATCGGCGCGCGCCCGTAAAGTCGGCGCGCCGACGAACTACGAATCACACGTGCGACTACGCAAGCTGCGAAAAAAATCCCACAACTATTTTGTCATTCCGAGCGGAGCGAGGAATCTCTCTTTCTTTTCATTGGCCAAACCCCAAGAGAGATTCCTCGCTCCGCTCGGAATGACAAAATAACTGACTTTTTCAGCAACCTGTATGAGCGAAGAATTATTTTCCTTGCTCGGCCGTCACGATCTCGGAAAAATCGGCAATGGTCGAAAATTCTGACAGCAGTCCCGAAAGCAGCGTCAGCCGGTTTTTCCGGACTTGTTCGTCCTCGGCCATCACCAGGACTTTCTCGAAAAATCGGTCCACCGCCGGGCGCAACCTGGCAATTTCCTGCAATGCCTCGCGGTACTTCCCGGCCCTCTTCTGCTCCTCCACTTCTTTCGTGGCCGAGACTGCTTCGAGATGCAGCCCTCGCTCCGCCTCTTCCGTGAACAGATCCGGCCGCACCGCAGGCAGTTTCCAATCCGCTTCCGGTCCTGCCTTGTCCAGAATTTTCCGGATGCGTTTGAACGAGACAGCTAGCGGCTCGAAATTCTTCGTCTTGCGGATGGCCCGAATCGCTTCCATCCGGTGCATCGCGTCGACCAAATCGTCGGGGCCGGCGGCAAGCGCAGCGTTGATTTCATCGTACGCCAACCGGCCGCGCTCTTTGAAAACAAATCGCGCCCGGTCGAGAAGAAATTCCATAACCTGTTTTTCGACTCCCGGGGAAACCGCGATCTTGCGCGGCCCATTGGAAAAGGTTCGAGCCGACCGCGCGATGAGCATGGAAAGCGAAACCGGCAACTTCGTCTCCATCAAAATTTTCACGATCCCGATGGCCGCTCTCCGCAAAGCGAAAGGATCACTTGAACCTGAAGGGACGAGGCCGACCGCAAAGCACCCGACAAGCGAATCGAATTTGTCGGCCAGCGCAACGGCTTGCCCGGCAATATTTCTCGGGATCGAATCCTCCAGGCCGGAAGGTTTGTAGTGATCGTAAACAGCCCAGGCCACTTCTTCAGGTTCTCCTTGAGATTTTGCGTAGAGGCCTCCGACGATTCCCTGGAGCTCCGTAAATTCCCGGACCATCTCCGTGACCAAGTCGCACTTGGAAAGCTCGGCGGCCCGATCGGCGGCGGCGACGCTGGCATGCGGGATTCCGCGTGCAAACCATTGGTCGCAAAGCCATCGAGCCAGCTCGCGCATGCGCTCGACTTTTTCCCCGTAGCTACCGAGTTTTTCTTGATACGTCACGGCGGCGAGTTTCGGAAGATAGTCGGCCAGCCGACATTTCTGGTCCGTCTCCCAAAAGAAGCGAGCATCGGCGAACCGCGCCCGCAGCACCCGTTCGTGCCCCGCGCGGATTAGTCCGGCTTTATCGCCATCCAAATTAATGACCGCCAAAAAATTCGGGGCCAGCGTCCCGTCCCTGCGCTCGAGTGCGAAATATTTCTGATGGTCCCGCATCACCGTAATGAGAATTTCCTCCGGCAGTTCCAGATAGGACGCATCGAAGCCGCCTAGAATCGCCGTCGGGTACTCGTTGAGATAGGTCACCATTTCCATGAGGTGCGTATCCTCGTGAATCCTGAGTCCCTTCCCGCTGGCCAAACGGCGCAGTTCCCCTTCGATCTTTTTCTTGCGGTCCTCGGGACGGACCAGGACGAAATTGGCCTGCAATTTTTCTAAGTAGTCCTTCACGCCAGTCACCGGAATTTTTGCCTTGCCGAGGAACCTGTGTCCGGAAGACGAATTCCCCGCCACGGCATCGCCTAAGCGAAGCCGCAAAGGTTTTCCATCCAGCTGCGCCACCACCCAGCGGATGGGGCGGATGAAATGCAGCCCTGTGGCGCCCGTCCAGTACATGCTGCGCGGCCAGGGGATCTCCGCAACGGTCCGCGGCAAAACTTCCTCGAGAATGTCCGTCGCCGGCCTGCCCAGGATCACTTGCTTTGCGGAAAGATAATCCCCCTTAGGCGTCGAAATGGTGACCAGTTCGTCGACCGGCAGATTCATCTTTTGCGCAAAACTTTCCGCGGCCTTGGTGGGTTTTCCGGAAGCGTCATAGGACACGGACTTCGGCGGGCCTGTAACGTCTTTCGTCTCGTCCGGCTGCTTGAGGCGCAGGTTCGCGCAAGAGGCCACCAGCCTGCGCGGGGCTGCGAAAACTTCGATGGGAGAGCCGTGCGTCAAATTGTGCGCCGTCAGGTACTTCTCAAGTATTACTTGCAGTTCTTTCATTGCCCCGGGCAGCATCCCCGCCGGGATTTCCTCGCAGCCAATTTCAAAAAGGAAGTCCGCAGTCGTTTTCGCCTTTATCGTCTTCATAGCGCGCCCCCTGCAATCGCGGCTGCGCTGCCCGATTCCGCTTGCTGCGCCAGGAAATCGACCGCCACGCGGCAAGCGATCTGGCGGATGCGGCCGATCAACTGGGCGCGCTCGGTGGTGGAGATGACGCCGCGGGAATCGAGCAAATTGAAAAGATGGGAGCATTTCAAGCAATGATCGTACGCGGCGAGGAGGGGAAAGCGCCGGTCGTGTTTAGAGGAGCGTTTTTCGTACCCGTCGAGCAGCTGTCCGGCTTCCTTCTCATGCAGCTCGAAAAGTTTTCGAGTGATGACGGGATCGGCGTACTCGAAATTGTAGGCGGAAAACTCCTGCTCTTCGAGGAGCCTCACTTGCCCGTAGGTGCGATCGTTCGACCAGCGAACATCGTAGACGCTATCGACACCTTGCAGGTAGGCGCAGATGCGATCGAGGCCATAGGTCAATTCCGCAGGGACCGGGTCGAGGTCGATCCCGCCGCTTTGCTGGAAATAGGTGAACTGGGTGATCTCCAGCCCGTCGAGTAGGACCTGCCAGCCCATTCCCCAGGCGCCGAGGGTCGGGGATTCCCAGTTGTCTTCCTCGAAGCGCACATCGTGGGCGGCGAGATCCAGTCCGATTGCTTCCAGGCTGTTGAGGTATAGATTTTGAATGTCTGTCGGAGACGGCTTCAGAATCACCTGGAGCTGATGATGCTTGAAGAGGCGGTTGGGATTTTCGCCATACCTTCCGTCGGCGGGCCGACGAGACGGTTGCACGTACACGACGCGATAGGGTTCTGGCCCGAGCACGCGAAGAAAGGTTTCGGGGTGCATCGTCCCTGCCCCGACTTCGACATCGTACGGCTGCTGGATCACGCAGCCTCGATCTCCCCAATATTTTTGCAACTGAAGGATGAGGTTCTGAAATGTCGGGCCTTTTAGGGCCTTCGGTTTTCCTTTAGATTTCAACGATTCCACTCTCTCCCATCTCAAAAGTTTCTCTTGAGACTAATTTCTTCTCGATATGGTGCTCCAGAATATCTAATGCATACCTTAAGATTTCTTTCGTTGGCCCAATTGCGAGTTTTTCCTTCAATAATCGCTCCAGGGTTCCTGACAAAGCGGTTCGTCCAATTGAAAGCGCTTCTTTAGATATAGGCTTCATCCAATCTTCCCGGCAATCGGCGCAAACAATTTCTGCGAGACTGGGCGAGTGAAAGGCCGTCTCGGTTTTCAATGCTCCGCCGCAGCCCGAACATCGGTCGAGCGATCCGAGCCAGCCACCGAGCCGCGCCGTCCACAAGCAAAAATAAGCCATCACCGCCGGAGTCGGCCCGTGCGTGCGAATGGCGCGCGCGGTCAGCAGAATCAGGCGGAACTGCGCATCCGCTGCTTCCCTTTCGCCGAGCACCGAGTCGGTAATTTCGCTGACCAGGGCTAGCCCGACGGCCGAAAAATAATCCCGCTGCACATCCATGAACGACTCGATCAATTCGCACTGATTGATGCGAACCAACTCCCTCGTTTCCCGCTCGAAATACCAGATGCGGATGTATGCGAGAATTTCGAGCGTCGATCCAAAACGGTTCTTCGTCAGCCGGGCGCCACGCGCAACGCCGCGCACGCGCCCGGCCTGGCGGTCCAGAAAACTGACCAGCCGGTCGCCTTCGCCGAGCGGGTAGGTGCGCAGAACGATCGCCTCGGACTCCTTGAGTGGCATCCATTTTGTCGGCGCGCCGACCGACCGGGAGCAGCCTGCAAGCAGATTTGCGCGACGAAAATTTTGAATTCGTTACTTACCATACCACGCCGCTCGAATCAATTGCCAACCGCACACGAAAATCGTTCGCTTTTGCAGGGCAGCCACTGTTGGCTGTCGTCGCTACATCTCGGCATAGCGTAAGAGGACAGCTAAGGGTGGCTGTCCTACACCAAGCCTCTTCTAATTCGTCGGTTACAGGCGAAAAAGTAATATGTTTACCTCAGAACCGTCCTTCGAAAAATTATCAGACGCCCTTCCCTCTCATTTCCCCTTGCGCCCGTTTCATATTTCCGTAGAGTGTCTGTGTGCCAGAAACTTCTTCCGCGGTCGTTGATATTGTTGGCGTGGGGCTGAACGCTACCGACACCCTCATCCGGCTCCCGCACTTCCCCACATTCAATTCCAAGGTCGAATTCCGTGTCTCGGAGATTCTGCCGGGTGGCCAGGTGGCCACCGCAATCACCGCCTGCGCGCGCTGGGGGTTGAAGGCGCGCTACGTCGGAAAAATCGGCGACGACGCTTCCGGGCTGCTTCAGCAGAACGAAATGCGCAAGGATGGGATCGAAGCGCATTGGATCTTCGTCCCTCGATGCCAGAGCCAGTCCTCGTTTATCCTGGTGGACGAAGCGAGTGGGGAGCGAACCGTCCTCTGGAAGCGCGATCCGCGCCTGGAGCTTCTGCCACTGGAGATTCAGCGCGAATGGGTGACTCAGTCCAGGCTGCTCCATGTGGACGGGCACGACTGCGCCGGGGCTACCCAGGCGGCTCGTTGGGCGCGCTGGGAGCACATTCCGGTGACGGCCGACCTTGACAACCTTTATCCCGGAGTGGAAGCATTACTTGAGAATGTGGAGTACGCCATCGCTTCCAAGGAATTCCATATCCGGCTGTGCGGCGAGAGCGATCCGCTGGTATCCCTGCCCGCCGTCGCTTCGCGATTCGGATGCCGCTTGACGGCCGCGACCTTGGGCGCCGATGATGGCGTGCTCGCCTGGGATGGCGCCCGGTTCCATTACTCCCCTGCGTTTGATGTGAAACCCGTCGATACGACTGGGGCGGGCGACGTGTTCCACGCCGCCTTTGCCTATGCGTTCTTGCGGGGCGATGAATTACCTCGCTCGCTCGAATTCAGTTGCGCTGCCGCCGGCCTCGCCTGCCTGGGAATGGGAGCGCGCGGCGGGATTGCCAGCCTCGAAGAAATAGATAAGCTGATCCGGGAGGGTCAGCGTCGGCCTTCGGCGTTTACCCCGGAGCAGCTCGAAGCTGCCAGGATGGGCCGATGATCCCTCTTCGCGTGGACATTTTTCGAGCGCGCACCGCGATCGTGAACATACTGCTGATCCTGGTAAACGTTCTGGTCTTCCTGCACGAAGTGACGCTTTCGCCGAAAATGGGGCGCGCGCTTGTTTACACCTTTGGGCTGATCCCCGCGCACGAGCAACTGCTGTTCGCGAAGCACGGCATCACGCTGCCGCAGGCGATCCTTCCCATCTTCACCAGCATGTTTTTGCATGGCGGGTGGATGCATTTGCTCGGGAATATGCTTTTTCTTTGGGTGTTCGGCGGGGCGGTCGAGGAAGCGTTGGGACATTTTCAATATCTGGTCTTCTACTTGGTTTGCGGGGTGGGCTCGGCCCTGGCGCACACAGCTTTCAATCTTGGCTCGAAGGTCCCCACCGTCGGCGCGAGCGGGGCGATTTCCGGGGTCATGGGGGCGTTTATTGTTTTGTTCCCGCGGGCGCGGGTGACGACGCTGATCCCGGCGCTGCTGCTTTTCTTTACGGTGCGTATTCCCGCCTACCTGATGCTCGGCTACTGGTTCGCCCTGCAATTTTTCAGCGGCGTGGCATCCTTGGGGATGACGGATCAGGGGGGAGTCGCCTTTTGGGCCCATGTTGGGGGATTCATCCTGGGAGCACTGCTCGTCGTCGGCGTGCGGACGAATATGCGGAGCCCTGCCTATAGCTAGCTTTCAGTAGGACGGGCTTTAGCCTGTCGGTTTTTTCGGTCGGCGCTAAGGTGAACACAAACCGACAGGCTGAAGCCCGTCCTACTAAAGCAAGATTTCTTTTCTGGCGGTGATGGCTTCGATGCGGTCGAGGCGCGGGGTGTAGCCGATGCCAGGGGCGTCGGGGACGCGAATGGTGCCTTGGGGGGTAACTACCACTTCGGGGTCGATCACGTCTTCGACCCAGTAGCGGCGGCTGGCGGTTATGTCTCCGGGGAGCGAGAAATTTTCGAGGGTGGAGAGGGCGATGTTGTGGGCGCGGCCGATGCCGGATTCGAGCATGCCTCCGCACCACACTGGGATTTGTTTCGTTTGGCACAGATCGTGGATGCGCCGGGCGGGGGTGTATCCGCCGACGCGGCCTAGCTTGATGTTGATGATGCGGCCGGCGCCCAGCGCGATGGCGGCGCGTGCGTGCTCCTCCGTGTGGATGCATTCATCTAGACACATCGGAGTATCCAGACGGCGCTGCAATTCGATGTGGCTGAAAATGTCGTCCCAACCGAGGGGCTGCTCGATCATCATCAGGTAGTAGGCTTCCAGGCGTTTCAGGTGCGGCCAATCCTCCAGGCGATAGGCGGAATTGGCGTCAACCATCAGGCGGATGCGCGGAAATTGCAGCCGCAAGCGCTCGACGGGAGCGATGTCGTTCCCTGGCTTAATTTTGATCTTGATGCGCTGGTAGCCTGCGGCTAATTCGCGTTCCACGGTGGCGACGAGTTCTTCCAGTGTTTCTTTAATTCCAATCGAGACGCCGCAGGGAATCTCCTGGCGCACTCCGCCCAGGAGTTTCCAGAGGGGAATGCCCTTTTGTTTTGCCTCGGCGTCCCAGAGGGCGGCTTCCACGGCGCCTTTGGCCATATTGTGGCCGCGAATTTTTTCCAGCGCGCCCCAGACTTCGGCGGCGCTGTCAAAATCGCGCCCCCTTAAAAGGGGCCAAGCGAAATCGCGCAAGATGTGCCAGGCGGTTTCGACGGTTTCGGGGGCGTAGAAAGGGCCTTCACCGGCGACGGATTCGCCCCAGCCGACGATGCCGTCCGACTCGGCTTCCACGAGAAGCATGCGCCGGTCGGTAAGGCGACCGAAACTGGTCTCAAATGGGGTGACCAGTGGCATCCGAATTTCGCGGAGGGTGATTCTCTGAATTTTCAAATCGAGTCCTCCGGTTCGAGGATGTAATCAACGCCGCCCTTGCTTTCCACCACAGCCTTTGCGGCATAATCCTTGGCGAACCATTTCACGAACTTGGCCCGCGTCTCGGACTGAATCTGGCTCGCTCGAGCCGGATCCTCGGCTTTCAAATGTTCGATATTGGGAGGCAGGGGGATCCGCACGGCTTTATATCGGGGAGGCATTTTCAATGCTGGGACAGCGGCGGCTTGCTTCCCCGCCAGGGCGATGCGCACGCGACGGGAACGGAGATGCCATTCCGCGACGAGGCGGTCCGTGGGGAGCGATCCATGCAAAGGGCTGGTCGTAACTCCGTACGCGTTCGGCAGATAGCGCCTTGCGAAAGCGCCCAGGCGCATGAAATTGAAGTAGGCGTTCTTGGTGACCAGGGGATCGAACGTCCACTCGACGAGGCCAATGCCTCGTGCCAGGGCGTCTTCCCGCTGAAAAAGCTTCAAACGACGGCCGATGCCGCGGTCCTGATACCCGTCGAGAACGGCCGTCATGTGGGAATGAAGGAACGGTTTTCTGTCACGCCAGCCGGCGATGGCCATGGTGAATCCGACGAGTGCATCGCCGAGAAAGGCGCCAAGCACCTGTCCTCCTGTCTCAGATGCCACGACAAATAAAGGGAGGGGAACGATGTCGATATCCGCGGATCGCCAAACTTCCCGCTCGACGCGAATGCAGGCCTCGAATTCCACGATGCCGCGGCAGTGGCGAATGCCGATGCCATCGCCGTTCCCAGGATTCAGCCCAACCGGCGTGTTTCGCTTGCGGGATTTCATTGGCTCGGTTGCGCTGAATTTTTCAAGCGCTCTTTCGCTTTTGCGGCGTTCCACAGTCGTTCGAGCTTTTCTTTCGATAATTGAGACAGCGCGCAGCCCTGTTGCAGAGCTTCTCTTTCCATTTCTTGAAAGCGTTGCTTGAATTTTAAATTGGAAAGCTTAAGTGTGACTTCAGGATCGAGGCCTAAAAATCGAGCCAGGTTCACGATGGAAAACAGAAGATCGCCGACTTCCTCTTCGGCGTCGCGGCAGTTGGAAGCGGCGAGCGCGGCGCGGAGTTCGGAGGCCTCTTCCTCCAGCTTTTCAAGGATTCTTTCGACGCGCTCCCAGTCAAAACCCACTTGGGCCGCGCGGCGCGTCATCTGGTAGGCTTCCAGCAAAGCGGGCAGATTTCGCGGCACGCCGTCGAGTGCGGATGGAGCGACGCCCTTTGGGGCTGAGCTTTTATTTTTCGATGACGCCGCCTGCTTCTCGTTGGCTTTCAGTTGCGCCCAGTTTTTCAAGACTTCGCCGGGCGTGTCCGCTTTCACGTCGCCGAATACGTGGGGATGCCTGCGGACCATTTTGTCGTGGATGCCGGTCACGACGTCGGAAATATCGAAGGCACCGGCTTCGCGCGCCAGATCGGCGTGAAATAGGACTTGCAGCAGGAGGTCGCCGAGTTCCTCGGCCAAATCCTGGGGGCTTCCCTTCTCGATGGCATCGAGGACTTCGTAGGCCTCCTCGATCAGGTAAGTTCTGAGTGTAGAGTGAGTTTGCTCGCGGTCCCATGGACAGCCGCCGGGGGCACGCAGGCGGGCCTGGACGGCGACCAGCCCCTCGAAGAGTTTTCCGATGCGTTTATCGGAGGATTTCGCGGACGTGTTGCGCGGACCTCCTAATTGTCGGCGCGCAGACAGCGAGCCGGATTTTTGGGGAGGCTTTTCCTGGGGCTTCGAGTTTTTCTTGCGTTTGGGTCGCGGGGGAGGCACTTGGGCGCCGGCTCCTGAGATGAAGAGAAACTTTACGGCACGTGCGGAGAATTCACAAGAGGCGCGTAGATGCCAAATTGTATGTGATACGCCCGCGTGTGCCGCCCCTAACGGGGCTTGCTATTCATGGTGTGGCAGCGTTCCCACCACTCCCGTGGTGGGCTACGGTTTTTCGTCCCTCCGGGACTTTGGGCCAATCACGGTTGGAACCCATCCTCCTGCAGGGGAATCAAAGCTGCACCACACAACGTCGACGCGGCGAAATTTCCGCATGGTGCAATGCGGTTGAGGACGTGATTCAAACACGAGGGGAGCACTTGTGAGCATGTGCGGTGCGATGCTAAACTCCTTGTTCAAGAAAGCTGATACCTTTTCGATGACCTGAGGGAGATTCCGTTGTCTGAATCCAAACAAGACGAAAGTTTTAAGGTTGTAGATCGTAGATTGTTCACGCCGGAGGGGGAATTCCGGAAAGAAGTTGCCGAACAGCAGGATCGCGAGCGCGAAACTGCGCCTGCGGCAGGCGCGGCCGGGGCTGCTGGCGCCACGACTCCAGCAGGCGCGGTTGCCGGAAAGCCGGCGACGCCGAGTTCGGCCCCAACGGCAGTGCCGCCAGTGGATGCTCCGAGACGGTCTCCTGCGTTTGAAAATTTAGTTCGTTCACTGGGGCAGAATGCGGCCATGCTGCTCGGCGGCTACGCGGACCCGCGCACAGGGCAGCCGGTGCTGGACCTGGAGGGCGCGAGAGAGATGATCGACATGCTCGACGCCATTCACGAAAAAACCATCGGCAACTTGGCGCCGGAGGAAAAGACCCTCATGGCGGACGTGCTGGGCAACCTGAAGCTGGCGTTCATGGAAATGACCAAAGCGGTGGCGAAGCAAGAGAAAGCCCCGACCCGGCCTTGATCGAGGATCCGCCCTGCCTGCAACGCCTCATTCCGTACTCGAGCTTACGGTGCTTGGTTCCGGCACGTCCATGGGAGTGCCTACACTCACGTGCCATTGCCGAGTGTGCTCGTCCACCGATCCGCGGGACAAGCGGCTGCGGCCTTCGATCTTGTTGGTGCACAACGGGCAGACGGCCGTGATTGACACGACGCCCGACTTCCGCTTTCAGGCCATGCGCGCGGGGCTCGAGCGGCTGGACGCGATTCTATTCACGCACGCGCATGCCGATCACATTCTCGGATTCGATGACATACGCCCGTTTAATATGCGCCAGAAATCGGCGCTGCCGGTGTACGCGTCGCCGGAAACCATCGCCACGCTGAAGCGGACTTTTTCGTATGTGTTTGAGGAAGGTCCGGCGGCCAGCATCGTCCCGCAGGTCACGCTGCATCCGATCGATGGGCCGTTCGACGTGATTGGAATGCGAATCGTACCGGTTCCGGCGCGGCACGGAGACATCGGCGTGCTTGGGTTTCGGTTTGGCGGCGCGGCGTACCTCACGGATTTCAGCGTGATTCCCGAATCCTCGAAGGCTCTTCTTGCGGATTTGGACGATCTGATTCTCGACGCGCTGCGCGATACACCGCACCCGATGCATCAAACGGTCGAGCAGGCGCTGGCCCTGATCCACGAGCTGAAGCCGCGCCGCGCCTGGTTCACGCACATCGCGCACGATTTGCCGCACGCCGAGACGATCGCGCGATTGGTAGCCGCCGGCTATCCCAACGTTTCCCTGGCCTACGATGGACTTCAATTCGAGGTTCGCCTCTGATGCCCTTCTCCGTTTTCCATTCCATTGAAGACTGCGCGGCGCATTTTGGCGGCGAGCGGCGCACGGCCGTGACGGTCGGAAATTTTGATGGGCTGCACCTCGGGCATCAGAAGATTCTGCAATCGGTGCGGGAACGCGCTCGCGCAACGGGTGAGCTCGCCGCGGTCATTACGTTCGATCCGCATCCTATGCGCGTGTTGCAGCCGGATCGCGCGCCTCTGATGATTCAGACGCTCTCGCAGCGGCTGGCCGGGTTTGAGCGGATGGGGATGGACGCGGCGCTGGTGCTGCGGTTCGACCGGGCGCTTTCCCTTGTTTCGCCCACGGAATTCATCGAACGGATTTTGGTGGGGGGCTTGCGGGCAGTGGCCATTTTGGTGGGCGCCAATTTTCGGTTCGGGCATCGCGGGGCCGGGGATGTGCGACTGCTGGGCGAGTTCGGGAGGCGCGACGGGTTTGACGTGGGGATCGTACCGCCGGTCGAGGTGGGCGGGGTGATGGTGTCGAGCACGGGCGTACGCACTGTGGTTGCGAGCGGGGATGTGGCGGAAGCCATTCCGATGCTGGGGCGGGCGTTTGCGCTGACGGGCGAAATTCGCGCCGGGGTTGGGCGCGGGCGGACGATCCTCTTCCCTACTCTCAACCTGGCGCCGGAACAAGAGCTGCTGCCGAAGCTGGGCGTGTATGCGACGGAATGCGCCGTGGGCGGGAAACTGTATTCCGCGGTGACGAATGTGGGGACGCGGCCCACGTTCAATGGATCGGGGGTCACGGTCGAGAGCCATTTGTTTGACTTCAGCGAGACGGTCGCGAGCGGGGCGATGGAAGTCCGATTTAATGCGCGGATTCGCGATGAGCGGAAATTTTCCGGGGCGGACGCGCTACGCGAGCAGATTGCGCGCGATATCGAGGAGGCGCGGAAATTCTTTGCGGAGCGGAGCGTGGCGGGGCATTCGCGGGGCGGATGACGTTTGCGGGCAACGCGACATCCATGCGCAGGAAAAGGATTTGAAATATAAAATTTGAGATTTGAAATGGAAGACCGGAAATGTCGAAATTGGGAATTGGAAGTTGGGATTCGAGATTCCGACGCGGCATTTATTGCGGCGCAGAATTTAGGGATTGAAATTTGAAGACCATGGCCGCCTATCGTTTCCGCCCTGATGGGTCGGAACGGACCTGCGCCCTTTCAGGACGCGCCAGAGTCGAATTGTTGCAAAACCCAGGGCGTTGCCCTGGGCTAGTATCCGACGGCGCTTTCAGCGCCGGAAGTTGTGGATTATTTGATGCGTCTATTAATTGTTTTTCCGTAAGGGCACGAAGCCATTTATGAGATAGCTTAATTTCAGAATTGAGATTCTAGGGTTCCCTCCATACTTATCTGCCTTTTCCGCATTTTTCGCAGTAGCCGCCTACTTCGGTGCGCGCGGTGGTAATGTGGATTCCGCAATCCTTTTCGATTTGCTTTTTTAGTTTTTCATACAGGTGCGACTCGAATTCGCGGACGGTGCCGCATTTCAGACAGGCGACGTGGATGTGGTCGCGGGGGCCGTGGCTTTCGTAAAAGTGCTGGCCGCCGCGCAGGTGGAGCAGGTCGAGCTCGTCGATGAGGCCATTGCGCTTCAGCAAGTCAATGGTGCGGTAGACGGTCACGCGGTGGACGCGCGGGTCGATTTTTTGGGCGCGGTCGAGGATGGCGCCGGCGTCCAGGTGGCGCTCGGCGTTGTCCATCACTTCCAGAATAATTTTTCGCTGGCGCGTGAGGCGCACGCCGCCCTTGGTGAGCGCCGCTTGCAGGCGACCGGGGCCTTGGTGGGCGTTGATGCGTTCGCCGGTGGAGACTCGATGTGCGGTGGTGGGCATGGGGGGCGCGGGCTCTAGCGCGACGTTAAGAAATTTTTTGGCGGCTTATGCGACCGTTTCGCTTTGGCGCGGCTATGGAACGCCGGTTGAACGACACTGTAGCGCCAACCTTTCGGTTGGCTGGTCGCGGTGACACGGATGCCCGCCTGCAGGCGGGCGTTACAGGGTTTTTGCCTATCCCGCCCAAAAACCCCGCGTCTGAAGACGCGGGCTACAGTGCATACTAGTGATGCGGGATTAGCCGCAAAACGTCATTGTACATAACGATGGCGAAGACCAGCAACAGGAACACCATGCTGACGGTGACGAAGCGTTCCTTCACGCGCACGCTCAAGTCGCGGCGGATGGTTCCCTCGATGAAGAGGAGCAGGATGTGTCCGCCGTCCAGCGGGGGAATCGGCAACAGATTCAGGACCGCGAGGTTGACTCCGATCATGGCCATCAGGGAAAGCAGTTCGGCCGGACCTTCGCGCGCGGCCCGGCCCGATTCGCGGGCGATGCCGAGAGGGCCTTCGAGCTGCTTCAACGAAACGTTGCCGCGAAACAGTTCGACGACGACGTAGACGATTTGCCGGGCCATGAGGGCGTTCATTCCGACGGACTCGACGATCGCCCCGCCCAATGAAAGGCGCCGGTCCACCAAGTCTCCTGTTCGCATCACGCCGATCTGCCAGCGCTTGGCGCCGGTCGGCGCGGTGACTTCCTGCGGACGGATTTGCACGCGCAGCGTAGCATCGCCTCGCTGAACTTCCAGATCGAGGGGCTGCGATTGCTGCGATTGGGATTTATCCACGATGGGAGGAAATTCCGCGCCGTTGGCCAGCGTAATTCCGTTTACCGACAGGATTACGTCGCCTGCTTTCAAGCCGCTGCGCTCGGCCGGAGTTCCAGGACTGACGGCGCTCACGTTCAGGTGATCTTGCGGATAACCGAAAACTTCCTCGACGGAAGGGGCGGCGGGAACGGAAAAGGAAAGCTGCTGGCCATTGCGTTCGGCCACGATGGAGACGGAATGACCGGGCAGAGTGGACATCAACTCGAGCTGCGCGCGATCCCACGTCGGATTGTTCACGCCATTCACCGAGACGATGTGATCTCCCGGCATCAGGCCGGCCTTTTGCGCGGCCGAATCTTGCAGGACGCCGACGAGAACCATGGGGCGGTCCAAAAAGGCGGGCTGCTTGCTGCCGCGGACGTAAATCCCCGCGACGAGGACAATCGACAGGAGGATATTCATCGCCGGGCCGGCCAGCGCGATCAATACGCGCTGCCAACGCGGCTTGGAAAGGAATTCATCGGGGTCGCCCTTGCGCTCTTCGAGCGGGTTGTCGCCGGCCATCTTCACGTAGCCGCCCAGGGGCAGGGCGCTCACGCGGTAATCGGTGTCTCCGCGTTTGAAACCCCAGAGGCGAGTGCCGAAGCCGATGGAAAAAATATCGACGCGCACGCCGAATGATTTGGCGACAATGAAGTGACCCCACTCGTGCACCAGCACCATCACGCCGAGCACGACCGACACGGAAACAATCATTACGAGGAAATCCGACACGTTCTTCTCTCCCAAAACTCAGAGCTGCGAATAAAAACTATGCCACCGCGGTTCGCGCGGCCTTGCGTTCTACTTCCTCGCGAGCCATGCGGCGCGCTTCGGAATCGGCGGCCAGGACGCCGGCGATGGACGACATCTCGATCTTCGGAATCCGCTCGAGCACTCGGTCGATTACTTCGGCGATGCCGGGAAACGGGATGCGCCGATCGAGAAACGCCTCGACGGCCACTTCGTCCGCCGCGTTGAAGGCACAAGGGTACGCGCCCGCCTTGCGCAACGCTTCGCGCGCCAGCCGCAGGCATGGAAAGCGGCGAAGGGAAACCTTTTCGAAATCCAAGCGGCGCAGCTTGGCCCAGTCTAGTGCCAGTTCCTTAGATGCGGCCCGCTCAGGGTAGGTTAGCGCATATTGGATGGGCATGCGCATATCCGTTGGGCCGAGTTGCGCCAAGATGGACCCATCCACGTATTCGACCAGGGAATGAATCGTGGACTGCGGGTGGATGACCACGTCGATCTGGTCGGGGCGCATGTCGAAGAGCCAGCGCGCCTCGATGACTTCAAAACCCTTGTTGACAAGCGTCGCGGAATCAATCGTGATGCGGCGGCCCATGCGCCAGTTGGGGTGGGCCAGCGCTTGCTCGGGCGTGGCCGCGGCCATTTGAGCGAGCGGAGTCTTTCGAAACGGGCCGCCCGAGGCGGTCAGAATGAGGCGTTTAACCTCGGCATGTTTTCCCGCGCGCAGGCATTGATGGATCGCGTTGTGTTCGCTATCGACCGGGAGAAGCTCGACATTCGCGTGGCGCGCGGCGGCCATCACGATCTCTCCTGCTGCGACGAGGACTTCCTTGTTCGAAAGGGCGACCTGCTTTCCGGCTTTCACGGCGGCGTAGGTGGCTTCGAGGCCTACAACGCCGACGGCTGCGGAAACCAGCGTCGTTGCGGAGGGATGAATGGCCACGGCGATCATGCCGGCCGGGCCGTGCTGGATCTCCGGCAATTTCTGGAGACCGGCGGCGCGGAGGCGTTCGGCGAGAGTGGCGGCTGCGGCAGGGGTCGCCACGGAAACCAATTCGGGGTGGTGGGCAATGATTTGGAGCGCGAGTTCTTCGACGTTGTTTCCCGCGGCTAGGGCCGCCACGCTAAAGCGGCCGGGCATCGCTTCCACAACGGCGAGCGTTTGGCGGCCGATGGATCCGGTCGAACCGAGGATGGCGATTGATTTCAAAATTTCGCGCTCCAGTTCCGGGCGGGCTCTTTTTCGAGATTTAGAGCCTGCGTGACAATCAAACGAAATGGGCTGTAGCGCTCGCTTTGAGGCGAGCACCTTCGTGAATCGACAATGCCCGCCTGAAGGCGGGCGCTACAAGGACATCTGGTTATCGATACTTCTTCAAAACAACCCATTCGAAATAGTACCAGACTGCAGGGGCTGCCAGGATAAGGGCGTCAATGCGGTCGAGCATTCCGCCGTGGCCCGGCAAGATTGTGCCGGAATCTTTTACGCCGGCGCTGCGCTTCCACGCGGATTCGAAGATGTCGCCGATTTGCCCGGCGATGCTGCCGGCGGCCGCCATGGCAAGCATGTGCAGGAGCGGAATTCTGGACCAGTTGGCGAACACGGCGGCGACGAGCAAAGCGCCCAGAAGATTCGCAAGCGCGCCTTCCCAGGTCTTGTTGGGGCTGAGTTGCGGGGCCATCTTCCAGCGTCCGACGCCGCGGCCCACAAAATAAGCGGCGGTATCGCCGACCCAGACCAGGACCACGGTGAAGAGGAGGAGCCGGGGGCCGGCCAGGTCCACGCCGTGGAGACGGATCACGGCGCTGAAAGGGAGAACGACAAACACGAGTCCGGAGGAGCTTACCGAGATAGAAGCTAATACTTCAGTAATGGAGCGGCGACTTCCGAGGGCGATCACGGCGACGCCAAGAACGAAAGCGAACAGGACCAGTTCGAGGGAGACTTTGGGCGAGCCGTCCAGCAACTCGCCCAGATGCAGAACGCTTGGCTGGCGCGCGGCGTACCATTGTTGGGCGATGATTCCGGCGGCGGCGAGGGCCGTCCAGAGCCGGTACGCTTGAAAACCTTGGTGGGACGCGATGTCAAAGAATTCCAACAGGGCGGCGATGGCGACGATGGCGGACAGAATGGCGACCAGCCAGGTGGGGCCCCACCAGATCGCGGCGACCACCAAGGGAATCAAGATCGCCGCGGTGAGGATGCGCAGGCCGGTCGCGGAATTCATTCGGTCCTTTCCTTGGTGCGAATTGCCGTCGCCAGTTTCGGATCGGCGCCGTGACGGGTTGGCGGCATTTTTTCCGCACGCGAAAAGCGTGTGCCCCCCCTGCGGGGCTTGCTCGTTTTCGATTGCGCTCTTCCCCACCGCTTCCGCGGTGGGCTACGGTCTGCCGTACCTCCGTGACTTTTCTTTTTCAAGAACCGGCACGATCGGGAACTGGCATTCTACTTCGTGACGGGATTGATTACAGCGGGTTCTTTCAATTTCTCGCGATGCGGGCCAGAATCCGCGGGAAATAAATTTGATTGTGCCGCGTTGTGCGATTCCGGTGCGGCGGACTTTTCGCTCGCGGATCTAGAAAATGCACGCCTGAAGGCGTGCGCTACAGGGTGTCGGAGTGAATTTGCGCATGCGTTCGGAGGCGAGACGGGAGCGGGGGGATCAGGCCATGACGCGAGGGCGGGCTTCGGCCAGGCCGCCGTAGCGGCGCTCGCGTTTTTGGAAATCGAGCAGGGCCTCGTAAAGCTGGGCGCGGCTGAAGTCGGGCCACAGGGTTTCGGTCACGTAAATTTCGGCGTAAGCGATTTGCCAGAGCAGAAAATTGCTGACGCGCATTTCGCCGCTGGTGCGAATGAGCAGGTCGGGATCGGGCAATCCGGCGGTGTAGAGATGCTGCGAAATCATCTCCTCATCGACGCGCGCGTTGGCGAGGCCGTTGTGGCGCACGCGATCGAGGATGCGGTTGAAGGCATCCACGAGTTCGGCGCGGCCACCGTAGTTCAAAGCTACCGCCAGCTTCATGCCGGTGTTGCCCGCCGTTTGCTCCATGGCGCGATCGATGTCCTCGCGGACTTCGTCGGGCAATTGATCGGAACGGCCGATGATTAGCATGCGGATATTATTGCGTTGGATGGAGGGAAGTTCCTTGCGCAAATATTCACGCAGCAGGCGCATCAGAAAATCGATTTCCGCTTTGGGGCGGCGCCAGTTTTCCATGGAAAAAGCGTAGAGAGTCAACGCGGGAATTCCAAGTTTAGCGGAGGTTTCAATCACGGTGCGAGCCGACTGCACTCCTGCGCTGTGTCCCGCGGCGCGGGGCAAGTGGCGGCGCTGCGCCCAGCGGCCATTTCCGTCCATGATGACGGCAATATGCTGAGGGAGGCGGTCCGCATCCAGATCGAGGAGCAGGCGCTCTTCTTCCAAGTCCGAGGGTTTGAGCGATTCCGGTAATTTCACGCAATTAATCCCGCGAGTTCCATGTAGTCGGCAGAGGCGCCTCCGCGATCATCTTTGGAAAGCTAACATAGGGTCTCTCACGGCGCAACACACTCGCGGTAAGAGTTGCTTGAAATGGTGAGTACTCGTCGTGAGGCTAAAAATAATGGGATGGCCAAAAAAATCCGGCCCGCCCCAAAACGATACGGGGCGGCCCTTTTTTTGAACGGACGAAACGCCGGGGAGCGATTGGCCGGCGCGCCGCTGATTATCCGGCCTGCGATTGAGCGGGCCATTTTGTCATTACGAGCGGAGCGAGGAATCTATCTTCGGTTTGCGCCCAAGAAAAGAAAGAGAGATTCCTCGCTCCGCTCGGAATGACAAAACGAAGGGGGCCTAATGACAAAATGAAGGGGACCTGATGACAAAACGAGGGGGGGTAATGACAAAACGAAGGGGGCCTATGGTGGGGCCCCCTTTTCAGCTATCTGTCTCGCATGTGCTATTGGACCTTTATCGCCTGCCGTCTTAGAAGTGAACAGGCTCCCCGGTGGATGGGTTCAGGAACAAAGTGCGCTGGTGCAGGTCGTCTTTCTCCTTGCTCCAATTCCCATTGTCGTCTTTGTCGCTGAAGTCGAACATGTCGTCGAGTCTGCCGGCCTTGTAATCGTTGGAGGGGCCGCCGACGCGGCCGAGGTCCCAGTTATCCTCGATGAAGCGGAGGATGGAGGATTGGTCGGTGATGTGGTGGTCGACGTAATTCTTTTTTGCCCACGGCGAGATCACCAGCAGGGGCTGGCGCTGGCCGTAGCCGCATAGGCCGGAGATATTGGCGGTGGGGCCGGTGGTTGGAGTGACGCCGCAAGAGCCGGTGGCGGCCAGGGCATCGTCCAAGTCTCCGGTGACGCCGGATTGATTCACGACCGGATCCATGGAGTGATCGTACCAGCCGTCGGAGTCATCGTAGGCGATGATGATCGCGGTGTCCTTCCATTCCGGGCTCGCCATGATGGCGTTGATCGTGTTCACTACGAACGTTTGTTCGTCGAGGGGATCGGAATAGCCGGGGTGAGCGTCCGCGTAGGCGGGAGCTTTGAGGTAGCTGACGGCTGGGAGATGGCCATATTTTAGGGCCACGAAGAACTGCGAGATATCGTATTGATGGTTGGCTTGGTCCGTCTTGCCGATCATGCCGGGGCTGGAAGGCGGCAGGTGGTGCGGGTTGGTGGTGGAGGCATAGAATTCGAAGGGCTCGTGGTGAGGGATGTAGTCGCCAACGGTGCTGATATTGTCGGGCACAGGGACGCCGCCGAAGCTATAGAGGCCGGTCCCGGCCGATCCGCAAACGGCGTAGGGAGTGGTGGGAGAATTGTAGGGCGTCGTCGGCCCGAATCCGCCCTGGAACCAGCCCCAGGTAATTCCCTTCCCCGGATTTACAAGATTGCCTAGCAGGTCGCCAACGTTCGTGCCGCTCATGGAGGCTTGGTTGGTATTGAACAACTGCCCGTTGGAGAAGACGCAATCATCGTAAGCCGGGCGGGCATCGCCGATCAGAACGCCCGAGAAGGCCGTGCCCGTCGCGGCTGTCTGGCCGCCCCAGATGTCCCCGGACGCGCTGGATTTCTTCCCATTAGGACGGAGCGGGAGCATGGTAGCGGTCGCCGTGGTGCCTGCAACGAGGTTGATGGCGCCTGGGGCGGAAGGGCCGAAAGAAGTGCTCCAGGAATTGTCGCTCAGCGCGAAATACTGAGCGTAGTTCCAAAGGGCAGTCACGGTATTGCCATCGTAATAGCCCATGACGATTCCGTTGTTTGTGGTTGTCCCATTGCCGGCATCGTAGCACCAGCCGGAGTAAGAGAACGGTCCGGTGGTGGCATTCCCGCCGGAAACAACAGACTTATTGTATTGCCCAGGAAGAAGTAAGGCGCCCACGGTGATGGCGGGAGCGGGGCCGGTGCCGGACCAAAGAGTGCTCGCGGTTTGTGTGGTGCTGTTGCCGCTGCCGGTGGCGTTCACATAGTTATCGACCAAGCCGTGATCGACGGCTTGCTGCTCGGGCATGTAGCTGTGGTCCTGGTCGCAGGTATTGTAGTGGGTACGGTCCAAACGGAAGGGCTGGACGGCGTTGGGATTTTCGTCCAGCAATCCCGAGGAGAGCAAGTTATTGACGCGCGGCGTGTCGGATTTCGGGTGGAAGGCCGGCTCGCCGTCGGGATTAGCGGCGTAAGGATAGGTTGCGAAGTAGTGATCGAAAGATTCGTTTTCGCCGAAGATGACGACCACGTGCTTGATGGGAGTGGTGGTCGGGAAATCGCTCGCCGAATCGGGGGGCTGCGCCCAGAGGCTGCCTGGTGCGCCGATCGCCAGGATCAATGCAGTTACAGCGCTTGCAAACGCACGAAGACACTTCGTGTTCATGACTTCTCCTCAGAAAGATTTCAGAAATTTGGGTCAGCACATCACGGTTGAAGACACACTAACAACCGCCGCCGGGCAACTTGGGGACGCAAGTGCAGGCGCGCGAACAGCGTAGAGATTGATACGCGGGCGATGTGAACGGCATATGAATGGCAGATGAAATCTATTTTTATGCCGTGTCTTATTTTTGTAACGCAGAAAGCGCGCAGGGATGAATGGTTGCGATGCAGCCGGCGGAAGGATTATTAAATTTAGTCGCAAAATTGAATTAGGGATTTGACGGCGGCGGGATTACGCGGATGGTGCCCATCATGCCGCCGTCTTCGTGTTCGAGCAAATGGCAGTGAAAGACGAAAGTGCCCACGGCGTTGGGATCGCGGAAGTCCATGCGTAGCTTGACGCTGGGATAGACGGGGCTCGAGCCGTCCCAGTAAGCGACGTTGATCGTGTCGCGGAGGAATGGCTCGTCCACGGGGACGCCATTGTAGTTGAGCAGCATGAAATGGATTTGATGGATGTGGAATGCGTGCAATTCCTGGGTGCGGTTTTCGATGATCCAATCCTCGACGCCGCCCTGCTGCACGGTAATATTTGGGGCTGTGAAATGGGGATCGTAGGGGACTGGCTCCTGGCCTTCAACCGTTAGCATAAAGACGGTAGAGCTTTTGGGATCCTTCGGATCCGACGGCTTTTCCGTGAAGTAAAGCTTTCGCTCGTGCGCGGGTTTGACATTTCCCAGCCAAGCCGAAGTTTGCGGGATCGGGGGAGCGGGGGAAGCGGGCAAAGAGGAGCGCGGCTCGGGCGCATCGGTGCTTGCGACGATATCGGCCAATGGCCGCACAGGATCGTTTTCACCGGCCGGGCCGGTGTCCACGCTGCGGGTGACTAGGCTTGCGCGGGCACCTTCCGGCGGAGCTTTGAAGACAAACTCGATTCTTCCGGCGGGCGGCAGAAGGGCGTGGCTCTTCCAGATGATTCGATTTCCGGCCAAGCCGTCTTCGTTGATGGGTATGCCATCGATGGAAACCACGCCCATGGACTGAGGAACGCCGCTCAGGAGAATCTGCAAATCCACGTAGGTGATGGCCGAGGCGTTCAAAACTCGCCAGAGCTGGCGTTCCGCGGGGCGTATGGAGATTACAGCTGGGGGATACTCCGGGTAGGGCACGGGGACAAAGTTGATAGAGAGATCTTTTGCCGGCTTGCCGAAACCACTGCCCGTATTCAGGATGTCGCCTTCGGCATCGCGAAGAACGGGGGCGTTCACGGTGGATTTTAAGGGAGCGGCGTCGGGGTTGAGGAGCTCTTGGTCGCGAATGATGAGGACTCGCTCCGGCATCCCGGCGAGCAACCGGTTGGCCCTCTCGATGCCCTCGACAATCAATGCCCCTGAGGCCCCGCCAAGGACTTGCGCGTTGGTGAATCCGTGGACGTGGGGGTGATACCAATACAGGCCGGGAGGCTCATCGGCGGGAATTTGAAAGCGATACTCGAAGGGTGCGGCGCCGGGGAGGATTGCGGTGTTCAGAACATCGTCCTGGTGGCAGATGGGCGGGACGGATAAGCCGTGAAAATGGAGATTGGTGGCCCAGGCGCCCATCATTCCCCCGCCGCAGGAATCCGAAATGGCAATGGCGTGACCGTGGTGGGGTGAGTCGACGGGAATATTCAAGTCATTCCTTAGGTTTAAGATCAACCAATCGCCCGGATGCAAGCGCAGGGTGGGGGCCTGGCTGCCGTCCTTATATAGGTAACAATAGCGCGATTGGCCATTCGCATCCGCGTAATTGCGGAACGTGAAATCGACGCGCAGCATCCCATTCTGGCTGCGCAGGTCTTCCGGCTCGGAAACCGTGCTTCTCGCGGGAGGGCGCGGGCAAATATCGGAGGCTGTGCTTTGCGCACGGACGGAGATTCCCGCCCAGAAGGATACGGCGGTCAGGGCGATCAATATGCGGAGCATCCGAAGGCGCGGGCACATTGCTAGAGAGCGTAGACGGGTATTGTTGGGGTAATGTGAAATTCAGATGACGGTTTGTTTACACGGATGTGACGGCGGGGTTCGCGTTGGCGTCGGTGGGCGAGAGGTTCTTGGTGGTCCTTCCCTGGGAACGCCAATCGGGAGATTGGCGTTCCCAGGGGTCAAACCATAGATTGGCGCAATTGCCCGGTGGTTTCGTTTGGCGGGCCTTAGCCGGACGTCCCGGGCATAGCGCTGGGGTGGAGGATGGTCACGTAGACTAGGACGAGGGTGAGCATGATTACAGCAATTACGGTGACCCAGGCAACGACGTTAAAGGTGGGAGTGTTGATGAAGTCGCCCATCAGATCCTTGCGGTTGATGAGCAGCAACATGAAGATGAGGACCACCGGGAGCCAGACGCCGTTGCCCACTTGGGAAAGGATCAGGATTTTTTCCAGCGGAGCGTGAGGGATGAGGATGACTGCGGCGCCTACGACGATCATGCCGGTGTAAAGGCTGTAAAAGATGGGCGCGTCGTTGAATTTGTGGTCGATACCGGCCTCGAAACCCATGCCTTCGCAGATCACGTGAGCGGTGGAAAGCGGCAGGATGGAGGCTGCGAAGAGCGAAGCGTTCAACAGACCGAAGGCGAAGAGCGAAGCGGCCCATTTTCCGGCCAGAGGGACAAGGGCTTGCGCGGCCTCTCCCGCGTCATTGATGACGTGATGGCCGGAAACGAAAAGCGTTGCAGCGGTGCAGACGATGATGAAGAAGACGATGACCATGCAGCTTACGCTGCCGAAGAGAACATCCATGCGGGCCTGCGGGTACTGGCGGGCGGAGACGCGCTTTTCGACGAAGCTCGCTTGCATGTAGAAAAATTGCCAGGGGGCGATGGTGGTGCCGATCAGGGCGGTGAGCATGAGGAGGTAGCCGCCGTCGAGATGCAGCGTGGGGATCACCGTGCTGCGAGCGGCCAAGAGCCAGTCCGGCTTGGCCAGGAACGCGGACGCGACATAAGAGAGATAGAGGACACAGGCCGCCAGGAATATTTTTTCGACCACGCGGTACGTTCCACGGAGCACGAGAATCCAGACGGCCAGCGCGGCAAGCGGCACGGAAATGTATTTGGAAATGCCGAAGAGCTGCATGGAAGCGGCCACGCCGGCAAATTCCGCGCACACGTTGCCCATGTCCACGACCAGGCCGGCGAGAATCAGGAAAAAAGTGGGGCGGAAACCGAATTCTTCGCGGATGAGGTCGGAAAGCCCCTTGCCTGTCACGACGCCCATGCGGGCGCACATTTCCTCGGTGACGTAGAGAGCGATGGTCATGGGGATGAGCGACCACAGCAGGGCGTAGCCGTACATCGCACCGGATTGCGAATAGACGGAGATGCCGCCGGCGTCGTTGTCCACGTTGGAGGTGATGACGCCGGGGCCGACGACCGCGAGGAACAGCAGCAGGCGGCGGCGCAAGAGGCGGGTGCGCTTGGCCCAGTCCGAGCCACGGGCTCGCCAGGGCTCGACCCAGCCGGGGATGAGGTTCCAGCGAGCGATCGGCGCAGAGGGTTCCGGCGCCTTCTTTTCTTCTTCGGGTTTTCCGACTACGGCCATGGGTTGCAACCTACCTTGCAATTCTCACCGTGGAACAGGCTTCCGAGCCTGCGTGGCAACGGGCGCATCGAACCGCCAGCGGCTAAAGCCTTACTCAATTCAGGCGCGGTACGGCACGGTTGAAACCGTGCCCTACAAAGATTTCCGTATTGCCACACAGGCTCTGAAGCCTGTGCCACTTCTTCAGCGATGGCGGATGCGCGTGACTACGTCGTCTACTTCGATGGCACCGATGGGGCGGCCGAGGGCGTCGACGACGGCCAGGCTGTGCAGATTGTATTTGTCGAAAAGTTCAAATACTTCCTTGTCTTCCGCGTCCGGAGGGATCGAAAGCAAAGGCTCCATTTTTAAAGCATCCATGCGCTCGTCTGGGGCGGCGAACAACAGGCGGCCCAGCGAGACGGCGCCGGAGAATTTGGCTTGGCCGTCAATCAGGAAGACGGTGTCAAGGCGCTCGAGGTCCACTTCCATTTCGCGAATCCAGGCAACGACTTCGTCGCGCGTGGCGGCTTCGCCCACGTAGATGAAATCGGTGTTCATCATTCCACCGGCGGAATTTTCGTCGAATTTCAAGAGTTCCCGCACCTCGCGCGCGTCTTCGCCGGGCATTTCGCTTAGAACTTCGCGCGAGCTTTCCGGGGTCATGTCCGCAATCACGTCGGCGGCCTGGTCGGGTTCCATTTCTTCAAGGATGTCGGCGGCTTTTTGAGGAGCTAAGCCTTCGACGATTTGCGTGGTTAGGCGTTTGTCGAGTTCGGCGAGGGCTTCCGCGGCGGTCTCCTCGTCGAGGGAAGCGATGATCGATTGTCGCTCCAGCGGGGACAAATCTTCCATGATGTCGGCCAAATCGGCAGGATGCATGCGCTCGAGTTTTTGGTGAGTGATGCGGAGCTTGACCCGGCGCAAAGGGTCTGGCTCGATCAAGTTGACGAACTCCCAGGGGATGACGCGGGTGGGCAGCTTGGTGGTCAAGCCGCGCACGAGACCTGGGGAAGCCACGCCGTGCAAGAGGCGGCGGGCGGCGCCGGTGAGGCCTACGTCGACCTGGGTGACGCGCAGCTCGACGGTGCCGTTGATGCGCTGCTCGGCGAGGTCGATGTCATTCACGCGCACGACCTTTCTGCCGCTGGTGTCGATGATTTGCTGGTCGAGCAAATCCTTGCGCATGGCCAGCCAAGCTTCGTTGGGCTGGAAATGTTCGAGATCCTTTTCTTCCACGTTCAGGCGAATGACGCCGGGGGCAACGAAGGCGATGTTGTCGTAGCGCGCGAGCAAGGGAAGAAATTTTCCTCTGCCAAGGAGGACGCGGGCCACGCGGTTGGGCTGGTCGGCAGGCTCGATGAAGAGTTCGGTGATCTGGCCGACGAAATGGCCGTCGCGGTCGTAGGCTTCCCCGCCCAGCAGGTCGGTGGCGTGCAGCATTTTTCCTCCTTTCTCAAGCGCGAGGGCCGTTATTCATCGCATGCCCAAGGCTCGTTCTGAAAAATCGTGACGCAGGGGGTGGCTCGAAAGCCTTTGTGGCATCAGGCGCATCGAACCGCCAGCGGCTAATGCCTTTCTCATTCCAGGCGTGTTACGGCACGGTTGAAACCGTGCCCCACAAAGATTCCCGAGTTGCCACACAGGCTCTCGATCCTGCGATCACATTGCCTCGTGCAAACGTCTGGGTGCGGCGGGAACGCTGAGACTTGAAACCCGCAACCAGGGTGTGGCCTGGCCGCGGGTGAAGGAAAAATCCAGGTCTACCCGAGGCCTTTAAGGCTCGCATTGCGTGCTTGGCGGACTGGCGATTCGGCGCCGGTACGCCGGGCCACTTTGAAACATCGTGCCGCCGATCGATTCCTACTCGGAGGTTCTTGCTTTTCGGATTCGCTCATAGCCACACAAAAAAAGTTCCAACTCAGTAGGTAAACGCTGAGCAAATCTTTGTCAAGGAAAGAGTGGAGGTTAACGCGATTTTTTTGTTGGCGGAAAGAGCATGTCGGCCGGTTTGCGGCCGTCGCGGTGGCAGGCGGCTAGATAGAGGGAGCCGTACGTGTCGGTCAGGTAGTCCTTGCGGGCGTATCCGAGGAGGCGGGCGGCGCGGTCAATGGCCGGGGGCGGGCCTTCCAATTCCACGTAAATGCCGACCGGGGTTTCGTCGAGTTCGATTTTTAGGGCCGGGATACCCGCAAGTGTGTAGGTGGCGCGAAATTTTTCATAGCGGAAAACGGGGTGCAGGCCCAGACCGCCAAGAATGCGGGCCATTTCGGCGGGGGCGGTGAGCGTTACCTCGGCCTCTTCGTTGATTTTGAAATGGCTGCGGGATTTGGAATTTGCGGCGGGGTTTTTGGGGGTTCGGGGGGGGATGCGGAGGGCCCTTGTAGGTCAGGATGGTGGTGGCGTTTTCGGTTGGGCGTTTATTTTTATTGCTGGAGGCGGGGTGCTCAATTCGCATGCGGATGAGCTGGCCGTGGCGTCTCAGGTCTTGCCGTGGAGTGTCGTACAACGTGTTGGATTCGTAGGTGCGCGGGGAGATTTTCCGGGCGCGAAGGCGCTTTAAGCGGGCGCGAAAGGCAGCGAGGTCATGGACGGGGAGTTTGATTTCGATTTCTTCGCGATGGGCGGGAATGGGCATCGGTAGGCAGTATACGTCGTGAACCGGGAGGAATCGGTATTGGTTTGTGTAGCGTCCGCCTTTAGGCGGGCACCTGGGTGATCGCAAAGTGCCCGCCTGAAGGCGGGCGCTACATAAGGCAGGGCCTCATTCAAATCGCTCATTTTTCTTTTCCGCGGCTCGACAGGAACGAAGCTGGCGCGGTATAAGATTTCTGTTGCCGAGCGGGGCGCTCTTCCCCGCGGAATGCAAGGAAAGCACGTAGCCGGGTCCGGCGATCCACACAAAATGAATGAACCAGCCACACCGCTGATGCGGCAATATCACTCCATTAAGGGGCGGTATCCGCACGCGCTGGTTTTATTCCGGCTGGGGGATTTCTATGAGCTGTTTTACGAAGATGCCATCGCGGCGTCGCGAGAATTGCAAATCACGCTGACATCGCGGAATCGGGAGCGCGGCGAGCCGGTGCCGATGTGCGGGGTCCCGTACCACGCGGCGGAGGGCTACATCGCGAAGCTCTTACGCGCGGGCTACAAAATTGCCGTGTGCGATCAGATGGAGGCCCCGGGACCGGGCAAGAAACTGGTGCGGCGCGAGGTAGTGCGCGTGATCACGCCGGGGACGGCCACCAGCCTCAATGTTCTCGAGCCCAAGGAAAACAATTATTTGGCGGCGATTTTCCGGCCGGCGGGCGGGTCGCCGATCGGATTCGCCTACGCGGACGTGACCACCGGCGAATTTCGCGCGGCGGCCTTTTCCGGGACGGATGCCGAGGAAAAATTGCGCGATGAACTGCACCGCTTGAGGCCGCGAGAAATTCTCATTCCGCGGCAAGCGAGTTTATTCGCGGCGGCCGGCGCGGACGGCGATTTGGGCGGGGCTTCCCCGGCGTCGCGGACGGAGCTGCGCGAAGGCGTCGAGACGCGCATCGACGAATGGGTTTTTCGTTTCGACTACGCCGAACGAGTGCTGCGGGAACAATTCGGCGTGGCGACGTTGGACGGGTTCGGCCTCGCGGGGCATCCGTACGCCGTATGCGCCGCGGGAGCGGTGGTTCATTACTTGGGCGAAACCTCGGCCATGGACGCGGAAAATGGAAATCGTTCCGGGGCGGCCCTGGGGCATTTGGAACGCGTGCGGTTTTACGAGCAAGCAGACTCCCTGGCGCTCGACGTGGTGACGGTGCGCAACCTGGAACTGGTGGCGCCGCTATTTTTCGAGGAGGGCGCACGCGGCGTTTCGCTGACACTGCTTTCCGCGCTGGATGAAACGACGACGGGGATGGGAGCGCGGCTGTTGCGGCATTGGATTCTGCGTCCGCAAATGGATCGCGAGGAAATTCAGGCGCGGCTCGACGCCGTGCAGGAATTGAAACAGCACACGGTGCTGCGCGAGGAGATTCGCCATAACCTGGCAAGCGTGCAGGACCTGGAGAGGCTGGCGGGTCGTGTGACGCTGGGCGTGGCCTCGCCGCGCGATCTCGCCGGGCTGCGGCTATCCCTCGCGCGCATTCCTCTGTTGCGAAAATATCTGGCCAATTGCCCCTCGGTGCGGCTGTGCGCACTGCACGTGGAGATGGACGAACTGGCGGACGTGCGCGAACGGATCGAAGCGGCGCTGGCGGACGATCCCCCGGCACTCGCTTCCGAGCCGGGCGTGATTCGCCGCGGCTACGACAAGGAACTCGATGAGTTGCGCGAACTGTCGCAGCACGGCAAGCAGACGATCGCGGCGATGGAGGAGAGGGAGCGAAAGCGCACGGGGATCGGTTCGCTGAAGATTCGCTACAATCAGGTGTTCGGCTTCTACATTGAAATCTCCAATGCGAACTTACACCTTGCGCCCGCGGATTTCGAGCGCAAGCAGACGCTCGTGAATGCGGAACGTTTTACCACGCCGGAGCTGAAGGACTACGAGCGCAAGGTGCTGCAGGCCGACGAGCGCATCGCGGAAATCGAGCGGAGGCTGTTTTCCGAATTGCGGCTGTGGATTGCGGAGCAGTCGGCGCGTTTGCGGGGGACTGGGGCGGCGATCGCGCAGCTCGATGTGCTGGGAAATTTCGCGCGGCTGGCGGCATCGCGCAATTACACGCGGCCGGAATTCACCGACGATTCGCAGATGATGATCGTGGCGGGGCGGCATCCGGTGATCGAGCAACTGCTCGAACAAAAGGGGGAGCGATTCGTTCCGAACGACCTTTTCCTGGACGACACGGCGCAGCAGATTTTGCTTATTACCGGGCCCAACATGGGAGGAAAATCGACGTATCTGCGGCAGGCCGCATTGATTGTATTGATGGCGCAGATGGGGTCCTTCGTTCCGGCGGATCAGGCGCGGCTGCCCATCACCGATCGAATTTTCACGCGCATCGGGGCGGCGGACAATTTGGCGCGCGGGCGGTCCACGTTTCTGGTGGAGATGACCGAGGTGGCGGCCATTTTGAATACGGCTACGCCGGGAAGCCTCGTGCTGCTCGATGAAGTGGGACGCGGGACGGCCACGTTTGACGGGCTTTCCATTGCCTGGGCGGTGGTGGAACATCTGGCCAGCGAAACGAAATCGCGCACGTTGTTTGCGACGCATTACCACGAATTGACGGAACTGGCGGATTTGCTGCCGGGGATCAAGAACGTGCATGTGTCGGCTCGCGAAACTTCGACAGGTATTGTTTTTTTGAAGCGCGTCGAAATTGGGAGCGCGGATAAGAGTTATGGGATCGAAGTCGCGCGGATGGCGGGGCTGCCGGCGGCGGTGATCGAGCGCGCGCGCGAAATTCTGGCGCGGCACGAGCAGGCCGAGCATCAACTGAGCGAGCGGCTGACGCCCGGCGCCGCTGCGACGGGAGATGCTCTGCCGGCGCAGCAGGCTTTGTTTACGCCGCTCGACCGGTGCGTGCTGGAGGCGCTCCGCGCGGCGGACATCGACAATTTGAGGCCTGTCGAGGCGCTCAATCTTTTGGCCGAATTGAAAAAACAAATTTTATGAAACGCTCCCGCGGACGCGGCCTGTTGGCGCTCGGAATCATGTCGGGAACGTCGGCGGACGGGATCGATGTGGCGCTGGTGCGCGTGGGCGGGCGAGGCGCGTCTCTCGAACATTTCGCGGCGTTTCCTTTTCCTCGGTCTGTGCAGAAAGCCATCTTGAAGCTCGGCGAAGGGCGGGCCGTGACGACCGGCGAAATTAGCCAGCTGAATTTTTTGCTGGGCGAATTATTCGCGGGGGCCGCGCTCGACGCGTGCAAGAAATTTCGCGTGGCTCCTTCGCAAATCGACGTGATCGGGTCGCACGGGCAGACTGTTTTTCATCAGGGAACGCCGGCGCTTTTTTATGGGCGGCGCGTGGCTTCGACCTTGCAGATCGGCGAGCCCGCGGTGATTGCAGCGCGCACGGGGATCACCACGGTGGGCGATTTTCGTCCCGCGGACATGGCTGCGGGAGGACAGGGAGCGCCGCTCGTGCCGTTCGTCGATTTTCTGTTGTATCGGCACGCGCGGATCGGGCGCGTCGCGCTCAATATCGGAGGGATCGCGAACGTCACGGCGATTCCGGCGGGCGCGAAGCTCGACGACGTTTTTGCGTTCGATACCGGGCCGGGAAACATGGTCATCGATGCGCTGGTGCGGCATTTCAGCCGCGGGCGCAAGGGATTCGACCGCAACGCGGAGATGGGCGCGAAGGGCAAGCTGCTTCCTGGATTGCTTCAGACGTTGTTTCGCGACAAATATTATTCCAAACTTCCGCCGAAGACCGCTGGGCGCGAGCAATATGGAGGAGGATACCTGCGCGCTATGCTCTCGCATCGCGAGGCGCGGCGTGCGCGTCCCGAAGATGTGATTCGCACCGCGACGATTTTGACCGCGCTATCCATATTGGACGCTTTCCATCGTTTTATTTCGCCGAAAGCGACAATTGGGGAGCTGATCGTTTCGGGAGGCGGGGCGCACAATCCACTGCTGATGGCGCAGATCGAAACGGGATTAGGCGGAGTTCGCGTCCGCGAGGCGGGAGAGCTTGGCGTGCCGGGGGACGCGAAGGAGGCGTTTGCGTTCGCGGTGCTCGCGTGCGAAACGCTGCGACAGCGGCCTGCGAACGTGCCGGGCGCCACGGGAGCGAGGAAGGCGGTCGTGCTAGGCAAGGTGTGCTATGGAGATTAGGAAAGGGGGTACAGGAGGTTTAGGAAATGCAGGAAGTAGAGGATCGGAAACTTCGCGCGGGCGCTCCATGATGGGCGTGATTATTTCCTTTCCTTCCTTTGCTTCCTTAATTTTCTTTACTTCTCTTCTCTTCCTTCTTGCACTTACATCGTGCTCCCGCGGCGTCAGCACCGAACCCGGCGTCGTCACATTTCTGATTGAAACGATGCCCACGAATTTGGATCCGCGGATCGGCACCGACGCGGTATCGCAGCGGCTGGACAGTTTGCTCTTCAGCAGCTTGGTGGAACTGGATGCGCAGAGAATCCCGCGCGGCGATTTGGCTGAAACGTGGGAGACGCCCGATCCGGTCACTTATGTTTTTCACTTGCGGAGCGGCGTGAAATTCCACGACGGCCGGGCGCTCACGTCCGCGGACGTGAAGTACACGTTCGATTCGATTCTGGACAGAACCGTCACGTCGCCGAAGCGGGGTTCTCTCGCCGTGATTCGATCCATCGACACTCCTGACGCGGCCACCGTGATTTTTCATTTGCAGGAACCGTATGCGGGATTTCTGTGGGAAATTGCGCGGCCCGCGATCGGGATTATTCCGGCGGGCTCCGGGGCCGATTTTTCCAACAGGCTCAACGGTACGGGCCCGTTTCGATTCGCCAGCTCGGAACAGGACGACAACGTGGTGATCGAACGGAATGACGGGTACTTTGGAGGCGCGCCAAAAATTTCCCGCGTGCAATTTCGCGTCGTCCCCGAAGCGATTGTGCGCGCGCTGGAATTGCGCAAAGGGAGCGCGGACGTGGAAGTGAACTCGCTTACTTCGGATATGATTCCCGTCTTGCGCAAGCAATCCACGATCGATGTGAGCGACTCCCCCGGAACCAATTATCAATACCTTGCGTTCAATTTTGACGATGCGGCGCTCGCCAAACGCGAGCTGCGGCAGGCGCTGGCGTACGCGACGAACCGCGAGGAAATCATTCAATATTTATACCGCGGCCAGGCGCATCCGGCCGACGGCCCGCTGCCGAAAAGCAGCTGGGCGTACGAGTCCGGTATCCGGCGCTACGAGTACGATCCGCAGCAGGCCGAACGATTGCTGGACGCCGCCGGGTTTCCGAGGCGTCCCGGCATGGGCGGGACGCGGGTGAAGCTCACGCTCAAGACGTCAACCGAGGAATCATCGCGGCTGCTGGCCGCCGTCCTGCAAGAACAATGGCGCAAGGTCGGAATCGATCTCGAGGTGAGACCGCTGGAATTCGCGACGTTGTTTTCGGATATAGCGCGCGGAAGTTTCGAAATCTTCACGCTGCGCTGGGTCGGCGCGAACAACGATCCCGACACATTTTTTGACTACGTTTTCGATTCCAGGAAAATCCCTCCCGCCGGGGCCAACCGCGGCCACTATCGCAATCCGGAAATCGACGCGCTGCTTGACCAGGCGCGCATCGAAAGCGACCGGGCAAAGCGGCGTGAACTGTTCAGCAAGGTTCAGAAAATTATTGCCGAGGACTTGCCTTATCTCAGTTTGTGGTTCATGGACAACGTTAGTGTGTACCGGAGAAGAATCGAAGGGGTGCATATTTCTCCGACTGGGGATTATGATTTTTTGGGGGGCATCGAGGCGCGGTAGGAGTGGCGCAGGCTTCCGCCTGTGGGGGGTGGTCCTTGCAAGCGCCAAAACCCACAGGCTGAAGCCTGC
>Ga0302326_10004562_pt1 | contig 32066 bp, 31 predicted proteins | sample Palsa_T0_3_FD_202264 | JGI IMG/M metagenome (GOLD analysis project Ga0302326, IMG submission 202264) | Peat permafrost microbial communities from Stordalen Mire near Abisko, Sweden - Palsa_T0_3 | ecosystem: Environmental > Terrestrial > Soil > Palsa > Peat permafrost | place: Sweden: Abisko...
GCGCTGGTGCAACTCTCCACGGCGTAGCTTGCATCCCACCTTAAGCGCGTGAGCCAGGAGTGAGCAGTCGGCCCGTTCAATGTATCAAGTGAACCGCATTGGGGTTAGGACGCGCCATTTTTCGTAGGACCGCCGGCTGACGCGGTTAGCGCCTGGTCCAGGTCCTCCACGATATCTTCCACCGCTTCGATGCCGACCGACAGCCGCACCAGATTGTCGCGGATGCCCATGCGCTGGCGATGGCGCGGCGATATTTCGCGATGCGAGCTCATGGTCGGATAGAGCATCATGGTATGCACGTCCCCGAGCGACGTAGCGCGCACGATCATGCGCAGCGCGTTCATGAACCGGAAGACTTCCGCGCGGCCGGCGCCCTTCAATTCGAAGCTGACTATGGCGCCATACAGTCCGGGCGGCAGCAGGCGGCGGATGTCGGCTGCATCCGGGTGCGCGGGGTCCGCCGGAAAATACACGCGCTCGATAGCGTCGTGGGATGCCAGCCAGGAAGCCACCCGGCAGGCATTCGCGCACTGCCGCTCCATGCGCAACGGCAGCGTTTTGACGCCGCGCATCGTCAGATAGCTTTCGAAGGGACCGAGCACCGGACCGACGGCGCGCGACAGCGCCCGCAAGCCCTCGTAATGCGCCGCATCGGCTACCACGATGCCGCCCATCACATCGCCGTGTCCGGCCAGGTATTTGGTGGCGCTGTGTACGGCGAAATTCGCGCCCAGCTCCAGCGGCCGCAGCAGCACAGGCGTGGCGAAGGTATTATCCACAATCAACGCCGCGCCGGCCGCGCGCGCGATTTCGGCGATGCGGTCGAGGGGGGCTACGCGCAGCAGCGGATTCGAAATCGTCTCCACCAACACGCAGCCCGGTTTGGACTCTTCCATGGCCTTGCGAAACTCGTCCAGATCCCAAACATCCGCGAAACGTACGCCGACGCCGGATGCTTCCATCACATTCATGAGCAGGCTGACCGTGGCGCCGTACAGCGCATTGGCGGCCAGCACGGATTTGCGCCGGTCGGCCAGCGCCGCGAGCAGCGCCATGTGGATGGCCGCCATGCCGGAGCTACAAGCCAGCGCGCCGTGGCCGCTTTCGAGCGCGGCCGCCTGCTCTTCGAGCGCCGCATTCGTCGGATTGTCGTAACGCGCGTAACAGTAACCCGGGTCTTCCTGCCCGAAGACGCGATCCAACTCCTCCATGCTTTCGTAGAAGTAACTGGAGGCGGTATAAATCGGAGTAGTGACGGGCACGTGCGCGCCGGCCTTCTTCCGGTCGCCTGCATGCACGGCTTTGGTTTGTATTTTCACGATGACTTCCTCTTCCAGCGCGTCCCGGACTTGGTATCTTCCAGGACGATGCCCTGTTCCAGCAACTGCTGGCGGATCTGGTCGGAAAGCGCGAAATTACGCGCCTTCTTGGCATCGTTACGGGCGCTAATTTGCGCTTCAACCTCCGCGTCGCTTATCTGCCCGCTCTCGGCGGTGGGCTGCAGTACGGCAAACACGGAATCGAAGCGCGCCAGGAACTCCAGCGCGGATGCACGGTTGTCCGCCCGCATGTCACCCGCATCCATGGCGGTGTTGACCTCTCTTAAGTATTCGAACATGGCCGCCAGCGCTTCGGCGGTATTCAGATCGTCGTCCATCGCGGCCGCAAATTGCGCCTGTGCCGCAGCGGTGCGCTCCGCCAGCGCCGGGTTCAAGCCCACGGCGAACGCGCCGGTCTCCAGGCGAAGCTTGAAATTGCGCAGCCGCTCGATAGCGGTCTTGGCGGATTGCAGCCCGTCGAATGTAAAGTTGAGCGTCTTGCGGTAGGGCACCGAGGCGAGCAGATAGCGCACGGCTTCGGGCGCGTAGCCGCGGCCGAGTATGTCGCGTAGCGTGAAAAAATTGCCCAGCGACTTGGACATCTTCTGGCCTTCCACCATCAGGAACTCGGCGTGCAGCCAGAAGCGCGCGAAGGGCTTTCCGGTGAGGGATTCCGATTGCGCGATTTCGTTCTCATGGTGCGGGAAAATCAGGTCCACACCGCCGGCATGGATATCCAGCGTCTCGCCCAGATACTCAATGGCCATCACGGAGCATTCGATGTGCCACCCGGGACGGCCGGGGCCGATCTTCTCGTCCCAGAAAACTTCTCCCTCCTTGGGCGCTTTCCACAATGCGAAATCGCGCGCGTCCGCCTTTTCGTACTCGTCGACATCGACGCGCGCGCCGGCGCGGATGCCGCTGAAATCGTTGTGCGACAACTTGCCGTACTCCGGAAACGTCGAAATGCGGAAGTAGATGGAGCCCTCGCTCGAGTAAGTGTGGCCGCCCGCCGACAGGCGCTCGATGGCTTCCGCCATTTCGTGAATATGTTCGGTGGCGGGCACCACGTGCTCGGGTGTCTCCAGCCGCAGCAGTGCGCAATCGTCGCGAAAAGCTTGCTTGTAGTGCGCGGTGTACTCGTCGAGCGATTGGTTGCGCGCCACGGCGTTGCGGATAATCTTGTCGTCCACGTCGGTGATGTTCATGACGTGGTCGAGTTGGAAGCCGCTCGCGCGCAGCCATCGCCGCAGGATGTCCATAAAAGTGAACGTGCGGAAGTTGCCGATGTGCGCGTAATCGTAAACGGTGGGTCCGCACGTGTACATACGCACGGTGTTGTCCCGCTGCGGGGAGAATTCGGAGGTTTGCTGCGTGAGCGTGTTGTAGAAGCGCAGGGACATAGCGAAGGGGAGATTTTATGGTAGCAGACGGAGGTGTTTCACACGAGTGTGAACACGGCACGCACGAGTGCGTGCGCCACGCTAGCGGAACCAGGCCTGCACGCCCTGCTGCAACGCCGCCGCGCCCGCCGCACCGGTCAGCGCGGTCATAAATGCGGGCACCGGACCGCGGCGTTTCCACTCTTCATGTACCGCGTGCGCACCCAGGTAGAACAGCCATCCGGCGGCCAGCGCCAGCGGATAGGCGATCCAGGAAGTGCCCAGTTGCGGGGCGATCGCCAGTCCCAGCATGCCGCCCGCGAGCGTGGTAGCTTCCACCAGCACGCCCCAAAACAGAGCGATGGAGCGCGACGAGACGGACGCGCGTACGATGGCGCCCAGCGCGATGCCCTCCGGGACTTTGTGCAAAGCCACCGCCAGCGCCACGGCCAAACGGATGCCGTGGTGCGAGGCCAGTTGCGCCGTAGCGACGCTCCAGCCATCGAAGAAGCTGTGCAGCATGCCGGCGCCAATCATGGGCGCGGCGAACCCGTGCAGCACGGTGGCGCAAGAGTCGTGGTCGTGATCGTGCGCGCAGGATGGGCACACCGGCGCGATGTGCCGGTTGATCCAATAGAGCAGGCCGTAACCTGCGGCGAAAAAAATAGCAGTCGCGGGCCAGCCGATCTCCTCCAGCAGTTCCGGCAAGAGACCGAAGAACACCACGCCCAGCAGCACGCCCGCGCTGAACGGAACGACCAGACGCGTGCGGCGCCCGGCGGTGGTCAGCCAGAGTCCGAGAAATACGCCGGCCACACCGATCAAGGTGGCGAGCAGCGTCGGTCCGATTCCGGTTGCGATTACGGCGGAAGACAAGTCTTCACGCTAGCACACGCGGATCCGGGGGTTCCTCGGTTCGCTTGCCAGCTTAAATGAGGATCAGCCCCCGCCGGATACCCAGGGTCACCGCTTCGGTCCGGGTCCCCGCATTGAGCTTGCTCAAAATGGACGCCACGTGAAACTTGGCGGTGTGTTCGGAGATGCCCAGCTTCCATGCAATCGTCTTATTTCCGTGCCCTTCGGCAAGCATCGCAAGCACTTGAATCTCGCGCGGCGTGAGCGTTTGCAGTTGCGCCGCCGGCAGCAGCGGCCGATCGGCCACCAGCGCGGTGATATCCTGCGGGTGCAGCACCACTAGTCCGGCGGCGGCCGCCTCGACAGCGGCCAGGATCTCGCGCGCACCGAGATCGCCGGGCAATACGGCGCGTATGCCGGAGCGGAGCGCATCGCCGGTCCAGGTGGATTGCAGATCCGGGGCGAGCACCACAATAGCGGGCGCGCCGTCGCGGGCGGCCAGTGCGATCAGGTCTTCGGGCGGCTCGTCATGATGCGCTTCGACGGCCGCCAGCAAGACATCGGGTTGATACCGATCGACTGCGGCGCTCAATCCGGCAAGCCCGGAGGCGCCCACAACCTGGATGCCGGCTCCCTGGGCTCCGACCGACTCGAGGCCGGCGCGCACGATCGCGGACGGGGCCGCGATCAGCAAACGAATCACGCCGCCTCCGCCACAGGACCCGCCAGCCGGATCGCCACTTCGCGCTTGGCGGCGCGGTCGCCACGCAGGAACTGTAGGTGGATGAGACCGCTTGTGCCGTCGAGCGTCTGGTGCAGATCGTCAACCGAGCGAAACGGCCGCCCCCCGGCGCCGATGAGAACGTCGCCGATCCACAATGGCGCGGCGGCTGCCGGACTTCCCGGCTCGACCTTGAGCACCAGCAGGCCGAAGCGCCGGTCTTCCAAACGCACCGGCTGCACCGTGACGCCCAGCGAGAACCCGGACGCGCCGCGCCGCAAAAAGGCGGTCACGGCATTGCCCGGAACAGCCGCGCCCAACCCGTTCACGATCATGGTGTTGATACCGATGACGCGGCCGTACGCGTCGGCCAGCGGACCGCCCGAGTTTCCGGGCGCCAAGCGCACGTCCGCCAGCACCCAGCTCTGGCCGCCGAATCCCGCCAGGCTGCCGAGCGCATGGACTACGCCGGTGGTGAGCGCGCCGATGAAGCCCATGGGGTTGCCGATGGCCATCACCAGTTCGCCTACACGCAGGGCGCCCGAATCGCCGAAAGTGGCCGCGGGCAACCCGGCGGCTGCCACCTGGAGCGTCGCCAGGTCGCGCCGCGCATCGCGCGCCAGCAATTTCGCCGGCAATTCGCGGCCATCCCAAAGCCGGACCGTAGCGCCGGCTGCGCGGGCAACGTGCGCATTCGTGACGATCTGGCCATCGGCCGTCGAGATCACGCCCGAACCGCCCGCATTCGCGTCGCGCAGGCGCACCTCGACAGTAGAGCGGCGCAAGCGTTCCGCAATTTCTCCGAAGGCGCGCGCCATGTCAGTCTTCCCTCCTGGGCCGTTCACCCACCGTTATATTCAGTTCGATGACCTGCCCGCCGCGCACGATGCGCGCCGCAACCGGCTTGCCGACGGACTCGCGGTCGAGCACGGATTGGATGTCGTCGGTATCGCGCACGGGCTTGCCGTCGAGCGCCACCAGGATGTCTCCGATGAGCACGCCGGCGCGCGCGGCCGGTCCATCCGGCTCGGCGGAAAGTGAGATCAGGCCGGTATTGCCATCCGGCAGCGCGACCGGATGCAGCCCCAGACCGAGGTAGCCGCGCGCAACATGGCCGGTGCGCAGCAGTTCATCGACAACGCGGTTCACGGTGGAAGCGGGCACGGCCAGCCCCGCGATGCGAGAGAGCGCGCTGGTGGCGATGCCCAGCACGCGGCCTGTAGTATCCACCACGGCGCCGCCGGAACTGCCCGGGTAGAGCGTGAGATCGAGCCGCAGATATTGATCGATCTGCCCGCCGCGCCAGGAGCGCCACGGCCCGCTGACCGCGCTCATAATGCCCATGGTGGCGTTGACTCCGGAATCCGGCGAGCGGCCGATGGCTAGCACCACCTGGCCGGGCTTCAGCGTTTCAGTGGCGCCGAAAGCGGCCGTGGGCGCGCCGTTTTCGGCCAGCTTTAACACGGCCAGATCGGTACCGGCATCGCGGCCCGCGAGCGTGGCCGAACTGGTGCGGCCGTCCGGCAGCGTGATGCCGATCTCGTCGCGGCGGCGGATGGCGTGCTCGGCGGTGACCACGATGCCGGGCCGCCAGAGCACGCCGCTAGAAGCGAAACGCGGACGGGCGTTCACGGCCACCACGGCGCGGCCGGCCTGCTCCACGGCTCCGGCCAGTTCATTGGATAAGGCGACTAATTCGTTTTCCATGCTTCCAGCATGGCACAGGCAGCGCGCGCCGTACACCGGCAAATCGGGCAGGGCAGGCCTGGAAGAACGGCTAGCGGGCATTCGGTATGAGAAAAAGCCCCGAGCGTTCCACCTTTCCCTATGAGAGCAACCTAAGCGGATCCTCAATGCAGGAATACGATGTAACCTTGAAGCTGATGTTAAAGGGTTCAGCCACGCTCACCGTACGCGAATTGACGGGCACCGCGGTGGTGAAGTGGTTGGACGCGGAATTGCCAAAGGTGCAGAAAGCGCAGAACCTGCGGTTGGATCTGCTAGGCCAGGCCGTCGGCGGCGAACTGATCCACATTGAACTGCAAAGCGGCAATGATGCGGCGATGCCGTTCCGGATGATCGAATACTGTCTCGGCGTGCAGCGGCTGTTCGGACAATTCCCGCGGCAGATTTTGCTCTACGTGGGTGAATCGGCTTTGACCATGCAGAGGGAACTGCGCGGCCCGGGTTTGTCGTTCGATTCGATCTGATCGACATTCGTACCCTGAACGGCGACCGTCTGCTGGAGAGCGAGCAGGTCGGCGATAATGTCATTGCGATTCTGACGCACTTGCGGGACGATAAAGAGGCGGTCCACAAGATAATGGAGCGGATCGCCGGTCTGGCGATTTCGGAACGGGAAACCGCGCTAGCCCAGTTGATGATCCTGGCCGGATTGAGGCATCTGGCAGGGACCGTGGAGGAGGAGGCACAGAAAATGCCGATCGATCTCGATATTCGGGACCACGAGGTTTTGGGCCCCATAATCATAGAAGCGGAACAGAAAGCCCGTCAGAAGGGCCTGCAGGAGGGCCGCCAGGCAGGCGAGCTCACCGTTCTCCGGCGGCTAATTGAGAAACGTTTCGGCGCACTCCCAGGTTGGGCCCGCGAAAGGCTCGCGTCGATGCCGGCGGCGGAGCTTGAAGATCTGGGTGAGCGCTTGCTGGATGCCGTGAGCATGGACGAACTGCTGATGCAAGACCGTCCGCCAAAAGGGTAAAGTCTTCGGCTAAAACGTGCGCCGCAGATAAGCCGAAATCAGAATAATGAACAACCCGGAGATGGCGGCCCCGGCGAAGAGGCGGCCGCGATGTTCCGGGTTCTTGGTCACCGATACAATGCCCACCGCAAACACGTGCGCCACCAGCAGTAGCTTCAGGCTGAGCAGAATGTAGTAGCGCGGGTTGTGCCCCGGATTGGACGCCAGGTTATAGCCGCCCGAGACCAGCAGTGCGGCGATGGCGCCGAAGACCAGCGGGCGAAAGAGCGCTGCGGTCCTGTCAACCAGCGCTTTGCGCGCGTCCGCGGCGAGGACCCCGGCTGCCGGAACAAGTACCAGCCAGCCGTACAGCATGCCGCCAACGAGTGTCGCGACCGACACGAGATGCAACCAGCGCATGAAGATGCCAAGGGCTTCGAACATGGGTTGATTATACAATCGTTACTTATGGTGCATGAGATCCTGCCGGTTGGCATGCTGCAATGCAACTGCTCCATTTTCGGCGACGAGCAGTCGGGCGACGCCCTGGTGATCGATCCGGGCGACAACCTGGCGGAGATCGAGCGCATCGTGGCGCGCCATGGCCTGCACGTGAAGGCTATCGTGATCACGCACGCGCATATCGATCACATCGGCGGCGCGCACAAGCTGCACGCGTCTACCGGCGCGCCGGTCTATATGAATGAAAACGACGACAAGCTGCAGGACATAATGGACATGCAAGCCGCGTGGCTGGGCGTGCGCACGCCGGAACGGACCGTGATCGACGCCCCGGCGCGCGATGGCGACATTCTGCGTGCGGCCGGCGCGGAGTTCCACGTGCTGCATACGCCGGGCCACACGCCGGGAAGCATCAGCCTATGGCTGCCCTCCGAGAAGAAGCTGGTGGCCGGCGATACGCTGTTCCGCGACAGCATCGGGCGCACCGATCTGCCGTTCGGCGATGGCGACCAAATCCTAAAATCGATTCACGACAAGTATTTCGCGCTGCCGGATGAAACCATAGTGGTGCCAGGCCATGGTCCGGTGACCACGCTGGGCCGCGAGAAACAGCTCAATTATTTCCTGCAAGGGATGTAGATGCAGATACCCAACTGGCCAATTTCGACCGGGCGCGAGATCGAACTGTTGCGCGAAGTGCTGGAGAGCGGGCGCTGGGGCGGACACAGCGATTTTGTCAAACGGCTGGAGCGCGAGTTCGCGGGCTTCACGCATTGCGCGCACGCTGTTTCGGCCATGAACGGCACGGTCACGCTGGAGATGGCGTTGTGCGCGGCCGGCGTGGGCGCGGGCGACGAGGTAATTGTGCCGGCCATTTCATTCGTTTCGACAGCCATGGCGGTGTCGCGCGTGGGCGCCGTGCCGGTGTTCGTGGATATTGAGCCGCTGAGCTTCAATATGGACCCGGAACGCGCCGCCGCTGCGATCACGACACGGACGAAGGCCATCATCGCTGTGCTCTTCGGCGGCGCCATCGCGGATATGGACCGGCTGGTGCCGTTGGCCGCCGAGCGCGGTCTGGCGCTGATCGAAGACGCGGCCCACGCGCACGGCTCGGAATGGGCCGGCCGCCGCGCCGGCAGCCTGGGCCTGGCCGGCTCGTTCAGCTTTCAGAATTCGAAGGTGATGACGGCGGGGGAAGGCGGCATGCTGACCACGAACGACGCGGCATTCGCCGAGCGCGCGTGGTCCATCATGGAGCAGGGCCGTAAGCCCGGCGGCGGATGGTTCCATCACTACGCGTTGGGGAGCAACTACCGGATCACCGGTTTGCAGGCGGCCGTGCTGCTGGCGCAACTTGAGCGGCTGCCGGAGCAGATCTGCCGCCGCACGCGCAATGCGGCGCTTCTGCGCGCGGAGATGGCGGGCGTCAAGGGGCTGGCGTTTCAGGCAGTCCCCAGGCAGCAGAACGCAAACTCCTGGTATCTGCTGCTGGGCCGTATCGACGCGCAGCGCATGGGCCGCACGCGCGACGAGTTCCATCGCGCGCTCACCGCGCAAGGCGTGCCCTGTACGCCGTTCTATCCACACCCGCTCTACGGCAATCCGCTGTACCGGGAGGGCGGCTGCCGCGTGGAGCCTTGCCCGGTGGCCGAAGCCTGTATCGGCGATGCCTTCTGGCTGCCGCATCGCACGCTGCTGGGCGATGCGGGGACCACGCGCGAGATCGCCGGTGCCATAATTAAAGCTTGCAGTGAGGCGTCAATATCATGAATAACGATCAAAATCCAATTAGCCGGCGCGGGTTTGTCCAAACCGCGGCGCTGGCAGCCGGAACGCTCGCGGCGTCCGACCTGACGCGCGCCGCCGTGCCGGCCGCCGCTGTGAAAATCGGCCTGTACAGCATCACATACGGGGGGGTCTGGTATCGCGGAGATGCCCTCACCGTGGAGCAGGTCATCGGCCGCGCTCACAGGTTCGGATACCAGGGCGTGGAAATCGACGGCAAACGTCCGCACGGCAACCCGCTCGACATGGCGCAAGCCCGCTGCCGCGAACTGCGCCGCCTGGCCGCCGACCAGGGCCTGGAGATCTACGCCGTGGCCGCCAACAACGATTTCAGCAGCCCCATTCCGGAGCATCGCGAATCCCAATTGGTCTATACGCGGGAGTTAATGCGTATGACCGGCGATCTGGGCGCGAAGGTGCTGCGCGTCTTCCTGGGCTGGCCGGGCGTAACTCTGCTGCCCGAAGGCGGCGGCAGTTACGATTTTGCGAAGACGGTGTGGAAGGACGAGCATCAGGCTTTCTCCGCCGAACAAACATGGGCCTGGAGCCGCGCAAGCCTGACCGAAGCCGCCAAACTCGCTGGCGATTTTGGCGTGACCCTGGCTTTGCAGAACCACCCGCCGGTGATCGACAAGGGCTACGTCGACTGTCTGCGGATGGTGAACGAGGTCGGATCGCCGCATCTGAAGATCTGCTTCGACGCCCGGCTGGAACATACGCTGGACGAAGCGGGCGTGCGCAAAGCCGTTAACGAGGTGGGCGCGCTGCAGACGCTGTGGCATTACGGCGGCGAGTTCGACCGCGGCCCCGATGGAATTACAGTTAAGGGCGACGAAAAAGCCCTGGCCGAAATGCGCGGCTTATTCGATATCGGCTACCAGGGCTACGCGGGCTTTGAGCTGTGCCATCCGCTGCCCGTAGTCAACGGCCAGACGGTGGGCTTGGATTTCGTCGATAAGAACGCCCAACTGGCTGCCGAATACATGCGGGGCATCCTGGCGGAGGCGAAAAAGCTGCACGCTTCGCGGGGCTAGACTTGGGCTAAATTTGGCGTACTTCTCTGGCGCGCAGGGGCGGTGGACTACACCCGATCCCAAGGGTCTATCACTTCGCCATCTCCTTAATCCACAAAAGCTGAATAAGTACGCCTATGTGATCAACAATCCACTGAGTTTGTTCGACCCGAACGGGAAGGAAGATCTTGCGATTCAGCAGGGCATACATCCCTCAGCAACATATGCTCACCTACAGAGGCGATGACCGACGACCCACTATTTCACAATCTGTGAGCTCGAGAACCGCGGTCACGTTCCGCATCGAGACAGATCAATCGAAACGCCCTCCGGGCGGGTATCCCCCGCTGTTGGCGCCGTCCGATAGCAGAGCGGGTGTTACGCAGAACACCTTCACGGGAAACAGTGCCACGCAGGCCGAGGGGCTCCCAGGCGTAACCTCGGCAAGGTATGATAGCAACGGTAATGCGGTCGTAACAATTGAGCAAAATGCCGTAAACCCGCTCTCCCCAAACGGCACAGCCGCTATTCGAAGCGACCTCACAATCATCGGCCCGCCTAACGGATCGTCCATTACGACTGCGGGACGCTCTCCGGATCGCCTTCGTTTGAACTGAACGTTTTTGGAGGCGGACAGGCCACCAACATCCCGCTTCAAGACGCTCCACAGAGCACGGTGGGCTTTGCCTTTGGCCTCTATGAGACCAGCTACATCCTGAATCTCACGCCACTGCCGCCCCCTGGGCCGAGCGAAAAGGAGGCTCCGAAGTGATACGTTGGCGCGCCGCCGCAGACCGTTGGTTTCTTCCGAGTCTTGACGTGCTGATATCCTTGCTCGCCTTGTTCGGACTTCTCCTGGTTGCTGGCGGGCTGCCGGGCGTAGCCTCCCACGGGCAGCCCCTCGCCGACGCCTTCTGGTTCACGCTCAATCTCGGTGGGGCGTTGGTTTTGCTGGCTGGTGGAATGAAACCGATAATGCGAAAGGCCCCGCTGCGGACGTTTGCCCTTCTCTATGCTGCGGCCGTAGGAATTTTAGGAACGCTGCGCTTGGAGGTGACTGGTTTCCATTTTCTAGTTCCCGGATGGTTAATCATGACGCTTTGCGTCGCGGTCATCCTCCTCTCCCTTCGTCGTCCCCAGATCTGGGCAGCGCTAGGCGCTATCTGGTGCGCCCTACTTCTCGGCGCCTGGTCTATAGAGGGTGTCATAGGCTTCCTTACGGTTGAAACGCGGCAGCTTTCCCTCTTTCTTCCTCTGCAAACCGCGGCCTTTGTCTTCGCTGTTGCGCTTCTTGTGGCCCACCTCCGACGCCGCGATCGCGTAGCGGATATAGTGTGACAACAGAGAACGTACATGTACTCCGGCAAAGAACGGGATTCGGAGTTGGCGGGATCAGCGATGCAGGGCCCCGATTACTTCGGCGCCGGGTACTTCTCTGGCGCGCAAGGCAGGTTCATTAGTGTTTTCCCATCATACGAGAGCGAAATCTTGGAGTACACCCCCAAGCCTGGAACCGCTACAGCTACGTCTACAACCGACCCCTCGGCTTGACGGATCCGGACGGACGCTGCCCGAATTGCGTTGACGCGGGAATAGGTGCTCTTATCGGGCGTGTGGTTGAGGCGGGCATAGATCTGGGTAGGCAGCTCTCTACACACAAGCTCACGTATCCTGGGGAGGGGTAGGGTCCGATGCTGGCGGCCGAGGCGGAGGATGACCGAGAAGACGTATGATCGAAGATATGGCGGAACTGCACATGAGTGAAGCCGAAGTCGCGAAGGACTTCGCAGCCGTGCTGGAGAAGGTGGTCCGGCAAGGGGTCGAGGTGGTAGTGGAACACGACGAGCGACCGGTAGCGGTGCTCCGCCCCGCGATTCCGCCCAGGCGCAAAATCTCAGAAGTGTTGGCGCGCATGCCTAAGGACTCGACTACCACCATGGACGCCGACTTTGCTCGCGACGTTCAGGCCGCCATCGAAAGCCATCGGGAGCCTCTGGAACCGCCGGCGTGGGACTGATCCTCGATTCTTCGGTGGTGATAGCCGCGGAGCGCCTGGGGCAAACGGCCTACCAGATGTTGGAAGCGATCCGTATCCAGGCTGACGACCCCGAGATCGCCATTTCCGTGGTGAGCGTGCTGGAACTGGCGCATGGCATTGTGCGTGCGGACACACAGATGCGGCGCGCGCGCCGGCAGCAGTTTCTTGACGATCTGTTAGCGGGAAATGCCGGTTCATCTTGTGACCATACCGATCGCTCTGCGCGCCGGACAAATCGACGGACAGATGCAGGCGGCAGGGACGCGCGCCGCCCTGGCGGACCTGCTGATCGGAGTCACTGCCCTCGAACTGGGCTACGCTATGGGCACGGCCAATACGAGGCACTTTCAGTTGATTCCGAATCTGACCGTACGGCACTTCTGAAGGAACACAAAGGAGCGCGCCGCGGTTGAGTTGTAGCTCGCTCGCGCTCGCATTTTGGATCGCCCCCTCCGCCCCCTCACGGGGAACCGCCTCGCGGGCAGGGTGCCATCTCGATTAAGATAGGCGCATGGCAGATCCCGTTGACAATCCTCAATCCACGTTCGTCGCCGAACACATGGTGACCACCGCCTTCACCCTGGATGGCTACAAGATCCTGCGCAATCTTGGTGTAGTGCGCGGCATCGTGGTGCGCTCGCGCTCTGTCTTCGGCACCATCGGCGCCGGCCTGCAGACGCTGGTCGGCGGCAACATCACGCTGTATTCGAGCCTCTGCGAAAAAACCCGCCAGCACGCTTTCGATCTGATGTTGAACCATGCCGCCGAACTCGGCGCCAACGCCGTGATCGGCGCCCGCTACGACGCCACCGAGATCATGAGCGGCGTCACCGAAGTACTGGCCTACGGCACCGCCGTGTTCGTGGAACCTGCGGCTGTCTGAGAGCATTTTCCAATCGGCGCGCTGCCGCATCATGCTAAAATCCCCCCGTGCCCGCCATCGCGCCGAAGCAGCAATATCAGCGCGCCGAGGTTCGCCGGATGCTCCACATTTCCGAGCGGAATTTGCGCAGTTGGGAGCGCTTGGGCCTGGTCCCCGCGGCTGACACCTATTCCTTCCGCGAGCTGATCGCCCTCCGCACTATCGGCGAGTTGCGCGCCCGCCGCATCCCCCTCCGCAAGATCGGCCGGGCTGTCGAGTCCCTGAAGCAGCGGCTCCTGGAAGTGCGCGATCCCCTGGCTGAGCTCAAGATCTTTTCCGACGGCCGCAATATCGCCGTGCGCGTGGCGGGCCAGAATATGGAGGCGCTCACCGGTCAAATCCTCTTTGATTTCGATACAGCCGAATTAGCCAGCGTTCAATCCCTGCCCCCGCAGCCGCCACCACCCCCACGCGAGCGCGATTCCGAAGCCTGCTTTCAGAAAGGCCTGTTTCTGGAGGAAACCGGCGCGCCCATCGAAGAGGCCGTGGATGCCTATCTGCAGGCTGTCGAGTACAATCCGCAAGCCGCGGGCGCGTTGGTCAACCTGGGCACCATTCGGTACCGCCTTCGCCAGTTCAAAGAAGCCGAGGACTACTACACCCGCGCATTGCTGGCCGACGCCAACTATCCGCTGGCGCATTTCAATCTGGGCAACCTCTACGACGAGCGCGGCGACCTGTCCAAAGCCCATCAATGCTACGAAGCGGCCCTGCGCATCAATCCGCGCTATGGCGATGCGCACTTCAACCTCGCCCTGCTGTGCGAGCGCCGCGGCGATGTTCTGAGGGCCGTCCACCATTGGAAGGCTTATCTGAAGATCGATAGCACCGGCAATTGGGCCGAGATCGCCCGCCGCCAACTCGAAAAGCTCCGCGTAGCCCTGCTATCTTGAGCGGGTTGACGTCCAGGTCTGTCGGGATGGGCCTGCGAACCACGGGCCTCCAGGCCCGCGCTCTTTTGCCCCAGTTTCGGACGGGTTTTCAACCAGGCCTGCCCAGTGGTTGATGGCGGATGTGTTCGGTCCTGGCAAGCCTGGTCCCAAGGCCGGACAGCCGTCGCTTCGATCTGCGCCAAATACAGGCACGTTAACTGAAATCGGAGACGGTATCACAAGTGCTGATGTGGAACCTTCTACAGAATAGGAGCGTACCGTGACCAGCCTATTACAGGACTTTCGCTATGGTCTTCGCATGTTGCTCAAGAGTCGCGGCTTCACGCTCGTAGCCGTGCTCATGCTGGCGGTCGGTATCGCCGCCAATACCGCCGTCTTCAGTTGGATTGAGGCGGTCCTGCTGCGGCCCCTGCCCGGCGTGGCCGACAGCAGCGAGCTTGTGTCGTTCGAAACCACCGCTCCTAACGGCGAATTCATCCCGAACTCTTATCCGGACTATCGCGACTATCGCGACCATCTGACCCTGCTTGCGGGCTTGGCCATGGCAACGCCGAACGCGTTCAGCGTCGGCGAACAAGACCATGCCGAACGCGTCTGGGGCGAACTGGTCTCGGGGAACTACTTCGCGGTGCTGGGTGTTAAGCCGATCTTGGGACGCGTCTTTTCGCCAGACGAGTACGGCGACAAGCAGGGCGGCTATCCCATTGCTGTGATCGGCGAGAGTCTGTGGAACCGGCGCTTCCATCGGGATCCAGGCGTTCTCGGCAGCACGATCCGCGTGAACCGCCAGCAACTGACGCTGGTCGGCGTCGTGCCCGCGGACTTTCGCGGTTCCATGTCGGGCCTGTCGTTTGAGCTATGGGTGCCTGTTGTAATGGCTCCGCAGCTTAACGCGATGCCCGAGTGGATGCTGCGGGAACGGAAGGCGCGACTGTTGTTCGGCGTTGCGCGCTTGAGGCCCGGAGTGGGGACTGAGCGGGCGGGAGCCGAAGCTAAGGCCCTCTCGCGGGAGTTGACCAAGGACAACCCCGACAGCAACACGGGCATCGCCGCGTCTATCCTACCGCTTGCCAAAGGTCATTTCGGCGCGCAGACCGCGCTCGGAGCCCCGCTCCGGATTCTAATGGCAGTCTGCGGCGTGGTCCTGTTGATTGTCTGTGCGAATGTCGCCAACCTGCTGCTAGCGCGTGCAACCACGCGCCAGAAGGAATTCGGGCTCCGGCTCGCCCTGGGGGCGGGACGTCTGCGCATAGTTCGTCAACTCCTCACCGAGAACCTGATTCTGGCCGCGCTGGCGGTGGTCGCCGGCGCGCCGCTCGCGATGGTGATGAGCCAATCGCTCGGCTATCTCGTCCCGCGCGATGGTCCGGTCTCGCTGGACGTCCCAATGAACGGCGCGGTTCTCGCTTTCACAGTTCTGCTATGTGTGGCGGCCAGCATAGTATCGGGAATGGCGCCCGCCGTGCAATCCACCCGCGTAGACCTGAACAGCACCCTGAAGGAAGGCGGACGCAGCGGCTCGGCGGGAGCTCGATCGCAGCGCGTGCGCAGCTTGCTGGTGATCTCGGAAGTAGCCCTGGCGCTGGTGGCGATTATCGGAGCGGGCCTGTTTGGGCGCAGTTTTCAACTTGCGCGGCAGATTAGTCCGGGGTTCGACCCGCACGGCGTCCTGGTTGCGCACTTGAACCTCTCGACCGAGGGCTACCAGGTCCCGGACCGCATCAAGTTCTGTACGCGGCTGCGCGAGCGTCTGGAATCGCAGCCTGGCATCACCGCGGTCAGCTACGCCGATTACATCCCGCTGGGGGCCGCGGATGGCTCTTGGGAAGATCTGAAAATCGAAGGATACGTGCCGGATCGCAGCGAGAATATGAAGATCTACCGCACCGTGGCGGCGCCGGGATACTTCGACGTATTGCGGATACCGCTGCTGGACGGACGCGATTTCAACGAGCGGGATGACGGGAAGTCGCCGCCCGTGATGATCGTCAACCAGAAGTTCGCCAAACGCTTCTTCGGCGCCCGGAACCCAATTGGCCGGAAGGTGCAGGGGTGGGGGCAGTGGTTTACTGTTGTTGGACTCGTCCGGGACAGCAAGTACCACACTCCGAACGAGGATCAGCGTCCGCTTATTTACGTGCCGTTCCGCCAGGTCTACCGGGAAGATCTGGGAATCGCGTTTTACGCGCGCACCCCTGGAAACCCAGCCATCGCGCTGGCCGCTATGCGGCGCGAGGTCCACGAGCTGGATCCCAACGTAAGCGTGTTCGACGCGACTCCGCTCACAGAGTACATCACCGCTTCTTTGTTTGCGCAGAAGATTGCGGCGGCGCTGCTCGGCGTGCTCGGCGCGATCGCGCTGGTGCTGGCGGCTGTCGGGCTTTACAGCGTCATGGCCTGTTCGATCAGCCAGCGCACGCAGGAGATCGGCATCCGAATGGCGCTCGGAGCGAAGCCTCGAGATGTGCTCGCGGCAATCGTCAGGCATGCGATGGGCATGGTGCTGATCGGCATCCTAATGGGTGTGATCGTGGCGGCGGCGCTTACGCGCGTGGCGGGGGGACTCCTGGTAAACGTGAGTGCAACCGATCCGGCGATTTTCTGTGGCGCGGCGGTGTTTCTGGCCGCCGTTGCGATGCTCGCGGCGTACATTCCCGCGATGCGCGCCACCCGCATCGATCCGAACGTCGCGTTGCGTTGCCAGTAGCGCCGAGACAGGGCAAGCCCGGCCGCGGGGCGGGTTCGCAGCACGCAATGTCATCCGGAGGGACCGCCGCCAGCCCGAAAAGCTCCGCGTAGCCCTGCTATCCTAAGTACTTGGAGCACAATACTTGAGCCGTATTCCGTTAGCTTTCCGTGCGTTCTTCGCCATCCTGTTCCAGGGCATCCTATCCGACAAACTGAAGCGGGATCTGGGACTCGCCCCCTCGCCAGTCCGCCCCGCCGCCCCGGCGGCTCCCCCACCGCCCAACCCGGCGCACGCCCTGCAACTCCTCGCCATCCTACAGCGCGACTCGCGCCTGGTCGACTTCCTTATGGAAGACATCGCCTCCTTCGACGACGACCAGATCGGCGCCGCCGTGCGCAGCCTGCACGACCAGGCGCGCGACTCGCTGGCCCGCTATCTCAGCCTCCAGCCCGTCATCGATGGCGTCGAAGGCGCGTACACCCGCCCCGCCACCGCCGACCCCGCCGCCGTGAAGTTCATCGGTAATGTGCCGGCTACCAAGCCCGAAGGCGGAACGCTGCGTCACAAGGGCTGGCGCGCCGCCAAAGTGGAACTTCCCGCGCTGAACGCCAAGCAGGACGCCACTATCATCGCGCCCGCCGAAATCGAGATCGAATAAACTAACGCGCATGGAACCTCGCTACGTGATCGGCATCGACCTCGGCACCACCAACTCCGCGCTCTCTTACGTCGAGAACCGCCCGGGCGCCGACCCCTTCGCCCTACCCAAGGTCGAGCTGCTGGACATCCCGCAACTCGTAAACCCGTCGGAAATGCGCGACGAAAACCTGTTGCCGTCCTTTCTATACATTCCCGGCGCCACCGACTTCCCCGCCGGTTCCATCGCCCTGCCATGGGACCCGCAACCCGAAACCGTAGTCGGCCGCCTGGCCCAGAAGCGCGGTATCGAGAATGCCGGCCGCCTGGTATCCTCCGCCAAATCGTGGCTTTCGCATGGCGGCGTGGATCGTACTGCGCCCATCCTGCCATTCCGCGCCCCCGAAGGCGTGCCCAAGTACTCGCCCGTCGAGGCGAGCCGCCGCTATCTGGACCACCTGCGGCACGCCTGGGACAGCCAGATGCCCGACGCCCCCTTCACCCAGCAGCACGTGCTGGTCACGGTGCCCGCTTCCTTCGACGCCGTTGCCCGCGACTTGACCCTGAAAGCCGCCGAGCAGGCCGGCTATCAGAACATCACGCTGCTTGAAGAGCCGCAAGCCGCCTTCTACGCCTGGATCGAGCGCCATCCCGATTGGCGCGAGCGCGTGACGGTGGGCGACTTGATCCTGGTCGTCGATATAGGCGGCGGCACCACCGACTTCACCTTGATCGCCGTCACCGAGCAATCCGGCGAGCTGTCGCTCGAACGCGTGGCCGTAGGCGAGCACATCCTGCTCGGCGGCGACAACATCGATCTGGCTCTCGCCCGCCTGGTCGCCGATCAGCTTGCGCAGCAGGGCACCAAAATCGACAACTTTCAGCTACAGGCGTTGTGGAATAATTGCCGCACGGCCAAGGAGAAGCTGCTGGAGCCAGGCAATAAGAAGGATGAAGCGCCCGTTACGATCCTGGGCAAAGGCACCGGCGTAGTGGGCGGGTCGATCAAAGCGAAGTTGCAGCGCGCCGATCTGGAGCGCCTGCTGAGCGACGGCTTCCTGCCCGCCGTATCGAGCAACGATATGCCCGCGCGCCAGCGCCGCGCCGGCTTGCAGGAGTTGGGCTTGCCTTACGCCGCCGATGCGGCCATGACCCGCCATCTGGCCCGATTTCTGCGACAACAGGCATCCACCGCCGAGCATGGCGGCGTGCGGCGCGGCCCCAGCGGACTGGCCTGCCCCACTCATATCCTGTTCAACGGCGGCGTGCTGAATGCCGGGCTCATTCGCGAGCGCATCCTGGGCGTGCTGAATTCCTGGCTGGCGGAAGAGAGTCTGCCGCCCGTGCAGCAACTCAGCGGTGAAGACCTGATGCATGCCGTCTCCCGCGGCGCGGCTTATTACGGACTCGCCCGGCGCGGCCGCGGCGTGCGCATCCGCGGCGGCGTCCCGCGCACCTACTACGTCGCCATCGAAAGCGCGATGCCCTCGGTGCCCGGGTTTGCCACCCCGCTGAAAGCCCTAACCGTGGTCGCTTTCGGCATGGAGGAAGGCACGGACCTGCGGATCCCCAACCGCGAATTCGGACTGGTGGTCGGCGAGCCCGCCGAGTTCCGCTTTTTCACATCCGCGGTACGCAAGAACGACCAGCCCGGCGACTTGATCGAAGATTTCGGCGACGATCTCGAAGAACTGGCCCCCATGGAGGTCGATCTCCCCGCCGAGCAGAACACCGCCGACGTCGTTCCCGTCTCGTTCGAAACGGTCGTCACCGAGACCGGCATGCTACAGTTGTGGTGCGTGGCCCGCGATGGGCGGCGGTGGAAGCTGGAGTTCAATGTCCGCGAGCGTGTGGCGGCATAAGATCCGCCGAAGGAGATGGCGACTAAGTCCCCCAAGCAACTCTCGAAGCCAACACCGAAGCCGCGTGTTAAGCGGGTGGTGAAAACTTCCTCTGCGTCAACCCAGCCATTCCTTCGCTTCTACCACTCGGAAAGCCTTCGCGCGAGGACCCTGGAGGTCCTCACGACTATCGAAAAAGCAAAAGACGGCAAGCCGCATCGCGATGCGTTGGCGGACATCGTCGCAGAACTCACCGACAGCGGCCTGGAATACTACTTCCAGAGACCGCTGAAGCTTGCCAAGGTGGGCTTTATTGCGGAACAATCGGCCAACCTCGGTATAGGAACTGCAAAGCGCGTATTCGGCTCCGTCATCCATAACATCATCGGCCACATGGATGACCCTCAACTGATCTCGGTATGTGGCTACATCCGGCAGTTGATGAAGTAGTTACTCCTGTCGAAGGGCCGCCATTGGTTCGGTGGACGACGCTCGCCGCGCCGGCACGATACAGGCCGGCAGGGCGACGGCGGCGAGCGCGCAGGCGCGAAGCCTTGATCTAGGTCACACGGAAGGGCACGTTGCTCGAAAGCGTGCTGCCGTGTGTGACCACCTGGACTGTGCCGGTGGTCGCGCCGGCTGGAACGGTAGTCGTGATTTCGGAGCTTGAGACCACTGTAAACGCCGCCGCCGCGCCGTTGAAGGTGACGCTGGTCGCGCTGGTCAGATTGGTTCCCAGAATGATGACAGCCGCCCCCACCGCGCCGGAGGTGGTTTGTGTTTCCACAAACGGTCCCAGGCCGGTGGACAGGCTGAAGACCGCCCCCTTCTTGTTGGCGCCTCCGGCGTACGTCGTCCCGTAAAAAGTGCCATTGGTGTCTTGCATAAGCGCATTGGCGCTTTCGCCGTCGGGGCAGCCGCTTTGAGCGCAGAAACTGTACAGCGTGGTGAGCGTGCCACCCGAGGTGATCTCAAAGATGGTCCCCTTGCCGTTGGTCCCGTTGCCGTTGGTCGTCCCATAGAAATTACCGTCCGAGCCCTGGATCAGCCCGCTGGGCGACGAGCCGTCCGTACACCCACTTGCGGAGCAGAAGCTGTATAGCGTGGTCAGCGTGCCACTTGCGATTTGGAAGATGGTCCCCGCACCGTTAGCCCCTCCGGACAAGGTCGTTCCGTAGATGTTCCCGTCGACGGCCTGGATGAGCACGGCGTTGGGCGAAGAACCGTCCGCGCACGCGGCTTCCTCGCAGAAACTATGTATCGTGGTCAGCGTACCGCTCGCGGTTATTTCGAAGACCGTCCCGCCGCCGTAGGCTCCGTTGAGGAAGGTCGTCCCGAAGAAGTCGCCGTTGGCAGCCTGCAACAGCCCCGCGGCGGGCGCGGAGCCGTCCTTGCATCCCTTTTCGGAGCAGAAGGTGTGCAGCGTCGTCAGGGTTGCGCCATTCGTCGTGAGTTGGAAGACAGTGCCGCAGCCATCGTTCGGATGGCAGGTATTCTTCCCGCCAAATCCGGTTGTGCCGTAGAAATACTTGCCGGCCGGGACTAGCGCGCTGAAGGGGTTTTCGCCGTCCGCACAAACATCACTGGCCCCGCCGCCAATCGGGCAGAAATCGTAGATTATCGTCAGCGTACCGCTAAGACTCATTTTGAAGACCACACCGCACTGATTCGGGCAGAAATCGTTATTGCCGCCATAAGTGGTGGTCCCGTAGATGTTCCCATTGGGAGCCTGGAAGAGCGTCGCCTCGGGGACAGCGCCGTCCAGGCAATCGCCGGCGGGGTTTGTGTCAGAGCAGAAGTCATGCAAAGTCTTGAGTGTGCCGCTGGGGCTTATTTTGAACGTGGTGCCGACGTTATGGGCGCCCGCCCCAGTGGTGGTCCCGTAGAGGGCCCCGTTGGTGGTCTGGACCAGGGCCGTCACGGGTTGTTCCCCGTCCGTGCCGTCAAAGCTGTGCAATGTAGTAAAGGTCTGCGCGGGCATGGCGATCGCGGTTGCCGCCGACATCGCCAAAACAGCGTACGCGCGATGCGCCCGGTTCAATTTGTTCAACGCGTTAACGATTCGTTTCACTGGATGTGCTCCTTTTTTTGGTCGGATTCGGGCGATGCGGAAGCGCCACGGTGCCCACCAAAAAGCCGCTCGAAACCGCCCACGTTGGCAGGATACGCCAAAATAGGCCACAATACCAGATAATTCGGAAGGCGAGTCCGCCGCAGGTTGCGTCCGCGGCGCCGGCCCAGCGAGAACAATTTTACAATCTGACCGTGGGTTTGTCTAGCTGAACAGACCGTCGCAACGCCGTCGCACCGTCGGGTTACAATTGGGCGATGTTTCCCTATGACGCCACCCTCCTCGCCACGGTGCAGGTCGCTCCCCAGTCTATCGCCGACGTTCTCCAAATCCTCCGGACCATCGACATCACTTGTATCGACGGTGATGGACTGAAATGGTTCAACTGGCTGTATCTACAGGTGACGCAGGCGGTTGAAGCACGCGTGGCGGGCGGTGGATTCACCGATCCCGCGTGGCTTGCCCAGCTCGACGTACAATTCGCCAGTCTCTACTTCTCGGCGCTTACCTCGTCGCTCTCCGCCCAGGCAACTGCCACTTGCTGGCAAGTGTTGTTCAGCAGCCGCGACCGTGGCGCAATCGCCCGGATCCAGTTTGCGCTGGCGGGCATCAACGCTCATATAAATCATGACTTGCCTGAAGCCATCGTCAGTACCTGTCAAGTCACCGGTACAACCCCGGATCACGGTGGAACGCACTATAGCGACTACACTGCACTTAATTCCACGCTTGACAACCTCATTGAATCCGCCAAGCAAACACTGAATGTCCGTCTCCCCGGCGGGGCGCTTCCGCCGACATCTCATCTGGAGGATACGTTGGCCGCCTGGAACGTAAGTGCTGCCCGCGAATCAGCGTGGCAAAACGCCGAACATCTTTGGCAGATCCGCACTGTTCCGTTGCTGGCCTCAGGCTTTCTCGATGTGTTGGATGGCTTCACGACTGTGATCGGGAAGGCGCTGTTGGTACCAGTCCCGTGACCAATGCGGAATCCGCGGTCCGCGTGCGTCCGTGGCGCCGGGCCCTGCGAACTGAATCTTCTGAGGTTATGTTTTTACAGTCATGAAGCGATTTTGTACAGACGTTGATGAAACGAACACGCGTGCCAAATCACGATTACAATCGGCGGGAATGAGTCATGCCTAATTCGGTGGCGGAGGGATCAATTGCAGCCGTTCTCATGCTTGCGATCGCGGCCTGGGAGGGCTGCTTGCTGTTGCGATGGAAGCTGGGAGCCAGAAGGCTGGGTCCTCTAATACTGGAGGCGACGTGGCGCCGACCGTGGGCACTCGTGTGTGGCGGGATCGGGTTCGGAATACCGTGCCTGACCGGTTCGTGGCGATGGCTTGGCTGCGCGATGCTGGTGAAACCGGAATTGCGGCCACAAATCGACGATCTGCTTCGAAGGGAAGTGGCGAGCAGGCGTGGCCATACGCGAGAGGAACTTGGCTAACGCGTTACGGGAGCTTACCTTTCGGCAGACACAGATGCGGATCTCTTACCTACATAGCGCTCTCGCGATAGGGTCCCGAACATCGACTGTAGCGGTTTTGTAGTGGTTCTGGGTAAGCGCGCGTTATCCTGGCGTTACATGAGTCTATGTAAGGTATAGACAGGGTTGATGGGCTGGGAAGTTAGTCGCACGCTGCGCGACGCGCTTTCACAGGGTTCCCTATGACGATTCGATACGCTTTGACGAGAGCCGAGATCGTACGATCCTTTCTCCAAAGCGTGGGCAATTCTCCGAGGGTCCGCGCGATAATCCTCCTTTACTCGGCTGCGCTGGGCGTGCTCTCCTTAGCGGTGAGGGGCGCCTTTTCGCGATCCATCTCCGTTCTTGATGCCACCGTTGCGCTTGCCTGGACGGCGGGCGCCATCGTTTTCATGCCTCTGTGGTTATTCATTCGTGCCAAGACAGGCGAGAGGACCCTCACCGTATCGCCCGAGGGCATCGCGACGGAGATCGGCCGCCTTAAGGGAGAGGTGCCCTGGAGCAAGGTGAAGCTGGTGACCGGCATGCGCCGGAATGTGCTCATCGTGGGCGTTACCGGTAGTGCCTTCTACATACCAAGCCGGGCATTTTCAGGGCCGGACCAACAGGCGCTGTTCATGGCGCAGGTCAACCGCTGGCGAAATGCTCACGCTGATTGGCGCCGCCGGTGATGCCAACCCGGCCAAACTCAACACCACCGGAACGGCCGCCAGGTTCGTGTCCGCCGGCAGGCTCGCAGGCAGTTGCGCGTTGATCTGCATCGCACCTGCGACAAGGCCGGGCGCTGCGCCCGCCCATACTACGTTGGCAGTGACCCCGGCGAACGTCACTTGCGGCGGCGACGCCAAAAGGAAGTAGGGCGGAGGCAGAGGGGTGATCTCGCCATCCTCAAGCGGATCTGTCAGCGGACCTGTGCCCGTCTCATAGATTGCGACAATAGTGCCCAGCCCGGCTGGATTGGAAGGCGTGTTGACCGTCCCATCCTGATTCAAAACGGCCGCTTGTCCGTTGATCGTGAAGATCCCCGGGGTGTAGGCGTTAGGTGCGTCGAGGGGCGGCGCGCTCTGCCCCAGATATTGCACCTGGGTGGTTGCCCCATCAGTGGCGTCGAACGGTACGACCCCCTCGATCTCTGTGGCATCGACCAGCAGCAAGGGCGCCGCCGTCCCGTTGATCAGCACCTGCACACCGGAAAGGGACGTCGGGAATCGGCCGGATGCGTCCGGTACCCCTGCGATCGCTTTTGCGGGCCCCAGGTTGGAACCGAAAAGCGCGAAGATCTCGCCTGGAGCAACCCCTGCGCCGATCAGGCCCGATGCCAGGTTCTGCAGGCAGCCGAAGTTCATGGGGGGAACGGTCAGCAGGTTCACGGCGGCTGTTCTCGCCTGTGTCTCGGTTACCGCCCAGTAGACCGAAAGCTGCCCGGGAGCGCCGATCACGGCCACGTCGCCGCTTCCCTGCCGCAAGTAAGTGGCGGCGGCCACGCTGCCCGCGGCGTCCGTCTCGATGACGAACTCTCCACCCGCCGAAGAGCAGGGTACCGACAGCAGCGGCGTGATTGGAGCCGGCGGAAGTGCACCCGTGCCGTGCCCGAAGGCATATGCGTTCCCCGCGCTATCCGGCAACACGCCGTCGAATTGCGTCGCCGCCATATCGGTTTCCGAGAGAATCATAGCGCCACCGGCCGCCAGCCGCAGCAGGAACGATGCTCCCAGTGGATAAATGGGCGGCGATGGCACCAGGAATGGGCCCGTAATCGGCGCCGGACTCACGCCCACCGTCGCTTCGCCCGCACCGTTCACCGCGATCGCCGCGCCTGTGCCTGCGAACTTAGAATCCAGTTCCGGCAGAAACGTCGTGTACAGCGCCTGCCCGCTCGCTGTGTCGACTTCCGTGACGTACGGTCCTGCACCCCCACCCGACGGCACCGAAGACCCCGTAAGAAAGGCGTCACCCTGGCCATCCACGTCGAAGGACTGGATGGTCGCATCGGAGTACGTCGCATAAACCAGCGAGGCGGCTTGCGGGTCCAGCCGCACGAAGAAATTCCCGCTCCCGGATTGGTGACTCATGGCATCGGAGGTGACGGGGAAATTGGTGGACGCGGTGGTGCCCGTCACGTAGGCAGAGCCGGATGCGTCCACCTCGATCAGGGCCGGAACATCCGAGCCAGAGCCTCCCAGCAGGGTTGAATACAGCAACGTTCCGTCCGGCGCGAACTTGGCCACGAATATGTCGCCGCCGGGCAGGATTCCCACCGGCCCGAATGGGCCAAGCCCTTCCGGCACCACCGTCGGCGTGAGGGGTCCGGCATTCTGCCGCTGCACCACGCCCGCCGTCACCGGAAAGTCCGCCGAATACGTGAAGCCGGTGACGTACGCGTTGCCCTGCGCATCCGTCGTGATGGCGATGCCCCCATCCTCGCTGCTCCCACCAAGATATGTAGCGTACAGGACGTTGCCGGCGGGGTCCAGTTTCATCACGAAGGCGTGTGAACAATAGAGGGCAGTCGGCTGATCGAAGGGCGACAGTTGCTGCGTAGCGCACAAGGTGTCCGCGTCGGTCTTTTGAAATGCATTGGCGGTAATGGCCACCGGCAGACTCTGCCCCGTCCACCAGACGTTGCCTTGGCCGTCGACCGCAATGTTGTTTCCGGTCGCAGCCCACATCGGCACAGACGCGAGAATCGCGAAAATAAGGAAAATCTTCATAAAAGTGGCGCGGAGGCCAGTGTCAAGCGCGCCCGCCTGCCGCGATACCGATCTGACGCACCGGGCGGTTCGACGTTTCCGCGACAGGTACTACTGCGTTTTCTTTGGCGAATCGAATGGGACGCTCGCGCAAATTTTACAAGAAGTCCAGCAGACCCCGCGGCGGTGGTGCGCGAGTCCGTCGCACAGCTGCATCTTGCACCAATAAAACCACTTACCAGTCCGCGAACTTTCCGCGCGTGGTTTCCCGGCAGCCATCAGCCACGAATCGCAGAAACGGCCGGCCTCCGTTGTGCTACTATCAGGACAGGCATACCATGATTGAAGATCTGCTCCAACCCAGGCACTTGCTGATAATCCTGGCCATCGCCCTGCTGTTCTTCGGCCCGCAAAAGCTGCCGGAGCTCGGAAAGGGTCTGGCCCAAGGCATTCGCAGCTTTAAGGATTCGCTGAAGAGCGTAAATTCGGACGATTCCACGCCGCACGATTCCGCGCAGCCGCCCAAAGCCTAGCCTTCGCCCGGCACATAGCTTCGCCGGACAAGATGCCCTCGCTTTGTTCGCGCGTAGCCGTGCCTACGACTATACCCTTCTAAGATCCCTTTAAGGCCGCACTCCGCCAACAACAATGTTGACCAGCCTGTCTGGCACCACAATCACCTTAACAATCTGTTTGCCGGCCATGAACGGGCGGACTTTCGGGTCTTCCACGGCGCGCGCCTTGAGTATGTCTTCCGGCGTTCCGAACGGCGCGTAGATGTGGCTGCGGAGCTTGCCGTTCACCTGCACGACGATTTCGGCGAGATCCTCTTTGGCCAGTTCCGGATCGTAGGTGGGCCAGATCTCGCGGAACACCGGACCATCGTGGCCCAATTCCTCCCAGATTTCCTGGGCGAGGTAAGGCGCGAAAGGGCCCAGCAGCAGTGTAAGTCTCTCGAGCACCGTGGCCACGGTAGCGCCCGAGAGCCGCGGCTCCTCGTCAACCACGTCGTTCATCAGTTCCATGATGCCGGAGATGGACGTATTGAAATGCCACCGCGATTCGAAGTCTTCGGTGATCTTGCGAATGGTCTGGTGCAGTTTGCGGAGGATCTTGCGATCCGATTCGGGTGCGCCGCCATCGCCGCCCGCGCGCGCACGTTCCACATTGCGCGTGGCGAAACGGTACACGCGGCCCAGGAAACGGTGGATGCCTTCGGCGCGTTCGTCGCGCCAGTCCACCTCCTTTTCCGGCGGGCCGGCGAAGAGAATGAACAGGCGTGCGGTGTCCGCGCCGTAGCGGTCGGCGAGCGAATCGGCGCCCACCACGTTGCCCTTGGACTTGGACATCTTGGCCCCGTCGGCGATCACCATGCCCTGGGTGAAGAGCCGCTTCACCGGTTCGGAGTTGGCGATCAGGCCGATGTCGCGCATCATCTTCGTGAAAAAGCGCGAGTAGATCAGGTGCAGGATGGCGTGCTCCACGCCGCCGATGTATTGATCGATCTCGAACCAGTAGGCGATCTTGGCGGGATCGAAGGGCATGCGATCGTTGTGCGCGTCGCAGTAGCGGTAGAAATACCAGGACGAATCCACGAAGGTGTCCATGGTATCGGTCTCGCGGCGCGCCGGACCGCCGCATCGCGGACATTTCACATTGACGAACGCGGGCACTTCTTCGAGCGGCGAGCGGCCCGTGCCGGTGAACTGCACGTTCAGCGGCAACACCACGGGCAACTCGCTCTCCGGTACGGGAACCACGCCGCAACCGGCGCAGTGGATCACCGGGATGGGCGTGCCCCAATAGCGCTGCCGCGAGATGCCCCAGTCCTTGATGCGAAACGTGACCGCGGCTTTGCCGAAGCCTTCCGCCTCGGCCTTGGCGTTCATGCGGCGGCGGGCCTCTGCACTGGGAACGCCGGACCACTCGCCTGAGTTTTCCACTACGCCATCGTCTGTGAAAGCGGCCGTGAAAGCGGTCTGCGTGTCACCCAGGCGCGCGAGTTCGCCATCCACCGGGCGGATCACGGGTCGAATGGGGATTCCATACTTGGCGCAGAATTCGAAATCGCGCTCGTCGTGCGCCGGCACGGCCATGATGGCGCCTGTGCCGTAGCCCATCAGGACGAAGTTGCCGATCCAAACCGGCGCCCTATCGCCACTGTACGGATTGATGGCGTAGTGTCCGGTGAAGAAGCCCTCCTTGACGATCTCGCCGGGATCGGCATTCGCGCGCGCGTCGACCATGGCCTTGGCGCGCGCCTGCCCGTCTCGATCGAGCAACCGCGCGCCCAGGGGATGCTCCGGCGCCAGGATCACGCAGGTGGCGCCGAAGATGGTGTCCACGCGCGTGGTAAATACGCGAATCGGCTCGCCCGCGCCTTCCAGCCGGAAATCCACTTCCGTGCCTTCCGAACGCCCGATCCAGTTACGCTGCATGGTGAGCACGCGCTCGGGCCAGCCGCCTTCCAGGCTACCGATGTCGCGCAGCAGTTCGTCCGCATAATCGGTGATGCGCAAGAACCACTGCTCCAGCGCGCGCTGTTCCACAGGCGTGCCTTCGTGCCGCCAGCAGCAGCCGTTGACCACCTGCTCGTTGGCCAGGACGGTGCAACACTTTGGGCACCAGTTCACCAGCGCTTTCTTGCGATACGCCATGCCGCGCTCCAGCATCTTCAGGAAAAACCACTGGTTCCAGCGATAGTATTCCGGCTCGCAGGTGGAGACCTCGCGGTCCCAGTCGAAGCTGAAGGCGAAACGCCGGTAGGTCTTCTTCATGGCGGCGATGTTCTGCAGCGTCCACTCGCGCGGATGGCGCTGGTTGGCGATGGCGGCGTTTTCGGCAGGCAAGCCGAAGGCGTCCCAGCCCATGGGGTGCAGCACGTTGAAGCCGCGCATCCACTTGTAGCGCGCCAGCGCATCGCCGATCGAGTAGTTGCGGATATGGCCGATATGCAGCGTGCCGCTGGGGTAGGGCAGCATCTCCAGCACGTAGTACTTGGGCCGCGAGGAATTCTCCTCGGCCTGGTAGAAGGTGGCATTCTGCCACCGCACGTGCCATTTCAACTCGATTTGGTTGTGGTCGTACGGCTTTTCGGGCATAGCTTCTTTAAGTTTTCCAGATTGCGGCGGTCGTCGCCATCCTGCTCCACCGGAGTTTCCAGGATGAACGGTTTCGCGCGCAGCCGGGGATGCGCCAAAATGCGGCGGAATCCGGCCTTACCGATATATCCTTCCCCAATGTTCGCATGCCTGTCGATGTGCGAGCCGAGGGGCGTCTTCGAATCGTTGGCGTGGATCAGTTTCACATTGTCGATTCCCAGCGCCCGTTCGGCTTGCCGGACGGTCTCGCGCAATCCCGCTTCGCTCGCTACTTCGTAGCCCGCGGCCAGAAGATGGCAGGTGTCCAGGCAGTAGCCCACGGGCACGTTTGTCAGGTTCGCCGCAGAGTCGCGGATGGCGCGCAGCTCTTCGAACCGGCCTCCGATCTGCGCTCCACAACCCACTGTGTTCTCCAGCAGCACTGTTACTCCCGTCCGAACGCCTGCGGCGACATCGTGCAAACCCTGCACGAACGCCGCGATGCCCGCCTCCAGCGACTGCCCTTTGTAACTGCCAGGATGCAGAACGAGATACTCCGCGCCGATATCGGCGGCGCGCTCGAGCTCACCGCGCAAGGAGGCAATCGACCGGGCGCGGATCACCGGATCCACCGACGCCAGGTTCACCAGATAGTTCACGTGAATCGCCAGCGGATACAAATCGAGCCGCTCGCGGGCGCGCCGCAACAATCGGATTTGTTCTGCGCCAAGCGACGATGCGCGCCACATCCGCGGGCTGGACGAGAAAATCTGGAACGTATTGGCGCCCAACCCTGATGCTTTCAGAGCGGCATTTTCGAGCGACGCCGCTATGGATGTGTGGATCCCGATGCGCAAAATACTATGGTAACAACGCCGGGGCGGCAGCGCCCGTTAGCCACGCTTGAGGCCGGGAGCACCGGGCGTTACCATGTCACCGTGAGCTGCAATGCCTAGACCGACTGCCTTGCAAAGATCTGATCCGGCCGCCGTTCGCCTGATGGTTGACTCCATTTTCGAAGGGATATCAGGGGACGCAAAGCAAAGCTATTGCGAGTTTCTTGCTGCGTCGATTGACTACCTCTCGCAGCACCACGGGGACCGATGGGGCGTTACGCTCCGTGAAGACACGAATGTGCTGCGCCTAAACGCTGGCATTGTCGAGGGCTTAATATTGTACTCCGGGGGGCTGCGCGTCCTGGTCGAGAAGAAGAAGGCACCACCGCGAACCCGCTTCGATCGGCGTAGCCACCACCGAAATGCGCCGGGATGCGAGACGGCGGATATCCCGCTTGCCGAACTTCCGCGTTCCTTGCCGAGGCTCGCCGAGGCGCACCACGCAGCCCTGACGATCATAGCTCGGAGACCAGCGTTTCGGAAGACTCTGAATGCGCACTCCACAGGTGTCACGGCGTGGTTATCCCAAGTGCTTCGGCGCAAAGTGGCGAACCCCGAGATACCGCAGCGCCCGCTACATATCGTTCAAGGTGGCGTTCTAAACGGTGATAAGTCGCGGCTCGAAAGCCGAAAAGTGCATTGGTGGATGGTTCCCAAGACGGCGGCCAAAGGCGATGAACTGGTTATCTATATTCGGGGCCTCGGGTTCTTCGCAACGGCGCGGGTCACATCGGCGCCGAGGCCGCGCACGGACTGGAAGAATCGCTATCGCGCGGGCGTGGATTCAGTCAGGCTGATAAGCCCGCCGGTCTCCCTGGGGGCGATCCGCCGACACGTCCCGGATTCCGGCTGGGCAAAGTACCCCCGCAGCATCACGACTCCGCCGCCTGAGCTGGCGGACGGGATTCGTACGCTCATCGCCTGGCGAAGGACGGGCGGGATAGATTTGGATGAGGACTTTGTTGATACTGCAAACATCGATGAGTTAAAGATGATCGCTCTGCATGTGGCACGTGAGAGAGTGCCGCCCAAGGCCGGGACGGCGCTCTACAGAGCTGGTTCGGCCGCGATTCGCCGATACGTTCTTGGGCGGGCCAAAGGGCTGTGCGAGGGCTGCGGCGTTCCCGCTCCGTTCCGTGGTGTCGACGGCCAGCCGTTCCTGGAGGCCCATCACACGACTCGTCTGGCGGATGACGGCCCGGATCATCCTCGCAAGGTCATCGGGATCTGCCCGAACTGCCATAGAAGGGCGCATCTGGCGGAGGACGCGAAATCCTTTAACACAGCGCTTATGAAGAAACTACGTATCTTGGAGGCTGCGCTATAGCGAACTCCACCTTTTGAGCGTCCGCAACACGCGCTTATCCCAATGCGCCAAGGCTTCTGTCAGCATGCCGTGCTCGGCGTCCCGCCTGACGTCGTCGTCCTCGTAGGCGTCGTCGAGCTCGGCGACCGCGTGATCGGCTGCGGAGCGCTCCCAGTGCGCACCGCAGCGCTCCTCGGAAAGGATCCATTTGGAGCAGCGGCCGCGGGCTGTGTACGCCGCCATGATTTCGCCGCTATCCAGAGAGATTTGGCTATCCACAAAACACAAGTCGCTGTAGACCCGCGATAGCGGGGTCAGCAGTTCGTAAACTTCGTAATTCTTAACCTCAAGTCCGTACTCGATCCGCGCATACCCGTGCCACGCCGCCACGCGCTCGGCCCAAGTGAAGTAGTGCCAGGCGTCGAACGGGATGCCGTTGCTCGAAGGGGCCGGCAGGCAGTTCTTCTGGAACAGGCGTTCAAGCGAGAATGCTACGGAAGTCCGGTCGGTCCATTTCCGAGCCGAGGACGGCAGACGTCGGCGCGCATCGGCGCGGAACTCAAGCACCTCGGGTCTCGGCCCGGTAACCGCGATCCGGTTGAAGCAAACATACGACACGGTGATCTCCAGGGTTCACGACATCATTGAAGCTTCCGGAATTCGTCTAGACTGATTCCGAGCTGATGAGGATTTTGTGGAAAAGGGCCGCCCGATTTCGCCTCCGCCGTGGATAGGTCGTAACCGCCCGCCCATCCGGATGAATCCAGCGCTCGTGGCTTCCGGTCTGTCGGCGCCGTTCAAAACCAAGTCGCGCCGCGGCGCGCCGGAACTCCGCAGCGCGGGCGCTAGGCATTCACAATCGCGGTGCTGTCCGCAGGCAGCGATAACCCTTTCTCGCCGTATTCAGCGGCAATCATCTCAAACACGCGTCCGAGTTCGGCCAAGGCTTCTTCGCGCGTCGGCATGAGCGCGTAGCATCCGCGAATTGCAGGAACCTCTGCTACCCAGCCATCCGGTTGGTTCCGATACAAGACTACCTTGTAGTCGTCGAGATTCATCGCATCTCCATTCTACGCTGGTTCTAGGCCGGGTTGGAGGCCCGCCGAACCAACTAGAATCGCGAGCTCGGTCTCGCCGCGTTGACTGTTGAACCGCCTGAGCTACCTGTTGCCGATCTCTTTAGCTAGACGTTGGTAGTTGGCCTGGAAGTCCGCATCCCCAGGGACTAACTCGGCCGCGCGGCGATATTCCTCAAGCGCCGTCGAAGAGTCGCC